>Ga0105048_10008569_pt1 | contig 16348 bp, 20 predicted proteins | sample MAT05_FD_78382 | JGI IMG/M metagenome (GOLD analysis project Ga0105048, IMG submission 78382) | Freshwater microbial communities from Lake Fryxell liftoff mats and glacier meltwater in Antarctica - MAT-05 | ecosystem: Environmental > Aquatic > Freshwater > Ice > Liftoff microbial mat | place...
AACTGGCATATACTTAGTTCTTCCTTGATCTACTGACATACGGCGTCCGTGCCGCGGCGGGCCACTTTTAGAAGGTGTTTGACCTCACCATCCAGCAGGACTGCCGGACGACTTCTCTCTTCGAATCAATCCCCGCGGACTTGAGGGGAATTTTTAGTCAGTCCGGATAATTATGGGCAGACTAATTACCGTCGCCTGTTTCCGCTCAAGTAACGGAGCCTTGAGCCGATGAAGCCAGCAGCGGTAACGACTCTCGGCCGCCACCGCTCACTTTAGACTTCATCACCCTTCACTATGCCTGGCATTCAACTTACAGGGCTCGCTTCCGGCCTCGATTGGAAGAGCCTCGTCAATCAGATCATGGTCCTGAACGCCGCGCCGGTCGCTCTCTTGCAGACCGAGCAGACGAAAGTGGGACAGCAAACGACCGCGTTGACCTCCCTCAAGACGAAGCTGGAGGCGCTGCGGGAAAGCCTCGCCGGCTTGAAGACTCCGACGGTCTTTGCGCAGCGCACTGCTTCAGCCAGCAACCTCCAGTGGTCGGTGGCGGCTACCCCGACCGCGACGGCGATGTCCCATTCGGTGGCGGTGACCAAGCTCGCGACCACCGCGCGCTTGCAAGGATCGGGTAGTCTCTCGAACGCGCTGCGCAGCGATGGCGACGCCAGCCTCTTGCTCATCTCGGCGATGAATCTCGCTCAACCGATCACCGCCGGAGAATTCTCCGTCAATGGTGCCAAGGTCGCGGTCGCCGTCACCGACACGCTCGCGGACGTCTTTCAAAAGATCAGCACCGCCACCGGCGGCGCCGTGACGGCTTCCTACAATGGCGCGACCGATCGGGTGTCGCTGGCCAGCGGAGGGCCGGTCGTGCTCGGCGCGGCGAACGACTCCAGCAATTTTCTCCAGGCACTGAAGCTCAATAACAATGGGACGGGCGCGGTGAGCAGCACGACCCGCCTCGGAACGGTGAAGCTCGACGCGCCCCTCGCTTCCGCCGGATTGTCGGGCACGCTCGCGCTCGATGGCAGCAATGCCGGCAAGCTGCTCGTCAATGGCGCGGAGATCACCTTCGACGCCGATACCGACAGCCTCCGCACGCTCATCGCCCGGATCAACGACTCCTCCGCGGGCGTCACCGCGACCTACGATTCGGCGACCGATCGGATGGTGCTGACCAACAAGGTCACCGGCGATCTCGGAGTTTCGGTGCAGGATAGCGTCGGCAATCTCGCCAGCGTGCTCGGCTTGACCGGTGCCTCTACGCTGGTGCGCGGGCAGAACGCGGAGTTCACCGTCGATGGCGGCGCCACGCGGATGAGCGCGTCCAATACGCTCGACGAGGCCGCGCTCGGGATCAGCGGGCTGTCGGTGACCGTCGGCAGCGCGACGACGGAGCAGATCACGGTGAAGAGCGATACCGCAGCGGCGCGCACGAAGATCGAAGATTTCATCGCCAAATACAACGAAGTGCTCTCTTACGTGGACCAGCAGACCAAACTGACGACAACGGGCACGAAGGTCACGACAGCGCTGCTGTATGGCAACAACGCGGTGCGCGATACCACCGCTGGTCTGCGCAACGAAGTCTATAAAGTGCTCGGCGGGGCCGGCGGCATCCAGCGGTTGGAGTCCCTCGGGATCGATTTCGAACGGACCGGCAACCAGTTGAAAATCAAGGACTCGGCGAAGCTGGACGGCGCGCTGCTGTCGAAATCGGCCGACGTCGCGAGCTTTTTTACGACCGCTTCCACGGGCTTCGCCGCGCGGCTCGAGGCGCTCATCACCCGCCAGACGGGCACCGATGGCGCGCTGACCAACGCGGTCGCCGCGAAAACGCAGCGCACCGGCAAGATCTCGACGCAGATCACCGATATGCAGCGCCGTCTTGACCAGCAGCGCGCTTCGCTGGAGGCCCGCTTTGTCCAAATGGAGCAGATGCAGTCGCTCCTGAAAAACCAACTCCAAGCGTTGACCAATGCGTTCCCGAGCAACTCGAGCAAGGACAGGTAGCTTTCACCGCGAAATCTTTTCTCAAGCTTTTCTTCGAAAGTCCGAAAACAATCATCGTCACAGGCCATGCAAATCTCCGCTGCCAATAGCTCCACTCCTCCTCTCGCGACCACGCCGAAAGCACCCGCTCCGGCCGCCTCCGCTCCGGTCGCTCCGGCGCCGGATGAAGTCGCCCTGCGCAAGGTTGCGGCACTGCTCACGATGTTGGAAAACAATCCCGAGATCCGCCCCGACGTCGTGGCCCGCGGTCGCGCCCTGGCCGCCGACGCCAGCTATCCGCCACCGGATATCATCAACAAGCTCGCTAATCTAATCGTGAGCTAGGTCCGCTGAGCGCGCCACACGGCGCGTCCCGGTTAGTCCGTTTCTCTCCCGCATTTTCTTATGAAACTCCATCCTTACGCCCACGCCTATCGCCAGAACTCTGTGCAGACCGCCACCCCCGGCCAGTTGATCCTGATGCTATTCGATGGTGCCCTGCGTTTTATGAATCGCGCGATCGAGGGATTTGAAGAAAAGGAAGTGGGCGCGCGGAACGAGGCGATCCACATCAACCTGATGAAGTCGCAGGCCATCCTCGACGAACTGCAGAACAGCCTCGACCACACCGCCGGCGGCTCGCTCGCCCGCACGCTGACTGACCTTTACGACTTCATGCGCGGCCAGTTGCGCCTGGCTAATACCCGCAAGGACTCAGCGCCCGTGCGGGTCGTGGTGGAACTGCTCGGCGACATCCGCGGAGCGTGGTCGGCGATGCTCGCGCAGATCGACGATCAGGCGCCTGCGGCGTCCGCCTGGGTGGCGACCGCGGCGTAGTCTCGAGGGGTTTGGTTTTGGTGCGGGAGAACACGAGCGTGCCCATGGATCGGCGGCATTCCTGTCGCCGACCTCCCGCGGCGACGGAGGTGCGCACGCTTTTGGAAAGAGGGCGGGAGTCGGACGTGCCGGCGTGGAGAATTAGGCGCGGCGCGCGGGGCGACGGCGACAGGAATGTCGCTGCTCCTTGGGCGCCGCGATGCCAGACCGCGGACAACCAGCAGGTAGACCGGCAGCGCAGCTGCGGGAAAGGGGAGTGGCACAGGCGGTGCTAAGCAGCGGCTCGAACCGGAATTCACCGGTCGTTCAGCCAAAACTGCCTACCTGCCATGCACCCCATCCTTCTGACCACCGCCGCCTCCGCGGCCTGCGACATCATCCACACGATTGCGGAGCGAATCGCCAGCGGAACGGCAAAAACTGCCGCGGCGTCCGCACCGACGGTACCCTTCTCTACCCTCGTCGAAAAGGCCAGCGCACCCAACCCGGCCACGCTTGCCCGTCGCGCGCAGGAACTGAGCGACAGGCTCGGGCGCAGCGCTGAAGTCGCCGGCGCGGCCAATGCCGCTGGCGCCACTGGACCACTCAGCCTGCAGGTCGACGCCACTGGCGCCGCGGCACTGTGTCTGCCCGACGGAGGATTGAAGCCGGTCCAGCTTTCCGAGGAACTTCGCGGCGTCGCCCGCGAACTCTACCACCTCCGCCAGCCCGCCACGGCCAGCGCCACCGCGCTGCGTGCCGCGAGCCCGATCACGATCAACCTGGCCTGAGCGTTTTCAGGCGATGGAAATCCTCCAGCGTGCCCGCGGCAATAACTGCCGGTCGGGTCAAATCAACGTCGGTCTAGGCCAACCTCGGCGCTCGCAAGGGAGGGGCAATTTCTGCCGCCCGCGCGGTGTCGCCGGATGTGAGAAAGCGGACTCCATCGCCTGCGAAGCCTGTAGGTATCAGCTTCTCCGGCTCATCGCGTCCGGCTGGCATACCCGCTGCTAAGCGTGCCCGGCATGATCGAGAAACTCTTCAGCAACAACTACGCGATGTCGAAGACGATGCTCGATGTCGCCGCCGCCCGGCATGACGCGCTCGCCGCGAACATCGCGAACGTCGAGACGCCCGGCTACCGCCGGGTCGATGTCGCGAAGACTTTTCTCCAGGAACTGCAGCAGCAGTTCAAGACCGGCGAAGCAACCGGGGCTTCGCACAAAGCCATGATCGAAATCGATTCCGCCGCCCGCAGCACGCGCGCCGACGGGAACAACGTGCAGCTCGACACCGAGCTGCTCGAGCTCGGCTCGAACGGACTGCAATACGAGGTGCTCGCGGACTTTGTCAGCGGCTCGCTCGCCCGGCTCAAGACCGCGATTACCGGCCGCCTCACTTAACCGACCGTCTTATGATCAACGTCCTGCCTGGCATCGACATCACCGCGAGCGCGCTCAACGCCGAGAAGACGCGCATGGATGTCGTCGCGCAAAACATCGCCAACGCGCAGACGACCCGCGGGGCGGACGGCAAACCTTACCAGCGCCAGCTCGTCTCCTTTGAAGCCATGCTGCAAGCCACGGGAGCCACGCGCGACTCGCTCGGCGGCGGCGTGAAGGTCGCGCAGATCAAGAACGACACCACGCCCGGCCCGACGGTTTACAACCCGCAGCATCCCCACGCCGACGCCGGCGGCATGGTGCAAATGCCCAACGTCAATCTCGCCTTCGAAATGGTGGACCTCATCAGCTCCACCCGCGCTTACGAAGCCAATCTCGCGGTCGTGAAGAACGCCAAACAGATGGCCCACAAAGCCCTCAGCATCGGTCGCTAATTTCTCTCTTTCGTTATGTCTCTCATCGGCTCCGTATCCAGCTTCTTTCAGCACCAGACCCCCGCCATGCGCGAACTCGGCGGGCTCGGCAAAGCCGGGCCGCTCGAGATGCCTGGACTCGGTGGTGCCGCGGAGATCAAGGCTCCGCCAGCCACGCCCTCCTTCGGCGCGATCCTCGATCACATGGTCGGGGAAGTGAACACGAAGATGCAAGCAGGCGGCGCCGAGCAGGCCAAAGTCCTCTCCGGCGAAAGCACCAATTTGCACCAGGCGATGATCTCCATGCAGGAGGCGGGCGTCGCCTTCTCCCTCATGGTCGAAGTGCGCAACAAGTTGGTCGAGTCCTACCAGGAAATCATGCGCATGCAGGTGTGAGGCGGGCGCTCTCACTAACTCCCATCCATGAAAGCATTGCTTGAAAACTTCCGCCGGCTCTGGGGCCAGTTCGGCGCCACGCAGCGCATCACGCTCAGCATCGCTGCCGCGGGCGTACTCGTGGCGATGATCGCGCTCGTCATGTGGGCGCAGCGCCCGGACATGAAACTCCTCTACGGCCGCCTCGGCGAAAAGGAGGCCTCAGAAGTAGTCGCTTCGCTGGAAGCGCAGGGCGTGAAATACGAGCTCGGTGCCGGCGGCGGCGCGATCTACGTGCCCTCCGACCGCGTCTATCGCATCCGCATGGATCTCGCCGCGAAGGGGATTCCCGGCGGTGAAGGCGTCGGCTTCGAGATCTTCGATCGCTCAAATTTCGGCATCAGCGACTTTGTTCAGCGCACCAATTTCGCACGCGCGCTCCAGGGCGAACTCGCCCGCACCATCGGCCAGCTCAATGGCGTCCGTTCGGCGCGCGTCATGGTGGTGATGCCCGAGAATCGGCTCCTGCTCAAGAGTCCCGACTCCCGCCCCACCGCGTCAGTCTTCGTGGATGTGGGCGGTTCGACGCTTGGAACGGACGCCGTGAATTCCATCCGCTCGCTCGTGGCCAACGCGGTCGAGGGACTGCGCATCGACGACGTGGCGGTTATCGACAACCGCGGCAACGTGCTTTCCGACGAGCTGAAGAGCGACCCGCTGCTGGGCACCGCTTCGAGCCAGATCAAGTTTCGCAAGAGCGTCGAAGATTATCTTTCCGGTAAGGTCGAGACGATGCTCGCCAAGGTGCTCGGACCGGGCAAGGCGGTCGTTCGCGTCTCCGCGGAGATCGACACCGCCGCGGTCACTACGGTCGATGAAAAATTTGATCCCGAGAGCCAGATCGCCCGCTCGGAAACTCTGACCGAAGACACTTCGCTCACCACCGAACGCAAGGAGGGCGCCGGGGTTGCTGGAGTGACCTCCAACACGCCGGGCCAGACCGATACAACCACGGGCGCCACGCCGCTGAAGAACACCGAGGACAACCGGAAAAGCAAGACACAGAGCTACGAAATCAATAAGACCGTCACGAACACGCAGAAGAATCCTGGCGCGGTTAAACAGCTCACCGCCGCGGTTTTCGTCTCGCAGCGTCCAAGCCTGAAGCCTGGCGACGCGCCGGCACTCCGAACGCCTGCGGAACTCGATTCCCTCCGCCAGATGGTCGTCAACGCCCTCGGTGTTCAGACCGCCACGCCCGCCGATCTCGCGCGGATTGTTTCCCTCCAGGAAGTCGCCTTTGAGGCTCTGCCGATCGAATCCACAATGTCGCCCGAACGCATCATGAGTTATGTCGAAACCGTTCGTCCGCTGCTCACCATCTTGCTGGCCGGCGGCATCTTCTATTTCTTCATCCGCATGCTCCGTCGCACCAAAGCGGAGGAAGGACGGTTCGAGATGATCGAGACGGAAGAACAGCGGCTCCTCGCCGGGAAATCCGCCACGCCCAGCAGTGGCCGCGAAATCATCTCACCGGAAATGCTCAACGAACTCATCCGACAGAAACCAGACAACGTCGCGGCTGCCCTCCGCGGCTGGCTCGCGCAAAAGAGCTCCAAAGCGTCCTGATCATGCCAAGCCTCGACTACGCCAGCCTGAGCAAGCCGCAGAAGACCGCGGCCTTCATGGTGCTCATCGGTGCCGACGCCGCCGCGGAATTGCTGCGGCACTTGGACGACGACGAAACCGAGGTGATCGTCCGCGAGATGGCCAATCTCCCGCTGGTCGATCAGCAGGCCCAAGGTGCGCTCATTGAGGAATTTACCGAATTGATTGGCAGTGGACTGTCCTCGGCATTGGGCGGGCTGGCTTTCGCCAAGCAGACTCTCGACCTGGCCCGCGGCCCGCAACTCGCGGCGAACATTCTTCAGCGCGCGATTCCGCCGAGCAGCTCTATCGATGCCGTGCGCGAACTCTCGTTGATGGAACCGCGGCAGATTTTCAACCTCATCAAAGCCGAGCAACCGCAGACCATCGCGTTCATCCTTTCGTATCTCGATACGGTCCAAGCGGCGGAGATCATCCCGCTGCTCCCCGACGAAAAGCGCGACGACGTGGTGCAGCGTCTCGCCGACATGGAGCCCACGTCGCTCGAACTCGTGAGCAAGGTGATGAGAAACCTCAACAAGCACATCGACGCCCGGCAACAGCAGCAGGCGCTCAGTCGGCGCGGTGGTGCGGAGGCTGCCGCGCAATTGCTCAACCGCCTCGAAACCAAGCTGGGCAAATCGATTCTATCGAAGATCGACGAGCGAAATGCCGCGCTCGGCACCGCCATTCGCCGAAAAATGTTCACGTTCGATGATTTCGGCCGCGTGTCTTCGCCTGATCTCCAGCGAATCCTGCGGGAAGTCGATACGCGTGACCTCGCCATTTCGCTGAAGTCGGCGCGCGATTCTTTGAAAGAGTCGTTCTTCTCCGGCATGTCCAAACGCGCGGTCGAAGGACTGAAGGAAGAAATGGAAATGCTCGGACCGGTGCGCATGAAAGACGTGGAGGCCGCCCAGGACCGTATGATCGCGGCGGCGCGAGCCATCGAGGAAAAGGGCGAGATCACCCTCGTCGAGGAGGAGGCCAATGCCGTCGTCAGCTAACGCCATTACGCTGTCGGCCCCGTTGCGCCGCGCCGGGTTGAACCTCTCGGCGATGGCGGGAGCCATACGTCAGGACGAAATCGAGACCGCCCGCCAGACCGCTTACCAGCAGGGTTTCGCGGCCGCCTCGGAGTTTTTGAACCAGCAGCTCGCGGAACAGCGCGCCGACGTCATCCAGTTGATGGAACAGACTTTCAAATCGCTCGACGAACAGCGCGGTGAACTCCTCGGCCAGCTCGGCGGCGTGCTGCCCGCCATTGCTACGGAGATCGCGCGGCGCGTGCTTTGCGGACTGGAGCCAGATCAGCAGCGAGTCGAGCGGACGGTCGATGAAGTGCTTGGCGAACTCTCTCCCGGCACGCGCGACATCGAGATCACCATGCATCCCGCCGATCTGGAATTACTCGGCCGCTATGAGGAGAAATTCCGCGATCACTATCCCGGCCTGCGCTTCGTGGCCGAGGATTCACTTTCCATTGGCGATTGCCGGCTGCGCAGCAACTTCGGCCTCGTGGATGCCACCATTGCGACCAAGCTCGAAACCCTTTCCCGCTCGCTCCGATGATCGCCCTCGACGCATTTGCCGACCGTCTGCGGGATCGCATTCAACTCGCGCCGACCGTGGGCAAAGTGGGCCACGTCGTCCAGGCCGCCGGCTTGATTATCGAGTCCGACGGCCCCGCGCTCTCCCTTGGCGAAGTCTGCGAGATTCGCTCGCCCCGCCACGGCACGACCCTGACCGCGGAAGTCGTCGGATTCCGCAATTCCCGCCTGCTGCTCATGCCCTTCGGCGAGCCGCAGAATGTTTATCCTGGCAGCGAAGTCGTCGCCAGCGATCACGCCTCGCGCGTGCCGGTGGGAGACTCGTTGATCGGACGGATTCTCGACGGCCTCGGCCGCCCGATCGATGAACGCGGCGCGCTGCACACCTCGCAGACGCGCGGTTTGCGGAGCAGTCCGCCCAATCCTTTGAAACGCCAGCGCATCACCGCGCCGTTCCAGACGGGCATCAAAGGCATCGATCTTTTCACGCCGATGGGCTGCGGCCAGCGCATGGGCATTTTCGCCGGCAGCGGCGTCGGCAAATCGACGCTGCTCGGCATGATCGCGCGCGGCGCCGACTCCGAGGTAAACGTGATCGCGCTGATCGGTGAGCGCGGTCGTGAGTTACGTGAGTTCATCGAGAAGGATCTCGGGCCGGAAGGCATGGCGCGCTCGGTCATCGTCGTGGCGACTTCCGATCAGCCTGCGCTCGTCCGCCTGCGCGCCGCACTCCTCGCGACGACCATCGCCGAGTCTTTCCGCGACGCCGGGCGCAAGGTGCTCTTCATGATGGATTCGGTCACGCGCTTTGCGATGGCACAGCGTGAGGTCGGTCTCGCCGTCGGCGAACCGCCGACGAGCCGCGGCTACACGCCTTCGGTTTTCTCGCTGCTGCCGCGTCTGCTGGAGCGCACCGGCATGGGCGAAACGGGATCGATCACCGCGCTCTATACCGTGCTCGTCGATGGCGACGACTTCAACGAACCGATCGCCGATGCCGTGCGTGGCATTCTAGACGGCCACATCGTGCTCTCCCGCGCCCTCGCCACGGCGAACCACTTCCCTGCCATCGACGTGCTCGAAAGCATCAGCCGCCTTTCGCGCGAAGTGATGCGTGAAGAAGATCTCAACCGCGTCGGCACCGCGCGCGACTTGTTCGCGACTTACCGCAAGAACGAGGACCTCGTGAACATCGGAGCCTATGCGAAAGGCACCAATCCGAAGGTGGACCGCGCCATCGAACGCCAACCGGCGCTCATGCAGTTTCTTCGCCAGGGTATCGCCGAGAAATGGCCGAGGGAACGCAGCCTCACGGAATTGCAAAAGCTGCTATGAAGTCCTTTCGCTTTCCGCTAGAAGTCGTCCTCGAAGCCCGCAGGGCACAGGAAACTGAGGCGTCCCGGCAATTCGCGGAGGCGCTCGAAAAACAACGCGAGGGAACGGCCCGAAGCGAGGAGGCACTGCACGCATTGAATCAACTTCTCGCTTCTATCGCCATCGACAGCGCGGGGCGGTTTTCCGTCGCCAGTCGGGAACGCTCGCTGGCGATGCGTCAGGCCCAGGAAAAGATTTGCGCGGAGCTTCGAGCCGCGGCGCAGGAGTGCGTGCAGCGCGCTGAGGAGAAACGCGGGGCCGTGCTGCAGGCCCGGCGCAATCGCGAGCTGCTCGAACGGCTCAAAGCCGCGCGGCGAGAGGCGTGGCAGAAGGACGCCGCCCACGCCGAGCAGCACCAATTCGACGAATTTGCCATGACCCGCCGCCATCAAGCTTCGCAGCAAGAACACGCCTTATGTTGAAATCGCCCTGGTTCCTCGCCCTCCTCGGCATCTTCCTCGGCATCGGGACGACCACCGGTGTCATCCTGATGAACAAGGATGCGCTTTCCGCCAGCCAGGCGAAGCACGAGCCCAAATTGCCGTCGCCGGCCAACGCTCCGCGCGACTGGGTCTTCTGGACCGATGAGATCAACAAGCTCGCCTCCAATCTCAAGGAGGAGCGCGAGGCTCTCGACGAGCGTGGCAAGGAACTCGATCAATTCGAGAAGCGTCTGGTGGGTGAGCGCGAAGAGTTGGCCAAGGTCCGCACCGAGTTGGAAGGGATGCGGCGCGAAGTGACGGACAACATTCCCAAGATCGAGGCGAGCGAGAAACAGAACATCAAGAACCTCGCCAAGACTTACGCCACGATGAAGCCGCAGGACGCGGTCGCCGTGATGCGCGAAATGGACGACTCCAGCATCGTAAAAATTCTCGCGTCGATGAAGGCGGATGTCGTCGGGACAGTTTTTCAGGAAATGGCGAAGGCGAAGGACTCCGACGGCACGCTCGCCGTGCGTGCGGCGCGGATCTCGGAGCAGCTCCGTCTGGTGCGGACCGAGACGAAAGCGGCCTCGCAGCCATGACGATTTCGAGCGCGGCCGTTCCGCCGGCCATCGGGAACGGTCCGTTGGGCGGCTCTGCGAAGGGCGCCGAACCAGTGCCGGCTGGTCTGTTTGAACTCTTGCTTCCAGCGGATGGAGCAGGCGATCCGAAGATTGCCCCCGGCGACCAGGAGGAGCCGTCCGACGCTGATTCCACGGACGAAGAGATGGCTCCGTATCCAGCGGCGCAAACAAATCTCGCCGCTCTGCTCTATACCTTATCGGTAGTGGACGCTCCACCGCTGCCAGTCGAGGCGCTGCCATCCGAGGATTCCGAGGCCATAGATGACGCAGAGCCCGACTTGTCGGTCCCGGAAGCTTCGGTGGATGAGGGAAAACCCCGCCCGCAGGGGGCTGCAAATTTTTCCGCTCCGCAAAAAGCGGGCGCCATTCCTCCGGAAGCTCTCCCGGCAAATTCTTCCCCGGCGCCGCTCGCTGCAACCCCTGCTGGAACTGTTTTCAAAATTTCACCATCGCCTGCGAAGGCTGATGTTTCCTTGGATGAAGAGCAGATGCCGCTCGTGAAAAAGACTTGCGGCACAGGCGGTGCTAAGCGGGTTCTCGAAATGCACGAAGCCTCTGCCATGAACCCAAACTCCCGCCCGAGCGTCCCTGACGCACGGTCCGGCGCGGCCGGGTTGACCACTCCCTTCATGACGCGCGGTGGGGAGTTCTCGGGGCAGACCCAAAGCAATCCGCAGGATCCGATTCTTTCCGCTCCGCAAAAAGCGGGCGCCATTCCTCCGGAAGCTCTCCCGGCAAATTCTTCCCCGGCGCCGCTCGCTGCAACCCCTGCTGGAACTGTTTTCAAAATTTCACCATCGCCTGCGGAGGTTGATGTTTCCTTGGATGAAGAGCAGATGCCGCTCGTGAAAAAGACCCGCGGCACAGGCGGTGCTAAGCGGGTTCTCGAAATGCACGAAGCCTCTGCCATGAACCCAAACTCCCGCCCGAGCGTCCCTGACGCACGGTCCGGCGCGGCCGGGTTGACCACGCCCTTCATGACGCGCGGTGAGGAGTTCTCGGGGCAGACCCAAAGCAATCCGCAGGATCGGATGCCAGCCGGCGCAACGGAAACGAACCGCAGCAACCCGGAGTCATTCTCGTTACCCGCGTCGCTCACGCAACCAGTCACCACGAACGGAATCGTTTCTCTCACGACCGCCCTCAAGCCGACGGCCCCAGCGGCCGTGGTCGATGAAGTTGGGCTCGGGCTGGAGCGCATGCAGCAGCAGGGCCACAGCCGCGTCGAACTGCGCCTCGCGCTGGAAGGTGGCGGCGAGGTGAGCATCGAACTGCAAGTCCGCGACGGCGCGGTGCAAGCCTCCTTCATCACCGGTTCAGCAGAGCTGCGCGACGCTTTGCAACAGAGTTGGTCGCAACTGGCCAGCCGGAGCGAACATTTCGGGATGTCGCTGGCCGCTCCGATTTTCAAGGAGCCCGCGACGGCTTCGGCGAATGGCGGCCATCAGAATTTCCGCGAGCGGGGCCACGAACCTCAGCAAGAACAGAATCCGTCTCCCGACCTTTGTGCGGCCGCTCATCAGCCGAAACGCCCGGGCCCATCGACTGTCCCGAGACGCACCTCGACGAGCGGCCTGAGCGCCTGGGCCTGAACCAAGATTATGCAAATCAACCCGACAAACTCGACCAGCGGAACCGCCTACGGCCAGGACGCCGGAGCCACCACGACCGGCATGAAGACGCTCGGTCAGAATGATTTTCTGAAATTGCTCTCGGTCCAGATGCAATCGCAGGATCCGCTGAATCCGATGGCGGACACGGAATTCATCTCGCAGATGGCCAACTTCACGTCGCTCGAGCAGATGAAGAATCTCACGGCTTCATTCGAATCGTTCATCAGCCAGCAGCGTTCGGTCGATGCCCAGACCTACCTGGGCAAAACAGTGACCTTGCTCGACTCCCAGCTCGGGTTGGTCACCGGGACGGTCAGCGGCGTGACCTTCGAGGACGGGTTGCCCCGGCTCATGGTGAGCGGCAAGACCTACGATCCGGCGCTGATCACCACCATCCATGCTTCGGCGACTAACGCCACCACTCAACCAGCCACTCCCTAACTAATACTACTATGCCACTCCTCGGATCACTCACCAGCGGCGTCAGCGCCCTCAAAGCCTTCGCCAAAGGCATGGAAGTCATCGGCGACAACATCGCCAATGTGAATACCACCGCCTTCAAAAGTTCTCGCGCGCAATACGGCGACAACTTCGGGGATATCCTTCAAAATTCGGCCCCTTCGCCGAGCGATGGCAACGGTTCGAATGTCATCACCATGCAGACCGGCCAAGGCGTGCATCTCAGCAGCATCAAGGCGGATTTCGGCCAAGGTTCGCTGAACACCACCGGGCAGGCGACGGATTTCGGCGTTAGCGGCGAAGGATTCTTCCGCGTCCGCGACGTGGTCGGCGGAACAGAATACGCCACCCGGGCCGGTGATTTCCGCATTGATGATCAGGGATTCCTCGTGACTTCGCAGGGCTTCCGCGTGCAGGGACTCAACGAAGGACTCGGACAGATGGAGGCGACGATCGTGAATGGTCAACTGCGCTATGCGCTGACCGGGACCACACCGGCCACGACCGTCGGTGATCTGACCATAGATACCGGCATCAGCATCGCCGATGGCACATTGACGAACAACACCGGCGGTCTTTTTACCGACGCCGAGGTGGAGTCGAACGCACCCGGTATCGTGGGCTTCGGCGTGAACGGCACGGGCGACATCATGCTGCAACTGAGCAATGGCGAAACTTTCGCCCGTGGTCGGATGCTGCTGCAAAAATATCAGGATCCGAATGCGCTGGTGCGCGAACCCGGGAATCTCTTCTCCGGTCTGCAGACCGCCAACCCGATTGGCGGCTTCGCCTTGAGCGCAGCCAATAACACTCCGGGCCTGGGCGGAACCGGGAAAATCGAGCAAGGTATGCTGGAACTTTCCAACGTCGATCTAACCGAGGAATTCGCGCAGCTCATCAACACGCAACGCAGCTTCCAGGCGGGTTCGCGGGTCATCACGACCGCCGACCAAATGCTGGAGGAGATAGTCAATCTCAAGCGCTAAACTGCCATGTCTGCTCCGACTTCTGAAACTGCGACACCCGCTGCGGCACCGGGCAAAGCCAAGGGTGGTGGCTCGATGATGCCCGTCATCGCCGTCATTCTTCTCGTGCCCGCGCTCTGTTACGCGACGACTCAATTCGTCCTGCTGCCCAAGTTAAAAGCCGCGGTGGGATCGCCGGAAGCCAGCCACGAGAGTGCGCCCGCCGCGGGCGAGAAAAAGGGTGGAGATAAAAAGGAGGGCGGCGCGCATGGAGGAAAGGAAAAGGAAAAGAGCAAGGCTTCGGGCAAGTATGCGCACAGTCATGAATTCGGCGACGTGATCGTCAATCTCGCCGGAGCCAAGGGCACTCGTTATTTGCGCGCGCGCTTCACGCTGGCCAGCTCCGACGCCAATCTCGAAATGCTGGTCAAGACCAACGAGAACCAGCTTCGCGACGTCGCCATTGGCGTGCTCTCGGCGCAATCGCTTGACAGCTTGGAAGCCCCGGGCGCGCGCAGCGCCGTGCGCAACGAACTGATCGCGCAGTTCAATCACGCGCTGCACGGCGAACTCGTCGAGCAGATCTATTTCGCCGAGTTCGTCGTCCAGTAATTCCGATGTCCGACGCTCCCGCGCCCACCACGACCGCATCGCCTGCCGATGAGGGTCTGATCCCGGTTGTCTTCCGCTCGGACGGAAAGCGGATCGATGCGAGGGAAAGAATCACGATCGAGCTGGTAAACTTTCACAATCCGACCCTCCTCGCGGAGGGCGAACTCCGGCGCTTGCGTTCGGTGCATGACGATTTCGTCCGCGCTCTGACCTTGCGGCTCTCCAGCCTGCTCCGTTCGGAACTGGGGATGAATCTCGGGAAATTCGAAACGCAATCGTGCGAAGCCTTCATCGAAGGGTTGAAGAACCCCAGCCAGATTGCGCTGTTCCGCGTGACCCCGCTGAACGGCGTCGGCTTTATCGAGCTGCCGCAGAAGCTCGCCGCGGCGCTGACCAACCGCATCCTCGGGGGCCGCGAGCCGGCCGCGAATCCGGAAGCCTATCTCACGGAAATCGAGATCGCCTTGCTGGAAGACGTGATTGCCATCATCACCGCGGAGTGGTGTGAGCAATGGCACGACGATACGGCGATGAACGCGCATTTGATCGGGCACGAAACGAACCCGCGGTTTATCCAGGCGAGCGCGAAAAACGCGATGATGCTGGTCGTCGGGATCGAGGTCGGTTTTGGCCGGTGCGAGGAAGTCATCCAGATCGCCGTGCCGCTCTCCATGATCGAGCCGATGATGAAGCGCCTGCACGCGGCGCGGGAAAGAGATTCCCAGCGAACCGATCGGAACGCGGCCTGGCGGAATAGCTACGACGATATCGCCATCCCGGTGCATGCCGAAATGGTTGTCGCGCGCATGACCGTGGCCGCGTTGCTGAAGCTTAAGACCGGCGACCTCATCGAGCTGCCCGCCTCGGCCCTGGAGACGGCTCGGATCAACGTCGCCGGGAGCTTCCGCTTTACCGCGCGGGCGGGACAACAGGATGGATTTATCGCGGTGCAGATCGCCGCCAAAGCTTTGGACTCAAGAAAATGAACACCGCAATCGAATCGCAGAATCTGCAATTAGTGATGGATGTGAAAGTGGAACTCACGGTCCGCATTGGCTCCACTCGACTAACCATGCGCGATGTCATGGCGCTGACGCCGGGAACGGTGTTGCAGCTCAGCCAAGAGGCGACGGAACCGGTCGGGCTCTATGTGAATGACAAACTGATTGGCCGGGGAGAAGTCGTGGTGGTCGAGGAGAACTTCGGCATCAAAATCACGCAGCTCATCGGGGAGGATTCGTGAGCTGGCGGTATTTAACGCTCTCGGTGATCGCCATCGGCACTTTCGCGGCGCCGCTGCGAGCGCAGACTAAGCCGGAGGACGCTCGCGCCAGCGCGCTTTCTCCCGAGACCACGCTGACCCCACGGCCGCCGACCAAGCTCTTTACGCAGGAGAAGAGCACGGGGAGTAACCAACTCGTGATCTATTTCATCGCACTGCTGGCCCTCGCGGGCGGTGGCTTCTATCTCCTCAAGCGCGGTCTGCCTTTGCGCGGCGCCCGTGGCGGAGATAGCCGGTTGCAAGTCCTGGAAACGAAGATGCTCGGGAACCGGCAGTTCCTCGTCGTCGTGAAGTATGAAGACAGCAAGATGCTGCTCGGCGTCGGCCCGGGACAGATTCAACTACTCTGCCCGCTCGAGAGCGCGGACGAAGATCTGGATAAGCTGACTCGCTCGAGTGGACAGGAGTCCGTATGAGCGCGCTTTTGGCAAAGGCAGCGCGGCGCTGGTGGCGGCCGCTGCTGCAACTCGTCTTCGCGCTGTCCTTGCTCACCGGAGCGGCTCAGGCACAGGCTCCGCAGGCGCCCGCAGGGACCACGATCAATACTCCTCTCTTCAAAGTGAACGTGGCTCCGCGCGAAGTGGAGGATCGCGGCAGCGTGAACAGCGCGATCCAGATCCTGCTGGTGATGACGATGCTCACGCTGGCCCCGTCCATCATCTTCCTGATGACGAGCTTTACCCGCATCGTCATCGTGCTCGGTTTCGTCCGCAATGCGCTGGGCATTCAAGGCGCGCCGTCGAATCAAATCCTGATCGGACTCTCCTTGTTCCTGACC
>Ga0105048_10008572_pt1 | contig 16346 bp, 14 predicted proteins | sample MAT05_FD_78382 | JGI IMG/M metagenome (GOLD analysis project Ga0105048, IMG submission 78382) | Freshwater microbial communities from Lake Fryxell liftoff mats and glacier meltwater in Antarctica - MAT-05 | ecosystem: Environmental > Aquatic > Freshwater > Ice > Liftoff microbial mat | place...
AGAAACAGGGTAAGCGTATTGTTTTTCATGGCGATGGTAATCGAAAAAATCATGAGTTGCTAAAGTAACGCTAAATTTGTCGTAGCCCACAAAAATCAGGCCCAATAAATTACCTAATTGACTTTACGGCGAACATGGACCCCACCGATCTGGCACAATTGCCCCTCTTTAGCCGGGCCAAACTGGCTCTGCGAAACGGACAGGACCGCCCCGAAATCTGGTGCGCTTACAACGGAATTATCTACGACGTATCGCCCTCGCGGCTGTGGCGCAACGGCAAACACTACGAACACTGGGCCGGGCAGGACCTGACCGCCGAACTCACCGACGCTCCCCACACCGAACATGTCTTTGCCCGATTCACAGCAGTGGGGCGGTTAGGTTAGAAGTAGCCTAAACGTCCACGTCCGGTAGCCGAATGGCTAACACAGTATACATAGTTAGCCATTCGGCTACCGGACGTGGACGTCCGGGCTACAACCCTAAACAATTGAGCCTTGAACAACTTATTGATCGCCGATAGCGGCTCGACCAAAACAGACTGGCGCGTTGTTGACGCCAGCGGACAAACCCGCACCATCCATACCGATGGCATTAACCCGTATTACCAGAATACAGAGCAGATCATCGATATGCTGCAAACGCAACTCCTGCCACAATTGACCGACGAAGCCAATACCGTAACAGACTTATTTTTCTACGGCGCGGGTTGCGCTAACCCAACCGTGAATCAGCGCGTGGCTGATGCGTTGCGTATCGTCCTGCCCGCGCTTCAAACTGTTGCTGTAGAGAGCGATATGCTGGGAGCGGCACGGGGGGCGTCGGGCTATGAGCCAGGTATTGTCTGTATCCTCGGTACGGGGTCGAATGCGTGTTGCTACGACGGACAGGCCATTACGCGGGGCATTCAGTCGCTGGGATTCTGGCTTGGCGATGAGGGCAGCGGGGGGTATCTGGGCAAAACACTGGTGCGCGATTTTTTCCAGAACCAACTCCCATCCGGCCTGCACGACGCGTTCCAGACCCGTTACGCCCTCGACCGGGCCACCCTGCTCGAAAACGCCTATCAGAAGCCGTATCCCAACCGGTACTTTGCCGGATTTACGCCGTTTTTATCCGAAAGCATCCAGCATCCACACATCGTTAGGTTACTCAACGATGCGTTCTCGCGCTTTCTGACAATTTACGTTTGTCCGTTTCCCGAAGCCCGTCAGTGGCCCGTCCATTTTGTAGGGTCCATTGCCAAATACTTCGCCGAGCCGCTCACAAGCGCTGTTAAGCAGGTTGGTTTGACAATGGGCCGCACTCTGAAAGCCCCCGCCGACCAATTAGTGCAATACCATCGGAATGAACCGTGACGTACCTTTGTTGAGCAGTGTAGGTTGGACGCCCACGTCCAACCTACTTCAACCCAATGGCAGCACGATATTTTTTAAAAGTGAATGAGGTGATTCGGGAAACGCCCGACGCCGTGACGATTACCTTCTGGCATCCTATCAGCGAAGAAGTCCGGTACCTACCGGGTCAGTTTCTGACGTTTCTGCTAAATATCAATGGCCAAAAAGTACGGCGGTCATATAGCATGGCCTCCTCGCCCCATGTCGATGTGTCGCTGGCGGTGTCGGTGAAGCGGGTACCAGGCGGGCTGGTGTCCAACTACCTGTATGATCGCATCCGCCCCGGCGATGTGCTGGAAACACTGGAGCCGATGGGGACGTTTACCCCCAAACTCGACCCGCAAAACCGCCGGACTATTGTCCTTATCGGTGCGGGAAGTGGCATAACACCCCTATTCTCGATGGCCAAATCGGCCCTCCACGCTGAACCCAACAGCCGCGTATGGCTCATTTACGGCAACCGCAATCAGGAGTCTATTATCTACAAAGCGCATTTAGACGCGATGGCGCAGGCTCATGGCCCGTCGCGGTTTTCGGTGACGCATGTGCTGAGTCAGCCAGCGTCCGGCTGGACGGGTCTGGACGGGCGGCTGAACCAGCACACGCTCACGAGTCTGCTCGAAGACCTGCCCACTCAGGAACGTCAGCACGTAAGCGCGTACCTCTGCGGACCCGATGGTATGATGGCCGAAGCCCGTTCGGCCCTGTCGCTGGTGGGTGTTTCACCGGAACGGGTATTTAAAGAAAGCTACGTAACGTTGCCCGTACCAGCGGGCGAAGTAATCGAAGACCCCGCCAGTGCCGACGAGAGCGGCTCGCCCGAAGTGACGGTGCTGTACGAAGGCGCGGAATACAAATTTGCCGTGGCCCCGCACCAGACTATTCTGGAAGCGGCACTGGACCTCAATATCGATTTGCCCTACTCCTGTCAGGCAGGAATGTGTACGGCCTGTTTAGGCAAGTGCACGTCGGGAACGGTAAAACTGGACGAGGAAGACGGTCTCTCTGATTCCGAACTCAAAGCCGGTTACGTCCTGACCTGCGTAGCCCACCCCGTTGGCCGCGATGTAGTAATCGAGATTGATTAGCAACCCGTTTCTTATCGTTCCATTATCTGTTATTCCGGCATTTTTCTGTCATTCCATTTTTGTCATTCCGACGAAGGAGGAATCTCTTTGTAGCAACAGATCCACTGATTACAAAGAGATTCCTCCTTCGTCGGAATGACAGAAAATCACGGTTTCGGTACCGGGCGAGGAGCCGGGGGTACAGGTGCAGCGGGCTTGGCCGCTCCAAATCTTGGTATTGCCTTCGGCGGGCGGGGAGCAACAGGTGGAACGGGAACTGTGTCAATAGGTTCTATATTCAACTCCCGGCTGATCTCGATAATCTCGCCTTCTTTTACCCGAACAGAGTCCATAAGCCTGCGCAAGCGTTTAAAGTGCGTATTGTCGATATTAGGATTAATTTCATTTGTTACTATGCTGTCAATTAGGCGACTACGATTACTGATTTGCTCGCTAACCTCTTTTAGTTCATCGGTAAGAATTGGTTTGACGGGCGCTAACGAGGGACGTGTAGCCAGTTCTTGAAGATAGAAAGCCTGTTTCTGTAAATCAGACCGTTCGTTATAAAGCTGACCTTTTCGCCCTATTGGGTCTCTTAGTTTTTCAACCCGCATCTGCCAGTCATGCTCCATTGATCGTAATTCCATTCGCATCTGTGTATTAGCACGCTGGAGCTTAGTCAACGTTGCCTGTAAGGCTGGCAGGCTGTCATTCATTGAGTAGCGATATAATTTGAGTTGCCGGTACGTGGAGTCAGCGACAATTGGCGGAGTGAATCTATATGTTGTGGTCTTCCTGATCTCGCCACTCGTATTTGCCCCCTCTCCGTAGGCTGATACGGACCCAGTGAGTTTATTGGACGAATTACCGTCCGAGTCAGTTGATATGAAGCCAACAATTTTAACTGTTGAGCTCCCGTCTGTATCAATCTGCGGACGACGGTTTGTCTGAGCCGTTTTTGCTTTCGGCTGCGGTTGTTGCTGCACGGCATAGACCGACACGCTGAGCAATACCAATGTAGCCAGTGTCAGCCCGGCCAGGCTACCGTTCGAGATGTAGGGACGGGTGGGTACGCCCAGCATTCGGCGAACGCGGTGCAGCAACAGTTGGCGTTTACTGCCCAGGGCCATTGCCAGCGCGGGCGAAGTGAGTTGGGTTAACCGGAGTTCCTCCACATGGGCCAGTGCCTGCGCCAGCGTCAGCCCATCGCCCCCAATGGTTTGTACGGATAGATCGTCACAGCAGTGTTCGCGTTCTTCACGCACCCGCGCCGAGAGCCACCACAACGCCGGGTGGAAAAAGTAAAGCACCTCCACCACCGATTGCAACAGATTAACCGCGTAATCGTGCCGTTTTACGTGCGCCAGTTCATGCGCCAGCACCGCTTCAACTTCCCGAATGCTCAGATTCGTGGCCAGACCCATCGGCAGTAACAAAACGGGTTTCAACACACCCACCACCATCGGCACCGCTACCCACACCGATTCGAACACCCGCACCACCGGCCCAAGCTGCATAGCCCCGCGCAACGACTCTGTCAGTATGACTATTTGCTTCGATGCGGGTACTGTGGCCGTCCGGCTCAGGCGTTGCAGATACAGCCAGCCACCCGCCAGTCGTAGGGCAAATACCGCTACACCGATGAGATAAAGCAGTACAAACTCGCCAAGGTGCGCGGCCAGAAATTGCTGCACCTGCACCGGCCAGGGCAGGGTTTGCGGTAGATTGTGCCAGCCTACCGGCAGGGTTTGCATTGCTGCGCCAGTTGTCATCACCGCCGAAACAGTCGCAACAGGCTTATACAGCCAGCCGAACGTAGCGACCGACGCCAGCACCTGCGCCAGCAGTCCGGCCACACTAACCCGGTAACGTAGCGCACTCGACTGACTTCGTAAAACGTGCAGCAAAACGGCGACCGGCAGCACGAGTGCGAAGCCCTGCCAAACCGCGTGTACGAGCGTCCAGCCAAGCGCGTTGGTTACCGGACCCGAAAGAGTAATTGCATTCATGGTTGATTGGTTTAAGGCGTTATAAACTGTCCAGCAATCGTTTTATCTCATCCAGTTCGTCGCGCGAGGCTTTGTGCTGACCCAGTACCTGCATGACTAATTTAGAGGACGACCCGCGAAAGGCCGTGTCGATAAATCGGTCAACCAGGCCGCGTTGGGTGGCTTCTTCCGATACGGCGGCTGTGTAGAGATGCGATTTGCTGTCGGCGTCGCGGGTGAGCAGGCCCTTTTCGTGCATAATCTGCATCAATTTCAGGGCCGTTGTGTAGCCAAGATCGCGATGTTGGCTCAGGCGGTCATGTACCTGCCGTACCGTCCTGGGGCCATTAGCCCAGAGAATATGGAGGATTTCGAGTTCGGCGTCGGTTGGCTTCATCTATCTACGAATAATTTCGTACAAACATATACGAATGATTTCGTAGATGCAAATTTGGTGAACAAAAAAAATTTACAACGGCTTATTTTGTCATGCTGACGAAGGAAGCACCTCTGTGAATAGCGATATATTTTGTGCAATAAAGATACTTACTTCGTCAGCATGACAAAATAAGCCATGACCCCAACCGAAACGCTACAAACACCCACCCGTCCCGCCCGGCGGTTTATTGGCGAGACGCTGAATCTCGAAAGCTGGAATGACGTAAAACCGCTTTATGATGAACTGTTGCACCGCCCCATAACCAACGCCGATGATCTCCGACACTGGCTGCTGGACCGTAGCGAACTGGAATCGTTTCTCTCCGAAAACTTTGCCTGGCGATACATCAACATGACCCGCGATACAGCGAATAAAACGCTGGTTAATGACCTGAATTTTTTCATTGCTGACATCCAGCCACAAATGACCGAATATGGTAACGACCTCGATTTAAAAGCCGTTAACAGTCCGCATTTGAGCGAGTTAACCGACGATGGGTTTGCGGTTATGGTGAGGGGCATGAAAAAATCCATTGAGATTTTCCGGGAGGCCAATATTCCACTGCAAACCGAGATTCAGACCGAAGAGCGCAAATACGGAGCTATTTCTGGGGCCATGACCGTCAATATTAACGGGCGCGAACTGACCCTTCCCGAAGCCAGTGATCACCTGCAAAGCACCGACCGCTCCGAGCGAGAAACAGCCTGGCGTAAAATCAGCGAACGCCGGTATCGCGACCATCAGACGCTGGATCAGCTTTTCGATAAACTCATTGACCTGCGCCATCGCGTGGCCCTCAATGCCGGATTTACCAACTTCCGCGATTATTCCTTTGCCGCGCTGGGTCGCTTCGATTACAGCCCGCAGGACTGTTTTGATTTTCATGAATCCGTTGCCGATGCCGTAGTGCCGATGCTGAACAACCTCGCGCAGGAACGCAGGCAAAAACTGAACGTGGCATCGCTGCGACCCTGGGATGCCAAAGTTGATGTTGACGGACGGCCACCGTTAAAGCCGTTTGGGTCGGGCAATGAGTTGATCGAGAAAACAATTGCCTGCTTCGATAAACTCGACAAAAAGCTTGGCGATGATCTGCGTGTTATGCGGGTAATGGGCCATCTCGACGTAGAATCGCGGAAGGGTAAGGCACCGGGCGGGTACAACTATCCGCTGGAAGAAATTGGCGTACCGTTTATTTTCATGAACGCCACCAGTAGCCTGCGTGATCTGGTTACGATGGTACACGAAGGCGGTCATGCCGTGCATTCGTTTCTGACGCGGGAGTTGCCGCTGAAAGCGTTCAGAAACCCGCCGATGGAAGTAGCCGAACTGGCGTCGATGAGCATGGAATTGCTCTCTATGGATCATTGGGACGTGTTTTTCGATAATCCTGACGACCTGCGCCGGGCCAAACGGAAGCACCTCGAATCCATCATTGAAACCCTGCCCTGGGTAGCCACCATCGACAAGTTTCAGCACTGGATTTACGAACATCCAGCGCACACCGACGCTGACCGGCGCGAGAACTGGGTACACATCTACGACCAGTTTGCCGATTCCGTTACGGACTGGAGCGGGCTGGCTTACTACAAAGAATACGGCTGGCAGCGGCAACTGCACCTATACGAAGTGCCGTTTTATTACATCGAATATGGCATTGCGCAGTTGGGGGCCATTGGCGTCTGGCGCAACTACCGGCGCGACCCGAAGGCCGGGCTGGCGGGCTACAAAGCGGCCTTAAGTCTGGGCTACAAAGCCCCCATCCGCGATGTCTATACAGCCGCTGGCGTGCCCTTCGACTTTTCGAGCGCGTACATCCGTGAGCTGATGGCCTTCGTGGAGGAAGAGATAAAGCTATTGAAAAGTTTTTAGCCACAGAGACACACCAAGACGCACGGAGATCCACAGAGAAAATTCTCCAAAAATCCCTTTGTATGTCTCCGTGCGTCTTGGTGTGTCTCTGTGGCTAAAAAAAATTACTTAACTTTGTACTTTCAAAATCAGAAAACTATGAAACGCATAATCAACGTGGCTCTGCTGGCCGTAGCGGTCTTCTCGCTGGCTTCGTGCGACTATCAGAAATATAACACCATCCGCCAGGCCGACGTCCGCGCCCGTGACTACGATGTCAACTATCAGGCGGGTGACGAGAATGTATATGGTCGGGGCAAAGACTCAGCAGCCGTACAAAACGGCTACAAATACACGCCAAACCCCGCGCTTGAAGAGCGTACCCAGAAAATTCGGGAGAAGCTTTTTGGGGGCGGTACCATTGGCGAGGGAGCCTGAGCATAATTTACTGAGCGGTATAAAGCGATACCCCAACGGATACCTGTTGGGGTATCGCTTTTCTTTTGCCACTACGCTTACTCAATATCATACTGCCGGACTGTGATTTTTCCGTTACTTTGTCGTCAAACAAAGGCTATCAATAGGACTTTTTTGGTAGTTCACTCTCATAACGTTTTGCCATAACTATGAACATTGCACTGGTTACGGGGTCTGCCGGGCTGATTGGCAGCGAAGCCGTTGCGTTTTTTGCCGATAAATTTGATCTTGTTGTGGGTATCGACAACAATATGCGGCAGTACTTCTTTGGGGCCGATGGCTCGACTGAATGGAACCGCAACCGCCTGGCCAACGCTTACAAAAATTACGAACACCGCGCTGCCGACATCCGCGAGGTTTCTCAACTGGAAACCATCTTTCAGGAATACGGCACCGACATTAAGCTGGTACTACATACAGCCGCCCAACCCAGCCACGACTGGGCCGCCCGCGAGCCGTTCACTGACTTTGGCGTGAACGCAGTGGGTACGGTCAACCTCCTCGAAATGACCCGGCTGCACTGCCCCGACTCCGTGTTTATCTTTACCTCGACCAACAAAGTCTATGGCGATAACCCCAATTTTTTGCCGCTGGTAGAAACCGATACGCGCTTTGAAATTGATCAAAACCATCCCTATTTCAAGAACGGTATCGACGAGTTCATGAGTATCGACCACACCAAGCACTCTATTTTTGGAGCCAGCAAAGTGGCTGCCGACATCATGGTGCAGGAATATGGTCGGTACTTTGGCATGAAAACCGCCGTTTTCCGGGGCGGCTGCCTAACGGGACCCAATCACTCCGGGGCGCAGTTGCACGGGTTTCTGTCGTACCTGATGAAGTGCGCCATTGCCGGCAATCAGTACACCATTTTCGGCTACAAAGGCAAGCAGGTGCGCGACAATATCCATAGCTGGGATTTGGTGAATATGTTCTGGCATTTCTACCAGAACCCACGCCCCGGCGAGGTCTATAACGCGGGTGGTGGTCGCTACGCCAACTGCTCAATGCTGGAGGCTATTGCACTCTGTGAGGCCATTTCGGGCAATAAAATGAACTACCAGTACTCCGAGACCAACCGCTCCGGCGATCATATCTGGTATATTTCGGACCTGAGCAAATTCAAGAACCATTATCCCGGCTGGGACTGGACCTTCGACCTGCGCGAGACCATGACCCAGATTCACGACAGTATGGTGGCCCGCCTGGGTACACCCGCCTGATTATTGTTATGATACATTGTATTTGATGTATGGTCTATAACTGTGGCAGAATCCATTTGCGCCCGCTATACATTATATATCATGCATCTTACCTCCAAAAATGAACGGTTCAAACCAGATTTTAGTGACGGGATGCGCGGGCTTCATTGGTAGCCATCTCACCGAACGGCTGCTCGATAGCGGCTGTCGGGTGGTGGGCATCGATAACTTCGATCCGTTCTACGACCGTTTCATCAAAGAACGGAACCTGACTTCCGCGCTGGCGCATCCCAATTTCACGTTCGTTGAAGCCGACATACGGGATACTGCCTGGCTCAACACGCTGGATGCCGATATTGAGACCGTTATTCATATTGCGGCTAAAGCAGGCGTTCGGCCATCCATAGAGCAGCCCGCCGAGTACATCAGTACCAACATTACGGGTACGTATAATTTGCTGAACTGGATGCACAGCAAGCGCATCAGCAAGCTTGTCTTTGCGTCGTCGTCGTCGGTATATGGCAACAACGAGAAGATACCGTTCAGCGAGACTGATGCCGTTGAACAACCTATTTCGCCCTACGCCTTTACAAAGCGGTCGGGCGAGTTGCTGACCTATACCTATCACCACCTGTACAACATGAGCGTGGTAAACCTGCGCTTTTTTACTGTTTATGGTGAACGGCAACGGCCCGATCTGGCTATTCATAAGTTCGTAAAAATGATTGACCGCGACGAGCCGATTCCGATGTTTGGTCAGGGCGACACCTCCCGCGACTATACCTACGTGAGCGACACGGTGGATGGCATCATGGCCGCGCTGCGCTACGTGAGCGAGCATCCGAACAGGTACGAGATCATTAACCTTGGCAACCATAGCCCCGTAACGCTACAAACACTGGTGGAAACGCTCTACCGACTGATGGAGAAAACACCCAACGTGCAGCACCTGCCCAAGCAACCCGGCGACGTAGAGCGTACCTACGCCGATGTAAGCCGGGCCGCCCGGTTATTGGGATACTCACCTAACGTATTGCTCGATGAAGGACTCAGTCGCTTCGTTGACTGGTACAAGGCACAACCTAAATGATCCGGTTGCTACGCCCGCCCACATCCTGGCTACTCTGGGTAGTGCTGGCCCTGCTGGTAAAGGGGGCGTTTTTCGGGTGGTTCCTTACCCAAACGTACTTGCATGACCTACCGGGGTTCTGGGGACAGAGCAACGGTGATATGCTGACGTATATCCAGCCCATCGAGAGTCTGCTGAACCATCAGGGTTTCAAGACCGACGACCGGATGCCGGGTTATCCGGCGGTGTATCTGGCCCTTCGGTTTGTGCTTAGCCCGCCAATGGCTGCCAACGGTACTATTTTGTTACAACTCCTGCTGTCGGCGGTGTCGGTGTACGCGCTGGGGTTGTGTGCGCGGTTGCTGTTTGGTACGGACCGGGCGTTTTACTGGGCGTATTTTATCTATCTATTCAGTACGTTCGTTAGCGTTTTCGATGCGTATTTCCTGACCGAGAGTTTTGCAGCTTCGGCGTCGATCTTTTTTCTGTATTGTTTTCTGCGGGCCGACCAAAACCCGGACATTCCGGGAGGGCGCCGGTGGGTATGGTTACTATCTGCCGGCGTCTGGCTGGCGTGGTCAGTGTTTTTGAAACCGGCTCATTTGCCACTGCTGGGTATTCCAGTAGCCATCTGGGCGTTGCGGTGGCTGCGGGGTCGGCTGTTGTTCAGCAAGCTGGCGCGGTACAGCGTCGTATTTCTTTTACCGTTTTTACTGGTCGACGGAGCCTGGATGGTGCGCAACTACCGCGAGTACAGGCAGGTAATTCCGTTGCTGAAAGAACCCTGGTATGCCGCTGGCTTCTGGCCCACCAACTATTTTGATATGATGCCGTTTTTTCAGACCTACGGCGAAGATTTTTCGTATTGGTTTCCCAACACCGGCATCCGCTGGTTCATGGGCTGGAGCAACGGTAATTTTCTGGCTCCTGGTCGCTGGCACGAAACAGAACAGCTTTCTGCCCCGCCCACCTATATTTATACGTCAACCTTTACCCGCGACTCCATTGTACAGGCGCGGGCCTTGTATTATGAACTGGGCAACAACCATACGCTCGATTCGGTACAGTATCAGGCCATTGAAGCGGAAGTGGGTGCGCGGCTTCGTCGCTATACGCAGTCCATTCGGCAGGAACACCCGCTGGTATATTACGTGTGGGCACCGCTACGGTACACCGCCAATTTCCTGAACGGTACCTGGGGGTATCATTTCCTGGACGATATTGTGGTGGCGCAGTGGCCCCGGCTCCTGCTGCGGCTGTATCACTGGCTGCTGGTGATGGGACCGGGCCTGATCGGTCTGGTTTTGCTGCTGATACGGGGCTGGAAACGTGACGACCGGCTGCTGATCATGCCGCTGGCCATTGGTTACTGCATACTGGTCTATGTGGTAGTTTTACGACACCCCGAAACGCGCTATCTTGCACCTTTCTATCCATTTCTGATCCTCTGCGCTGTAGGTGCATGGGGCAACATTACCACTAATAAACAGCCACAACCAGCCGACCCGTATGCCCTACCTCTCCGTAATTGTTCCGATTTACAATGAATCGAAAAGCATACCCATCCTGTTCGACGCGCTCGAAAAAGCCATCGGGCAGTATGACTATGAAATCATTGCAATCAACGACGGTTCTAAGGATGATTCGCTAACCCAACTCCGGGCAGTTTGTCGGCGTAACTTCCGCGTAAAAGCCATTAATTTCAAACGAAATTTTGGACAGACAGCGGCCATCAACGCCGGTATCCAGCACGCATCAGGCGACGTACTGGTACTGATTGACAGTGACTTAGAAAACGATCCCAACGATATTCCGAAGCTAGTCGATAAGCTGGACGAAGGGTACGACGTAGTTAGTGGCTGGCGGAAAAACCGCTGGAAGGGCGAGTTCCTGACCCGCAAGCTGCCCTCTATGACAGCCAACAAACTCATCAGTTCTATTTCGGGCGTGTCGCTGCACGATTATGGCTGTACGCTCAAAGCGTACCGGCGCGAGGTAATCAAAGACGTGGTGTTGTACGGGCAGATGCACCGCTTTATTCCGGTCTATTGCGCGTGGCAGGGTGGTCTCGTAACCGAAATACCCGTCAACTACCAGCCGCGCCAGTTTGGCAAGAGCAACTACGGCATTTTCCGTACTTATAAAGTGGTACTTGATCTGGTGCTGATCAAGTTTCTGGAAAAATACATGCAGCGGCCCATTCACTTCTTCGGTGGGGCGGGTATTATGGCGTTTATCGTGGCCTTTCTGGCAACGGTACTGGCAACTTATTTCAAACTGACTGGTCAGAAAGATTTGGTCGAAACGCCATTACCCACCATTGCGTCTATGTTTTTTATCGTAGGCATTCAGATGGTACTGATGGGCGTCATGGCCGAAATTCTGATGCGGACGTACTACGAATCGCAGAACAAAACGACTTATACCGTAAAAGAACTTATCAACTTCGAAGAGACGGGCAAGTTAGCGGAAGCCTGAAAATTGGTTAGCTGTCAGGTCGTTTTTTTCTTTGGTTATTGGCACTTCAACTATCAAGTCCCTAAGCAGCTAAACAACCAACCAATACAAGCATGTGCGGAATAGCGGGATTTAGCGGGCGCGGAACGGAAGATGATCTGTTGCGGATGATCCGGCAGCTCAAACACCGGGGACCGGATTTTCAGGGCGGCTGGTGGCAGCAATACCCCCACGAAGCCGTTGGACTTGGACACGCCCGGCTCAGTATCATCGACCTTAGTTCAGGGGCCAATCAGCCGTTTTTCACCGCCGACGAAAGCGTCGGGATTATCTTTAACGGGGAAATCTATAACTACCTGACGCTCAAAGATGAACTGCTGAAAACGGGTCGCTACACCTTTCGGACTACGTCAGACACCGAAGTGCTGCTATACCTCTACCAGGAATACGGCGAAAAGCTGTTCGCGAAAATCAACGGGATGTTTGCCTTTGCCATCTATGATTTCCGCACCGGCAAAACCCTGCTGGCCCGCGACCGAATGGGCAAAAAGCCGTTGCATTACAGCGTAAAAGGCGATACGCTCGTGTACGGTTCGGAACCCAAAGCCCTGCTGCAACACCCGCTCATCGGCAAAACCATCAGCCCCGACGCGCTCAACGCTTACCTGACGTTCGAGTACGTACCAACGCCATATTGTATTTATCAGGACATTCAGAAACTTGAACCGGGCCATTATCTGACGTTCGAGAACGGGGGCGTAACGGCTAAAGAACCGTTCTGGACCATTCAGTTCAACCATCAGCCCATCACGTTTGAGACGGCCCTAACCCGGCTTGACGAACTCCTGAGCGACGCGACCGCCATACGGCTCATGGCCGACGTACCGCTGGGCGTATTCCTGAGTGGCGGGCTGGACTCGTCGGCGGTGGCGTATTATGCGCAACGCAACAGCGCGAGCCGGATTCAGACGTTTTCGATTGGCTTCCAGGAAAAATCGTACGACGAAGCCACCTACGCCCGCACCGTGGCAAAGCACCTCGGCACTGAACACCACGAAAAAACGCTTACTGCCCAGGACTCACTCGATTTGCTGCCCGGCATTGCCGCCGAGCTCGACGAACCCTTTGCCGATGCGTCCATCATTCCAACGTATCTGCTTTCCAAATTTACACGCGGACACGTAACGGTGGCCCTCGGTGGCGACGGTGCCGACGAGATGCTGGCGGGCTACCCCACGTTTACGTCCGACTACCTGCGGGGTATCTATGGCCGAATGCCCCGGCTGGTCGATTCGCTGGCTAACCGCGTGGCCAACCTGCTGCCCGTCAGCGACGATAATATCAGTCTGGATTTTAAGGCCAAGCAGTTTTTGAAGGGCTTTCAGGAAAAGCCGGATTACACCCACACGCTCTGGCTGGGCAGTTTTTCGCCCCGGCAAAAACGGCAATTGCTCAGCCCTGACGTACTGGCGCAACTTACCGACAAAACCGGCCTAGGCCTGATTGACCGGCACGTAGCCACATTACCGGCAAACACCAGCGATTTTGATCAGACCACGTATATCTATTACCTGACGTATTTGCTGGACGATATTCTGGTGAAGGTGGACCGGGCCAGTATGTACAACTCGCTCGAAGTCCGCGCGCCGTTTCTGGATTACCGCGTAGTCGATTTTGCCAATAGCCTCCCCGAATCGTTCAAGCGCAAGGGGCTGACGGGCAAATACATCCTGAAAGAACTCATGCGCGGCAAGATTCCGAACGACATCATTGACCGGCCCAAAAAAGGCTTCGGTATTCCGCTCTCGCAGTGGCTTCGGAACGAACTCCGCCCCCTTTGCAATGACCTGCTGTCTGAAACGTCGCTGAAACAGCACGGTCTTTTTAATGCCGGGTACGTAGCGCAACTACAGCAGGAGCATTTTACCGGCAAACAAAATCACCGCAAACTGCTCTGGACCCTCATGGTGTTTCAGCAGTGGTACCGTCATTACGCCTGACCGGCTCTATTGGGGGTAGGTTTACCGAACCCGAATAAATTTCAGATAACACTCCTGCTCGCAGCGGGGCAAGAGGGTGAGCGTGTCGCGCCCAAACCGGACACCCTGCCGGAACGATACAGTAGCACGGTTAGTGGTTAGAAATAAACTTACGCCCAAAAAGGCATTGCCCGTAGTTACGTCTTCCAGCGAGTCAACCCGAAACGCTTTGATTGGATAGTAATACGTCATTTCAGAACCCGACGCCGTAAGCAATCCATCTGAGCCGAAAGTGAGCGTTTGGGGTAGATTGGCCAAATACCGTTTGGTGGTATAAAACGACGTATCGCGCCGGACAAAAATGGTGTCGAGCCGGGTAATAATCGTGACCGAGTCGCGCAGGGGCGTGCGAGTTATATCGAGTACGGAAAAAGATGAGTCTTTCTGGAATCGCCGGGCTACCAGTTGCCAGGTGCCGGTAATGCGTGCGTCGCCCGGGCCGGTGGGGTAAGTTGGCGCGGGTTCTTTACAGGCAAGCAGGCTTAGTTGCAAAAAGGCAAACGCGATGAGTACGATACAGTTTTTCACAAAGCAGCAACCGTTTCTATGAACTTAGGTAGGGAAATAACGAATGAAGCCGGGCAAAAGAGGTGCCAACCTCTCTTGCCACGGCTTCTTCGAATAAATATGGGCAATATAATTGTCCGAATCATACTGGGCGCGACGTATCCTCGGGCGTTTTTCGCGCTGAACGGGCTACTTTAACCCATTTAGAAACACGATACTTTCCGGTACCTGCTGCATTGAGCGCGATGACTCGTCTTCGATGAAATAGTGCTTCACCCCCGACTTTTTGGCCTGTTTCATCACCTCTGCAATGCCCACGTCGCCCTGGCCGAGAGTTACGTTGTTCTCTACGTCGTCGTGGCCGGTCATGGTATCGGGGGTGCCGGGTTTACGGTCTTTGAGGTGCATGAGCGGGAAGCGTTTCGGGTATTTCTGCAACAACGCCACGGGGCTATATCCCGGCGATTTTACCCAATAGACGTCCATCTCGAAGTTGACTGATTTGGGATCGAGGTTTTCGGCGAGGTAGTCCATGAACGTACCGTCTTTGTACGTCTGAAACTCGTAGCCGTGGGGATGATAACAGAGCGAAACACCATTCTGCGCCAGCAGACTTCCGGCGGTATTCAGCACATCAACAGCGCGGTCGGCATCATAAACCGTGAATGCATCGCCACTGTGCGGGATCCAGAAGCAGACCACGTATTTGGCCCCCAGGGCTTTGGCCTGTGCCAGTACTTTGGGTACGTTCCTATCCAAATCCTCGTAACTCGTACCAAGGCTAATAGCTTTCAGGCCGTTTTTGTCGAGCAGTTTACGCAGCTCCGGCGCGTTGAGGTTCTCGATACCAGCCACCTCAACCTCGCGGAAACCCATCTGCCGCACCTTCGCCATAGTGCCAGGCATGTCTTCGGCAAACTGCTTCCGAAAGCTATACAGTTCAATACCCACCGGTGCGGCTTTCTGGGCTACGGCGGTGCTGGCAAGGAGTAAGAGAAAAACGATAATTCGGTTCATGGAAAAGGATTGGTTTTGGTAAGTAGGTCGTACACTCTTGTGCGACCAGTCGCGAAGCGACTAATACGCTAACTACATTGTTAGCCCGTACCGGGCTGGTCGCACAAGAATGTGCAACCTACTTACCTGTCTGCGTGGTAAATGTACTTTCAAAAATCTTGTCGGCGTTGCCTGCTTCGAAGCCTTCACGCCGATACTGACGGCCAGGCTGACCCACCGATAGTTCGGCAAACCCGGGCAGAACACGCCGTTCGGCAAACTCGACGTAAGAACCGGCAATACGCAGCGTCTCACCACCGGCAAACTCTGCGTCAATCATCTGCGCTACCGTCGATGCCTGCCGCAGACCACCATCCGGGCTAACTTTGATAACGCCCCCCGATGAGTTGAGCCGGAAGCCGCGATGTTCCAGAAAGGCCACAAACTCGTCGATGGTATTGTAGCCCGGCTTGAGGTTATGCACGCTAACGGTGAAGTGGTTGAGGTAATAGCGGTTATAGATGACCCAGGCGGCATATTCACTTTCAGATAGCAACGTCTGGTAGTCAGCCACGGTGGGCGTTTGCCAGAGCGGGCGGTGCAGAAACGCATCCACGGCGTCGGCATCGTCTAAATCAAGGTCATCGACCGGGTCGCTCATGACGGTATCAGTGTATTTGTGAATAATCCGTTGGGCTTCGGGTGAGAGGTCGTGCACGCGCAGTTCGCTGGCGAAGATGCGCGGCAGATTTTCGGCACCAGCCGGCGAATCCACGCTGGGTGGACTGTACCAGTACGCGGTGAGTTTCTTCCCGGCGAAGTCATAGCGGTCGCGCTTTTTGTAGCCGTAGTGCGTG
>Ga0105048_10008573_pt1 | contig 16345 bp, 9 predicted proteins | sample MAT05_FD_78382 | JGI IMG/M metagenome (GOLD analysis project Ga0105048, IMG submission 78382) | Freshwater microbial communities from Lake Fryxell liftoff mats and glacier meltwater in Antarctica - MAT-05 | ecosystem: Environmental > Aquatic > Freshwater > Ice > Liftoff microbial mat | place...
TATCGGTAGTTGAAAGCAATCACAAATACAATTCCTTGTTCCAATTTTTATTAGGACATGTTCAAATCCTTGATAAAGATCGTTCACTCTTAGATTATCCGAGTAACGATGATCAAAGCTCTGTGATTATTTCACAAAGTGGAAATTTCCTTCGACAAAAATATTCTATTGGTGGTGGATCGATTGGATTGTTTGATGGAAAGCGAACAGGCAAATTCAGAAATTTAGAAAAGCTTGCCGAAGAATTAAAGCAACAGGAATTAATTATTGAGCAATATCGCGATCAAGTGAAGCATGCCGAGATAGAATTAGAAGATCTCAAAAAAAATATTCAGGAGACGAATCAATTCATCAGTACGCAGGAAAATGAATTTGTTCGTCTTAACGGACAAGTAAATACACTGCAAAGCAATCGTGATTTTGTTACCAATAATTTGGAACATCTTAAGAAAAACAGCAATCGTTTAGAAGAAGATGCCAATACCATCAAAAAATTATTGGATGAAGAACAGAACAATCCTGAATTTTCGCCCAGCATTTTAAAAGAAAGATTGGAAAATCTGGTTCAACAATTAAATATCCAACAGGAGCAATCCATTCAACTTCAACATGAGTCGAATGAGAAGTCGCAATTGTTCAATCAACAAAACATTGTTTTACTTCAGCAACAAAACAGAATTCAAAACATTATTCGTGACATCGGATATAAATCCAATCAGTCGGATACGTTAATAAAGAATATTGAACAGTATATTTTGGATTTAGAAAATGTAAAAATTCAAACGGATGCTTTGATTGGTGGATTAGAAAATAATAGTGATGCTTTCCAAACGATGCTACAAGAAAAAATTAGTTTTGAAGAAGCATACAAAGAAACTGAAGTTGATTATAGCAATGCCAGAAACGACATTGAAGCAGAAGAGAAACGACTCAACGAATTAAGAAGAACAAAGGACAATACCGACAATCAACTTCAACTTGTACATGATGAATTAAACGAACTCAAATTACAAATGCACTCTTTAAAGGAGCGTTTAAACATTGAGTTCAACATCGACATTCAGGATTTAACAGAGCAAGAACCTGATCCTGATTTCAACGAAGAGGAGATGCGTCCGCGTGCCGAGCAACTTCGTAAGCGTGTTGGTGAATTTGGACCGATCAATCCGATGGCTTTGGAGCAATACAAAGAAATCAAGGAGCGATACGATTTCATCATCAGTGAAAAAACGGATTTACAAAATGCCAAAGAAGCATTACTGAAAACCATTGCTGAAATTGATGAAACAGCAAGGACAGTATTCATGGATGCTTTTACAGCGGTTCGAACAAATTTCATTCGTGTATTTCGTTCCTTGTTTACAGAAGATGATAATTGTGATTTAATTTTATCGGATCCAAGTCAGCCCTTGGAGTGCGACATTCAAATCATCGCGCAACCGAAAGGCAAGAAGCCATTGAGCATTCATCAACTTTCTGGAGGAGAAAAAACACTAACGGCTACGGCTTTACTCTTTGGTATTTATTTATTGAAGCCTGCACCTTTCTGTATCTTCGATGAGGTAGATGCTCCTTTGGATGATAACAACATTGACAAATTCAATAACATCATCAAAAACTTTAGCGAAGAATCGCAGTTCATTATCATCACCCACAACAAAAAAACGATGGCCGCTACCGATATCATGTACGGCATCACGATGGCAGAACCTGGAGTTACTACTGTGGTGCCGGTGGATATGAGGGAGTACGCGGACTAGTTTTTGGTCGTTGGTCGTTGGTCGTAAGTTGTTGGTCGTTGGTTATTTTTGAAAAATCGAAGCGGACCATCATAAAAAACAATGACCATCCCGCCGCGGCGGGCAGGCAATAAAAAATCAGTGCCCCATTAAAAGTCTAATACTGCAAGTTTTTTTAGTGCAAGGATGAGCGCAAATCTGTAGATCTGTATTCACCCGCTTGTTCTGAGCGAAGTCGAATGGTAGATCCTGTAGGATTCTGAAATTGGTATTATCCAAAATCAAAATATCCTAATCTGTAATCCCAAATTAGCACATCAGCTATCACTTATTTTCGGGACGTTTTCGAGGAAAAATACGACGCCATAAATTAGATTTTTTATCGAAAGAGTCTACGTGCTTGTATCGCTTTCTGTTTTTTTTCCAGCGCTTTTTTACTTCTTTACTCTGAATTTTTTCATGACGCTTCCTTCCTATTTCATCCGCTTTGCGTTGCTTTTTTATTTGCTCTTGCTTGGCTTTTTCGGCTTGCTTTTGTTTTTTCTTGGCACTTCCATCGCTTTGTGACAAAGCAACAGTGAATGGAATGATGAGAAGCAGAATTAGAAATTTCAGTTTTTTCATTGAGATGTAAACGTAAAAGTAAGAAGTTTCATATATAGCCAATAAAAAACCCTGTCCACTAGACAGGGTTTTCAAAGATATTCGTAAAAAACGGAGTTTAACGCGGTTGTGGTGAACCCGGTACACGGAATTTCACAGCCTGATCCTGTCCATTTAATTTATAACTGATTGAATACATGAAAATCGGATAGTCGCGATTAGGACTTACCGAATAAACTCCATCTACCGGAGTTACATTTTCCATTGCCACTGTTTTAGTGGTTTCTAAAAATACGATGGTAATATTTACATCTGTAATATTAGTTTTCGTAGTGCTACTTGTAGCATTATTCGTATGAAATTTAATTTCCGTTCCAGTATCAACAACTTCAAAGTTGACAGGTTGATTACTGTTCATGATATAACCACCATGCGTACCTTTAACGATACTTTCAGAGGTTTGTGCTATAATTGCTGTAGGAACTATAAAGATTAGACCTAGGACGATTGCGAAGAGATGCTTTTTCATGATTTAGATTTCGATTTGCAGTTCAAATATATACATAATTTCGTTAAAAATACAAATACTTATCTTAGCAGCCTATGAAAAATTACGTGAAACACCCACTTTCATGGGTAACCATTTGTGGTATGTTCCTGATATTAACAGCTTGCAAGAAAAATAACGACCGAGTTCCTACAGTAGCAGTGAATGAATATATCAATTTAAACCTCCCCGAATTCCTTCCATTAAATGCCATTAACAATTGGATCTATTACAATTACGCCGGAAATAAGGGAATTATTATTATCAGAACCGGGCCCACTGAGTTCACAGCTCTTGAGCGCACCTGCACCTACGACCCCTCGGTATCATCAGCTTACGTAAAAGGCATTCCTAACGATATTTTTTGTGTGGATTCTACTTGTGGCAGCAAGTTCAATCTTATTGATGGATCGGTAGTTACAGGACCGGCGAGCATTGCTTTGCTTAGGTACCGAACGGAATTATTGTCGAATAATTTCCTGCATATTTTTAACTAGGTTTTATCGTATCCACAATACGATGTTTTCTGCGACCCCGTAGGGGTCGCATATTTCTAGAAAAAAAATCGTTCGCCACCCGACCCCGTAGGGGTCGCATATTTCTAGAAAAAAAATCGTTCGCCACCCGACCCCGTAGGGGTCGCATATTTCTAGGAATTATAGGTTTGTTGAAAATAAAAAAATTCAATTGTGCGCTCATGAATGTTGGCCGAAAAAAAATATTTATTGGAATAATAAATTATTCCAATGGCTATCATCCCCATAAAAAAAGGCCATTCTTTCGAACGACCTTTTCTTTTTATTAAGTGATATTAATATCTGTAAGTATCTGACTTATAAGGGCCATTCTTCGCTACGCCGATGTATTTAGCTTGCTTTTCAGTCAACTCTTCAATTTCTACACCCACTTTTTCCAAATGTAAACGAGCAACCTTTTCATCTAAAATTTTAGGCAGCGTATACACTTCATTCTTGTAAGAATCAGTGTTGGTCCACAATTCCAATTGCGCTAATGTCTGATTTGTGAATGAATTCGACATTACAAAACTTGGGTGACCCATGGCACAACCTAAGTTCACCAAACGTCCTTCAGCAAGGATGATAATGTCTTTTCCGTCGATGGTGTATTTATCTACCTGTGGCTTGATGGTTTCTTTGGTATGACCATAATTTGTATTCAACCAAGCCATGTCGATTTCATTATCGAAGTGGCCGATGTTACAAACTACTGCATTGTGCTTCATCGCACGGAAATGCGCTTCAGTAATGATGTTGAAGTTCCCGGTAGCTGTTACAATGATATCCGCTTCTTTCACTGCGTTAATCATCTTCTTCACTTCATAACCTTCCATAGCTGCTTGTAATGCACAGATGGGATCAATTTCCGTTACGATGGTACGAACTTTAGCATCCTTCAATGATTCTGCAGAACCCTTCCCCACATCTCCAAAACCGGCAACAACTGCCACCTTACCTGCCAACATTAAATCAGTGGCGCGACGCAATGCATCTACCAATGACTCACGGCAACCGTATTTATTATCAAACTTCGACTTCGTTACTGAATCGTTGATATTGATAGCAGGAAGTGGCAAAGTACCATTTCTCATGCGATCATATAAACGAAGAACACCCGTGGTCGTCTCTTCAGAAATTCCTTTGATTCCGGCAGCCAATTCAGGAAAACGATCGAGTACCATATTGGTTAAATCGCCACCATCATCCAAAATCATATTTAAAGGCTGTTGCTCTTCGCCAAAACGTAAAGTTTGCTCAATACACCAGTCAAATTCTTCTTCGTTCATGCCTTTCCAAGCATACACTGAAATACCTGCAGCAGCAATGGCAGCAGCAGCGTGATCTTGCGTAGAGAAAATATTACATGATGACCAAGTCACTTCTGCACCTAATTCAACAAGCGTCTCAATTAATACAGCAGTTTGAATCGTCATGTGAAGACAACCGGCAATTCTTGCACCTTTTAAAGGTTGCTTCTTCCCGTATTCGTCGCGAAGCGACATTAATCCTGGCATTTCGGCCTCGGCAAGTTTAATTTCTTTGCGGCCCCATTCAGCTAAAGACATATCTTTAACTTTGTACTTAACATAAGTTGCTGTTTGCGTTTTCATATTTTATTTGAAATTTTGTGCAAAGGTACGCTTATCTTCTTTAGAAACAATACCTTGTTGCGTTAGAATTTAGTTCATATGCCCTTACACATCAATACCTTATTTAGCAGCGGTGCCCGAGTTTGGGTTTGGCATGTTACCGAAACAGAATTAGAGCTCAAAAAGTTTATAAAGGAGGAAGATTTTTTCAACATTTCTAGAATTTATAAGCATCCCCTTCGAAGAATTCAAAAGATCATTACACGTCTGTTAATTGAGGAATTGGGAGCAGGACAAATTATTGATTTAGAATACAGTGAAAGCGGAAAGCCGGCTGCAAGGTACTTTCCGGGGCATATTTCTATATCCCATACCAAACAATTTGTCGGTTTATTATACCATCCTTTGTTTTCCTGCGGATTGGATTTGGAACAGGTAGATGCTAGGGTTTTAAAAATAGCGCCCAAATTCCTGAACGAAGTGGAAAAAACATGGATTCGTTCAGAAAACAATCTGGAAGATACTGCTTTAGTCTGGAGTATAAAAGAATCGCTATTTAAAAATATTGGAGGCGGCGGTATCTTATTTAAAGAGCAATTGGAAGTAGAGGAGCCATTGAGAACTTCATTAACAAGTGGAGATGGGCTTGCTGTTTATAAAAAATTAAATCAAGTTAAAACTTTTAAATATCACTATGAATATTTGGAGGCTGTTCTTCTGGTTCATACTATTGCAATTGAAACCATCCATTAATTTAATTTCATCTTTATGCTTTATCAGCAAATTCTAAAAGCAAAACACGATGGCAAACGATTGCTTGCTGTTTTGATTGACCCTGACAAAGCGAGAGAGAAACATCTGGATCAAATTTGTTCGAATTGTAACAAGGCGGAGGTCGATTTTTATTTTGTGGGTGGAAGTTTAATTACCACCGGCGATATTTCACAAACCATACAAGGCATTAAAAGAAGAAGTGATATTCCGATAGTTATTTTTCCGGGCAATCATCAGCAGGTGGATGAACATGCAGATGCGATTCTTCTTCTTTCATTAATATCGGGACGTAATCCTGATTTACTCATCGGACAACACGTGATGGCAGCGCAAAAATTAAAAGCTGCAGAGATAGAAATTATTCCTACCGGCTATTTATTAATTGACGGCGGTACTATGACGGCTGTGCAATATGTAAGCGGCACTGCTCCTATTCCGGTCTTGAAAACCGACATTGCAGCCTACACCGCACTGGCAGGCGAACAACTCGGATTAAAATTAATTTTTGCAGAAGCAGGTTCCGGTGCCAAGTTTCCCGTTACTGTGGAGATGATAAAAGCCATAAAACTCGAAATCAACATTCCATTAATAGTAGGCGGTGGCATTCGCACAGCTGAAAAAGCCGAAGAACTTTACCATGCCGGCGCCGATTTAATTGTTGTTGGCAATAGCTTCGAACAAAACCCTGAGTTGATTTTTGAAATTGCAGCTACTAGAGAGAAGCGCGCTACTTGAGAGAAAAGATTTTTATAAACTTTTTTTAACTCTAAATTATTTAGCCGATTAGCTAGATTGAAACAATAGAACCCTACTGTATCTATACTTCGACAAGCGCAGTGCAAGCGGACGGATTCGTATCTACAGATCTACAGATAGAACCTTCGACTGAAACTTGTTAAACTGGGCACCTAATTTAGGATTACCGATTAGGATTTTGCGAGATTTGAGATAATTCAGGATGAAGGACTTCGACTTGGTCCTCTCCCGATTGCTATTGGGATACATCCCAAGGAATTCAGAATTGGCTAGAGCTATGCTTTTCTCAAGTAAATTTAGTTAATGTTAAAAATAATCTAGTCTGTTTTTATGACTTTAAAATAAGAAACCTTATTTCCTGATTCTAATCTTAAAAAATACAATCCTGCTTGCAAGTGATCGCCGGAGATGTGTATTGAAGAATCCTTTGTTTTTTGGCTGAATACCATCTGACCCAAATTATTAAACATCGTGATTTTCAGTTCAGCATTTATTTGATCATTCAGCGCAATTAATAAATCATGAGTGAACGGATTGGGCGTAATAGAAACTGAGTTTGCTTGAAATGCTTCAATGGTACTTGTGGTGCCAATGTAAATACAGTTGGTAGTGTCACTACATGATCCACTAGAAATTACTAAATAAACATACGAATTTGAAAATGCATGATAGCTTGATGAATTGGCTCCCGGAATAGGAAGTCCGGAGATGCAGTTATACCATTGATAAGCGCTATAACCCGGAGTGGCCATTATCATAGTATCATTCAATAAAACTTGAACATTTATTATTTGTGGATTAACAATTAAGTTCGTTGTGATGATACTATCACATCCCCATTGACTCAACAGTGTATCAATATAAGTTCCCGATTGATTATAAGAATTGAATCCAACATAAAATAATTCATTGGCGCATATACTTGCCGTTTGAACAAAACTAACTTGTTGTAAAATATCAAATCTTATGCTATCGCTTATTGATACCCCAGCAAAACAACCTGAAAATAATTTGCTTCGGAAGTACTTTCCACTAAATGTATTCACATCAAGAATTTGCAATGAATCATTATGCACACCATAAAATTGAAATCCATCTGATAAGTCAGAATATATTCCATTCAATGTAGTGGAATATTGCCATTGAATACTATCTTGAGAATTAATTGGTTTTGTTAAGAGGAACCCAGTGTTTGCAAAGCAATTATAATAGGATTTATTCTGCAATTGAAAACCTGGCTGCGCAGCAAATCCAACATTTACAGAATCACTATAAACGCAACCGGCGAAATCAACAACAGTAAGTCCGTAGTCTCCACTTTGTCCTGATGGAACAAGAATATTTTGAGAATTTGCTCCTGTATTCCACAGATAATTTGCGTAACCGGGCGTTGCTGATAACACGGTACTTGTACCTGCACATATCATCGTGTCTCCACTTATCTGCAATATTGGAGTAGGATAATTATAATGATAAATTGAACCTGTTCCAAAACATCCATCATAGAATTGCACTGTGACGAAGACAGGGCCATCCGGAGTCCCTGCTGGCAATACAATACTTGGTGAAATTTGACCTGTTGACCACAACCATGAATTGCCGGTATTCACGTAAAAATTTGCCGGTGAATTTCGACAAGTAGCGGTATCCCCAAAAATTGTTACCGGGAAAGCACTTGCAACAAAAACATTCACATTATAAGTTCCAACACATCCGCTTGTATTCACAGTTACAGAAAACAGAGAATCATTGACAGGACTTACCCCAATCGAATTTGTTGTAGCTCCTGTACTCCAACTCCAAGAATTTCCGCCATTCACTGTTAATTGTGCTGTATCACCAGAACAAAGAAAAACGCTATCATTTATATTCACTGGTGAATTAATCAAATTCAAAGTCCTTGTTATCGAAATTGAACATCCCGAAGTATCCGTTGCAAGAATCGTCACTACACCTCCAATCTTTGGAATAAATGAAATTGAATCGCCCATGAAATATTGTGATCCGGGGAACCACCACTGGACGGTGGAAGCATCGGTATTAACTGACCAAGTACAAAGACTACCTTTACAAACATTGGCATTTCCTGAAAAAGAAAAAAGCACAGGTGATTTTACGTCGACAAATAAAGTATCTTTAAAAATGCAATTCGCGCTATTTTTCGCTTGTAAAATAATCAAGGTATCGTTATTTGCAATTACCGGAAAATTAAAATTCGATGTCCAACCTGTACCCCAGTTAAAGGATACATATTGAGATGGTAAATTAGGAGAAACAACCATTGATTGTCCTTGACAAACAGAGACTGTATCTTTAATAAACAAATCATCTTCATGAAAAACTTGAATGGCTTTCTTCGTTGTTATAGCACAACCATAGGAATTGGTCACTGTCACGGATAGTTCCGGAGATGACAAGCTTTGAGCTGAAATCGAAAAAGTAGTCGCTCCAGTACTCCATCCATAAGTATAACCAGGAAATAAAAATGCAGACCATAAGTTAAAAAGATTAACTCTAAAACTCTGGCCTAAAGAACAAACAAGGGACGACCCATCTATAACATAATGAAAACTTGGCAACAAACTTACCAGTGCTTGAGCCGTATCCATACATCCATTTATATCAACACCCACTACAGATACTATCGAATCTGAAGTTGGAAAAACATGAAAATATTTTCCCTGAAAAACATTTTCCCAAACAAAGGTCACTGCTCCATCCGCCTTCAACTGAGTGCTTTCTCCATTACACACACTTGTGTTTCCACTGATGCTTACGGGAGATGGAGAAATCGGCGAAATGTGAAAAGCAACGATGGCAACACATCCGCCGCTAATATTTACTTGGCAATAAAAAGTTGTATCTACAAAACATTGAAAACTAAAACTACTTGTTGTACTTCCATCTTGCCATAAGAAACTTTGACCATTTATAGGTGATAGAATATTTGCATTAGCACCATAACAAATGGAAGTGTCGGCAAACACAGTATCATTCGTAGATTGATAAACATTCACATCAATTAATAACGAATCAACAAATCCACAATCACCAAAACCAATTACGAGAATGGATGAATCATTTGATGCGACAAACGAAATGGAATCATTAAGTATTGAATTATTCCAGGAATATGAATTGGCACCACTTGCTATTAAATTAACTGTAGCGCCCAAACAGAAGAATTGTTCGGCACCAGCAACATGAATACTCGGTTTGTTCTTTACGAAAATTGTATCTGAAACTTCAGTACTACAAACCACATTTCCATTAATGTAATAAATCACATCGGCAGAATAAATTGTATTTGCGATAGGAGAAACCCAAGCTGCGGAACTTGTACCAGCAAGACCAGAAGTCCATTCATATTGAATTCCACCTGCTAAATTCAACAATGCAGAATCGCCTTCACAAAGTTGTCCAGCGCCTGAGATGGACGGAATCGACAAATTATTATGAATACGAATAGTATCTTTCACCAATATTGAACATCCCCCGTGTAGTGTAATTAAAACCGAGATTGGATTTATGCTATTCGAAAAAATAAAATTCGAGGTATTGGTAAGACTTCCATTGCTCCATAAGTAAGTCGCACCTAAAACAGGAGTACAACTCAATAAAGTTGAAGTGTCACCCAAGCATAAATTTTTTTGTCCTGAAATACTATCTGAATAGTTGTTCGTCACTTGTATTGTATGATACAAGGTTTCGGTACATCCGTTATTTCCCGTGATGGTTAATGAATACGTAGAAGTAGCTATTGGTATTGCATAAGTGCTTTGCGAATTGGATCCATTACTCCATAGAAAATTTCCGGGTATAGAAAGCTGCGCGCCCATTCCGGTTATAGCACCCGGACATACCACTGTATCACCTTCAATTCTTGCATTGAAATAACCACGCGGTGTTATAAATAGAGAGTCGATACTCGGTGTAGAAAAACATTTTGAATAACAATATAAATAATACCACTGTGGCTTTATTGGATTTACTTGTATACCAAGTGCCGTTGAACCAGTCGACCAAACTAGTGAATCATAACCATAATAATTCATTGCAATAATTACTCGACCACTATCGCAATAATTACTTGGATGACAAATTAAAAAACCCCCTTTTACAGGCACATCGTCTACCGCCACATTGAAATGTCTGGTTACAGCACAACCCGCTGCATCAATTCCAGCAACCGAATAAACTGAAGGAACAAGTGGAGAGACCGAGATCACCGGAGTAGTATCGCCATTGTACCATGTATAATCATCTATACCATTTACTGCTAAGGTCGTGCTTTGACCTTTACAAATAAATTCATCTCCACTAATATAACTTATCACGCTACTTCCAACAAACACACGTACTTTATTTGTATCCGAATGACAGTTTTTTTCATCAACACAAAAAGCCGCGTAAGTTTCATCAACATCCGGGCTGACATGAATGGAAGGCAAATTACTACCACTATTCCAAAAAAGCGGGTATGGAGAATACGCATTTAAAGTGGCACTGTTGCCAGCACAGATTATAGTATCTCCAGTAAAAGTAGGTGGTGCCGGGCGCTGATTCACTTTTAATGTATAATTAAACGAACTCGAGCAACCCCGATTGTCAACTAACAAAGAATAAGATGAAGATCCCGAAGGAGTGGTCAGAATATTAACAGTGGTATCACCTGTATCCCATTGATATGAGAATAAAGGATTCCCATATAGAAATCTGATTTTTGCAGTTTCACCTTCACAAATTGAATCTGGACCTGAAAGCACCCCATACGGATATGAAGATGCAAGATATATAGTATCACTAAATGAATAAAAAAGATCATTAAAATATCTTTTGAAACTAAAAGTAATTATTGTAGAAATATTAGTTATTTTAAACTTCGCAGATTGTTTATTACCTCCTCCCCACCAATAATAACCGGGTCGAGAGATGGTTAATAATACAGAATCGCCAGAACAAATTGAATCAGGTCTAATAAGATAAGGTGGCGGTAGCGTATCTTTAATAAGCACATAAACACTCTTAAAAACACAACCATTATTGGTCCATGAATAAACAAAATATGTTTCTATCATTCCTACCGGATGTACATAAACATAAGCTGTTGTATCGCCTGTACTCCACATATGCGTATCAAAACTATTGTTCCAGCCACTTAAATAAACTGAGTCTCCGGGTAGGTAACTTTTATAAATTGTATCATTCGGAATTGAATCCAAATAAACAGGAAGATAAAAACTTCGAGAGTAAGAACAGCCACTCGGACTTGTATAAGTACAGGAGTAAATAGTTGTAGTATCCGGAGAAACTACAATGGAAGTATCTACACTACCTGTACTCCAATCATAGATTCCAGCACCTTTGTTTATATCAATATACGTAGTATCCTCAGAGCAGACAAAATAATTGCTAATAATAAAATTGTAAACAGCCGATGCATCAATTTGAGGCACGGGCACTAAGGTAGAATCTATTCTACATCCATTGGCTCCTGTGGCATGAAAATAAATATTTGAACCCGTATGCGGCATATGATAAACTGGTCCAAGTAACGGATTATTCCATAATGATCCCCAAGAAAAACTAGCAGCACCGCTTGCTGTTAATAAAATTGAATCACCAAAACACATCGTTGTATTTAATCCGGAAATCGAGAAAGTAGGAACAGGTTTTAAATGAATAGTTTTATCAAATGTAAACCAACAACCTGAATTACCTATTCCTGTTACACTATAATTGGTGGATACTTGCGGTGAAACATTAATTTGACTGGAAGTTGCACCCGTACTCCAAAGTTGGTTAGATAAATTCGTAAATAAAGCTACAGATTGTCCTCCTGGACAAAAGGAGTCTACGTTAGAGGTTAAATAGGCGGTGACAGGATGCGTTTTAACAAGTAAATGTTCCCATCGGGGACACACATTATTCCATGTTACTTCAAGAGAGTAATGTAATCCAGAAGGAGATCCATAGAGCTGTTTACTTGTACTTATATCTCCATCATTCCACATATAAGTATGGCCAGCATCAGGAGAAAATGTAAAATTACTTCCACTATCTGGGCAAACATAAATGACATGAGGATTATCAAAATAGCCATTTTGGATTTTATAATTTATAGCCATTGGGTTGATGTTAGGCAACAAATATTTAGAGCAGCCATTATCTCCAAACACAGTTACACCAATCATGTTTGATTCAGGCAATATCCAACTCTTAAAACTAGTATCTCCATTATCCCATTGATAAGAAACAGGATAATAATTTGAGTAAACGGTGACCTCCAAGCTTGTATTTTCGCAAAAATTCCAGGGCGGCCAAAATGAAAGGCTAGCGTTCACTCTGAGCAAGGTATCTACATGAATAGTATCAGATTTTCTGACACAACCATTCAAATCAGTAACCTGTAACCAAGCATTCGTTGGAAAATTAATGTCATTAAAAGAAGTAATAACATTATTCATCCACTTTATTTGCCCTTGAGCACTGGTCACTAATCGAGCAGAGGAACCAAAACAAATTCCTTGAGGTCCATCATATCCAATTTGTGGTTTGGGTGGCAATGCAAAAACCTGTACGTTGATGACATTTGAAGTGCGTTGACATGCGCCCACATCCATAACAATTACGGAGTATGCATTTGAAGTATTTACTTGAATGGAAGAAGTCGTTGCGCCATTACTCCATAAGTAAGAAATAAATCCGGAAGGTGCGTATATGGTGGTGTTCTCCCCAATACAAAGCACCGAATCTGGAGTATAAATTATTACCGGACTCGTATCACAGGCTAGTGGTGTGGGAGCAGGGATATAACTATTATAATTTTCATCCATTGCCACCAATTGGCCGGATAAAAGGAGAAAGAATGTTACAAAACTAAAAAGAGCTCGAAGCATAAATTAGGGTGGTGATAGGTCTAATCAAATGTATAAAAGAAAAGCTATGAATTGGCACTTCTCAAATTTTATTTTCGCGAATCAAAAATTGATGTTAACCTAGTCAATTGACTGCTTTACCCATCAAGAATAGAATAAAAACAATTGATCGACCAATGACACCTTCTGAAATCAAGGTTAAAAATGAAAATCACACCTTCATTTCAATAATAGTTGATGGCGTTTGAAGTAGTATGCATTGCTTGATATAGGGGCAATACAATTGGATAATGAAAGTTGTGATTTGAAATAATAGAACCCTAGTGTATCTACACTTCGACAAGCGCAGTGCAAGCGGATGAATAAGGAGCTACAGATCTACAGATAGAACCTTCGACTGAAACTTGTTAAACTGGGCACCTAATTTAGGATTACAGATTAAGATTTTGCGAGATTTGAGATAATTCAGGATGAAGGACTTCGACTTGGTCCTCTCCCGATTGCTATCGAGATACATCCCAAGGAATTCAGAATTGGTTAGCGCTATGCTTTTCTTTAATGAATTTAGGCGAGGTTAAGACTTCCCGTATCGAGAATCTCGCATCGAGAATCTAATTCTTCTCGTCCAACAAATATTTCTTAACAAACAATATTGTTGAATAAAATTGAAAGTCGGCGTTGGTTTTTTTGCGGAAGCCGTGGCCTTCGTCTTTTGCTTCGAGGTACCAAACGGGAATGTTGTTGGCTTTTAATGCTGCGGCCATTTGTGAAGCTTCGGTGCGTGGTACGCGGGGATCATTGCCGCCTTGAACAATGAACATGGGAATTTTTATTTTACCGACGTTGTTTAAGGGTGAAATTTCTTCGAGGAAGGCGTACATTTTTGGATCTTGTTCGTCGCCGTACTCCACTCTTCTTAAATCGCGGCGATAACTTTCGGTGTTTTTCAAAAAGGTGATAAAACTTGAAATACCTACAATGTCATTCGAGCATTTTAAACGATCGCTGTAATGCACGGCACAAGCCAAGGCCATGTATCCGCCATAACTTCCGCCCATGGTCATTACACGTGATGCGTCTAGATCGGGCTGAGTGGCGATCCAGTCTAACAAAGCACCAATGTCTTTCACCGAATTTTCGCGCAAATAACCATTGTCCAGTTTCACAAATGATTTTCCATAACCCGTACTGCCGCGCACGTTAGGATAAATTAATGCGATGCCTAATTCGTTTAAGTAATAATTGTTCTTGCCCTGGAAACCCGGAGTTGACTGACCTTCGGGTCCTCCGTGCATGATAATGATGACAGGACGTTTTCCGGTGAATTTAGCAGCTGGTTTGTAATGAAATCCGGAAATTTCTTGTCCGTCAAAACTTTTCCACTTGATTAATTTTGCTTCGTTTAATTGCGAGGCTACTAATCCTCCCAATTCACTTTCTGTCCAACGAATAACTTTCTTCGTCTTTATATTGTACACATAAATATCTCCTCCTGATGAGGCCATCGAAAAATTAAAAGCGATGTCTTCACCGTTATTATGCCACTCTAAACCACCAATCGATCCTTGCGGAATTTCATTGATGGCTTCGAATTGATTAGTGATTGTATTGAGCATGTACGCCTTCGAAACACCTGCTTCGTTGCTTGTAAAAACCATTTTGGTACCGTCGGGTGAAAGATCATAAGAGCCAACATTCCAAGGAATTGATTTTGTAATCGGCGCAATTTTCTTCGTTGTCAGATCCATTTTTGCGAGATAATTGAATTCATTATCCATGTCGGTTCTTATGTAGATGGACTTGCCGTCATTGCTGTACACCGCGCCGCCAAATACCAATTGCTCTTTTGACTCCGGAGATAATAATGTTTTAGATCCTGTAGTCACATCTACCAACCACAAGCGACTTTCATTCACGGAGATGTATTCACCCAAAATAAAATTTTTATCGTCGGGCGACCAATCGTTCACGCCCCATCCGCCACCTTTCAATTCAAGAACCAATTTATCTTTTTGCGGCTGCAATGGATCCATCAAATAAATATCGCGATCGGCGCCGTTACGTCGAGTAGAACCGTAGAGTAATTTATCGCCCTTGGTATTCCAATTGATTCCTGAATTTTGCGAACGACCACCGTCGCTCAACAAAGTAATTTTTCCATCTGACATATCATAACGATACAATTGTCCGAATTCATTCCCTCCGGCATCTCTTGAAAAAATAAAATAATTTCCATTGATGGGTTCAAAGTTGGCACCTCCAACCGGCTCATCAAAAAAAGTAATTTGAGTACGTGCACCATTGGGTATTTTCAAATAATGCAATTGGCTCGTATTGCCAAAACGGGTGCTCATGATCATTTCCTTTTTCTTCGGATGCCATTCAGAAAAAGAAGCAGCGCGCACATTCGTGTAGCCATTCAATTCTTTCACCAATGACATTGGAATAGGAGACAATCCATCTACAATTAAATTTTCCGTAGGCTGCATAACTTGGGCATCTGCATTCTGTGCAGGAGAAGAAACAACTGCTAATAGCAAGATTCCTAAACTCAGGATTTTTTTCATGGTATATTTTCTTATTGCGATATTAATTAAAATACTCATCCGCAAGCATCCATTTCGACCAATGGTAGAAATAAAGCGACAAAAACCGATTTAAAAATTAAATGGAGTGAGGAGTGAGAAGTGTGGAGTGTGGAGTGTGGAGTGTGGAGTGTGGAGTGTGGAGTGTGGAGTGTGGAGTATGGAGCGTGGAGTGTGGAGTGTGGAGTGTGGAGTGTGGAGTGAGCAGTGAGCAGTGAGAAGTGAGGAGTGAGAAGTGAGGAGTGAGGAGTGAGGAATGTGGAGGGCGTGAAGGAATCCGAATCGTCGTATCCTACACCCTGAGGAATGGAAGAATGGAAGAATGGAAGAATGGGAGAATGGGAGAATAAGTCAAA
>Ga0105048_10008574_pt1 | contig 16343 bp, 13 predicted proteins | sample MAT05_FD_78382 | JGI IMG/M metagenome (GOLD analysis project Ga0105048, IMG submission 78382) | Freshwater microbial communities from Lake Fryxell liftoff mats and glacier meltwater in Antarctica - MAT-05 | ecosystem: Environmental > Aquatic > Freshwater > Ice > Liftoff microbial mat | place...
TCGATCGTCGCGCGCGGAAGATCGACGAACACGCCGTTGGCCTCGACCGGCGCCAGCAGCCGCGCGCCGGGTACCTGCTGCAGGGCCGCCGCCAGCCGCTGCGCCATCGCATTGGCATGCGCGGCGTGCCGCAGCCACGCGCCGTCGTCCAGCATCGCGCTCCACGGGGCGGCCAGGAAACGCATCTTCGATGCCAGTTGACCGCCCTGCTTGCGGCGGCGCGCGAATTCATCGGCGAGCGCACGATCAAAGAACACCACGGCCTCGCCCAGCGGCAAGCCGTTCTTGGCGCCGCCCAGGCTCAGCACATCCACCCCGGCGCGCCACGTGATGTCGGCGGGTGCACAGCGGAGGCTGGCCACGGCATTGGCGAAGCGCGCGCCGTCCATATGCACGTGCATCCGGCGCCGGTGGGCGTCGTCGCACAACTCGCGTAGCTCAGCCGGCTTGTATAGCGTGCCCAGTTCCGTGGCCTGGGTCAGCGACAGCGCACGCGGTCGCGATGAATGCTCCTCATGCGGCGTGATGGCCACACGCGCAATCGCATCCAGCGTGAGCTTGGCATCCGGGGTGTCGGCGGTGAGCAGCTTCGCGCCACCGCTGAAGAACTCCGGCGCGCCGCATTCATCGACATTGATGTGGGCGATTGCATGGCACACGATGGCGTCCATGCTGCGGCAGATCGCAGAGAGGGCCAGCGAATTGGCGGCGGTGCCGTTGAATACAAAGAACACGTCGCAGTCGGTCTCGAATACACGCTGGATGGAGGCTGCCGCCGCACGCGTCCAATCGTCGTCGCCGTAGCCGTGTGCATGCCCGCGGTTGGCATCGGCCAGCGCAGCCATCGCCTCCGGACAGATGCCAGCGTTGTTGTCGCTGGCGAACTGCAGGGATGGCGTGGCGATCACAACCGCTGTTCGACGAACGCCTGCACGGACTTCAGCGCTGCCGGCAAGCCCGCGGGATCCGTGCCGCCGGCCTGCGCCATGTCCGGACGCCCGCCTCCCTTGCCGCCCACCTGCTGCGCCACGTGGTTGACGAGGTCGCCGGCCTTCACCTTGCCCATCAGGTCCGCGGTGACGCCGGCAATAAGTGTGACCTTGCCGTCTGCCACGCTGCCCAGCACGATGGCCGCGCTCTTCAACTTGTCCTTCAGCTTGTCCATCGTTTCGCGCAGTGCCTTCACGTCGGCACCGTCGAGTGACACCGCCAGCACTTTGGCGCCCTTGATGTCCACCGCGCCGCCGGCAAGGTCGTCACCTGCGCTGGCCGCCGCCTTCGACCTCAATCGCGCGACTTCCTTTTCCGCCGCGCGCGCGCTGTCCATCAACTGCGCGATGCGCGCCTCAAGCTCGGCCACCGGCGCCCTCAGCGCCGCCGCCGCCGCGTTGAGCGTGGTCTCCTGCGCCTGAACCACGGCCAGCGCACCGCGTCCTGTCGTGGCTTCAATCCGGCGAATACCTGCGGCCACGCCCGCCTCGCCCGTCACCTTGAAGAAGCCGATGTCGCCGGTGCGCGTCACGTGGGTGCCGCCGCACAGTTCGCGCGAGGTACCAATATCGAGCACGCGCACCTCGTCGCCGTACTTCTCGCCAAAGAGCATCATCGCGCCCGTCTTCTGAGCTTCCTCGATAGGCAGCACGCGCGCCTGCGTAGCCGCATTGGCGAGGATTTCGTCGTTGACGATGCGTTCGATGCGACGGATCTCGTCGTCCGTCACCGGCATGCTGTGCGCGAAATCGAAGCGGGTCTTGTCCGCGTCGACCAGCGAACCCTTCTGCTGCACATGCGTGCCCAGCACTTCGCGCAGCGCCTTGTGCATCAGGTGCGTGGCCGAGTGGTTGCGTACCGTGTGGCCGCGCGCATCCTGGTCCACGCGCGCCGCGACGGTGTCGCCTTCCTTCAACTCACCGTTCTTGACGATGCCCACGTGGCCGAACACCTCCGGCTGCACCTTCTGTGTGTCAGTGACGGTGAAGAGCGTGAGGCAGGCGCCATCGCGCGTGAGTTCGCCGCGGTCGCCCACCTGCCCGCCGGATTCTGCGTAAAACGGGGTGCGATCGAGTACGACGACACCCGCATCGCCATTCAGCAGCGAGGCCACCTTCACGCCGTCCTTGTACAGCGCGACGATGCGGCCTTCATCGGCCAGCGTGTCGTACCCGCGGAACGTGGTGGTCGGCCCGCTGTATTCGAGCTGCGAGCCCATCTTGAACGTGGACGCCGCGCGCGCGCGATCGCGCTGGGCGTTCATCGCCGTGTCGAAGCCCGCTTCGTCCACACTCAATTCGAGGCCCCGCGCGATATCGGCGGTGAGGTCGAACGGAAAGCCAAACGTGTCGTAGAGCGTGAACGCCGTGCCGCCGTCGAGCGTCTTGCCGCCCGATTTCTTCAGGTTATCCAGCGCGCCGCCCAGAATCTTCATCCCGTTTTCCAGCGTTTCGCCGAAACGCTCTTCCTCCGCCTTCAATACCTGCGCCACGCGCGCTTTGTCGTTGCGCAACTCCGGATAGGCATCGCCCATCTGCGCGTCGAGGTCCTCGACCAACTTGTGGAAAAACGGCTGCTTCTGACCCAACTGGTAGCCGTGGCGGATCGCGCGCCGGATGATCCGGCGCAGCACATAGCCGCGGCCATCGCTGGACGGAATGACGCCATCGACGATCAGGAACGAACACGCGCGGATATGATCGGCGATCACCTTCAGCGACGGATTGTCGAGGTCCTTCGAGTGCGTCTCGCGCGCCGCCGCCTTGACCAGCGCGGCGAAGAGGTCGATCTGGTAGTTGGAGTGCACGTGCTGCAGCACGGCCGCCAGGCGTTCGAGGCCCATGCCGGTATCGACACAGGGTGCAGGCAGCGGCGCCATCGTGAACGCGCCGTCCGCGCCTTTCTGGCGGTCGAACTGCATGAACACGAGGTTCCAGATCTCGATGTAGCGGTCGCCTTCAGCGTCGGGCGACCCCGGCGGACCGCCCCACACGTTCGGACCATGATCGTAGAAGATTTCCGAGCACGGACCACACGGGCCGGTGTCGGCCATTTGCCAGAAATTGTCGCTGGCATATTTGGCACCCCCGTTGTCGCCGATGCGCACCACGCGCTCGGGCGGGACGCCGATTTCCTTCGTCCAGATATCGTAGGCTTCATCGTCGTCGATGTAGACGGTGGCCCAGAGCTTTTCCGGGGGCAGCTGGTACACCTGCGTCAACAGCTCCCACGCGTAGCGGATGGCGTCGCGTTTGAAGTAATCGCCGAAGCTGAAGTTGCCCAGCATCTCGAAGAACGTGTGGTGCCGCGCCGTGTAGCCGACATTCTCGAGGTCGTTGTGTTTGCCGCCGGCGCGCACGCTGCGCTGCGACGACGTGGCGCGCTTGTACGGCCGCTTGTCGATGCCGAGGAACACGTCCTTGAACTGGACCATGCCGGAGTTGACGAAGAGAAGCGTCGGATCATTGCCCGGCACCAAGGACGAGCTGGCGACGTGCGTATGTCCCTTCGAGACGAAATGATCGATGAACCGGCGGCGGATGTCGGCGACTTGCATGGCGCGCTTTCGTGGTCCGCGGCGGAAAAGCCCGCACGGAATCAAAAGGTTGATTGTATCGCGACGCGCGCCCGCGGCGGCCATTGCACCGCACCCGGGCGGATGCGGCGCGGTCAGCATGGGCCGGTGGCCGTACCAGTGAAGCAGGTCAGGCGTCGTCGAGATCGCGCGCCCCCGCCGTGAGCAGCACCTTGAGCACAACGGACAACGCGTAGCCTCGGGACTGCAGGAAGCGCACGTGACGTGCCTTTTCGCGATCATTGGCGGGCATGACGCCGAAGCGCTGCTGCCACAGTGCCAGCGCATCGTCGAACTCGTCCACGCCTGCCAGCGGCGCCAGCGCGGCTTCGGCAGCCGCCGCGTCGATACCCTTTTCCTTCAACGCATAGACAATCGCACGCTTGCCGTAGCGCCCTGCGCGCTGGGCGACCACGGAAGCGGCGTAGCGCGTGTCGGAGAGCAAACCGGCTGCGGCCAGTTCGTCAAGCGCCTGATCGATGGCCTCGGGCTCGATGCCTCGGCGCGTGAGGCGCTGCGTAAGCTCGGCGCGGCTGTAGTCGCGCCGCGCGAGGTACCGCACCGCCACCGCCTTGGGCGACGGCGCGGGAGCGTCTGGACGACGGGGCGTGCCGGCGCTTGCGGTCGCCGCCCGCCCACGTCGAAAGCCTGTCACTCGTCAGCGGCAGGCGCCGGGTTGATCCGGCCCGGCGTGGGGACATCCACCGCAGTGCGGATCTTGGCCTCGATCTCTTCCGCCAGCGCCGGATGGTCGCGCAGGTATTCGCGCGCATTGTCCTTGCCCTGGCCAATCTTGTCGCCGTTGTAGGCATACCAGGCGCCCGACTTCTCGACGATCTTGTGCAGCACGCCCAGCTCGACGATCTCGCCTTCGCGCGAAATGCCTTCGCCGTACAGGATGTCGAACAACGCTTCACGGAACGGCGGCGATACCTTGTTCTTGACGACCTTGACGCGCGTTTCGTTGCCGACGACTTCCTCGCCGCGCTTGATGGCACCGATGCGGCGGATGTCGAGGCGCACCGAGGCATAGAACTTGAGCGCGTTGCCGCCCGTGGTGGTTTCCGGGCTGCCGAACATCACGCCGATCTTCATCCGGATCTGATTGATGAAGATGACGAGCGTATTGGAGCGCTTGATGTTGCCGGCCAACTTGCGCAGCGCCTGGCTCATCAGCCGCGCCTGCAGGCCCGGTAGCTGATCGCCCATCTCACCTTCGATCTCGGCCTTGGGGACGAGTGCGGCGACCGAGTCGATGACGATGATGTCGACGCCGCCGGAGCGTACCAGCATGTCGGTGATTTCGAGCCCTTGTTCGCCGGTATCCGGTTGCGAGATCAAAAGGTCGCCGACACTGACACCGAGCTTGCCGGCATAGACCGGATCGAGCGCGTTTTCGGCGTCGATATAGGCGGCCACACCGCCGGCCTTCTGCACCTGCGCCACCACCTGCAGGCACAGCGTCGTCTTGCCGGAGGATTCAGGGCCATAGATTTCGACTACGCGGCCGCGGGGCAGGCCGCCGACGCCCAGCGCGATGTCAAGCCCCAGCGAGCCGGTGGACACCACCGACAGGTCGTTGGCGATCTGGGCCTCGCCCATCTTCATGATGGAGCCCTTGCCGAACTGCTTTTCGATTTGCGCCAGCGCGGCGCCGAGTGCTTTGGATTTCTGGTCGTCCATGGAGGAGTCGAGGGGCATGATGGGAGTCTCCGAGTATCGCCTGCCGGCAACCGGCCGGGAGCGGGGTCCTTGCGAACAGGACGAATCGTCGCATAGAACGATCGTTCGATGCAAGCATCGCTTCGGCCTAGGCCATCCAGCCTATTGCGGTTTTGCCGCAGCCCTTTGGGTACGTTCCAGCAGCCCTCGCAGGGCCACGGCGACCGAGGCTTCCCGCACGGCGGTGCGGTCCCCGGGCAGGTGATGCGTCAGCGCCTCCGGCGCCGATCCGCGCACCGCCCAGGCAAAACAAACCATTCCCACCGGCTTCCCCGCGGTTCCTCCGCCGGGGCCCGCCACGCCAGTGATGGCCACGGCCAGGTCGGCCGTCGACTGCGCCACGGCGCCTGCTGCCATGGCCCGCGCCACGGGCTCGGACACGGCACCATGGACCTTCAGCAACAGGACGGGCACCCCCAGCATTTCGTGTTTGGCTTCGTTGGTATAGGTCACGAAGCCGCGTTCGAACCAGACTGAGCTGCCGGCAATGGCCGTGATGGCGCCCGCCACGAGCCCGCCGGTACACGATTCCGCCGTCGCGCACCGCCACCCGCGCGCCTGCAGCGCCGCACCCAGGTCCGCTGCCAGCGCCATGTTCATGTTGACACTTGCCGTCATGAGAAGTCCCCAGGCCGCGCGCGGTAGTGATAGGTGTATGCCGTGGCGAAGCCGAACCGCCGGTAGACCGACAGCGCTGCCTCGTTACCGCTCTCCACCTGCAGATAGGCGTGCGCGGCACCGTGGTCCCAGGCCCAAGCCAGCAAGCGACAGAGCAGTGCTGTGGCCACCCCGCGCCGGCGAACTTCGGGTGCCGTGGCCATCGAGAAGATGCCCGCGAGACCATCGTCGAGCATCACCGTGCCCACGCCAACTGTCTGCCCGCCGCAGCGGGCCAACAGGGCGCGTGTCGTCAGTGGCGTGTCGACCAGACGCTCGTAGTAGGCATCGCGCTGCTCGGGCGTCGCGTGCTGCATCACGGCGACCGCATCGGCGAAGACAGCGGGCGTGGGAACCTCGACGTCGATGTCGGGCATCGCAACACTCTCCGGCGCCCGTGCCATCCGCATCACCTGCACCATCGTCGTCTCGCGTGACTCATAGCCACGCGCTGCCAGCGCCGCATCGAGATCGGGCGGTTGCACGAACGGCGTGATGCGGAACAGCGCGGGCAGGCCGCGTGCCGCATACACCTCTTCGCAATGCGCGATCTTGCGTTCGAGCGGCAGCGTGGAACTGAAATACGCATTCACACTGCGCGCACGCTTGGCCTTGCCCGGCGAGACACGCAACAGCCAGCCGTCGTAGAACAATTGCCGCTGCGTCTGCAGCGCATTGAGGCCCACTTCCTCCAGCCGGCGCAGGTCGAGTTCAGGCGTCATCGTGCCTTTCATCCAAGAAGCCGGTGTCCGATGGCGAACACCAGCAATGCAAAACCAGCGGCCAGCAGATCGTCGAGCATCACGCCCAGTCCGCTCTTCATCCGCGCATCGAGCTGCCGGATCGGTGGCGGTTTGACGATATCGAAGAAGCGGAAGAGCGCAAAGGCCACGGCCATGCGTTCCGGCGTCACGCCGGTGAAGAACAGCACCAGCAGGAACGCCACCACCTCGTCGATCACGATGCTGCCATGATCGGGCTTGCCGAGCGCGCGTCCCGTCACCTGGGACGCCCAGACACCAAGGCCGAACAGCAGGACCAGCACGAGACCATATTCGAGGTCACCGGCGTACCGGCGCAACCCCAGTGCGATCGGGATCGCAACCAAGGTGCCGAACGTGCCAGGCGCCCACGGCGAGAGTCCTGCGCCAAACCCCAGCGCGATGAAATGGGCGGGATGCCGCAACATGAAGCCGAGGGTCGGACTCGCAATCATGCGAAGTGATCCCACGCGCCCGGCAATGCCGGTAACACGTCACCGCGCTCGTCGCGCACGACGAGACCGGCACCAGCGGAGATCGTGCCGATGCGCGTCAATGGCAGTGCCAGCGATCGCCCGATCGATGCGACCGCATCGCGTTGCGCCACCGGTGCGGTAAAGCACAGTTCGTAGTCGTCGCCACCCGCAAGTGCGCATTGCAAAGCCAGCATCCGCTCATCGCCGGTGAGCCGCGACGCCAGCGCCGCGCCCACGGGTAGCGCCACAAGCTGCACTTCCGCGCCGACGTGCGAAGCGTCGAGGATGTGCCGGAGATCTCCGGTCAGGCCGTCCGACAGGTCGATGGCTGCGGAAGCCACACCGCGTAGTGCCAGTCCCAGCGCTACGCGCGGTTCCGGACGTTCGAGCCGGCCGCGCATCGCCATCAATGCGGCCGCGTCGAGCTTGGTGCGCGATTGCAAGGCTGCCAGCGCCAGCGCAGCGTCGCCAAGTCTGCCGGACACGTAGACGTCATCGCCAACGACTGCGCCGCCGCGAGTCGTTGCGGTGCCGAAGGGAAGTTCGCCGATGATGGTCACGCAAAGGTTGAGTGGTCCCCGCGTGGTATCGCCGCCGATCAGCGCCACGTCGAACCGTTCCGCCAATGCAAAAAATCCGCGCGAAAATGCATCGAGCCATGGTTCATCCACGGTCGGCAGCGCACCCGCCAGCAATGCCCAGCGCGGCATCGCGCCCATCGCCGCCAGGTCGGAAAGATTCACCGCCAGCGTCTTGTGGCCCAGCGCTTCGGCATCGGTCCCGGGAAGGAAGTGCCGGCCTTCCACCAGCATGTCCACCGAGATCGCCAGCTCGCATTCCGGCGCGGGCCGGACGACGGCGGCATCGTCGCCGCTGCCCACGATCACCGCGGGATCGTGCACCGGCCGGCGAAAGTAGCGGCCGATCAGCGCGAACTCGTTCATTTCAACGCGGCGCCGCAGATTGCCGGGACGACGAGGCGAAACGCGCGCCGCATTTGCGCGAGACGCGTGTCAGCCGGGCGCGGCGTCGCGCTTGCCCGCTGCGATTTCGGCGGAACGCACGCCCGCGGCAAAGCGATCGAGCACGCCGTTGACGTAGCGATGGCCATCGGTACCACCGAAGGACTTGGCGAGCTCCACCGATTCGTTGATCACGACGCGATAGGGAATCTCCACGCGGCGCGACAGCTCCCAGGCACCGATCACCAGGATGGCTTTTTCCACCGGCGACAGTTGCGCGGGCGTGCGATCAAGGTGGGGCGCGAGAGCGGCCAGGATGGCGTCGTATTCCTCGCCCACCCCGCTCCACAGCTCGTTGAAGTACGGCTGGTCGGAACGCGGAAAGCCGGGGCTGGCCGTCAGGTCCGCGTGCACGTCGCGCGCCGCGTTGCCGGAGAGCTGCCGCTGGTACAAGCCCTGCAGCACCAGCTCGCGCGAGCGGCGGCGCTGGCTAGTCTTGCTCGTCGAGGACATCGAACAGTGCCGCGATCTCGAGGGCGGCCTGCACCGCCTCGTAGCCTTTCTGATCCATGCGCGAGCGCGCCTGCGCGTCGTTTTCGCAGGTCAGGATGCCGTTGCCGATGGGAATGCCGAATTCCAGCGCCACGCTCGAGACCCCTGCCGCCGATTCATTGGCGACGATCTCGAAGTGATAGGTCTCGCCGCGGATCACTGCGCCCAAAGCCACCAATGCATCGTAGTCGCCACTCTGCGCCATCCGTTGCAGCACCAGGGGGGTTTCCAGCGCGCCCGGCACGCTGGCCACGGTAACGTGCGCGTCGTCGATTTGGGCCTCCGTCAGCGCACGCAACGCGCCGGCCAGCAGACCGTCGCCGATCGGCTGGTTGAAGCGCGACAACACGATACCCACGCGCCGGGGTCCGGCGGGCAGGCGTCCTTCAAGGCGTTTGACGGGCACGGGCGGCGGCCTCGATCAGGACGACTTGCGCGCCGGCGGCTCGCTGGCGTAGCCCGTCACTTCGAGGTTGAAACCCGCCATGCTGGGCATCTTGCGTGGCCGGGAGAGCAACTTCATGCGGCCGACGTTCAAGTCCCGCAGAATCTGCGCGCCGATGCCGTAGTTGCGAAGATCCATCTTGGCGGGCGGCGGCGGCGCATCGGCAATCGCGCGGCGCCGCAATTCGAGCGCGCTTTCCGGGCGATGGAGCAACACGACAACACCACGGCCGGCTTGGGCGATGGCGGCGAGCGCGCCCGGAATCGTCCACGAATGCGACGCGGACTCCCCATCGAGCAGGTCCATCACCGACAATGGCTCATGCACGCGCACGAGCGTCTCCACGTCAGGCGCAATCGGCCCGCGCACCAGCGCCAGGTGCGTGGCGTCGGACAACTTGTCGCGATAGACCACCAGCCGGAACGCGCCATGCGGCGTATTGAGCGGGCGTTCGGCGATGCGTTCGATGATCCGTTCGGTCCGGCTGCGGTAGTGGATGAGGTCGGTGATCGCGCCGATCTTGAGGCCGTGTTCGCGCGCGAACATCAGCAGATCGGGCATGCGAGCCATCGTGCCGTCGTCCTTCATGATCTCGCAGATCACCGCCGCGGGCGTCAACCCGGCCATCCGGGCCAGGTCGCAGCCGGCCTCGGTATGACCGGCGCGCACCAGCACACCACCTGGTTGCGCCATCACCGGGAAGATGTGGCCCGGCTGCACGATGTCGGCGGGCCGGGCGTCCGGCGCCACCGCGGCCTGGACCGTGCGCGCACGATCGGCCGCGGAGATGCCCGTGGTGACGCCTTCCGCCGCTTCGATCGACATCGTGAAGTTGGTGCCGGTGCCCGAGCGATTGGTCGACACCATCAGCGGCAGCGCCAGCTGGTGGCAGCGCTCTTCGGTCAACGTGAGGCAGATGAGGCCACGCGCATGGCGGGCCATGAAATTGATGCCCTCCGGCGTCACGAAATCGGCCGCGATCACGATATCGCCTTCGTTTTCGCGATCTTCCTCGTCGACTAGCACCACCATACGGCCAGCCTTCAGTTCGGCGACAATTTCCGGAGTGGTTGCAAGGGCCATGGTCGACGATTTCGTAGAGGGATGGGCGCGGCCTGCAGCCGGCGGGCAGCAGAACCGACAGTTTACCTTACCGGCACTCCGCAGCCCGGCGCCGCGCTGGCCAGCAGCGCGCTTCGACCAGGTCGCAGCGGGCTGCCGGCGCCGCTATGCGGGAATGGCGATGGGATCGCCGGCATCGGGCACCATCTGCACGCTGAACCACTGGGCATACAACGCCGGCAGAAACAGCAGCGTCAGCGCGGTCGCCACCACGATCCCGCCCATCATCGCCACCGCCATCGGGCCGAAGAAGTCGCTGCGCACCAGCGGAATCAACGCCAGCACCGCCGCGGCAGCGGTCAGCACGATCGGCCGGAAGCGCCGCACGGTGGCGCCCACCACCGCATCCCACTGCGACTGGCCGGCAGCGATGTCCTGGTCGATCTGGTCGACCAGGATCACCGAGTTGCGCATGATGATCCCCGCCAGCGCGATCGTGCCCAGCAGCGCGACGAAGCCGAAGGGCTTGCCGAAGGCGAGCAGTGCCAACACCACACCGATCAGCCCCAGCGGCGCGGTCAGCACCACCATGAACACGCGGGCGAAACTCTGCAGCTGGATCATCAGCAGCGACAGCACCACGATCACCAACAGCGGCATGCCTGCGGCGATCGACCGCTGGCCACGCGCCGAATCTTCGATTGCGCCACCAAGTTCCACGCGATAGCCGAGCGGCAGCTCGGCTCGCAGGGCTGCGAGATTGCGCTCGATGCGTGCCGCCACGTCGGGTCCCTGCTCGTTGCCGCGCACGTCGGAGCGCACGGTGATCGTGGGCAACTGGTTGCGCCGCCACACGATGCCGGGCTCGAGGTCGTACTTGATCTCGGCGATCTGCGTGATCGGCACCGCGCGGCCGCTGCGCGTGGGCATCGCCAGGTCCTTCAGGAAACTCATCTTCGCGCGCTCTTCCGCCGCGCCACGCAGCACCACCTCGATCTGTTTGTCGGCCTCGCGGTAATAGGTGACGGAAAATCCGGACAACGAATTATTGAGGAACGCGGCCAGTTCCTGCGAGGAGATGCCGAGTACGCGCGCCTTGTTCTGGTCGATCACCACGCGGATCACCTTGGACGGCTCGTCCCAGTCGAACTGCACCTGGTCCGTGCCCGGGTCGCGACGCAGCACGTCGGCCACCTTCTGCGCCAGCGCGCGCACGGTGGCGACGTTCTCGCCGGAGACGCGGAACTGCACCGGGAAGCCCACCGGCGGCCCGTTCTCAAGCCGCGACACGCGGCCGCGCAACTCGGGGAAATCGGTGGCGAAGAGATCCAGCACGCGCGTGCGCACCTGTTCGCGCGCCTCGATGCTCTTCGCAAGTACCACCACCTGCGCGAAGCTCGCCTGCTGCAGTTGCTGGTCGAGCGGCAGGTAGAACCGTGGCGAGCCGATGCCGACATAGGAGACAAAGCTCTCGATGCCAGGATCCTTCTCCAGGATCGCCTCGAGCCTCTTCGTGGCGTTGAGCGACGCGGCGAAGGAACTGCCTTCCGGCAAGCGCAGGTCGACTAACAATTCCATCCGCGACGAGGCCGGAAAGAATTGCTGCGGCACGAAGCGGAACAGCGCCAGCGCACCGATGAAGATCGCCAGCGTCCCCACGAGCACGAGCTTACGGTGATCGACGCACCACGTGATCGTCCGGCGCAGGCGGTTGTAGAACGGCGTCCGGTACACGGCCTCGGTATCGCCATGATGGGCGGCGATCATCGAGGGCGCCGGGTGGCCGCGCATCCGCGCCAGCAGGCGCTGCCACAGTGGCGCGGGACGCGGCTTCGAGTAATCCGGCAACATCTTGTAGCCGAGGTACGGGATCACCACGACCGCGACGACCCACGACGCGATCAGCGCGACGGCCGACACCTGGAAGATCGAGCGCGTGTATTCGCCGGTGCTGCTCTTCGCGATCGCGATCGGCAGGAATCCGGCCACCGTCACAAGGGTGCCGGTCAGCATCGGGAAGGCGGTGCTGGTGTACGCGAAGCTGGCGGCGCTGAACCGGTCGAAGCCCTGCTCCAGCTTGACCGCCATCATCTCGACCGCGATGATCGCGTCGTCAACCAGCAGGCCCAGGGACAGGATCAGCGCGCCCAGCGAGATCTTGTGAAGCCCGATGTCGAAGAGCCACATGCACAGGAACGTGACGGCCAGCACCAGTGGAATGGACACCGCCACGACCAGGCCGGTGCGCAGACCCAGGCTGACCAGGGACACCGCAAGCACGATCAGCACGGCCTCGGTCAGCGCGCGCAGGAACTGGTTGATCGAGGTCTGCACCGTGCGCGGCATGCTGGCGACGGATGCAAGGTCCACGCCGACTGGCAGTTGCGCCTGTACGCGTGCCGACACCTGCTCGAGACTGCGCCCCAGCTCGATCACGTCGCCGCCCTTCACCATCGTCACGCCAAGGCCCAACGCTTCGCGGCCATGCCAGCGCATCTTCTGCTGCGGCGGATCGATGTAGCCGCGCTTCACCGTCGCGATGTCGCCCAGGCGGAATACGCGGTTGTTGGCGCGGATCGAGATATCGCGGATCGCATCGACGCTGTCGAAGGCGCCGGAGGACCGCACGAAGATGCGGTCGGTGGCGGTGTCGAACACACCCGCTGCCGCGACGGCATTCTGCCTGGCGAGCGTCTCGATGATCTGCGCGGGCTCCACCCCGAGTGTCGCCAGCTTGGCGTTGGAGAGCTCGATGAAGACCTTCTCCTCCTGCTCGCCGATGAAGTCGACTTTCGCCACGCCGGGCACGCGCAGCAGCTCGGCGCGCATCCGGTCGCCGAATTCCTTCAGTTGGCGATAGCCGAAGCCATCGCCGGTCAGCGCGTAGATATTAGTGTAGGTATCACCGAACTCGTCATTGAAGAACGGGCCCTGGATGCCCGTGGGCAACTGGTTGCGGATGTCGCCGATCTTCTTGCGCACGCGATCGAAGGCCTCGGGCACGCTGGCCACCGGCGCCGAGTCCTTCAGCGCGAAGAGCACCAGCGATTCGCCCGGCTTCGAGTAGCTGCGCACCCAATCGATATTGGCCACTTCCTGCAACTTGCGCTCGATGCGATCCGTCACCTGCTGCTCGACCTCGAGCGCACTGGCGCCGGGCCAGTTGGTCTTCACCACCATCACGCGAAACGTGAACGGCGGATCCTCGGACTGGCCGAGGCGCTCGTAGGCGAGGAACCCCGCCACCGCGAACACGATGATCGCGAACAGCACGATCGAGCGATGGCGCAACGCCCATTCGGAGAGATTGAAGCGCGAGCCGCTCGCGCCACCGGGCAAGGTGGGAATGGTCATGGCGGGCGATGTCTCGGCGCGTCAGGTACGCGCCGGCGTCGTGGCCGGCGGTGCAACGAAAGGGGACGGTGCCGACGCATCGCGGGGGCCATCCGGGCCGGGAATGCTCGAGGGCTTCGCCTGCGCGCCACCTTCATAGGGCCGCACCACCTGGCCTGGCTGCAACTTGTGCACACCGGCGGCCACGATGATGTCGCCATCCGCAATGCCCGCCGTGACGACGACGCCGTCTTCGCGATACTGGCCCACCGTCACGGGCACCAGGTTGACCTGATGCGTATCCGGGGCGTAGCGCCATACGGCGGGCTTGCCGTCCTTCTGGTAGATCGATGTGAGCGGCAGCAGCGCGGTGGGGCTCACGGTGGCGTTCATCACGCCGACATTGGCGGTCATCCCCCATTGCACCGACGAATCGGCATCGAGGATCGACACGCGCGCAGCGAAGGTCCTCGTTGCAGGGTCGACAGAGGGGGACACTTCACGCACTTTGCCCTGATAGAGCTTGCCCGGATTGGCCCACAACGCCACGACCAGTTGCCCTGCACCCGTGAGTTCGCGCAGGCGGTTCTCGGGCACGCTGATCAGCACTTCGCGCTCGGATTCGCGCGCGAGACGAACGACGGCCTGGCCGACGGTCACCACCTGCCCGGGCTCGGCGTTGACGGCAGTGATCAGGCCATCTTCATTGGCGACCAGCGTGGCGTAACTCGACTGGTTCTGGGCGACGGCAAGATTGGCCTTGGCCTGTTCAAATTTCGCGCGATTGGCATCAAAAGTGTTGCGCTTGCCGTCAAGCGCAGACGCGCTGATGAATTTCTCGCGAAACAGGTTCTGGTACCGGTCATACTCGGCCTGCGCGAACTTGTACTCGGTTTCCGTCGCGGCGACTTGCGCCTTCGCGGCATCGGCCAACAACCCGACATCGGCCGGGTCGAGTCGCGCCAGCACCTGGCCGCGGCGCACGCGCGCGCCGGTATCGACGAAGCGCTCGGCCAGCTTGCCGGCAATGCGGAAGCCGAGGTCGGTTTCATGCCGCGGCTTCACTTCACCGGCGAAGACGGCGGTATCCGCGCCGGCGCCGACGGTGATGCGGGTCAGCAGCACGGGACGCACTGGCGGCGCTGGCGGCTCCTTGGTGCCGCATGCTGCAAGCAGCGTTGCGGTCACGACTGCAGCCAAGCCCAAGCTGAATCGGCGGGCGTTCATGAACGTCCCTCCGGCGACGGCGCAGCGGAAGCGAGGCGGCGGCCCACCGTACCTTCCCACAACGCAGTCAATGCGCGATCGAGTTCGTCGGGATACGAATAGTTGAACACCGGCGATGGCGGATCGCCCTGCACCAGCGGGCAACCGACGCCATGGAGCTGCGCGGCGGGAGACATCTGCCACAAGCCGAGAATCAGCGCATAGCTGTAGCGGAGCAACGCGAGTCCGCCGCCGACCTCAAGTTCCGGGAAGTGCCGCTCAAGACCGGCGCCGGCCGCCTCCAGGCGCTGCGCCATCCGCTGCTTGAAGGCAAAGCCTGCATCGGGCGGCATGCTCTGTCCCATCAGGCCGAAGCATCGCGCGGCCAGCGGCAGGAACAATGGCGGGGCGACCATGTGCGCATGCGTGAGCATCAGCACGTCGCCGATGGCGGCGGGCTCGTCGCTTTGAAGGCGCTCGATCAGCGCACGGAAGAAACCGTCGATATTGCGCTCGTGGACGGCCAACAGCAGTTCTTCCTTGCTGGGGAAGTAGAGATAGACCGTACCTTTGGCGAGGCCGGCCTCGTCGGCCACCTCGGCGACATTGGCGACGCGATCCGGCGCGCGCAGCAGCAATCGCTCGGCCGCGTCGAGAATGGCGTGATGCCGCTCCTGCTTGTCTTCGGCCTGGATGGCCCGTTGCCGGATGACCATTTCTTGTCCCTAAAGCGGTCTTTAAATGACTGCGAGTCACTTGAACACGAAGCGTAAGTGACCGTGGGTCAGTTGTCAATGGGTTGCACGTCTGATGGGGGGTCTCCGGATCGTTGCGATTGGGCGCAGGGCCGTTTCGCCACCCATTTTCGCTATCACGCGCCGGTCGCAACGGCTCCAATGCGCCCGCCTGAAGGCGTCACGCCCCGCGCGCCGCGTCGCGGCCCGCGGCATTGGAACCCACTCTTGGGAAGCGCCCTACCTCAATCGACCGAAAGTCGTGTCCACCGCTTGGACGCGCCTTCGCTAGATCGACCGAAAATCGTCTCCACCGTCGCGGTCGACCTGCTGCCCCCACGCTGCCTACCTCGGCCACCTGCATGAAGTAGTGAAGGTGCTGGTAGTTTATCGCCAATCATCAGATTTGTTCGATGCATAGATACCTGAAACTCGACTTTACTCAGGTATTCTCGACACCTACAGTGAAGTGCTTGTTGGCCTCGACGGCTCAGCCGTGGCCACAGTGGTGGTCGTCGGCGAGGACGTCTTCGACACCATCGACCGTGACTTCAACCGCGCCGCCCGAAGGGCCGGTGGGCAACTTCGCCTGACAAACCGCGACAGGGCGGCAAACAGCAAGGAGATGACGACATGAAGATTCTGATTCCCGTGGATGGCAGCGCGCACGCGGATGCCGCGCTCGACTTCGTGGCGTCGCGCACGACTCTCCTCGGGCTCAATCCGGCAGTCCAGTTGCTCAACGTGCAACCCTTACTCTCGGTGCGCGTGGTGCGGGCGATCGGGCAAGGCGAGACCCGTGCCTACCAGCGCGCCCAGGCCGACGAGGTGCTGCGCCCGGCGCTCGACCGCCTCAAGCGCGCGGGCA
>Ga0105048_10008578_pt1 | contig 16341 bp, 20 predicted proteins | sample MAT05_FD_78382 | JGI IMG/M metagenome (GOLD analysis project Ga0105048, IMG submission 78382) | Freshwater microbial communities from Lake Fryxell liftoff mats and glacier meltwater in Antarctica - MAT-05 | ecosystem: Environmental > Aquatic > Freshwater > Ice > Liftoff microbial mat | place...
GGTATGACCTCCGATCGGTTTTTTCCTGCCCAATAAAAAGCGTTAGAAAGCATGTCCCATGCGTGCAGAGGTTTGTCGTGCACTTTGTCGAGTAAGAAAGCACATTCCAAATGAGCTGTTCCATCGTAACTATGCTTGCCTTTCGCCGTCATTTTTTCGGTTAAAAAAAACAATATTTCTCCCAAAGCTTCGCCATCACGAGGCATAAAATCAGTCCACAATTGCAAATTCATTGAAGAATGCATGTAGTGTTCTGTTGCGTTATTGGGCTTTGTTTTTACGACAAGCGTTTCGACGTCTACAGGCGTCAAGCGAAGAAGGGTGTCGAGCAAGAGACCGCGATGACGGTTTTTCAAAATAGCCGAATCTAAGCCCGTTAATGCCTGCACATTCAAGTGTACAGAGCGGGCCGTCCACACATCGGGAGCCTCCGTCAACGCAACACATGCGTCGTTCATGTTACCAGTTTTTAAGGCTGCTAATTGCTGCTCAATTCGTTCGAAACCGGCAGTGCCGAAACTGCTCCAAAGCGTTTTGTAAACAGCGTCTGCTACTTGGTCACCTTTCATATTCTGTGTTTTTTGAATAAAAAGCGCCACTTCGTTGACCGGAAAAGCAAGGTGTTCAAAAAAAGGTGTCAAAAACTGTAAATGCTCGTCCCACGTCTGCTGCATCAAACCAAGGTTGGTTTCATTTCCGGAAAGGGCCAGTACTCGTTGAAAAAGCAACAAGGACTGGAGATTGGGCGCATGGGTAACGGCTCGATTGTATTCGTGAACTTTAATCACAGGCCATTGCGTTGAAGGCAAACCGGGTATAGCACGCAAGCCATAATGAGCAAATGAATCCTTGCCTATAAAAAATACCGTTCGCCACCCAAATTGTCTGAGCTTTTCGAGTTCCACATCGGAAACACCGAATTCCATACCAGCTTTTATTGCACCTATTGCACCCAAACTGCGGCTTTTTGAAGTCAATTGGCTTCGGAGTGCTGTGAGTTCCATAGGTCAATTTATTTTTTATTGAATTAATGAGCAATTATACCAAAAGAATTTAATAATGAGTTCAAAGGATTCTTTAATAAATGCTTTGTTATTAGTCGTTCTCTATTCGTTTTTTATTACTATAAACGTTTGTGGATTATTCATGGATTTGATAAAATAGACGCCGCTGGAAAATTCATTGAAGTAAATATCTGTCGACTGTGCAACCTCAATTTCTTGAATTAGCTTCCCAGTGATATTATATATAGATAATTTGTCTTTCAAATCGTTGGCTGAAAATTGGACACACAACACATCATTAACCGGATTTGGAAAGACACTCCAATATTTATCATTTGGAGTTTCATGCCCAGTTGATACGTTTAAACAATTGCTTTCTAACAAGTAATCATACACCCCAACATTCCATAATAAAAGATCATCGAAAACAAGTTGTTTTACTGTGTTTTTTATATTGGTGGCGTCCGTTGCAGAAAGCCCGGAGTTGAAAGCAATTAGAGTAGGGTCACTTCGGAATAGTGTTGTGTAAAATGCGCACGCTGCAGCGTAACTGCCGGCCAGCGACGGGTGACTTCCGTCTGAGTCGAATAACTCAATGGAAGGATAATTTTGTCTAATGTGTCTCCATGTTGCACCGACGGGAGTCATGGAGGATTTAATTGAGTCAGCGAAAAATTTGTAATGCGCTCCTATGGTGCTATCCATTTCGTAATACGTTCTATTAATCCATGTATCAACCGGACACTCAGGCGGAGTACATAAATAGGTGTCCCCGTTTTTTCTACCCCATGTAGCATAAAACATAGTCTGGGAGCATGAATTGTACCCTTTTATTATGCTGTCAAGTTCAATGGCGTATGGTAGGAAATTGTTATAAGTCGAAGGATAAGCAAGAGCCAGACTTTGATCTTGAAGAATTACATTATCCCAGTTTCCGTTCGCTATTTTTTCTAACGAAACTACATTTGTTAAGTGCTGTGCTAAATAATATCCGCCTGGCGTATTGCTGTCAAAGATGAGAGTTCTGCCTGTTGATGAAGCCATATCAGAAATTAGCTGTGGTAAGTTATTTGCTGAGGTGTAGCTATTGCCTAAAAATAATACCCGTTTTGTGTTTTGAGCAAATGAACTCATTGAAGACGCTATAAGCAGCAGTTGAATTGATCTTTTAAACAAATTATTCATTTTTGCAATTAGAATTTATTTCCAATCAATAGATACATTTTAGTGTGGAATGGTTGCCGCAAAACTTCTTTCGAGGATCAACGTTCTTATTCTTCGCGGCGAAGAATTTATTGATTTTTATCTGTCAAATTACCCGACAACTATTAACCTTTTTGTAAATCATTTTTATTGAATAAATATTTGTGTGCAGAATAATCATAGATTTAGCTTAGTACTTAATGTTGTTGAAATGGTTTTTGAAGATAGAATGAATATGCGAGTTCGAAACGGAGAGCAGCCTCAGTTGTCCGGAAGATTGCCGTTAAAATATAACCGCTTGACTAATCCACCGGCATGAGGTTGAAGCTGGATAAAAAATTGTTTTGTTAAACGCGTAATTTTTGCTTTCTACCTGGTTGTTTTTAAAGAGGTTCTTCGAATTTCCTCTATTTATCTTCTTTTATTTGTGCTTTTAGTAATGACGGTTTTAGTAAGGAATTGAGTAATTAATGGAGAAGAAATATAAAAGCATGGTTATATTCTTTGAGTTAGCAGTTCCAGTTTCAATGATAAGAAAAGATTAACAGCTTAAATGCAACTTAGATATTCTGTCTGAGCTATCAAATGATTATCCAACTAAGCCACACGAAAGATCTGAGTTTCGGTGTCAGGTACAGCTGCCTCTTTACTTGACAACTATTTTGACTGAAAAGTTTCTTTTATTAAAGTTAAAGAGGAATAAAATCAAGTGTAATTTGCATATGAATTAAACACGGATTATTACTATGTCTCTTTCACGCAAATGCTCCAATTGCAGGCGATGGAATACTGATCATGATTATTGTGTCCACTGTGGCGCCTTCCTTAATCATGATTCAGAAATTCGTGAAAAGGAATTGGTCCAGATAAAAAGGAATCTTGAGCTCAATACAGATCGTATGGATAAGTTGATTGAAAGACTGCGTCAATCGGATACTTTTGTTGGTCGCTTGGCTTATTATGTCGTGAGATCCATGTGGTACGTTGCGGTTATCTTTCTTACCTTTATTTACGCATTGATCGCCTTGATCGCAGGATGAAGAAAAGTTTGTGGTATTCACTTTTTATAATGTTTACCGTTTATGTGTTTTGTTATGTATTAAAATATTTTTCTTACCAAGGTATAGTGACCTCTTATGTTAACGATTTACTTAGCCTACCAATTGTGCTCTCTATTTTACTTTTACTGCTGCGTAATTTGCATCATGATCCTAAACTAATGCTGTCGCACTCAGTTGTCATCTTTGCTTTATTGTATGAAATGATTGTATTCGAAGTAGTGCTTCCATATTTTTTCTATCGATTCACTGCCGACGTATTCGATATAATAGCTTATGGAATGGGAGCATTATTATTTGTTATACTTCAAAAGAGAATGAAATAAGTAATTTCTTCATAAGATTAAATGCTTATTACGAAAGTCCTTTTTTTTTCTAATTGATGAAATCGTGAATATTATTCGGAAATATGCTTATCGGCTTTGCAATAAAAACAGAACACTTATTTTCGTCTCTAAATATTTCCATCACTAAAAAGCGTATGCGTGACCAATCATTTGAGGAGCTAATCAATATTTTAGAAAGAGTTTATCATCTTTCAGAAAACGAAATAGATGCGTTTTGCGGTATTTGGAAACCGCATGAAGCTAAGAGAAAAGAGATTTTAACCACAGCAGGAGAGAAAGAGAAGTATCTCTACTTCGTGAATGAAGGGGTACAGCGGGTTTTTTACAGTGATGAATTTGGTAAGGAAGCGACCATCCTGTTTACTTACGCACCATCGTTTGGCGGAGTACTGGATTCATTTCTCAAACAAAGTCCTTCTCGTTATAATTATGAAACACTGACACCATCTTCGTTTATCCGTGCCCAATATAGCGACCTTGAAATGGTGATGAAAGACCATCGCGCTATCGAGTCTATGATACTTTCTGGTGTGACCGATTCACTTTCTGGTGTCTTGGAGAGATTGATAGAAGTGCAGTGTTTTAGTTCTGAAGAGAAATTCAGAAAACTATTAACCCGAAGTCCGCATATTCTGCAATTGGTTCCTCATAAATATCTTGCCAATTATTTGGGCATAGATCCAACCAATTTCAGTAAACTGATCAATAAAGTAAGAATATAATAATCTTGGTTTTTGCCAAGATTTAGTTTATGTGATTTATTCAATTTTGCGCCATAAATTAATAAAATAAAAGATTATGAATTCACATAAAATTGTCAGGATTTCAACAAGCGCGTTTATTGTATTGTCTGCCCTCAGTTTCTTATCCGTGAGCCTAATGGCTTTTGCCAATCCACAATCAGTGATGGATTTGGTAAACGTAAAACTTGAAAATGCGGATGCCTTCAGCTCTATTCGCGGTATCTATGGTGGTGTTGGATTGGCACTGTGTATCTCGTTGGTTTATCTGCTTGTTAAATCGCCTCAAACAGGTCTTAAGTTTCTTATGTTGATTTGGGGATTGTACGCTGTATCTCGAATCATCACCATTTTTACCGAAGGTTCACTTGGTGCATTCGGAATGCAATGGCTCATCACCGAAAGTTTCTTTTTTACCATCGCTCTTGTATTGTTATTTGCCGGGCGCAATTCATGGCAGGCTAAAACTATCTGATGATGACGAAACTTACAAATAGCCAATGGCGAGAACAACTTGAATCTCACGTTGAGGAGCATATTCAAGTGGCCGTTCTCACTTTTCAGAATTTTGATGAGGAGAAACTTGCGGCACCTGCGCTTAATGGAGGTTGGAGCATAACACAATGTCTTTGGCATCTAAATTCATACGGTCAATATTATTTCCCGTTGATTGAATCAGCAATAAATGGCAAAGAATTACTTGACAACGAATTGATTTTTAAGAGTGGATGGCTTGGTGAATATTTCACCAAAATGATGTCTCCCTCACCACGTTCAAAAAAGATGAAGGCTTTTAAGATGCATATTCCACCAAATTCTGCTATTCCACAATTGGAGGTTGCAGAGTTTATAAGACAGCAGGAACTTTTACTGAAATTGTTGAGGGTGGCAGCGAACTGTGACCTCAATAAAATTAGAATTCCTATTTCTATCGGAAAGGTGATCAGATTAAAACTCGGCGATGTGTTTCAATTTATTGTTGCACATGACGAGCGACATCTTCAACAAGCCAGGAGAAATATGTTTAAATGAATAGAAAGTTCGACTTTTAATAAATTGTCGACCCTGGTGGGATTGAGACTTAAATAAGTCCGTTTGTAATTGCAAACTTCACGATGCCCGCAACATTGTGCAGATCCAATTTATTCATAAGATTGGTGCGGTGCGTATCTACTGTGCGGTGCGAAATAAATAATTTTTCACCAATCTCTTTATTTGATAGACCGTCAGCAATCAGTTTTATTATTTGTATTTCACGGTCTGTCAATTCAGAGATGATCCCCAATTCGTCTTTGCTGGTTTTGGTTTCGAGAAGTACGGATGTTACCTCATCAGAGTAATATTGTTCACCCGCCATTACGTTTTCTATAGCTTTAATGATTTCTGCTTTACCTGAATTTTTTAGAAGATATCCATCAGCACCAATATCGAGCATCATTTTGATCATGGCCTTTTCATCATGCATCGTTAGCATAATGATTTTTTTTTCGGGCATTTCTTTTTTGATGATTTTGGTGGCTTCGATGCCATTGAGCACAGGCATATCAATGTCCATCAGAACAAGATCGATTTTGAGAATACGCAGCATTTCTATTGCAATCTGGCCATTGGCAGCCCCTCCTTTTACTACATATGCAGAATCACCGTCTAGCAGTGCTTTAAGACCATCTGTTACAATGGTGTGGTCATCGACCAAAAGAATATTTACAGGCACAGGCTTTGAGGAATCATTACACGCGTTAAATGTAGCATAAAGAGCGGATTACACCTTATACACATTCCATATTGGGCTATTTTTATGTGCACACAGTGTAATACAATCCGTTGGATTGATTGAATAAACGAATCACCTATCCTTGCATCAGATAAATCAAATTAGTTTTTAAAACGCTCTATGAATACCGCTGTTTTTATTTTTGTGTATCACTTTTTGCCTATTACAAAGCCAAAAGATTTCATCAAATTAGATCCGTCAAATTGTTCAAAAGATTATTCTCAATCATTCTATACCTTTATTTGCTTCAAATTGGTCCAATGCCCAATTTGAATTTTAGTTTAGTCAATGCCGCAAGAGTTGCTTTTACCGATCAATGGATTGAAACGGAGATGGGCCATTACAGATACCTATAGATAATAATCCCATTGGCCACTTTCAGTCAAAATTGTACCTCCGAACTTCTTCCGAGAAGTTGCTGTCCGGCAAACCGATAAATTGATCACGAACTAGTTATTATTATTTATATTTAAATTAATGAAGTTATACATCATCATAAAATCACTCCTTCCAGCAATTGTAATTATTGGCTTAGTTACCATCAACTGTGAGGGCCAAGCCTCCCTGAATGAGCTCCACCAGCAGACAATACAAACCTATGTGGATGGCTACAATCAACAGGACTTCAAAAAAATGGCTGGCACGTTCAGCGGAATAATGAAGCTCGTTTTTAATGAGAATACATTAGCTCAAATTTATGGATATAAGTTTACCGTGATGGGTAAGGCTAATATTCGCCAAATAACTCCTATCTCGGACCATAGTTACCGCTTGGAACTTATTTATGATCGCGACACTACAGAGATCGAAAGTTTTGGATTCCATCTTTCCAAAAAAAATAAAATAATCGGGCTCAATTCGAAATCTGAAAAATTTCATTTTACAAAAAAAAACACTATTAGCTCTCAATCTCCAGAAGAGCTTAATAGACAGATAGACAGTCTTGTGAAACATAAAAATATTGCCGGCAATTTCAGTGGGTGCGTGTTGGTAAAAAAAGACAAACGAATAATTTATGAAAATTGCGAAGGCTATCGCGAGTTTGACAAAAAAAATTCTCTTAACGACAGCGCAATATTCGAATTAGCATCATGCAGTAAGGCCTTTACCGCAATGGCAATTATGATTCTCTGTGAACAAAACAAACTGAATTACTCCGACCCTGTCGAAAATTTTATTCCCGGATTTCCTTATAAAAATATCACCATTGAAAACTTGCTCACACATACTTCCGGATTGCCTGACTACATGGAACTCCTCAATAAACATTGGGATAAATCGCGCACAGCAAACAATCAGGATGTAATGAATTATTTGGTCAAATACAAACCCAACTCTCAATTCAAGCCCGGAAAAAAATTTGAATACAGCAACACCGGTTATGTTATGCTCGCCTTGATTATAGAAAAAGCATCCGAACAAACTTACGCAAAGTTCTTGTCGGCGAACATATTTGTGCCTTTAAAAATGAAACATACCCGGGTCTATAATACTCGGAGAAGCACGAACGAAATTATTCCAAATTACGCGTATGGTCATGTTTATTCTGACAGCTTGCAGAAATATATACTTCCTGATAGCCTCCGTGAATACGGATATTTGAGCTATCTCGACGGCATTACGGGCGATGGCACGGTCAATTCAACCATTCAAGACTTATCCAATTGGATCGATGGTTTACAAGAGAATACGTTGGTAAAAAAAGAGACGTTCGAAAGGGCTCTTTCGCCATACAAATTTAAGAAAGATACTATGTCTAATTATGGATATGGATGGGAAATTCAGTCAAACTCGAAATATGAAAAACTATATCACCACACAGGCAGTTGGCCGGGATATCTTTCTCTGACATTGATTTCGATGGATCGTGATTTATCAATCGTCATTCTTTCGAATAATGAATATATGAATATCGGTAAGCTAACCGGCAGAATCATGGGGCTGGTCAATCAATGAAAACACAATATTGAGGTGGGCCGAAGACCTTTAGCCCTGTTTATAATCGCGGACTCTTCGATCATTCTAACACATTACAAACTGCCGCTCTCATTGGGCTTACACCGTTTGTGATTACGTATTATTCCAATTCCGCTTCTCTGTATTGTCCTAAACATAAATCATAATGGGCTTTTCCAATGTTACCTGTAAAATGGTTTGGACCATTCGAACCTGCATCGGTGTCACATTGCTCGTCGACAATGCTCATAACTCTTGAAAAACAAATTTTCAATTCTAAACCTTTAGGATTCCTTTTGCATCCAAATTATTTAATATGAAAGTAGCACAAGGAAGTAAAGTTTCTGTTCATTACACACTTTACTCAGATAGCCCTGAGGGCGAAATAATCGAAAAAACAAGAGATGGCGAGCCACTAGAATTTGTATTCGAGGAGGACCCAATGTTACCAAAGTTTGAAGCGGCACTTGAAGGACTTTCTGCAGGGTCAAAATTCACCATTGCTATCGGAGCAGTTGATGCTTATGGTGAAGAAGACGAAAGCCTATTTGTAGAATTTCCTAAAAGTGAATTCCTTGAAGATGGCGAATTGAATGAAGAACTCTTCGAAATAGGTGAAGTAATCCCAATGCAAACTCCCGAAGGAGATATGCTTGAAGGTGTGGTTTGTGAGGTTAAACTAAATTCAATAATTTTGGACTTTAATCACCCGCTTGCAGGCGAAAACCTGTACTTTGAAGGGGAGGTGATTGAAGTAAAATAAAATCATTACTCAATTGCAGTTGTTGATAACCGCATCGCCTTTAGGTGCTGTTGCCATTACTATGTTGTTATTTCGTTGGCAGATACATTACAGCATTGAAAAAGTCTCTTTTCAAAACTTCCGGTAGCTCTATCTCCTCTTTCTCCACCGTGGTGGGAATAACTCTCGTGCTTACCATGGTTGGCGCACTGTTTATCTTTCTGCTTGTTGCCAACGCTGTCACCAAACACTTCAATGAGCAACTCACCGTGCAGGTGATGATGGCCGATAATGCTGTAGAGGGCGAGGTACTAAAACTCAAAAAAAAACTCGAGGGTGAGGATTACACACATCAGGTAATTTATCTTTCCAAAGAGGAAGCTGCTCAAATGATGCAAGAAGAACTGGGAGAAGATTTTCTTGGATTCCTCGGCTACAACCCTCTTCCTGCCTCACTCGATATACAGATCGAAAATGGATTTGGCTCCACAGAATCACTTGAAGCTATTCGAACTGAATTACAAAAAAATCCAATTGTAGATGAAGTAGTTTATCAAAAAGGTTTGCTTCAACAAGTAAATGAAAACATAGCCAAATGGGGACTGGGATTAATGATAATCGGACTTCTATTTCTCATCATCGCAATTGTATTGATAGTTAACACCATTGAGCTTGCCATCTTCTCGCAACGTTTCTTGATTAAGAGTATGCAGCTTGTTGGCGCAACACATTGGTTTATACAAAAACCCTTTCTGAAAAGAGGATTGTGGTATGGCTTTGTTTCTTCTGTTTTTGCACTTGCTATATTGTTTGGATTGCTTTATTATTTCAAAACAGATTTGCAAGATGTAATTACCATACTTCAAGATGAGCAACGTTTCCTTGTTCTAATCGGATTAATATCAATAACAGGCTTACTAATTTCATGGTTAGCCACCGCTTACGCTGTTCGTAGATTTGTGCGGTTGGATTCTTCTAAACTTTATTGATTCTATTTTTGATTTCAGTAAACAGGAACAATCATTCCTTGTTTAGAAGATTATTGTTTTCCCATTTATGATGAATAAAAAAGTTGCTGTTCTTCTAGTAAATCTTGGTTCTCCCGATAGTCCTAAACCAAAAGACGTATATCGTTACCTCACTGAGTTCCTAAACGATCCGCGTGTAATCGACATCAATTGGCTTGGCAGAAAAATACTTGTGAATGGAATTATCGTTCCATTTAGACATCGCAAAAGTGCTGCGATTTACAAAAAACTTTGGACAGAAAACGGCTCGCCTCTCATTTGTCATGCAAAAAAAAATCAGGAACAACTTCAGTTTAGGCTTGACATCGGACTCAAGGATAAAAACGTGGATGCAAAGGTGTTTCTTGCGATGCGTTATCAAAATCCATCCATCGAATCTGCTCTTGTGAGTATCAAAGATTGGAACGCAGATAAGATCATTATCATTCCACTCTTTCCGCAATACGCATCGGCAAGTACAGGATCTGTCGTAGATAAAACAATGCGTGTAATGCGCGATCTGTGGGTATTTCCCGAGATACAATTTGTAACACAGTTCTACGATCACCCAAAATATATTCAAGCCTTTGTGGAGCGTGGAAGAGAATTTGATCACCACAAATTTGATCATGTATTGTTTAGTTTTCACGGATTGCCTGAGCGTCAAGTTGACAAAGTTTACGACGATCGCAAGTGCAGCAATCACTCTTGCGAACATGAAATAAATGATGAAAATAAATTCTGTTACAAAGCCACGTGTTTTGCCACTGCCCGCGCAATAGCAGAAGGGGTAGGACTCAAAGAAGAGAATTACACCGTTTGTTTTCAGTCGCGACTTGGCAAAGGTTGGATAGAGCCATTTAGCGATGTTGTAGTCGAAGAACTCGCAAAAAAAGGAATGAAAAAGCTTCTCGTTTTCTCACCTGCATTTGTTGCGGACTGTCTAGAAACAACAATTGAAATCGGAGACGAGTATCAAGAATTATTCGAAAAACATGGCGGTGAAAAAGTTCAACTTATATCGAGTCTCAACGAAAGTGAAACTTGGATTGATGCACTAGAGGATATGGTGATGACGAGGATTTGATGACTGAATGTAAAATGTGCGAAGTATTAAGTACTATTAAGTTAGAATGTAAATTTATTAGTAAATATGCAAATTTAGAATCAAGGTCATTTACCAATTTACACATTACTTATACCAACCCGAATACATCAAATAATTATTTGCAATTCGCTGAACTTCGCCTTCAAACAATTCTTTGGTAACTTCTTTCACCTTTTTTGCAGGAACTCCCGCATAAACACTGCCGGCAATAACATGTGTTTTCTCTAATAATACAGCGCCGGCGGCTATGATGCTGCCTGATTCGATAATACAATTATCCATCACTATCGAACCCATTCCTATCAAAACATTGTCATTAATTGTACATCCATGAACAAGTGCGTTGTGGCCGATTGAAACATTATTGCCAATAGTTGTCGCAGCCTTTTGATAAGTGCAGTGAATCACTGCGCCGTCTTGCACATTGACTTTATTGCCCATGGTAATGCGATTGACATCGCCACGAATGACCGTATTAAACCAAACACTGCATTCATCTCCCATAATTACTTCGCCCACAATGGTGGCATTTGGAGCAATAAAACAATCTTTTCCAAATTGAGGATGAACTCCTTTTACAGGCAAAATAATAGGCATTATGATAAATTTATTCGTGTCAAAATTATGAGCAATACTAAGGTAGTATTATTCATAAAATCGAAATGTTGATAATGCTTTCAGTTGGGAACCGGGCCTTTGTATCTCACACAGGGTAAAGAATTCCACCAACATTCATGGTGGATAAGCAAATCGAACTGAATCATTGTTTGATCCGTGACTGTAAATGTTAAATCCGGTTCTGAAATCCATGAGTTTAAGCACAAAGTATCAATTGCTGAGTAATCCTTACTTTCTTTGCTATGCTTGTATATAATTGACTTGTAATAAGAGCTATCAGCCCTTTCCTTTCTGACCAAATTATAGGTGCCAGGCAATAACTTAAATCTTGCAATCCCTTTCGTGTTTGTATTTGCTGAGTCTATAATGGCCTCGCTCAACATATTTTTAGACCCTTTTTTCACGTAAATCATTTGGTTAGGAAATGGCTTCGCTTTTTGAGTCTCAACTGTAATGGCCTCACTAGGTCGCGCTCCTCCGCAATAGGCGCTTGTCTGATAAACATTTATTTCAATCATAAATGGACTTTTCTTGTTTTCAATTGCCCGATTGTCGTCGTCTACTAAACTTTTGCTTGAACCACAAGAACATAAAAAACTAGCTATTATACAAGAATATAAAACCAGCATTGCAGAAAAATATTTCGATATATTCATTGTCAAATTCTTTTTTTTATGCAAATTTTCTCCACAATCTTAAAGAAATAAAATTAGGAAATCTCACACTTTGATCCACTAGTATATTTGATTCGTCATTATGTCCCAATTTGAAACACCATGAGCCAATCAACTGCGTTTAATATTCTTGTACCAACAGACTTTTCTGAAGCAACTGAAAAAGCCCTTGAACAAGCTGAAGCCATAGCACATACCAGCGCGGGTAGAATTGATATATTGCATGTGCTGATGGATCGCAACAATGAATCATACGCACAAACTAAACTTGAATTGATTGCAAAACGTGTTACCGAAAAAAGTCTAGTTTGTAATGCACTGCTAAAAACAGGGGCTATTTTAGATACTATTTCTCAAACGGCAAAAGATGGTGACTACGATTTTGTTGTAGTTGGAACACACGGTGCACAAGGAATTCGACAAAATTTATTTGGTGCGGACATCCTTCGATTGGTCCGACATTCAGCATGTCCAGCAATTATAGTTCAAAAAGAAACAGTGGTCAAAATAGGATTTAAAAAAATTCTTTTGCCGGTAGGATCACATCTTGGCTATTCTGAGTTGGTCAAAACAGCCTCTTTATTAGCCAAAGCATTTGATGCTGAGGTTTCTTTATTTAGAGTTGAACGTGGCGATGAGATACCAAAAACAATGATCGAAAATATTGATTTCTCTAAAAATCATTTTGATCTAAATGGTGTCCGTTGGAATGAGGTTGTCATTGAACCTTCGGTCTATTCATTCGGATACGCTAAACAAACCTTGTTATACGCCTCAGAAAACGGTTATGATTTGATTGGAATTATGCCACACTCATCGACTGAGCATTCCTATTTTGCCAATGCTGATAAGGAAAGGGTGCTGACAAATGATCAGGCAATTTCAGTGTTGTGTTCGCATGGCGCATAAACCGAATAATCATTCGGTTTCGCGCGCCTTAATCAAAAATTACCGGTAAAGCCGCAATCATTTTGTCATTATGAATTACAGAGATAAAATACAAACTCGTGCCCTGTTTTGGAATCTCCAATTGACTGATTCCATTGACAAAAGCAGACTTTGAAAAAACTGTTTTACCGAGTGTATTAATTACTTTTATCAAAACAGCACCTTAAACTAGCTCTGATTGTAAAGATAGGTTAATCGCACCCGAAGAAGGATTCGGCCAAGACTTAATCTCGACTGCTTGGTTCTCATTTATTGATAGAGAAAGCGTGCCACTGCTGGAGCTAATGGGATTAGACCAGAGGAGATTATTGCCTTCATAAAAACAATTTATTTCTGTACTATAATCTGCCACAGGACCAAGCGCCCCGTCCACAAGGCCAAATATTGAGCCGATTGCTTCAATCCAATAACCTGCCTACCACGTTTCCTGAAAATTGAGTTTTTTTCGCGTTGTTCCATTCACTATAACATTTTCTCGCTCGTACTTGTAACTTCATGTTTGCTGCCAACACCCCAAGTTGTAAGCATTTCGGCTGCAATTGCTCCAAAGTCATAAAGCAGGTGCTTTTGGATGCCATCAAAAACATAAACTTTCCTTTACCCCACATCCTCACGTACAAGACCAAGTTGGTAGTCCATTGTGTTGTAGTCGGGGCCGGAAGAAACTCGCGCACAAAACATGTCGCCAACCTGTTCGTTCCCATCATGCTTTTGCCAGAAGGTCGTCGTTATTAGTCCGTACATCGTTCCCCTCAATGAATTGCTCTCATTGATAAGTGGAACATATTGAGCCTTAAATGTGACATTGATCGCTATGAACAGTGATAATAATATTACTTTTTTCTTGTCTTTTGATTTATATTCTAATGACACATACAAATTTAATGCGGCTGTCTTAAATAAAATTCTGATGGGTATGCTTGTGAGCTTTGTTGCAATAAACAACATCTTGACTCTAGAAAGAATATCATACAGCCCAAAAACAAAAAGCCGCGCTATATCAAAGCGGCCTTTTGTTGCGTACAAACACATATTAAAAAAACACTAATTCACCACCCGCTTTTGAAACAAAGTTGAGTCACCACGCATGAGACTTACGATGTATTGACCGCTTGACAAATGCTTTTGATCTATAACTTGAGCCGGAGTATTTGTTTCAAAATAATGTCTTTTCTCAGATGCCACACGACCAGTCAAATCTGTAATCTTCACATTATAATTTCCTTCATCCTCAACGGAGATATAAAAGCCATTATCCGTGGGATTCGGGAATATCTGAAACCCATTCGAATTGAATTTATTAGATCTATAAACAGGGTTACCATCACACGAAACGAAAGTGACTGAGCTTGGTGAATTAATCCAAAAACCAAAGTAGAAATCGCTTAACTCCATAGGAATCGCCGGAGTATAGGACGCAGAGTCCACTTCATAATTAATACTGCCGGGATACAAATCACTTTCAAGATATTGGTCTCTAATACTTATCTCTAGGTCAACTTCGGTCAACCAATTGTTCAATCTAGCCTGCTCAAGGCTGTCGAGAACGCAATCGTCAAGGCGGCGATAAATATATCTTGCCATCTCTGGGTTACCGAGTATTCTAAAAAGTTGGCCTTTATCAATTTCCAACTAGAATTGTTCCTTGTAGGTTGAGTCTGTTAGCACGCTATCGGTCATTAAATTTAATACATCTACATATTGTTGCACCAGAACTTCAAACGTTTCGGCATTATTATTTTCATTCAACTCATTCTGTAAAAACAAACTCTCTAGCGCACTTTTCATGTTATATCTGCCCCATTCCATTCGCCAACGTATATCTGTGTTTGTTCTATCCAGTGGACTCAATAATATTTCATTGAATAGTCCAACCGCATTTATATCATTAGCCAAAGAGTCATATTGTTCCATTTGAGATGCAGCATAAACCAATGCACTATTGAGAGTCACGCCATCGAAAATGGGCGTATAAATGGGCGAATTGCCTATTTCACTACTTTCATCTTTTAGAAAACCATAGATATTGACAGCAGAATATTGTTTCATTATAGAGTCAGATGAATTTGCGATAACTTGAGATCTCACTGGACGGACCTCTAGCCTGCTTGCACTGCATTCTCTCTATGATGGTGTTTAATCTTTAAAGTTAATTCTGCAACCAGGACATCCTGACGTGCAAATAAATCAAACCCGGATGAAATAAGCGATTTGCACCACGCCAACCACTAATGGCATTAGGAGCAGCATAGTAACCAGCACAATCTAAGGACGGCGGCCAATTGGGATTGTCCCACGGACCCAAGCAAGGAGCGGTATTGATGTATTCTTGTTCGATTATATGCTCATTTAGGAAAGGATAAGGTACTTGAGAATTATGCAACACTGCATGAAGCATAGCATACCAATGCATATCACTATTGGAGCCAATCCAATTTATATAATTTCCTGACCATTTATCCGAAATTGTTGCCTGTTCCATAAAAATGTGTGCGTAATCGTCATTAATGATTGTTATGTCAGACATACATAAATCAGATTCATCAATAATATTGGCTTGTTCCCATAATTTCACTCTCTGTAAAAGGCGAAGTGGTATATTATCCAGATCAACAGGTATTCCTGTGAATTGAAAAGTTGCATAAGTCATGACCCATTCCACTAAGTTGCCACAGAACACACCGTCTATATCCATATTAATATCCCCCACAGCATCCAAAATAGGATCCGTGATTTCTAGGCCAACAGTTCCTCCAACACTTAAATCAACATTTTGATTTTCTACTGCATCTACTAAAGCCATGAGATATTCAAAGCGAATAGGTCCAATTGCGACAGGTTCCCCGTTTTCAATAAGATTCTGCAACATATCTTCCATGTTATCCTGACAGGATAAATCACCATCGTAGTAAACAGTTATGGTATCAAGTTCACCTGTAGTTTGTTCTTCATACACCCGCCAAAGTCCCTGTTTTGAAGTAGTTCCATTTTTTCATTTCCTCGATGGACGAATCATACGCGCAAACGGGAGCAGGTTCTGGCAGAGGCTCATGTTTAAACATGGTCAACAACAAACAAATAAATACAGTTGTAAATATGGATAATAGAAATCTCATTTGATTTGGTTAAGCAAGAGTAAAGCCAGGCGCTATTTTTACTAAC
>Ga0105048_10008579_pt1 | contig 16340 bp, 9 predicted proteins | sample MAT05_FD_78382 | JGI IMG/M metagenome (GOLD analysis project Ga0105048, IMG submission 78382) | Freshwater microbial communities from Lake Fryxell liftoff mats and glacier meltwater in Antarctica - MAT-05 | ecosystem: Environmental > Aquatic > Freshwater > Ice > Liftoff microbial mat | place...
CCGGCGGCGGCCCGTGCGCCCGCCCCGGCGGTGGCGCCACGTCCACGCGCGCGCAACCCGCGCGGCAGCGGCCCGGCCAAGCTCTTCGTGCTCGACACCAACGTGCTCATGCACGACCCGATGTCGCTCTTCCGTTTCGAAGAGCACGACATCTTCCTGCCGATGGTGACGCTGGAGGAACTGGACAACAACAAGAAGGGCATGAGCGAGGTGGCGCGCAATGCCCGCCAGGTGAGCCGCGAGCTCGATGCGCTGGCCAACGCGGCACCGGGTGGCGAACTGCTCGACGCCAAGGCAGGCATGGCACTGGCCGCCACCGGCCACCGCGAGTCCGGCGGCAAGCTGTTCTTCCAGACCACGATGTTCGACGTGCGGCTGCCCGAAGGCTTGCCGCAAGGCAAGGCGGACAACCAGATCCTGGGCGTCGTGCAGGGCCTGCGCGAGCAGCATCCGGGGCGCGACGTGGTACTGGTGTCCAAGGACATCAACATGCGCATCAAGGCGCGTGCGCTGGGCCTGCCGGCAGAAGACTATTTCAACGACCGCACGCTCGAAGACGGCGACTTGCTCTACACCGGCGTGCTGCCGCTGCCGGCCGACTTCTGGGAGCGCCACGGCAAGACGATGGAGAGCTGGAACCAGGGCGGAGCGACCTTCTATCGCATCAGCGGGCCGATGGTGCCGGTGCTGCTGATCAACCAGTTCGTCTACCTCGAGACGCCAGGCGCGACGCCCCTGTACGCGCGGGTAACCGAGATCACCGGCAAGTCGGCGGTGCTGAAGACGCTGCGCGACTACACCAACACCAAACATGCGGTGTGGGGCGTGACGGCGCGCAACCGCGAGCAGAACTTCGCGCTGAACCTGCTGATGGACCCGGAGTGCGACTTCATCACGCTGACGGGCACGGCCGGCACCGGCAAGACGCTGCTGTCGCTGGCTGCGGGCCTGAGCCAGGTGCTGGACGAGCGACGCTACAGCGAGATCATCGTCACCCGCGTGACCGTGCCGCTGGGCGAGGACATCGGATTCCTGCCCGGCAACGAAGAAGAGAAGATGAGCCCGTGGATGGGCGCGCTGGACGACAACCTGGAAGTGCTGGCCCGCGGAGACGCCGCCGCAGGCGACTGGGGCCGAGCCGCATCTCAGGACCTGGTGCGCAGCAAGATCAAGATCAAGAGCCTGAACTTCATGCGCGGGCGCACCTTCCTGAACAAGTTCGTGCTCATCGACGAGGCACAGAACCTGACACCCAAGCAGATGAAGGCGCTGATCACGCGCGCCGGCCCGGGCACGAAGATCGTCTGCCTGGGCAACCTGGCGCAGATCGACACGCCCTACCTCACCGAAGGTTCGTCAGGTCTGACCTTCGCCGTCGATCGCTTCAAGGGCTGGGCCCACGGTGGGCACCTGATGCTGGCGCGCGGCGAACGCTCGCGGCTGGCGGACTTCGCCTCCGAGGTACTGTAAGGCCGGGCTGCGCTGGCCTCAGCGCAGTGCCAGGCGCTGGCGGGCTGCGTCGTATTCGCGCTGCAGCCGCGCCACCAGGTCCGCGGTCGGCAGTACCGACTTGACAGCGCCGATGCCCTGGCCGCAGCCCCAGATGTCCTTCCAGGCCTTCTTGGCGCTATCGCCACCGCCGAAGTTCATCTTGCTCGGGTCGCTCTCAGGCAGGTTGTCCGGGTCCATTCCCGCGTTGCGCACCGACGGCTTCAGGTAGTTGCCGTGTACGCCGGTGAACAGGCTGGAGTAGACGATGTCGTCGGAACTGCACTCGACGATGCACTGCTTGTAGGCATCCGAGGCGCGGGCCTCCTCGGTTGCGATGAAGGCCGAGCCTATGTAGCCGAAGTCGGCCCCCATCGCCTGCGCGGCCAGCACCGCGTCGCCGGTGCTGATGGAACCCGACAGCGCCAGCGGGCCGTCGAACCACTCGCGGATCTCCTGCACCAGAGCGAAGGGGCTCTTCACGCCCGCATGGCCTCCCGCGCCTGAAGCCACCGCGACCAGCCCGTCGGCGCCCTTGTCCACCGCCTTGTGCGCGAAGCTGTTGTTGATGATGTCGTGCATCACGATGCCGCCCCAGGCATGCACCGCGTCGTTGACGTCGACGCGCGCACCCAAGGAGGTGATGACCAGCGGCACCTTGTAGCGCGCGCACGCCGCCATGTCGTGGTCCAGTCGGTCGTTGCTCTTGTGCACGATCTGGTTGATGGCGAAGGGAGCGGCGGGCTGCTCGGGGTGATCGCGGTCCCAGGCGGCCAGCGCCTCGGTGATCTCGGCCAGCCACTCGTCCAGCTGCGAGGCCGGCCGCGCGTTGAGCGACGGCATCGAGCCGACGATGCCGGCGATGCACTGCGCTATGACCAGCTTGGGGTTGCTGACGATGAACAGCGGCGCCCCGATGATCGGCAGGCGCAGGCGAGAGAGAACCTCGGGAACCGACATCAGAGCGCCTCCGCGGGCAGGGCGAACAAGCCGGCCGTGCCGTCGACGATGCTGTCACGCAGGCCCGGCACACGGGTCAGGATGTGGTCGGCGTAGAAGCGCGCGGTGGCGATCTTGGCTTTCAGAAACCTCGGGTCGCTGTCTTCGGCGCCTGCCGCCAGCCGGTCCTGCGCGGCCAGCAGCGCACGCGCCATCTGCCAGCCGGCCACCAGATTGCCGGCCAGCATCAGATAAGGCACCGAGCCGGCATACACCTCCGCCGGTGCGCGGTCGCGCTGGACGATGAAGGCGACCACGTCGGCAAAGGCACGCCGCGCGGCCGTCAGCCGGCGGGCGACGGCCAGCGCGTCGAGGACACCAAGCTGCTGCAAGGCCGCCTCGGTGGCCTCGATGCGGCCGGCAATCGCCAGCGCCACAGCGCCACCGTCGCGCTGGGTCTTGCGGCCGACCAGGTCATTGGCCTGGATCGCCGTCGTGCCTTCGTAGATGGTGAGGATCTTCGCGTCACGGTAGTACTGCGCGGCGCCGGTCTCCTCGATGAAACCCATGCCGCCATGCACCTGCACGCCCAGGTTGGTGACCTCCAGGCTCATCTCGGTGGAGAAGCCTTTCACCAACGGCACGAGGAACTCGTAGAAAGCCTGGTTCTCGTGCCGCGTGTCGGCGTCGGGGTGCGCGTGCGCGGTGTCGTAGGCCGCCGCGGCCACGCTGGCCATCGCACGGCAGCCTTCGGTCAGCGCGCGCATCGTCATCAGCATGCGGCGCACGTCGGGGTGGTGCACGATCGCCGCAGCCCTGGGCGCGCTGGCGTCCACCGGCCGGCCCTGCACGCGGTCGCGCGCGTAGGCCGCGGCTTTCTGGTAGGCCCGCTCGGCTACCGCGATGCCCTGCATGCCCACGGCGTAGCGGGCCGCGTTCATCATGATGAACATCGTCTCCAGGCCGCGGTTCTCCTGGCCCAGCAGTTCGCCGAGCGCGCCGTCGTGGTCACCGTACTGCAGCACCGCGGTGGGGCTGGCCTTGATGCCCAGCTTGTGCTCGATGCTGACGCAGTGCACGTCGTTGCGCGCGCCCAGGCTGCCGTCGGCCGCAACCAGGAACTTGGGCACGATGAACAGGCTGATGCCCTTGACGCCTTCGGGCGCACCGGGCACGCGGGCCAGCACCAGGTGGACGATGTTCTCGGCCAGGTCGTGCTCGCCGTAGGTGATGTAGATCTTGGTACCGAAGATCTTGTAGCGGCCATCGGGCTGCGGCTCGGCGCGCGTGCGCACGGCCGCCAGGTCACTGCCGGCCTGCGGCTCGGTCAGGTTCATCGTGCCGGTCCAGCGGCCTTCGATCATGGGTGGGATGTACAGCGCGCGTTGCACAGGGCTGCCAGCGGTCAGCAGCGCCTCGATGGCGCCGTCGGTGAGCAGCGGGCACAGCGCAAAACTCAGGTTGGCGCTGTTGAGCATCTCGCCGCAGGCCGCGCCGATGGTCTTGGGCAGGCCCTGGCCGCCAAAGGTCACCGGATGCTGCAGCCCCTGCCAGCCGCCTTCGGCGAACTGGCGGAAGGCGTCGCGAAAGCCCGGCGTGGTGCGCACCTGCCCATCCTTGAAGGACGACGGATGGCGGTCGCCCTCCCAGTTGAGCGGGTCGAGCACCTCGCCGGTGAAGCGCGCCGACTCCTCCAGCACGGCCACGGCCGTATCCAGGCCGGCGTCTTCGAACCCGGGCAGGCGCGAGAGGCCTTCGAGGTCGGCCAGTTCGCGCATCGCGAACAGCATGTCCTGCACGGGGGCGCGGTAGCTCATGTCAACTCCGGGTGGGCAACGAACGAGGGCGCGCGCAGCGCCTGCGGCAGGTAGACGTCAGAGCGACTGCACCAGCTCGGGCACGGCGGTGAACAGGTCGGCCTCCAGACCATAGTCGGCGACGCTGAAGATCGGCGCCTCGGGGTCCTTGTTGATGGCCACGATGACCTTGCTGTCCTTCATGCCAGCCAGGTGCTGGATGGCGCCGCTGATGCCGCAGGCGATGTATAGGTTGGGCGCGACGATCTTGCCGGTCTGCCCGACCTGCCAGTCGTTCGGCGCATAGCCCGCATCCACGGCCGCGCGGCTGGCGCCCAGCGCGGCACCGAGCTTGTCGGCCAGCGGGGTCAGCACCTCGGTGAAGCGCTCGCTGCTGCCGAGTGCGCGTCCGCCGCTGACGATGATCTTTGCCGCAGTGAGTTCGGGCCGGTCGAGCTTGGCGATCTCGCTGCCCACGAAGCTGGACAGCCCACTGTCGGCCACCGCCGCGACCGACTCCACTGCGGCGCTGCCGCCAGCCGCCGCCGCCGGGTCGAAGCCGGTGGTGCGCACGGTGATCACCTTCACCGGGTCGGACGACTGCACGGTGGCGATGGCGTTGCCGGCGTAGATGGCGCGCTCGTAGGTGTCGGCCGAAAGCACCTTGCTGGCGTCGCTGATCTGCGCCACGTCGAGCAGCGCGGCCACACGCGGCGCCACGTTCTTGCCGTTGGCCGTCGCGGCAAAGAGGATGTGCGTGTAGCCCGGCGCCAGCGCCAGCACCTGCGCGGCAATGTTCTCTGCCAGCTGTTCGGCCAGGCTCGCGCCATCGGCATGCAGCACCTTCGACACACCGGCAATCTGGGCCGCCGCCTGCGCAGCCGCCACCGAGTGGTGCCCGGCCACCAGCACGTGCACCTCGCCGCCGCACTGCAGCGCGGCAGTGATCGTGTTCAACGTGGCGCCCTTGAGTACGCCGTGGTCGTGCTCGGCAATGACGAGTGCACTCATTCAGATCACCTTGGCTTCATTCTTCAGCTTGGCTACCAGCGTGGCCACGTCGGGCACCTTGATGCCGGCACCGCGCCTGGGCGGCTCGGACACCTTCAGCGTGCGGATACGCGGCGTCACGTCCACGCCCAGGTCGGCCGGCTTGAAGACCTCCAGCGTCTTCTTCTTCGCCTTCATGATGTTGGGCAGCGTCACATAACGCGGCTCGTTGAGCCGAAGGTCGGTGGTAATGATGGCTGGCAGGCGAACGCGCAGGGTCTCGAGACCGCCATCGACTTCGCGCGTCACGCTGGCATGGCCATCGGCCACTTCGACCTTGCTGGCAAAGGTGGCCTGCGGCAACCCGGCCAAGGCGGCGAGCATCTGTCCGGTCTGGTTGCAGTCGTCGTCGATGGCTTGTTTTCCCAGGATCACCAGGCCCGGCTGTTCCTTGTCGAACAGCGCCTTGAGCAGCTTGGCCACTGCCAGAGGCTGCAACTCGTCGCCGGTCTCGACCAGGATCGCGCGGTCGGCGCCGATGGCCATCGCCGTGCGCAGCGTCTCCTGGCATTGGGTGACGCCGCAGGAGACGGCGACGATTTCCGTCACCACGCCCTTCTCCTTCAGCCGCACCGCCTCTTCGACGGCGATTTCGTCAAAGGGGTTCATGCTCATCTTCACGTTGGCGATGTCGACGCCGCTGCCGTCGCTCTTCACCCGCACCTTGACGTTGTAGTCGACGACCCGCTTGACGGGTACGAGCACCTTCATGAGAAGCTTCTCCTGGTTCTCTGAGAAAAACGAACGATCGTTCTATTCTATGGCGACTGCAGCGCCGCTTCACGTCCGCGGGTCATGTTCACCCGCATCAGCAGCAGCAGACCGACGACGAAGAAGACGCCGGTGGACATGATGGCGATGCGGTGGTTGCCTGCAGTGATCAAGGTGACGAGGCCGTAACACAGCGGGCCGATGATCGACGACAGGCGCACGGCAAAGGTCCACAGGCCGAAGAACTCTGCGCGACGCGCCTGGGGCGCAAGATATCCGGCCATCGCGCGGCCGGCAGATTGGCTGGAGCCCATGCACAGGCCGGCGATCACGGCAGCGACCCAAAACACCGGCTTGGTGGTGGCCACCACCGCCAGCAGCGTCATGACGATCCAGCCGACCAGCGTGATCGCCAGCGCAGGCCGGTGGCCGACACGGTCCTGGAAGTAGCCGAAGCCGAAAGCGCCGACGGCCGCCGCGATGTTGACGAGGAAGATCAACATCATCGTCTCGGTCTGCTCGAAGCCCAGCACCTGCTCGGCATACACGGCGGCGAGCGCGATGACGACGGCGATACCGGCCTGATAGGCCACGGCGCAGGCCAGCAGCCAGCAATAGTCATCGAAGCGCCGGGCCACGCGCCAGGTCCGCGCCAGTTGCGCCAGCGCCTCGCGCAGGCCGCGCCCGGTCGCCGCCGAGGGCTGCGGCTGTGCCCGTTCCTTGAGCAGCATGAACGTGGGCAGGCAGGCCAATGCGTAGACCACCGCAGTGATCAGCATCGTCACCGGCACGAAGTGGGTCGCCGGCAGGCCCTGGCCTTGCGCCCACAACACGTAGGCCAGCCCGAGGCCTAGCGTCAGCATGCCGCCGCCATAGCCGAAGCTCCAACCCCAGCCCGACACGCGACCCAGCGCGTTAGGCCGCGCGAGTTCGGGCAGGAACGAAGCGATCAGCCAATCGCCGTAGGCAAAACACAGGTTCGACAGCACGATGGCGGGCACAGCGATCCAGAGATCGCCCGGTCCGACGAAGAAGAGGGCCGTGGTGCCCGCCACACACCCGATGGTGCTCAAAAGCAGCAGGCGCTTTTTGCACGCATAACGATCGGCATAGGCGCCCAGACCAGGCATCGTCAGCATCACCAACGCGTTGGACAGCGCCAGCGTCCCCGCCCAGGCCAAGGTGCCCCATACCGCGCCGTCGGCGACCACACCAACGAAGTAGGCATTGAAGACCGCTGTCAACACGACGGTCGTGTAGCCCGAGTTGGCAAAGTCGTACATCGCCCAACCGAAAACCTCCCGTCGGCGCACGCCCGGGTTCAGCGAAGAGGAGTCGACAGCGGGCATGGGGACCATCCGGTGTGGGGGACCTGCGGATGGTGCCCGGAGCGGGGTTCGAACCCGCATGCCCCTTTCGAGGCTGCGGATTTTAAGTCCGCTGCGTCTGCCGATTTCGCCATCCGGGCGCCAGCGCATTATGGGCGCCGGCTGCGCTACGGCTCAGCGCAAGCGACGAAGGATCCCGGTGGGGAGCCTTCGAAGAGCGGACTGGAGGCGCGACCGGGAGTCGAACCCGGCTGGACGGATTTGCAATCCGGTGCATAACCGCTTTGCTATCGCGCCTTGAAGATCATCGTAACGAAAAAGGGAAGCCTGGGCTTCCCTTTTTCTGACGTTCTGGAGCGGGAGAAGAGTCTCGAACTCTCGACCTCAACCTTGGCAAGGTTGCGCTCTACCAACTGAGCTACTCCCGCGCAAGCCTCACATTATAGCGTCCTGACGACACCCGCTCAATGCGGCAGCGCATCACCCGCTGCAGGCGGCGGGCTCGCGACTGCGACGACGGCAGGTGCCACTTCCTTGACCACTACCTCGTCGTCGGGCAGCGGCTGCGGCGCCGACACCAGCGCGTGCTCGAGCACTTGGTCGATCCAGCGCACCGGCACGATCTCGAGGTTGTTCTTGGCGTTCTCCGGAATGTCCTGCAGGTCCTTGACGTTCTCCTGCGGGATCAACACGGTTTTCACGCCGCCCCGGTGCGCGGCCAGCAGCTTCTCCTTCAGGCCACCGATCGCCGTGACTTCGCCGCGCAGGGTGATCTCACCGGTCATCGCCACGTCGGCCCGCACCGGAATGCCGGTCAGCGCGGAGACGATTGCCGTGGTCATCGCGATACCTGCACTCGGGCCGTCCTTGGGCGTGGCGCCGTCGGGCACGTGAACGTGCATGTCGCGCTTCTCGAACATGTCGTCACGGATGCCCAGGCGCCGTGCGCGGCTGCGCACCACAGAACGCGCGGCCTCGACCGACTCCTTCATCACGTCGCCCAGCAAGCCGGTGCGGATGATGTTGCCCTTGCCCGGCATCACGGCGGCTTCGATCGTCAGCAAGTCGCCACCCACCTCGGTCCAGGCCAGGCCAACCACCTGACCGACCTGATTGGTCTTCTCGGCGCGGCCGAAGTCGAACTTGCGAACGCCGAGGAAGTCATTGAGGTTCTCCTCGGTGACGACGGCCTTGTCGACCACCTTCTTGAGCTGTACCGCCTTGACCACCTTGCGGCAAATCTTGGAGATCTCGCGCTCGAGCGAGCGTACGCCAGCCTCCCGCGTGTAGTAACGGATGATCCCGCGGATGGCGCCCTCGGTGACCTCCATCTCGCTGTCGCGGACGCCGTTGTTCTTCTGTTGCTTGGGCAGCAGATAACGCAGCGCGATGTTGAGCTTTTCGTCCTCGGTGTAGCCGGCCAGCCGGATGACTTCCATCCGGTCCAGCAGCGCCGGCGGGATATTCATGCTGTTGCTGGTGGCCACGAACATCACGTCCGACAGATCGAAGTCGACCTCGACGTAATGGTCGCTGAAGGTGTGGTTCTGCTCCGGGTCGAGCACCTCGAGCAGCGCCGACGATGGGTCGCCACGGAAGTCCATGCCCAGCTTGTCGATCTCGTCGAGCAGGAACAACGGGTTGCGCGTGCCGATCTTGGACAGGCTTTGCAGCACCTTGCCCGGCATCGAGCCGATGTAAGTGCGGCGGTGGCCGCGGATCTCGGCCTCGTCGCGCACGCCGCCCAGCGCCATGCGCACGAACTTGCGTCCGGTGGCGCGCGCCACGCTCTGGCCGAGCGAGGTCTTGCCCACCCCCGGCGGGCCGACCAGGCACAGGATCGGCGCCTTCACCTTGTCCACCCGCTGCTGCACCGCGAGGTACTCGAGAATGCGGTCCTTGACCTTCTCCAGCCCGTAGTGGTCTTCGTTGAGCACGTCCTCGGCAAAACCCAGGTCGTGCTTGATCTTGGTCTTCTTCGCCCACGGCAGGTTGACCAGCGTGTCGATGTAGTTGCGCACCACCGTGGCTTCGGCCGACATCGGTGACATCAGCTTGAGCTTCTTCAGCTCGTTGTCAGCCTTCTTGCGCGCCTCCTTGGACATGCGCGCGGCGGTGATCTTCTTCTCGAGCTCCTCGAGGTCGGCACCCTCTTCGCCGTCGCCGAGTTCCTTCTGGATCGCCTTGACCTGCTCGTTGAGGTAGTACTCGCGCTGGCTCTTCTCCATCTGCCGCTTGACGCGGCCGCGGATGCGCTTCTCTACCTGCAGGATGTCGACTTCGTGCTCGAGCAGTTCGAGCAGCCGCTCCAGCCGCTTGCCCAGATCGACCAGGTCGAGCACCGACTGCTTGGCTTCGAGCTTGAGCGGCAGGTGCGCGGCGATGGTGTCGGCCAAGCGGCCCGGATCGTCGATGCCCGCGATCGAAGTCAGGATCTCCGGCGGGATCTTCTTGTTGAGCTTGACGTACTGGTCGAACTGCTGCGTCACCGCGCGACGCAGCGCCTCGATCTCCGGGCTGCCTTCGCCCGCCGGCAGCACCGGCGTCACAGTGCCGACGAAGTGGTTGCCGTTGTCGATGATCTTCTGCGTGTTGGCGCGCTGCAGGCCCTCGACCAGCACCTTCACGGTGCCATCGGGAAGCTTGAGCATCTGCAGGATGCTGGAGACGCAGCCGACATCGAACATGTCCTCGGGCCGTGGCTCATCCTTGCCGGCGGCCTTCTGCGCCACCAGCATGATCTGGCGGCCGGCCTCCATCGCCGCCTCCAGCGCCTTGATCGACTTCGGCCGCCCGACGAACAGCGGGATGACCATGTGGGGAAAGACGACCACATCACGCAAAGGCAGTAGCGGCAGCGTGATCGGGTCGGACGGCAGGATCGGGTGACCGGACATTAGGAACCTCTCTTTCTCGGACCAACTTTGGGGCCCGAGACGACAAATTCAAGGGGGGCGTCGGGGCCGCAGGGCGCCGCGCGGATCAGGCGCTGGCCTTGGCCTTGTCGCGGTAGACCAGCAAGGGCTTGCCGCCGTCGTCGATGATGTGTTCGTCGACGACGACCTTGGCCACGCCCTCCATTGCCGGCAACTCGAACATCGTATCGAGCAGCGACTGCTCCATGATCGAACGCAAGCCGCGGGCGCCGGTCTTGCGCGCGAGCGCCTTGCGCGCGATGGCCGCCAGTGCCGAACTGCGGATCTCGAGCTCGACACCGTCCATCGCGAACAGCTTCTGGTACTGCTTGACCAGGGCGTTCTTGGGTTCGGTGAGGATCTGCACCATGGCGTCTTCGGTGAGCTCACCAAGTGTCGCCACCACCGGCAGGCGGCCCACCAGTTCGGGGATCAGGCCGAACTTGATCAGGTCTTCTGGCTCGACCTCGCGGAACAGGTCGGCGGCGCGCTTCTCGGTCTTGCTGTGGATGGTTGCGCCGAAGCCGATGCCCGACTTCTCGGTGCGGTTCTGGATCACCTTCTCCAGCCCGTCGAAGGCCCCCCCGCAGATGAACAGGATGTTGGTCGTGTCGATCTGCAGGAAGTCCTGATTCGGATGCTTGCGCCCGCCTTGCGGCGGCACGCTGGCCATCGTGCCCTCGACCAGCTTGAGCAACGCTTGCTGCACACCTTCGCCGGAGACATCGCGCGTGATGCTGGGGTTGTCGGCCTTGCGGCTGATCTTGTCGATCTCGTCGATATAGACGATGCCACGCTGGGCCCGTTCGACGTCGTAGTTGCAGTTCTGCAGAAGCTTCTGGATGATGTTCTCGACGTCTTCACCCACGTAGCCGGCTTCGGTCAGCGTGGTGGCGTCGGAGATCACGAAGGGCACGTTGAGCAGCCGCGCCAGGGTCTGCGCCAGCAGCGTCTTGCCGCTGCCTGTCGGGTCGATGAGCAAGATGTTGCTCTTGCTCAGCTCGACCTCTTCCTTGCCCGCGGCCATGTGCTTGAGGCGCTTGTAGTGGTTGTAGACCGCCACCGACAGCGTGCGCTTGGCTTGATTCTGCCCGATCACGTACTGGTCCAGACTGCTCTTGATCTCGCTGGGCACCGGAAGATCTGAGCGGCTGCCGCGGGCGCCGGGCGCCTCGGGCGGCACCTCGTCGCGAATGATGTCGTTGCACAACTCGATGCATTCATCACAGATGAAGACCGAGGGGCCGGCGATCAGCTTCTTGACCTCGTGCTGGCTCTTGCCGCAAAACGAGCAATAAAGAACCTTCTCGCCGGCGGCGCCTTTCTTGTCTGCCATGTATGCCCTGATCGTGCGCAGTGTCGTCCGTCTAGGACCTTCGAAGGATCATAGACCATCGCCGAGCACCCCTCTCGTGCGAGAGGAGGGTGCAAAGCAGCCGTTTCTGCGCGCGTTACAGCGCGCGCTTCCACGCGTATTTGCGCGTGTTCACGCGCGTTTGGCGATGACCTGATCGACCAGACCGTAGTCGCGCGCTTCGTCGGGCGACATGAAGTAATCACGCTCCATGTCGGCGGTAATCCTCTCCAGCGACTGCCCGGTGCGCTCGGCGTAGATGCGGTTGAGCTGCTCGCGGGTCTTGATGATCTCGCGCGCCTGGATCTCGATGTCGGTCGCCTGCCCCTGCGCGCCGCCGCTGGGCTGGTGGATCATGATCTTGCTGTTGGGCAGCGCGAAACGCTTCCCCTTGGCGCCGGCCATCAGCAGGAAGCTGCCCATGCTCGCCGCCAGGCCCATGCACAGCGTCGAGACATCCGGCTTGATGAAGTTCATCGTGTCGAAGATCGACAGCCCGGCGCTGACGCTGCCCCCCGGCGAGTTGATGTACAGCGAGATGTCCTTGTCCGGGTTCTCGCTTTCCAGGAACAACAACTGGGCGACCACCAGATTGGCCGTCTGGTCGTTGACCGGGCCGATCAGGAACACCAGCCGCTCGCGCAGCAGCCGGCTGTAGATGTCGTAAGCGCGTTCGCCGCGGCCCGAGGTCTCGATGACGATGGGCACCATGCCCAGGCCCTCGGTTTGCAATGCGCTCATGCTCGTCCTCTCGAAGTTCAGGTGGCCACCATCAGTTCGTCGAACGGTAGCATCTTGTCGGTGACCTGCGCTCGCTCGAGCACATGGCTCGTCACGTTGTTCTCGACCACGATCGCCTCGACCTCGGCCATGCGCTGACGGTCGCCCAGGTACCAGCGCATCACCTCGGCCGGCTTCTCGTAGCTGTGGCTCATCTGCTCGATGTAGGCCTGCAGCTGGTCGGGCTTGGCCTGCAGCTTGTTCGTGCGCACCAGTTCGGCCACCACCAGTCCCAGGCGCACACGGCGCTCGGCCTGCGGCAGGAACACGTCGGGCGGGATCTCCACCGTCTCGGCATCCTTGACGCCGCGCTTCTTCAGATCAGCGCGCGCGGCCTCGATGAGTCGCTCGCCCTCGCCGGCCACCAGGGCCTTGGGCAGATCCAGCTGCGCCGCACCGACCAGCGCATCCATCACGGCGGCCTTGTTGCGCGCCAACACGCGCTGCCTGACTTCGCGGTCGAGGTTGGCCTTGACGTCGGCGCGCAGCGCTTCGACGCTGCCTTCCTTGATGCCCAGCGCCTTGGCGAACGCCTCGTCCACGGTGGGCAGGTGCGGCACTTCGATCTTCTTCATCGTGACCATGAAGTCGGCTTCCTTGCCGGCCACTGCCAGGCCCTGGTAGTCGGCCGGGAACTGCAGCGGGAAGGTCTTGCTCTCGCCGACACGCATGCCGCGCACCGACTTGTCGAACTGCTCGAGCATCTGGCCCTCGCCGACGACGAACTGGAAGGCGTCGGCCTTGCCGCCGGAGAAGGGCTCGCCGTCGATCTTGCCCTCGAAGTCGATCGTCACGCGATCGTCGGCTAGCGCCCCTTCGGCTGCCGGGCGCTGGCTGAAGGTGCGCCGCTGCTTGCGCAGGATCTCTACCGTGCGGTCGATGGCCTCCTCGCTGACCGAGGTGGCGATGCGCTCGACCTGCAGCGCCGACAGGTCGCCCAGGCTGATCTCGGGGTAGACCTCGAAGGTGGCATCGAAGGCGACGCTGCCCTCGGGCGCCTGCTCATTCTGCGTGATGCGCGGCGCGCCGGCCACACGCAGTTGCGCTTCGCGCGCGGCGTCGGCGAAAGCCTGTCCGACGCGGTCGTTGACCACCTCGTACTGCACCGAGTAGCCGTAGCGCTGGGCGACGACGGACATCGGTACCTTGCCGGGTCGGAAGCCGTCAGCGCGCACGGTGCGCGAGAGCTTCTTCAAACGGCTGTCGACTTCATTGCTGATGTCGGTTGCGGGCATCGTCAGGGTGATGCGACGCTCGAGCTTGTCGAGGGTTTCGACTTGGACGGCCATGGCGGTGATCTCGCGGAGTTCCGGGGTTCAGGGTTGTTGCTGGTGCGCGGGGCCGGACTCGAACCGGCACGCCTGTAAGGGCGTCAGGACCTAAACCTGGTGCGTCTACCAATTTCGCCACCCGCGCGGGCAGTGGCATCGCTCAGCAGGAAACCGCGAATTCTATCCGCCCTGCGGCTCCCGTCTGACACGGAAAAACGCGGCATACATCGCCGGCAGTGCCAGCAGCGTCAAGGCCGTGCCCACCACCAGCCCGCCCATGATGGCCACCGCCATCGGCCCCCAGAACACGCTGCGCGACAACGGGATCATCGCCAGCACCGCCGCCGCGGCCGTCAGCACGATCGGGCGGAAGCGCCGCACCGCCGCCTCGACGATCGCGTCCCAGGTGGGCACACCGCGCGCGCGGTCCTGCTCGATCTGGTCGATCAGGATCACCGAGTTGCGCATGATCATGCCCATCAGCGCGACCACACCGAGCAGCGCGACAAAACCGAACGGCCGGTTCAGCAGCAGCAGCGCCCCAGCCACGCCAGCAATGCCCAGCGGGCCGGTGAGGAAGACCAGCATCGCGCGGCTGAAACTGTTGAGCTGCAGCATCAGCAGCGTGAAGATCAGGAACAGCATCACCGGCACACCGACGGCGATCGAGCCCTGGCCCTTGCCGGCTTCTTCCACCGCGCCGGCCACCTTGATGCCGTAGCCCGGCGGCATCTGCGCCGCCAGTTCCTGCAGCTTCGGCCAGATCTGGGCGCTGACGGTGGGGCCCTGCAGCCCTTCGACGATGTCGCCCTGCACCGTGACCGCGTAGTCGCGGTTCTCGCGCCACAGCACGCCAGGCTCCCAGGCGAACTCGATCTTCGCCACCTGCGGCAGCGGCACCGCGCGGCCCGAGGCCGTCGTCACGTACGAATTGCTCAGGTCGGTGATGACGCGCCGCTCGTCGGCCGGCTGGCGCAGCACGATGTCGATCAGCTTGTCGCCCTCGCGGTACTGGCCGATCGTCACGCCTGAGAGCATGGTGCGCGAGAACTGCGCGATGGCCTGGCTGGTGATGCCCAGCGCGCGCGCCTTGTCCTGATCGACCACCAGCCGCAGCACCTTGACCGACTCGTTCCAGTTGTCGTTGACGCCGCGCATGTTCGGGTTGGCGCGCAGCAACTCCTTGGCGCGATCGGCCCACAGGCGCACCTCCCTGGCGTCGCTGCCGCTGACGCGGAACTGCACCGGATAGGGCACCGGCGGCCCATTGGGCAGCAGCTTGACGCGGCCGCGCACCTCGGGGAATTCCTCCGCCAGCAGGGCAGGCAGCCGCACGCGCAGCGACTCGCGCACGGCCAGGTCCTTGGGCAGCACGATCGACTGGCTGACGTTGCTCTGCGGGAAGATCTGGTCCAGCGGCAGATAGAAGCGCGGCACGCCGGAGCCGATCCAGCTGCTGACGCTGGCGATGCCCGGCTCCTTCATCATGCGTTGCTCGAACCGGCGCGCGATGCTTTCGCTCTGCTGGATGGTCGAACCCTCGGGCAGCCACAGATCCACCAGCAGTTCGGGCCGGCTCGAGTCAGGGAAGAACTGCTGCTGCACCTTGCCCATGCCGACGATGCCGGCGGCAAATGTCGCCAGCGTCAGCGCGATGGTGATCCAGCGGTGCTGCACGCACCAGTTCACCATGCGCCTGAAGCGCGCATAGAACGGGGTGTCGAAGAGCTCGTGCGCCGCCGCGCCGTCCGGTCCGCCGGGCCCGCCCGCATGCGGGCGCGAGCGCAGCAGCTTGTAGCCGAGATAGGGCACGAACAACACCGACACCACCCACGAGATGACCAGCGCCGCCGCGGTCACGGCGAAGATCGCGAAGGTGTACTCGCCGGTCACCGACTTCGCCAGGCCGATAGGCAGAAAGCCGGCGGCCGTGATCAGCGTGCCGGTCAGCATCGGGAAGGCCGTCACCTCGAAGGCGTAGGTCGCCGCGCGCATGCGGTCCCAGCCCTCCTCGAGTTTGCGCACCATCATCTCGACCACGATGATCGCGTCGTCGACCAGCAGGCCGAGCGCGATGATCAGGCTGCCGAGCGAGATCTTGTGCAGCCCGACGCCCCAGTAGTACATGGTCACGAAGGTGATGGCCAGCACCAGCGGGATCGTGATGCCCACCACCATGCCCGGCCAGATATCGATGCGCAGCGGCTTGGTGTGCAGGCCCAGGCTGATGAAGCTGACTGCCAGCACCACGATGACGGCTTCGATCAGGACGCCGACGAACTCGCTCACCGAGCGCGAAACCGCCTGCGGCTGGTCCTGCACCTGCTCCATCATGATGCCCAGCGGCAGCTCGGCCTGGACCTGTGCAGCAGCGTTGCGCAGCTCACCACCCAGCGCGATGATGTCGCCCCCCTTGGCCATCGAGACACCTAGCGCGATCACCTCGCGCCCCTGGTGGCGCACCTTGACCGAGGGCGGGTCGACGAAATCGCGCCGCACCTCGGCGATGTCGTCGAGTCGGATCTGGCTCGCCTGGCCGGTGGTTGCGTTGACGGCGCGGATCGGGAAGCGGCGCAGCTCGTCGACGTTGTTGAACTGCCCGCCGATGCGGATCTGGAAGTTGTCGCTGCCGGCGTTGAGTACACCAGCCCCCTCGACCGCGTTCTGCGCGCCGATCTGGTTGATGACCTGGCCCATGTCCAGGCCCA
>Ga0105048_10008581_pt1 | contig 16339 bp, 13 predicted proteins | sample MAT05_FD_78382 | JGI IMG/M metagenome (GOLD analysis project Ga0105048, IMG submission 78382) | Freshwater microbial communities from Lake Fryxell liftoff mats and glacier meltwater in Antarctica - MAT-05 | ecosystem: Environmental > Aquatic > Freshwater > Ice > Liftoff microbial mat | place...
GCTGGGCGAGAGAGACTGACCGCGGGAGATGCTTTAGGTGCCTTGCCGTTGCTTGAGGCGGCAGCAAAGCTCGATCCGGGCTCCGTTGAAATACTTACGGTCCTTGCCGAAGCGCAGCTTGGGGCAGGGCGGAGATCAGCTGCACTTGCTACTTACGAGCGGGCTATCGCGAGGGGGCTGAGCGATGCCACCGTGCTTGCCTTCGTGGGGCGGGAGCAACTCCGCAACCGCCGCTACGCAGAGGCTGCGCCCTTGTTAGAAGCCTCGCTTAACTCGTTGAGCTTACCAGAACTCGCCAAGGCGGTCGCGGCGGCTGATCTCTCCGACGCACTCTTGCAATTAGGTTATGTTCGCGCCTCAGCGCAGCTGCTCTCCGCGACCCTCGTCAAACTTCCAGACGCGGCGACCGCTGGAACGTTAACATTACAAGAGGCCGAACTCTACCGCCGACGTCCCGAGCTTTGGCAACGGGCTGGCGATCTTCTGCTCGCGGCGAACCTTCCGGCCCAAGCCGAGCACGCGTTCGCGAAAGCGGCGGAGCTTCCGGGGGCCGACTCGCAAGCATTGGCGCGCCGAAGAGTAGAATCGCTGATTGATCGGGGACAGACCGCGCAAGCAGCGCTACTCCTCTTTGATGCCCCAGGGGGCGTTGATGTTAAATTATTATCTCGGCTACTTGGCGATGAATCAATAGCCCCGTCAATCTTGGAATTCGGCTGGGAACGGGCGATTTCCCAGAGCCAAGCGGACGCGCATCGCACAGTACTGGCTAGTTTCGAGGCTGCACGGGCAACCAATCAATCTCGCGTCGCCTCGCCGATGCTGGGCTGGTTTTTATATCGCTTCCCCGACTCGCCGGATGCCTTCCCCGCGCTGATCGAGTCGTACGGCACCGATCAGGCCGACAAGCTCACCGATGTTGTCTCGCGACTATGTTGGAACCGCCCCGAGCTCGGGCTGGCATTCGCTAACGACCTGGTCGACCAGTACGGCGAACTGGAAACCCTATTTCAGTGGTGCCAGAAGCGGTCAACAAACCAGCCTCGCGCCTGGATGCTTGGCCATTATATTACAATCGCTGCCGGACGTACCCCCACCGATGAATCAATAAATAATGCTCCGCGTGGCACACCGCCTGAGATGGCGGCCGTTGTCCGCACGATGGTTTTCGCATCGCAAGGTCGGTGGAGCGAAGCAGAAAAGGCCGCCGCTGTCACGACGGAGCCGCGGCCGCGAGCACTTGCGCTCGCTTACTTACAGCGGTATGACGAAGCACTTGCCACTGCACCGCGGCCGACGGTCGATGGGCAGAGCACCTCAGCATCGAACCCCCAGCAAAACTTAGGTTTAGCATCGCTCTCGCCGGTGGTGCTGGCCGCATGGGCGATGGAACGTGGCGACTGGGCCGCTGCGGAAAAACTGTTCCTAGCCGCCAAGCGGGATTCACCTGCTGACGAGCGTTCTTACGCGGCTCTCTTCCAGCTGTACGCGCCCAAGGGACCCCTGTCCGACGAAAGCAAGATCTCGCAACTCGCCAAAGATCTCCGTCTTGCGTCTCCCGAGAGCCGTTTTGCCAGAAGTATCGCGGCGCGCGATGCGTTAGCACGCGGCCGTTTCCAGCCAGCGGCTGACATAATTTTCCCTCTCAATCGTGCGGGGCTCGCGACCGCAGACTCACTCGCCCTGCTCGTGGCCCTTTGCGAACGATCGTTCGAGTCTGAGCCCTCAATTACCGATGATGCGCTTGCACTTCTCGAATCGTCGCAAAAGGGATATCCACTCCACTTAGCATTCTTGTTAAGTCGGGCTCGCCTCATGGTGCTTCAGAAGAATCACACGGCGGCGGCTTCACTGCTCGAGGTCGCTTACAACCAAACACCTAGGCGAGAGTTGGCTCGCCTTCGCGAGAATATCGTTCGAGAGGGGTTACAGGACCCAGCCACCGCCGACGAGTTGCAGCGCATGCGACTTACATCCGCCCCTCGCGATGCGGACCTTACCCTTGAGTATGCCCGATTCCTGATCGCCCGGAGCGACTTCGTCGCGGCGACCGATGTGCTTTCCGCGGGGTTGCCATCTTCCCTGCCGCTCACTCGGGAACAGTCCCAGCGGCTCGGTGGGCTCGTCCCTGAGATTAAGCCCGAACTCCTACTCTCATCTGGGCCTGAGACCGCTGATCGAGCATTAGCGCTTTTTGATGCTATTCTCGCCCGCGGGGTCGTGTTACCTTTACAGACCCGGCTGTCGCGGGTAATGCTCGTGTGTGCTGGGCACAGTTCAGATTCCAAGCGTATTTACGATGCGGTCAACGACGTAATTGTTTCATCGCCAGATCTGTCGCTGCGGCTGCGAGCGAGGGTGATCGAAGTACTGCTCAGCAAGCCCGACCCGAGCGATGCCCTTGCGTTTTTAGGGGAGGTGGTGAACCGCTCGCCGACTCCTGATGAAACATTTGCGTTTGAGTGGTTTCGATTAACTTTTATCCGCGGCGATGTCGAAGACTTTACACGATTCGTCGAGACAGTGGTCGATCCCCTGGCGATGCTTCGCGCCATCTCCAGTAGTGGCGACGCCGACGTTCACGAGGCCACGGATGCTTCCGGTGCGCGGGCGGAGCTCGCCTACTGGCTGGGCAACGCCGCGAGCAGCATTCAGCGAGAGCCGCTCGGCGAGGCGGCATACCGCATGGCGCTCAAGCTTCATCCCGGTCATGCCTGGGCGCTGAACAACCTGGGTTATAACATATTGGAATCAGGAGAGGGTTTTGTTGAAGCCGCCGCGATGATCGAACAGGCGTATGCCATGCTCTCTGAGGAACCAAGCGTCATCGACTCTTTGGGCTGGCTGCGTTACAAGCAGGGGCGTTTCCTGGATGCCGCGCCGATTGCCGCCGCAGAAGGTGACGTAATAGATGTCGCCGCACTTGCGAGGGCGCGAGCCAACTCGCTCGGAGCCGTGTCGCTGCTTGAACTCGCAGTAAACCACGAGAACGGCAGCGGGAATCCGGAGCAACGCTTGCACTTTGGCGATGCGCTCTGGAGGGCGGGACAGAGCACCATCGCGCCGCTTCAGTGGGAAAACGGGCGCCGCGAGGCGGAAACTCAGCTCTCCCTCCTGCGTTCGGCTCGGGCCGCCGCCCGCGATTTTGACCCCAAGGCGCCCCCCACTTCGCAGGAGAAGCGCCTCATGGGTTATGTTACCGAGTTGAAGCGGCGACTTGAGCAGTCCAAGGCGTCGGGGGTCGCACCGGTTGCGTCAACGCAATCTGAGGCCACGACCCTCGGTGCTTCTCACATGATGGTTGACGGCGCGGGCAAACCACTAGGCCCCGCGCCGAAGTTAATCGTACCCTGATACCGTCTTTTTTTACTTTCTTCGTTGCCCCGAGCAACGCCCTTCGCAGTAGACGTCGGTATACCGAATACTCATGGCAGGCCACAATAAATGGAGCAAGATCAGGCACCGCAAAGCCATCGTCGACAAACGGCGGGGCAAGGTGTGGACCAAAATAAGCAAGGCGCTGATCGTGGCCGCTCGGCATGGGGGTTCGGACCCAGATAGTAATCTTACATTGCGTTACGCCATCGATGAGGCGAGGTACGCAAACATGCCACGCGACACGGTGGAGCGAGCTATCAAAAAGGGTGCTGGCGGCGAGGACACCAGCGACTACGAGCACGTCCGATATGAGGGATATGCACCCGGAGGCATCGCTGTAATCGTTGATGCACTTACCGATAATCGCACGCGCACGGTGAACGAGGTTCGCTTAGCTTTCTCCGACCATGATAGCAATCTGGGGGCGTCGGGGTGCGTCGCGTACATGTTCCAAAGCAAGGGACAGATCGCGGTGACGGTACGCGGCTACAGCGACGAAAGGATGATGGAGGTCGCCCTCGAAGCGGGCGCTTCCGATGTTGAATCACTGAGCGCACCGACCGATGATGAGCCACCCACTTGGCTGGTGAGCACCCACCCCAACGACTTCCACCTCGTCCGTGAACGGCTTGAGAAGGCTGGACTTACGATTGCCGATGCGCAGATCGCCATGGTGCCCGACACTTTCTCCGGCGTTTCGGGCGATAGAGCCAAGCTGATCGAGAACCTGGTCGAAGCCCTCGAAGATCTCGACGATGTTCAGAAAGTCTTCACTAACGCCCAGCCGACGAGCGAGGAATAGCTCTCTCCACGCCCTCACATCCGCCGAGATCGATGCCCACAAGTTCCTCTAATCCTGTTGTTCTCACCGCACGAGCACTTACGTTTAGCGACGTTGTGGCAGTCGCCCGCAACGACGCCCAGGTAATGATTCACGACGATGTCTTCCCGCGGGTGCAAGCGGCCCGTGCAGTGGTGGAGGCAGCCCTCGCCGATGGGCACGCGCATTACGGGGTAAACACCGGCTTCGGTTCGCTCAGCCGCCAGCGGATCCCCCCCGATCGCCTGCGAGACCTTCAACGTAACCTTATTCGCAGTCACAGCGCAGGTATCGGTGAGCCGCTGCAAGTCCCAGTTGTCCGCGCCATGATGTTACTCCTCTGCGCCTCGCTCTGCCGGGGCCACTCGGGCGTTCGCATGGCAACCGTTACAGCAATCGCAGCAATGCTTAACAAGGGCCTCACCCCTTTGGTGCCCGCTGTCGGCAGCGTTGGCGCATCGGGCGACCTCGCACCGTTAGCGGCTGTTGGCGTAGCGCTCCTGGGAGAAGGCGACTGTTACTACCGAGGCACCCTGCAACCGGTTGCAGTAGCGATGCAGTCCGCCGGGCTGGCTCCGCTGGTTCTGGAGGCAAAAGAAGGCTTGGCCATTATTAACGGCACGCACCTGATGGCCGGGCGCGCCGCGCTCCTTGCGGCGGATATTGATGTTACGTTTGAGACCGCCGTGGGCGCAGCTGCGATGTCACTGGACGCCTGCCGCGGCACCGATCAGTTCCTGGATGCCCGGATTCACGCGGCTCGATCGCAACCCCCCCAGATTCAGGTCGCCGCGATGCTGCGCGAACTCCTCCGAGGCAGCCAGATTATACCGTCGCACAAAGAGGGGGACCCGCGCGTGCAGGACCCCTACTGCTTACGTTGCACGCCACAGGTGCTCGGCGCATCGCTGGCCGCGATCCGCGGCTTTCGCGCCGAAATTATGAACGAACTCGGAGCGGTCACTGATAACCCGTTGGTTTTCTGCGATGCCGATGGTTCGAGCGGACTCGATGGCCCACCCGAATCGATTGTAAGTGGCGGGAATTTTCACGGGATGCCTTTGGCGATTCCCCTCGATTGCATCACGATCGCCCTAGCTCACATCGCAGGGATCAGCGAGCGCCGGACATTCTGGATGATCTCGGCCTTCGATAGCGAGAGCCACCTCAAGCCCTATCTGGCCAATGATCCGGGAATCAACTCCGGGCTTATGATCGCCCAATATACCGCCGCCGCGTGCTGTAACGAAATTATAACTCTTTGCACCCCCGCCAGCGTTAGCAACATCTCCACCAGCGCGGGCATCGAAGATTATAACTCCTTCGGCCCAAGGGCAGCCGCGAAGGCCGCCCGAAGCTTGGATCTGCTCAACCGCGTCATCGCGATCGAACTGCTCGCCGCGGCGGAGGGAATCGAATCGCACCGCCCGCTTCGCTCCGGTCCGCTGGTTGAATCGATCCATGCCCGGATCCGCGCCTCCGTGGCCCCCCTTCAAGGCGATCGACCCCTTACCCCGGACATCGAGCAACTCGCCGAGGCGATATCGCGAGGCAAACTACGCCCTAACTTTTCTCAAGAACTACACAAAAACTAATAGTTGCGCGGGAACACTTGCTCCACCTCAGCGTCATATCGTTTCGTACGCCGCAGTTTAACGCGGCATTCTTCTCAGGGGTGTTCCCGAAAGGATTCGTTGCTATGCCGCGCCGCCCTCTCATATCCGCCATCGCCATCGCTGCCACTGTTGCTCTCTCAACCTCCGCGTTTGGTCAGCGAAATGGAGGTGGCCGGATGGGTCCCGAGCAGGCTTCCGGGGAACGAAGCAGCGGCCACGTCAACTCGTTTGGTGGGAATTCGGGTGGCCACAGCTTTGATGGCCACTCGGGCGGAAATTCAGGGAACCGCAGCTACGGGGGAGGCCACGGCGGCCGCCACCGTTCAGGCGGTTCCAATTTCGCTTTCTCCGTTTCCAGCGGGTCTGGATATGGATATGGCAGTTCCGGATATTCCAGCGTTTCGTTTGGGATTTCGAGTGGTCACGGCCATAGATATCCGGCCCATCACTATCCATCCTATCGCCCCTCATACCGGCCGATTTTTTACGATCCATGTCCCCCGGTCTACATTGCGCCTCGCTACTGCGAACCTGTCTACTACGCGCCCCCAGTCTATTGTCCTCCGCCGATCTATTATCCCCCGCCGGTTTATTATCCGCCGCCGGTCGTCGTATACCCCCGTTCTTATCAGCCGGTCTACCAGCCGGTAACTTATGTTGCTCCTCCGGTATACGTTCAGCCCGCTCCCGTTTATTCTGCCGCGCCCATTGTTGTACAGCCCTACTCGCCTCCGGTTATCATCCGTGATCGCGTGGTCATTGAGCAGCCCGCGCCCACAGGTGTTGAGCGCGTGACCGACGACGGATCGACACGTTACGATGCTCCGAATCAGAATCGCACAGGCAGCGACCTTCCCAGCACCTTCGCCGTCCCTCAGTCACGCGCGCCGGTGGCATCGCCCTCGAACTCGGTAACAGTTCCCAGCCGCCGAGTCGCGAGCAGCAACTCCCCGGCTGTCTGGTCCGCACGCGCCGCCAAGAACGGCAAGACGGTCCCCACCATAGTTAACGTAACCACAACAATTGCATCGGCGGAATCAGCCACGGTCCGGCGTTGAGCTAAGCCGGGGCACATGCCTGGCACTGAGTAATGAACTTGATTATCGCAGACACAAACCGGGGCAACCTGCCACGGTTTTTTCTTGCGCGCGTTGAACCCATCGCCAACGCGCTTCACGAGGGCTTTGGCACAATCGCCGCGAACGACCATTGCCAAAGAACACCCGCAAGGTAGACGGCCAACCACATGGCGCCGTGCAACGTAAGCACCAGCGTAACGTGCTCGCGCGACCAGCGAAAGAGGCCCCAGACGGTGATGATGTAAGTTAATACCGCCGCCACCGATTCATCCCATCTCCCCTGCAGCGGGATGTTAAGGTGAAAGACCAGTTGGAAGAGTGCCACCGCGAGTGCCATCCGCGCCGTGGCAAGAGGAAGCTCGCCCAGTCTTCGCTCCAGCAGATGCGCCGCCGCCATGATCGCGGCGGCCCCGGTGATCGCGTGCAGCGCAGTCATGTAAGCGGTAAGTATGCAATCAGCATACCAGACCCGACCGCGCGACGCGGCGGTGAACCCGGCTGTTATGACCGCAGCCAACGCGACCCCGCCTGCAACCATGTAAACTTGCTCGGCGCTCCCCAGCCCCGATTTAACCATCACAAGTACTGAAGCTGCCGGCGTTTCGTCCGCTTGGGTCGTATTACGAGTTGGCACGGTACGTTGCCCAGCTGCTCGTTCAACCTCAGGATCGGAAGTAAAGTCAGCATCTTCATCAAAATCGTCGATGAGCCCCTTCTCACCTACCTTAGACCGCTTGGGCCCAACGTCAGTTTCCACGGCCTCACCATCCCGAGCAATCACTCGACCCTTCGGCAACTCATCGCCCAGTCCGCTCAACTTCGGATTGGGTACGATCGGTTCGAGCTGGTAAGGAGCCTCCTCGGGCTTCACTGGCTGGTCTTCTCCTCCCAGCTTGGAACTTATATTATTGTTCATTGCATCACCAGTTATTACGCTCGCCGCGACTGCGGTAGGCCGCTGCGGATGAAATATTCCATGAGCTCGTGCCCGGGATCGATCTGAAGATCGCTGCTCGCGGCAGCATCCTCCGTGAAGACCCGCTTCACAACGCTGTGAATGTTCGTTCCGGCGATCACGAATGGCACCGGCGTGGCATCGTGCTTTCTCGTACCGCACCGAGTGTAATGATCGGGCATGATAAGGATTCGCCACCCCGCCGCGGCGTGATCATTCTCCAGTCCATCAAGCACCGGGCGGATAATTTCGCGATCTATCGCCTCGAGCGACGCGACCTTGGTCTTCCAGTCGCCTTGGTGCGAAGCTTCATCGGGCGCTTCGATATGGCAGCAGACCACATCATAAGCATTCAAGGCCCTCACCGTTTCACGGCCTTGCGCCGCATAATCTGTATCATGATAACTCGTAAGCCCCTCGACATCGAGGCGGTCCCAACCCAGGTACCGGGCGATGCCAGCGAGCAGATCAACCGACGTAATCATCGCCCCTCGCAGGCCAAATCGCTCAAGGAAAGTGGGCACGTTGGGCCTAATCCCCTGACCCCACAGCCAGGCCATCGTGGCCGGGCGAAGGCCCTGCTCTACCCGCGCTGCGTTCACTTCGTGGCCAGCCATAAACGCGATCGACGATCGCATCAGGGTATTGAGCACGCCCGCCGCGGCAGCATCGGCGGAGCTCGCGCCGCCCGAAGCGATGGGCACGTAGTCGGCCCAGGGTTCGTTGGGAATCGCGTGGGGCGCGGTGGTTTTGACCGCGCCGTAGGTGCGCCCTGAACCATCAATCATAATATTACGATAACTCACCCCTGGCGTGACCGATATCCCCTGCACTAAATCTCCATGCAGTGATCGCCAATGCTCAACCAAACCGGCCACGAGCGCTCGGGCCTCGGAATCGGTAATCGCGCCCGCCGAGTGATCGAGCATGAGGCCCGCCTCGGGGGTATCCTTCTGGCCCGTTGTAACTAAGTTAAGCCGAAAGATCCAGTCAGAGGGGGAAGGCGCAAGTCCCAACGCCGCGGCTTCCAAAGGTGCCCGGCCGGTATGGTACCGGCGCGGATCATAACCGAGGAGGCTCATCGAACAGACATCGCTCCCTGCCTCGAAGCCCTCCGGCGTGGTGTACGCCGCGCCGACATGGCCCATTGCCGCGATGGCAGCAAGTGCTGGCATCTTAGCGGTCTCAAACGGAGTCTTGCCGAGAAGTTGCTCAAGCGGAAAATCGGCCGCGCCGTCGGGAATGATAATGACGTACTTCACCGGAACTGAGGGTAGTTCGCCCAGGCGAGCCGCGAATTCTGGCGTTCCCGAATCGAGATAGGTCTGTCCTTCACACCGTCGCCAATGCTGCCAGGGGCTTCGAGCGGCAGCAGCTACTAGAAATCAAAGATGGTGCCAAGCAGCCGCGAAATCCAGCCTGGTTCGTTTGAGTCCCGCAGCTTTCCCTCATTCTCAACCCTCATCGTGAGGTCGGCTAGTTGGCTGCTTAAGATGGAGTTTGCGTTAGTAACATCTTCACGACGGCACATTCCGCAGAGCACGATCGTCTGAATCTCTTTGTCCCTGCCGATCGTCCGCCGCGCTTCAAGCACGAGAACGCCGTTGGGCTTAACATCAATCACTTCTGCGGTCACTTTATCAGTAAAGCGGTCGTTGCGTTCATACTTCGCATCACCCTTAAACTTCTCGCTGCCGCCTACGTCAACCTCGGCGATCGGGGAGTTGCCACCGTTGGTCAGCTCCGCCTCCAGCAGTTTACTCAGGCTTGGAAACTTACTCAAACCGCCCTTAAGGCTGGCATCGGTCTTGGTATCTAGCTTTTGCTGGCTGCTCTGCTTGCTGGTCTCGTTGATAATAATTGTAATGAGATCATGCACGGCAAAGGTCTTGGGCGGGGGCGCTTCGACCAGAAAAAGGCTCATCCCTCTTAGCGGAGCCTTAACATCCTGCCGTCCATCGCTATTGACCGCGTCAGTGCCCTTGACCCGCAACTGTGCCTGCCCGGCCGCAAGCTCGCACGCGGTAATGGCGATGAGAATCGCGGCGGCCGCGCCAGCACGACTGAAGGTAAACGCAGAGTCAATCCCTGAAGGCGACCCGAAAACATTGATACGACCCATGAGCACTCCTGTGGTCCAAATGCCGCGACCAACGATCAATCAACACAATATGTCTATTTCTGAGCGCGGACACTTGCGCCCCGCCCCTTGTGCGGTGCGGGTCCGATTGCCGTGGCGTTCCCTGGGCTTGTTATCATTACGATAATCTCTTGATTCCACGGAACCGACTGCGCTGTAACTTGCTCGCCCACGCGAGCGTTGGCAAGCACCCTCGCACGCGCTCTCACGACTACCCCGCCGACAATGCTGTCCACCATCACCAGATCGCCCCGCTTGACGGCGAGCGATGCCTGAACGTCTCGGCGCTCTACCACGCTCCCCGCCGCGAGCTTTGTAGCGGCCGCCGCACCCTCAACCGCCTCGGCCGGCGCAGCTTCGAGATTTATCGGGAGCCACCTCCGCTCGATCTGCACGTCGGAAGGCTTAATCACTTGGCCGCGAGAGAGAACTGTCTTAGTTACCACGCACTCACGCTCCACCGTCACCGTGGCACGCAAGGTGTGCGTCGCGGTCAACTTTTGCTGCGCGTAAACCCGGATCGTAAGTGGACTCCGCTCGCCGTACACGGCGGGTGACACGGTAACCTGCTCCTGATCCGCCTTCTGCGTGCTTATGACGCGGTCAAGCAACTTCGAGTCAGTCTGGTCAAACGTAACACGCACACTTTCGGCGTGAAGCCCGCAGTCCCCGGCGATAGCATGTATAATTATGTCTCGCAGTTGGGTCGGTTTGGCTTGGCCCGTGTCCGCTTTCACCTCCGCTCGCTCGTCCGCCGCATCCTCTATCATCTCAGGACGCAAAGCCTTCTCGACGCGGCAGGAAGACCCGCTGAATCGAATCTGGCCCACTCGCGCGCCGCTTGCGATCGCGGCCCTTCGAACCTGATCGATCTCAATTATTTTGGTGGGTGACAACAGGAGAACCAGCGACCCCAGCTTGTCCGCCTCGGGGCCGGTGAGCACAGCGACATCTCTGACCAGAACCTCGCCGTCCACCCGCGCCACCGCCTTCAATATAAGCGAATTTTCGGCCGCCCCGCTGACTGTGGCCAAGCTGAGAAGCCCGGACAACACCATTAATAGAGAGCTCAGCGATTTATTTATCATTACTACGGGCATGATCGATCCTAACTTTATGACCGCTAGCTTGGATTAACGACGTAACTGCGCGATCGTCCGGAGCGACTCATCGGCCGCCCTGATCGACTGGCTATTCATTTCATACGCCCGCTGCGTCCGGATCAGATCAATAAGTTCGCGAGTAGGATCCACATTGGACGCCTCTAACTGAAACTGCATCAGACTCCCGCGATCGTCAGACCCCGGGTCGCCCACGGAAGGCTGACCGGATGCATCGGTTTGTGTGTACAAGTTCTCACCAATCTGCTTTAATCCCGCAGGGTTCGCGAAAGTAGCCAGTTGCATGCGTCCCGCTTCAGTAGGCGTCGTTTCGCCCGCCGGGATGTATGTAACGCTACCATCGGTGGCGATGGTTACGCTTCGCCCCCCCACCGGGATATTAATCGATGGCTCGAGCCTCCGGCCTTGATCATTAGCGAGCACGATATCCCCTTCGCTGTTGAACGCGAAGTTGCCGGCGCGAGCGTACGCCGTGCCCCCTAAGGAATCCTGCACGTTAACGACAAAGAATCCATCGCCGCTTATATTTACATCGAGCTCTCGCCCCGTGATCTGCGGCGCACCTTGCGTGAAGTCCAGCTGCGTACCCGAAACCTTAACGCCCAAGCCTACATAAATGCCCATAGGACGCTCGTCCTGGTTCGCGTTCAGCGTACCTGGCTGCTCCTTCTCCACATATAGCAAGTCTTGGAAGTTACTCCTGCTCGCCTTGAAGCCGGGAGTATTAATATTGGAGAGGTTATGAGCGGTGACATCCATCGCCAAGTCCAGGGCCGTAAGACCCGATGCCGCCGATAGGAGCGCGTTGATCGCCATAATTTAACTTCCTGTTCCGCACGCCCCGGCATCCATGCCGGCGCCACTACAAACTTTCATCGTCGCGATGCCACTCGCAAATCGTGTTCCACCCGCGCTCAACCCACGCTCACTTCGCGGCACCCAGAAGTACCCCTGCGTAGGGCCTAAGCCCGCTCCACTTATTATTTCCATTTAGGCACTACATCACGCGTCCCAAGCTGTTGATTGCCCGCTCCATCATTTTGTCGTGGGCCTGCATCAATGCCACGTTGGAGTCGATGGACCTCGACGCGGACGTCATCTCCATCAGTGTGGTGATTTCGTTTACACCAGACTCTTCGACCGCGAACTGCCGAATGTTGCGCAGCCCCTTCTCCATCGAACTGATTCCCGCTGTGGGCACGGAGAAGCAGCCATCGCCGACCTTCCTGAGTGATGCCGGGTCCGCAGGGACGACCAATGCAAGCGTCGCGACAATCCCGCCCCGCTGACGGATCGCGCCACTGCCGTCGATAGTTATTTTAGCGGAGCGAGATAACTGAACAGGCTGGCCCGCATCATCGAGCACCGGCGCGCCGCTCGATGCCATAACCAACGTCCCCGAGGCATTCAGCGTGAAGCGACCGTCTCGTGTGAGCAGTGAATCCTTGCTCCCTTCGGCCGGCCGGACTTGGAAGAATCCACTTCCCTGAATAGCCAAGTCAAGACTGCCGCCGGTGGGCCGGACTCCTCCCTGACTTAAGTCTACCCGATTTGGGCGCATAAGAACGCCGCCGCCCAGGCGCTCAAGTAATTCATTAGAAGGTAAGTTAAAGACGCCGTCTTCAGGACGCACCGCTTCCCTCGCTCGGGTCGTCGGCACATCTGGCTTGTACCCGACGGTATTTAAGTTCGCCAAGTTGTTGGCGAACACGTCTTGGCGATACATCGCCGCGGCGATGCCGCTCGCACTGAGTTGTAGTCCGTATGACATGCAACCAGACCACTCCGCACGCGGCGTGCCAAGCCCCATCGCGGTGGCTAATCAATGGTTAACGCAATCCCCTGAAAGAGGGCCCACGCGGAAACTACTGCCACGCTCCGCATCTTTCGCCCAGCTTGCCGCACGACACTACCCTCCACCCCCACCGCCCGCATGCCCGCCATGCGCTGCACTCGCAATAGTTCCCGAAGGGAAACTAAATTGGATGCGGCGAAAGTTCCTGCCCCTGCGCTGCGGATCAGCTACCGGAGCATCGGCCTGTTCCATGAGACGAATCAGTTCGATGACTTCGCCATCGCTGCTAAACTTATTTTCGTATACCGGCATAGCTCATGCTCGAAAGTTTAACAAATACTTCAACTCATTAAAGATCCGCGACATTTAACGTAACTCTTCCGACAACCATCCGCAGTTTCTTACCCCTCTGGCTGCTCGTCAGGTCTGCCGGTACGCGTAATCAGCGAAACCTCGTCGGGCATCTGCCTTGCAACACTTGCCACCACGTCGCCCTCGACAGTACGAGAGAAGAAGCTACGTCGCGACTTGCCCATTATCAGCGTGTCGCACGCAAACGTGGCGGTGTAATCGAGAATCTCGTCCGCGATCTGCGACGATGTAACATAAATCGGAATACACTTTACATTCGCGAGCTTCGCCAGGTACACCACAGTGCCAATGGCTTCGAGCGCCTGCTTGTCCGCCTCGATGCTGGGCACAGAACCCGGCTGCACATCCATCACCCGCAAGACCCGCACGAAAATCGCGAATAGCACCGCGCCCCGCTTGCGTGCGAGCTCTACGGCAAACTCGGCGTTGTCCCTCCCGCGTGCCGCGAGCATAATTCGAGGTTGGTCCGCGCGGATCTCTATTGGCCCGGTGGCGATCTCAGCAAGCCACCCCAGCGAAGGCTCGGCTAGTCGCTGCAAAGGCGCGAATCGCCTGATTACTACTCGCGTGATTAGAACGAAACTCACCATAGTGGAGGCGAAGATGGTTGCTTTAGGCTTATCAATGATGATGGTCGCTTCGATGAGGCCCATCAGACCGCCTAGCAACCAAAGCCCCCGTCGCTCCATGGCCGAGATGCTCAGCGATTTGTTGTAGGCGCAGCTACAGACATTAATGGTGATGGCGCCCACCACCCCGATGGCGTACATCTCGCTCAACGTCTTCACATCCGACACCACCAGCAATACAGCGGAGGGAAGTATGACCGCAATGACGAGGCCCACCCACGGAACTCCCGAGTAGTTCAGCTTGGTGAGCGACCGGGGAAGCTCCCGATCCTGCCCCAGCGAATACATCACGCTTACCATGGCCATCACGGCAGTATTGACGGCGGAGAGCAACAGCAGCCCAAAGATCACGCCACTAATTATTCCAAAGACCTTCCCCACCGCCGGCCCAAACGCGTTCTTGCTGACTTCTTCCGCGATAAGTCGCACCGCGGTTTCCCGATATTCGCGGATGGCCGGCGCGAGCTCGCCGGTGGTCGAGTTTAACTGATGGGTGATGTAATCCGGTGTAGTCTGAGTCGCCAAGCCGGGCATCGCGTTCAGCGCAATTCCGAAGATGAAGTTAAGCAGTACCACTTCGACCAGCACGGGCCAGATCGTCTTCTTCGCCGTTGACGCTACCGGCTGCTTCATCAACCCGGTCATATTCGCGACAGCCTCAACGCCCGAAAGCGCCAGCACCATCCGCACCAAGCTCTCCCACTTTATCCAGCCCCCTTCAAGCCCAGGAGGGTTCGCCGTCACAGTCGCTAACCCCTTCGGAAGAAACGGAATGCATAACAACCCGATGAGTGCCGAGAGCGAGATGGCCATCAGCGCGATCACGAGCGCGAAGCGCCCTGCGCTCCGCGCACCAAACCAGTTCACCACCCCCATAACTATGATCGCCGTTATCGCCAGCCATACTACCCAGTTCTCATCGGCCCGGAAATAATGGAACCCCTCCACCGCCGACAACGCCGCCGTCACGATGAAGTCGCACAGAAGTAACGTCGCCCCGACCACCGACAGGATCGGGCTGATTTGCCGAGCGGCCGTATAAACGCCGCCCCCCTCAGGAAAACACCGACAGATAATCGTGTAGGCCCAGGCCACCGCGATCATAATCAATGACATCACGGCAAGATACAAGACCGATGCATGACCGGTGTAGTAGAACGCCAGCCCCAGCACGTACAAACGACTCGTGCCCCAGTCCCCGAACAAAAGGGGGCCTGCGTGCTTCCAGTCAAGATTCCGCGGACGATTTTGGGCAACAAGCATGAGATGTTAACAACCGATTGATCCGCGGTACCGCAACCGCCACACTCTTTAACCCTAAACCTTCTACCCGCGATCATCCGCAAAGTCTGCCAGAACAAGGGTCCGCCCCCAACTACTCAGCCTCGCTGCACGCTCCCAAGCATGACGCTCAGATCGTCGATCATCTTCCCGATGCCAGCATAGACCTCGTGCGGTCTCGCATCGTACATATACGCGGGGCTGGTGACTAGCAGATTTTTGATGTCCGTGCATGCCTCCGTCACTCCTCTACCAACATGCTGCGAGCCCATCGTCCGCACCGCGTCTGAAGTCTTTTCATCGTTCCCGATGGTCACCATACAGCCAGGTCCACCCATTCGCGTTCCCAGTACCCTAGCCGCGATCACCGGGGCAATGCAGCAAAACGCCATCGGCCGTTTGCTTAAATGAAAATCTCTGACCACCCTAACAACATCCGGAATGACCTCACAATCCGCTCCTTTGCTCGCGAAATTGCAGAGGTTCGTTGACGCTCCCAGCCCCCCGGGAAAGATGACGCCATCAAAGTCCGCGGCATGAAGTCGATTCAGCGGCGTGATCTCGCCGCGGGAAATTCGCGCCGATTCAGTCAGCATGTTGCGAGTCTGGCCTGCCCCCATCGGTTTACCCGTGGCGTGATTGATGACTTCCGCCGCGGGTGCGTCGGGAGCGAAGCAGCGATAATCGAAGCCCTTTTGCGACAAGTGGATCAGTATGCAGACCGATTCGTGAATTTCGCTTCCATCCGCCCGTCCACAGCCAGCGAGTACCACCGCGATGCGTTTATTGGTCACATGAGTTCTCCTGAAGGTCAGCTCTATGGTAGTTGCCGACTTGGCACGACTCGCTGTTTGCATTCTGGAAGGACATTTCAATCCATTTGAGCAATTGAGAAGTGAAAGTCGAGGCGCAGCAGGCCCATTCCGTACCGGCCTTCTAACCGCGCCAGCCGAAATTGTGGGAATAAACGGAAATATCGTCGTAAACGGTTGGCAGTGCTTAAACCGTACTGCATATTTAGTAAGTCTTGTCTCTCTCCTAAGTTGACCGCGGGCGGAAACACGCGGTTGACATTACGCTGGCACAGCATTGGGGATCGTAATCCTACTGCTCAGTCAGCACCGAAGTCTTGTCTCTCTCTCCTAAGTTGACC
>Ga0105048_10008585_pt1 | contig 16337 bp, 10 predicted proteins | sample MAT05_FD_78382 | JGI IMG/M metagenome (GOLD analysis project Ga0105048, IMG submission 78382) | Freshwater microbial communities from Lake Fryxell liftoff mats and glacier meltwater in Antarctica - MAT-05 | ecosystem: Environmental > Aquatic > Freshwater > Ice > Liftoff microbial mat | place...
GAGGCAGAGAAAGATGCTCTCGAAATAAAGCTTACAGGTTTGGGACGTATTAACCCAGACAATAAAAATGACTGGGAAGCAATGCCAGCAGATTTTGATACAAACCCTGCAGACGACTCAGAACTGAGCGACAAGATGGAGGAAATGGAAGAACAAAATGCAGTTCAGAATCAACTAGAAAACAGACTTGTAGACATAAAACGTGCTCTGGATAAAATTGAAGCTGAAACCTATGGTACATGTGAGGTGAGTGGTGAAGCTATCGAAGTTGCACGACTTGATGCAAATCCAGCAGCCAGAACATCTATCGCACATAGAGAAGACGCTCTTTAAAAATTCATGGGATTTGCACGCATTCGTTCCGCACAAGCAACCCCAACTTCTGTACACGATATACGAGTAGAGGCCGATGTTCATCGTGGTCTTTACTCGTTTTCAATCGTAGGTATTCCGGATCAAGTGGTAGAAGAATCAAAAGATCGGGTAACATCTGCGCTTAGAAATTCTGGATTTACTTCACCAAAAACAGAACATCAAAAAGTAACTATTTCGCTTTCTCCAGCACAACTCAAAAAAGAAGGCGCTCATTTTGATATTCCTATTGCGATAGCTTACCTTGCAGCGTCAGGACAAATAAAAACAAAGGATATTGAAAACACGTTGTTTGTTGGAGAGCTTGGACTTGATGGTTCAGTACAAAAAACGAAAGGAGTATTCCCCACAATTCTTCATGCTATAAAAAACAAAATAGTAGAAGTATTTATTCCTATTCAAAATGCACACGAAGTTTTGGAAGATAAAAATACACATGTATATGGAGTAGGATCTCTTCGAGAAGTTGTTGATCATATTACAGGTGTAAAAGTACTAACCCAATTATCTGCACCAAAAAGAAATATTCATCGCACGAAAAATGAAATAGATTTCGCTCATGTTCACGGTCAAGATAGCGCAAAACGCGCACTTCTTATTGCTGCAGCAGGCAATCATAACATTGCACTCTTTGGACCACCCGGCACAGGAAAGACTATGCTTGCACGAGCATTTCACAATATTTTACCAGAGCTTTCAGAAGAGCACATGCTTGAAGTAACCAGTATTTATTCTGCTTCTGGTGCTTTAGAAAACGAGCTTTTATACATAGCACCATTTCGTGCACCACATCACACCACATCTCATGTTGCACTCGTTGGCGGTGGCGCAACGCCACGTCCTGGTGAAGTAACCCTCGCACACCATGGTGTACTTTTCTTGGATGAATTTCCAGAATTTGAACGTCGTTCAATAGAAAGTTTACGTCAACCACTCGAAGACGGCGTCATTCATGTTGCACGCGCAAAAGGACACGAGATATATCCTGCACGATTTCAACTTGTGGCAGCGCTCAATCCGTGTCCATGCGGCTTTCGTGGTTCAAGTCACAAAACATGCAACTGCAGAGAAACAGATCTGGCACGATATGATAGAAAAATTTCTGGGCCTATCTCAGATAGAATCGATTTATGGACACATGTCGAACATGTTGCATACGAAAAGCTTAGTGTCGCACCTGTTGGTGTAAAAACATCAGAAATATATCGAGAAGAGGTCACAAGAGCTCGTAAATTTTCTAAAAAAAGAAATAGTGTTATTTCTAAAACAACCAACAATGAACTTTCATCACATGAAATTCAAAAGATAGGAAACTTTGAAAAAGTTTCCTATGAGATTGCAATAAAAAGTGCTGAGAAACTTTCTCTTTCACCACGAGGATATTTTAAACTTTTAAAAGTTGCACGGACGATTGCAGATTTAGAAGAGAGTACATATGTACTTTCACAGCATATTCTCGAAGCACTCCAATACAGAAAACAAGAGAATCGTTAACAAGAAAACTACATACAAGATATGTGGTTTTCTTTTGAAAAGGAATATGCCTAAAACGGATTGCGTGGACCGTTACGTATTTCAAAGTGAAGATGTGATCCTGTTGATTTTCCAGTATTTCCTACAGCACCGATAGTCACACTTTTTGCAACTGTCTGACCTTGATTCACGTACACCGCTGAAAGATGGCCATACAAAGTCTGTGTTCCGTTTGGATGCTGTATAACAATGTAGTTTCCGTATCCTCCATTAAAACCACTAACTTTTGCAAGAATGACCGTCCCTTCTGCAGAAGCACGCACTGCAGTTCCAATTGGCGCCGCAATATCGACACCATTTCTACCGTGGATTCCTTGAGATCGAATACCACCAATAAGAGGCCGAACAAAGTATCCAGTAGAGCCTATTGATTTTGTTTTTGTTGATTTTGCGACAATTTTTTTGACCACAGGTTCGGCAATTTCTCCTTCCGGCACTATCAATGTCTCGCCAACAGTGAGTGTAGAGTTTTCAACTAAACCATTAAAGAGTTCAATATCCTCAATATCTGCGTTATATAATTTTGCAACAGATTTAATAGTGTCACCTTTTTTAAGGGTGTGCCGAATACCATTTATTGGTAAAATAACAAGTGTATCACCTTCTTTTACAGATTTTTTACGAAGATCATTTGCCCAAATAATAGTGTTTGGTGAAACATTAAAAATCTTTGCAATTGTTTGTAAAGTGTCTCCTTCGCGCACAATATAAACACTAATTTCATCACTACTTGGAATTACTATTTCTGGCTCATTTGAGGCACGAATAGATCCATGATCCAAAGACATAAAGCCTTCTGTGTCAGAGAGCGGGTCGATAGTTTTTGTATCACTTCCACCTTTGGCATAAAGAAGGGGAAGAGTTTGAGCATTAAACGCATACGTTTGGGAGAAAAAAGCGATACAATATATGAAACTAAATAATAGTTTTTTCACGAACCTCCTATTTATATCAAAAATAACGGAATTTGTGTATTGACTATTTTTATATTTTATTGTATAATATAGATATGGCAACACCATTTTGGGAGGGGCAATATAACGAAGGAGTACCAAGTCTCGAAGAACTTGGCATTGTTCCGACTTGGAAACGAGACAATTTTACCACTCAAGAACTTCAAATAATTGCAGCCAAAGTACAAAACTGTAATTCACTTAATGAATTACTTACACTGCTGCGTTCAGACTTATCAACAGCAAACTGTGCCTACGAAGGACCCAAACAAACAGGGCGTGAAGTTGCAGATTATTTAGAAAAGATTTTTGCTGGCGAAAAAATAACCCTTCCAGAATTACGTGAGAAAACACTTTACTTAGGACTTAGTATTCCAGGGAAACTCTCCTTACTCGCCCTTACCGAAAAGCTTACAAAAGAAGCGTCTAATATAGACAGAACAACTAACAATGATCTTGGCTCAACAAATCCGTGGGCAACACCACTTTATATGTCTCGGCCAAAAGGGATGAGTGAAACAGCGTGGCTTAAGATGCAAAATGAGATTACTGCTAAACGACCACGTGTGAAAACTAAAGAAGAGTTGGAAGCCTCATTACCTAAAGCTTTTCCAATGACCTGGAGTGCTCAAGTGCCAACTACTACTCGAGAACCAGAAAATCTAGATCATTGGGTTGCACAGCGCGACCATCAAGAATCGCAAAAAGGACCTGATATATCCTCTCTCAAGGAAATAAGCGTTCCGTCATTAATAATTGCACCAAAAAAAGAAGTCTCTAGTTCAACCACTCGTGATATTCTCACAACACCAATAAATATTAAGACTCCTTCTGATACAATAAATACACCTATGGCAACAGAAAATCCAAGAACAACAAGAGAACAGTTGGCGCAAACACTAGGAAATAACACTCGTACTCCAAAAATGGGTGATCTTTTTGTCGAAGCTGGCATAAAGCCAGAAAATTTTCCAAAACAACAAGAAACAAATATTAAGGCATTGGAACAAGAGGTTTTAAAAGACCTCCATGAGCAACTCATTCTAACACTCAAAAAAATAAGTCTCGAATCAATTGCGCGCTCAAAAGAGCTTAAGGATCTTTTTGATACTTTTATAAATAAAAGCAAACCAGGAAGCGACGAGAAAAAGGCCGCGCTCGAATCACTTAATAATAAAATAGACGCAACTGCTGATCTTATTGGTAAAGCGCTTGATTTAGATGAAAAAATACACGGCCTAGATTCAAATCAGAGCACTATTTTCCCAAATGAATTCTATACATTGAGAGATACTACTTTAGGTGTACTCACTGCACTCGATGCAACAAAAAATCCCGATGTAAGGAAAAAACTTGCTCAGCTATTAAATTTAACAAGGAGACCTTCACTGAAAAAAGCATTGGAACAAAAAATTGTACCTCCAAAAAACAACCCACAAGAAAGTATCTCCGGGGGACTCGCAGAAGAAACCCTTCCTTCGTATTTACAGGAGGCATTAATGCAAGAGCTTCGAGGAGAACCCACTGATGCCGAAACAAGAAATAGACTCATTCAATACGGTTACGAAAGTGATCTCGCTGGCATAATTATACCAAAAACCTTTGTTGCACCAAACACTCCACCTATGCCACCAAAAGAAGTTACACCCTCATTGGATGAGGTCAAAAAAACTGAAGCTCAATCAGTACCAGAAAGAGGCAATGTACAAGACTTTGTTCAAGCTGAAATACGCCCGGATGTGCCAGTGTCTTATTCACCCAACAGTCAATTTCCCTCAAATTATTCAATCGAAAAAATTACCAAAAACGGTATAGATGTTACCGATGCAGCAAACAGTAATACCTTTTCTTCTTTAATTCCGCAGATTCCAGTAGTAACTCCTGCCCCAACTACTCCACCAGTAGCAAAAGCTCAAGAAGAGGGTCCGAACAATCAGCCACCGACAAATATAAGTACACCTGAAAAACGAGAGTTTACTCCTAATCGTATTCAACTCCCACCAGACTTGTTTGAAGCATTAGAGTCGTATGAAGACGAAGTGCTTCATACCACCAACTTAATTCAGTATTGGATGGAAGATGTTCGAAGCAAAATGATTGATGCTCCTATTGATACTGTTATAGAAAGAACTTCAGCTATCCGGGCAGCACTCGCTCGACTTTCACAAAAAGAAAATATATTGGACCTAACTCAAAAACTAGCATCGACAACACTCCCTATACAAATTCCTAATGCTGCAATATTCGATAAAAATATAAATGATTTTGTTCTCGAAATTAAAAACCTCAAAACAACATCTCCTCAACAAATAAAAACACTGTCTTTGTCTCAATTCATCCAGACACAAGGATTAAAAACGATTTCTGAAAGATATAGGCCTGGAGGCGCAAGTACGCTGCAGATTCGGGATGGAGAGACACAATTCAAAGCAATAGAGGAGGAGACGTTGCAAAATCTAAAAAGTAGTAGCGCGCAACTAAGTGCACTACTTAGACCAACTGCAACTCCTGCAACTCCTGCAACTCCTGCAACTCCTGCAACTCCTGCAACTCCTGCAACTCCTGCAACTCCTGCAACTCCTGCAAGAGATTTTAATGCTGAAAAATTAACAATTAATGCAAATATTCAAGCATATGAAGTTGCTATTGAAGCCAATAAAAAAAGTGTCGAGTCACTTTTAAAAACAGAAAAGAGTATCACCAATGCACTCGACGTAGAACAACTCTTATCAGATACAGATAAAAAAGAAACACTAAAACTAATTCAAGAAAGAAGAATTGCTCTCGAGGTAGCCCTTAAAAAAACTGAAGACGGGTTTGTGGAATTCAAGAAACAAGAAGCTCAATTAAATGCACAAGCAGCACAGCAAAACCAAGTGGCAGCAACGTCTGCCGCGCTACAAATACCACCAGAAAATCCAAACACTGCGTCAGTTGTGGCAAACAAAAATGCAGCACCTGCCGCGCCAAATGCAAACCCAACACTTTCTACACCAGAAATTTTATCTCCGTTTGAACAAAAAATAAAAGACCAAACAAGTCTTTCTCTCCTTTGTGACCTCCTTATATCCAAAGAATACAAAGATGTCATTTTTGGGTCAGGTACTCGTGCAATAAAAGGTGTTGAACTTGCAAAAAGAATTTCAGACAAAATTCTTGTAGCCCCTGTTGGTGCTCAAATAGATCCGTACTTATTTATTCCAGATGCATTTATTGCTCGCAAAGTACAAGAACTTATAGACACTAGTACTGAATGGGAAGAAAGTGTCTCCACATTTGGCACGTCTATTTTTGAAAAGAAAAAAATTGTACCTTTAAGTCCTGACACCCAAAAGGCTGTTGACAAAACAAGAGCAGATGTTGCAAAAGCAGCAAAACCAGGAATGTGGCAACGGATTAAGAAGTGGGCAAACTCAGGCATTGTATCTGGAAAAGAAGTTTCTGAAACCAGAAAACAAGTAGGTTTTTGGGCATCACTCATAGCGGCTCTTGGTATTGGAATAGCTGCATATTCTCAAGAGAATAAAACAGAAAATATTTCACAGGCACCAGCAAAACCAGCAGCAGAAGCAAATGAAGATAGTCAGCCAGTGGCAGAAAGTACTGCTTCCAAACTACAATCAGTAGAAGAAACTTCATCTACGGCGCAACGAGAAGGAGTTTATCCAATGAAAACTGTGCTAGTTGTAGATCAGAAGACAGGAAAAGAATATACAATACAAGTGCCAAACGATTCAGCTACAAACACAAACTCTCAATCAACTAAACTAGCAGAAGTACAACCAACAGGAGATACAAGTACTAGTAGATTACCATCACAGGGAACAAACCCAGAGCAACCTTTAAATAACTCCATGAACGTCGTAATGCCACCAGATGCACCAGGTGACAACATTAATGCTAATGCCCTAGTAAATCCATCAAACGTACCAATACCATCTGACCCTGAAGACACCCAAGGGGAAATTAACCCAGCAAACGTCGCGATGCCAACAGATGCAGCAAACGAAGTCACTCCTCAGACAGTGGAACGTCCAGCAAGTTTTGAATCAGTTACCGATCTTAAAAACTATTTCGCCAAAACAGGAAAGTTAGCAGCATTTGAGCGTTTGTATGATTATGCCGATGGTCAAGCAGAAAAGACTCGAAACCAATTACCAAGTTCGAGAGCATATTGGTTTGAAACAATGCTTTTAGAAAAACCTAAAGAAGTCCTTCGGACTAATGCGGGAGGAGGAATGACTCCTTCAGAACTACAATACGCAATAAAAAGATATCGTCAGCAAGAAACAGGATTCTTTGACACCCAAATAGATCCAATTGATATACGTGAAATCAGAACCAAACAAGATGCACTTACGGTATGGCATGCAAAATATATCGGGCCGCTTAACGAAGAACTAAAACAACTTGGTTCTACATCAAAGGTATTAAACAATCCAAACACAACTATGGCTGAATATTTAGTTGATGTCATAGACCGAGCGGAAAAAAACAGTTTAGGAGATAAACTAGGCCTTAGTCCTTTAACTTCTGAAAAACTTCAAGAAGTATTAAACTACAAACCAGAAGTTGCTGCGTCTGATCTATCTGCCGCAGAACTCACTACGGCTGATTTGGCGGCGCCTAAGCAAGGTGAACTTGAGACTAATCGTTCGTCAGGTATTGATAGTCAGGAAAGTTCTCCAGATTATCAAGTTTCAAAAAGAACTGAATGGTTACAAAATACTCTTAGTGGCGCAACCCTTGAAGGTGTTGAGTACGGCAACCTAAGAGAGATAAATGACTGGCTAAACTATCGACTGAATCCAGTAATAGAAGGGTACTGGGACCAAAAAAGACTTACTGAATCACTTCGAGGAGGTGCGTATACTATTACAGATTTGCAATATATGATTAATGGTTTTAAAGAATTGGGTGTTCGCTTGGATCTGTTAGGAAGAAGAGATGATGGTGGGAACAGTGTACCTGTAGACACAGACAGAACAGCTCAAATACAAAGAATTCTTAAAGACTTAGAAGACGAGCTTGCAGGTAAACAACTAAGAAGTAACGCTCCTGGAAGAGTTACTATTTAGTGTCGACATAAAACATAGTATACTTATGTCTACATGGATCCACTTACATTCATAAAAACAAAACTCAAAAGTATTCTCGAAAAAAGTACTGTCATAAGTCCTGAACTTGACGTAGTGGTCGAAGAACTTGTTCCAAGTGTTCTTCTTGCCATTGCGACAGATCATGCAGATACACTTGAGTCTATACAAAATGAGGTTGCAACACTCACCGACGAATCTCTCACAGAACATGTCAAAATGAAACGCATCCTTAATGACAGTATTGAGAAAGTTGCTCGTTTATACGATGAAAACTACACCGAAATATCCCTCGATAGTACCGCAGAAACTATTATCTCAAGCGATCTAGGCACGCTCTTAAAACAAGATCCTAGTTTTTGGGAACGAGCACAAGAAAAAACATACCAAGAAATAATGAACGACGCTCGCCCCGGGTCAAATGATGAGCGTGTATACTTATGGCTTGGAGAGATCAAAAAGAATACAGGTATCGCACCTGAAACAAACGAATCTGTAGGTGAATACAGTACACGTGCCATTACACACTTCCTTCGGTCACAAACAAGAGTCTAAAAATACTAGATAATTTATTAAATAGGGTTTGTAATTTTGAGAGACTGGTTGAGTGAAACTCTTTTTCTAAAGACGCACGGTTTTGCGACACGAGGACCAAAAAATTACAAACCCTGTTTTATTTACCTATGATATAGTTCTTGATGTGATTACTCTCAATCCTGAACAACAAAAAGCCGTTGAAACCACCGAAGGACCACTCCTTATTGTAGCTGGTGCTGGTGCTGGCAAAACAAAAACACTCACCGAACGTATAGTACATATTATAAAAAAGGGTATTGAACCAGAAAAGATTCTAGCGATTACTTTCACCAATAAAGCTGCACAAGAAATGCGTGAGCGTATCCTTGCCAGACTTGAAGAAGAGAAACTTATAGAAAACGGCTCAAAGACACCTGTTATAAAAACATTTCACTCTTTTGGAGCATGGTTACTACGCGAGCATTCACAACTCTTTGGCCTTACGCGTCATAGTCCTATCTTAGATGAAGGGGATGCTCTTGCAATCATTAAAAATGCCTGTGAACAATTAGACTTAAACACAAAGCAATTCGACCCAAAGCGCATGATGCACGCAATATCGCGTGCAAAAGGAGATGCTATTCGTCCAGAGGAATATAGTTTGCAATCACAAGGCCCATTTCAAAAAACGGTTGCGCAAGTATGGCTGAAGTACGAGGACGAGCTTCGTAAAAACAAGTCACTTGATTTTGATGATCTTATTTTGCGACCACTTCGTATGCTCCAAGAAAACGAAACGTTTCGAAATCACTACCAAAATTACTTTCAATACATTCACGTTGATGAGTATCAAGACACCAATGAAACACAGTATCAACTCACAAAAATATTAGCCCAAAAACACAAAAATATCTGTGTTGTAGGTGATAGTGACCAAAACATTTACAGTTGGCGTGGTGCAAATCTCAAAAATATTCTTAATTTTGAACACGATTTTCCCAGTACCACCGTAGTCTTTCTCGAACAAAACTATCGCTCAACCAAAACAGTCCTTGATGCCGCAAATGCAATTATAGAGAAAAATAAAGCACGCACGCCAAAAGTATTACGTACCGAAAGTAGTGACGGTGACCTTATTACTGTAGTGCGCAACTGGGACGAAGGCGTCGAGGCGAGGTGGATTGCAGAAAAGTGCGCAGCCTTAATTGTAAATGGTGCTGAGCCAAAAGAAATTGCTGTCCTTTTTAGAACAAACTTCCAATCACGTGCCCTTGAGCAAGGATTCATGGAGTCAAATGTTCCGTATCGTATGCTTGGTGTAAAGTTTTTTGATCGCAAAGAAATTAAAGATATTGTTTCATATATTCGTGTTGCACTCGTACGCGTTAGTGGGGCAGATTTTAGACGTGCAGCAAGTACACCAAGTAGAGGAATAGGTAAGGTAACCATTGCCAAAGCATTGAGTGGAGAAATAACGGAAGAAACAAATGACAAAAAACTAAAGCCCTTTTTTAATCTTTTAAATATAATTCAAACATATACACAAGAGCATACCGTTGCAGAAACTATTTCATACGTACTCACAGAAACGGGATACGAAAAAATGTTAAAAGACGAAGGTACTGACGAGAGTTTAGAGCGCCTCGCAAATATCCAAGAGCTAGTTTCTTTTGCAACAAGGTACAACGAAGAAACAGGGCTTTCTGGATTAGAACATTTTTTTGAGGAAGTTTCTCTTCTTACCGACAAAGAAACGACACAAGAAAATGCGGTTCGACTCATGACTATTCATGCATCAAAGGGTTTGGAGTTTGAATATGTATTCATTACAGGTCTTGAACACGGACTTTTCCCAAGTGAACGTGGTACAAACACATCTCAAACCTTAGAAGAAATGGAAGAAGAACGTCGACTCTTTTACGTCGCTCTTACTCGTGCCAAGAAAAAGCTTTTTCTTTCACACACAGAGCTTCGAATGATATTTGGCTCAAAACAAATAAATGTACCTTCACTTTTTCTTGAAGATATTCCCGAGCATCTAGTTGAAAATATCGTTGCAGATAATGAAAGAAGTGGTAAAGTGATCGTGTATTTGTAATACTGTAGCAAAGAGAGAGAGTTATTTTTTGAGTCTGGTTCAACGAAACTCTTTTTTTAAAGATGTGTGGTTTCACGACCCGAGGACCAAAAAATAACACTCTCTTTGCAACTACCAAGAATACCCTATGCCAAAACGTCCTGACAGATACAAAAGAATAGCGGAAAAAAAGGAGATTGTGCGAAAACCACGTGCAAAGCGTAGTCTTGGGCAAAATTTTCTAACCGCCTTATGGCCAGTACGCACTATGGCAAAGACTGCGAATGTGGGGCCAAAAGATATTGTTTTAGAAATTGGCCCTGGAAAAGGTATTCTTACCAAAGAACTTCTTTTTTTGGGGAGCCATGTTATTGCAGTAGAAAAAGATGACGCTTTGTTTGCAGCACTTACAGAGAAATTTAAAGTGGAAATAGCATCAAAACAACTCACACTTCTTCTGGGTGATATCTTAGAACAAGATATTTCAAAAATTGCCAAAAAGAATCCCTACAAAGTTGTTGCAAATATTCCCTATAATATCACCGGACTTTTAATTCCTTTTTTCTTAGAGTCAACATTTCAACCAATTTCTGTTACGTTTTTGGTTCAGAAAGAAGTTGCAAACCGTATCTGCAGCAAAAACAAAAAAGAAAGTATTCTTTCACTTTCAGTAAAAGCTTTTAGTACACCAGTGTATGTAGAAAAGGTATCGCGTACACTTTTTCGTCCCGCACCAAATGTCGACTCGGCAATCATACACCTCAAAGATATTCGTCCTGGTTTTGAAAACCAAACTCAAAAAGAAGACTTTTTTAAAATCATAAAAAAAGCATTCAACTCGCGACGCAAGAAAATTTCAAGCACCTTAAAAAGGTTTACACTTACTGAAGATCTCAAAAACAAACGTCCTGAAGAACTATCGGTACAGGACTTTTTAAATATTCTTACTTTAAACTAGTACCTACTTGTGTCATGGTACCTATTACTGATACAGGATAACAATAAGGCACTACTCCCACCATACACACACCACCCGTAACGTAATTTCCTAAAATAGCAACACTTGGGTATGGGAAATACCAAAGATATGGTCTTGTAATTGGAGGCTGCCAAAGAAACATTCCAAAATACGGAGGTATAGGCATTGCCACATATACCGCCATACCTATTATTTGACACGTACATGGAATAATCATCACAACCCTTCCACCAAAACCATTTACAAGTCCAGCAGCGTGTGTATATTGTGGAAGAAAAAATAACAAACTTAATCCAAGTACTAAAAGAATACGCATATATACTGGTATAATACACCCTATGAAAGATTCTTGGAAACCACACAAAAAAACTATTTGGATTATCGGAACACTTTTTGTGATGAGTGGCTTATTTATATGGTTGAGTAGAGACAAAGATATGGTGCCACTCTTGTCTAAAGATGACATTATTTCTGCAAGTGCTGAAGATATAAGTAATCGCGACTCAGATGGTGATGGTATTCGCGACTGGGAAGAGTTTTTGTGGGATCTTGATCCAAACAAAAAAGATACCAATGGTAATGGTCTTTCTGACGACAAAGAGCTTGAGGTTCGTAAAATCGCTTTGCGTGGATCAACAACAGTAACAAGCATTGCGACAACTACTTTTACTGACACTTTTTCAAAAGAATTTTTTGTTGCTTTTACTGCTCTCAAACAATCTGGAAACCTCACCAAAACAAATATAGACCAACTCTCAAAACAAAGCTTAGAGGCGCTCACTCAAACAACAATCGCACAAAAATACACTAAACAAGACCTCATTATTGCAAGTTCGACACCACAAACAAAAATAAATTATGAGAAATCTATTAAATTAACAGGGAAAGGGCTCTCGATCAAAACTCTTGGCAAAGAACTTACACTCTTAAGCCGAGCCATAAACAAGCCTCGGTCTGAAAAACTCATCACCGAACTCACTAAAATCCAGCAAATATACTTAACGCTCGCCGAAAGAACAATTAAAGTCCCTGCGCCGAGTGCTATACAAAATACACACCTTGATCTTGCAAATACGTACTACAAACTTGGCGCCGCAGTAGGTGGACTCACATTTATATATGACGATCCTGCGCTTAGTATTGTATACTTTGGTGAGTATCAAAAAGCACTTGATGCATTACCTATCACCATGAAAGCAATCGCCGAATACGCAAAATAATGTATGCATACACTTGTTAAAAAAAGTCTTTCACTCTTTTTTACCCTAACGCTTCTTTTTTCTCCGCTTGCGGCACCACTTATAGCACCGAAAGCAGAAGCCCAACTTGGTGGCGCTATAGCTGGATGCTTATCTGGGTATCTCACTGGTTTAATTGGAGCTTTTTTAAGTTTTATTGAAGTACCTGTTAGTGACGCTAAGGGTGATATAAAAGAATGTGTGGATGCAATCGGATGGGCTTTAGCAAAAACCCTTTTAGCAAAACTCACTGACAGTATCATCAACTGGATTAACAATGGTTTTGACGGTAATCCATTTTATGTTGGTGACTCAGGTAGCTTCTTTAAAACCATCATCAAAGACGAACTCCAATTTGCTCTCGATGACCTCAAGCGCACTGGTACTGTTTATTTTGATATCCTACGACAGGAAGCCATATATAGAGCACGCCTTACACTGCGGGACGAAATAGGATTTACACTCGATTCCGACATAGTGACAGCGATCTGTGGATATGCCGAGTATGAAGCAGAAGAGTTTTGTTCAGAGCAACTCACACCAGAAAGTCGGTACGAGCTTTCGCGTGCGTTTACCCAAGGATATATTCCTTTTCAGTGGAGTACATGGAATAGTTTGACACAAAACTGTGGTAACAATATTTATTGTGCCAGCAGTTATGCTCGAGATTATGCCCTTTACCAAAGACAAGAAAAAGTACAGCAATTAAGCGACACTTTAAATAGAAGTGGGGGATTTTTGAATCAAGAGGTGTGTAAAGATCCTGGATTTGAAAGAGATTTAGCGGACTGGCAAGCAGAAATAGACAGCTACAGCACACCAACAACAGGTGATGATTTTGTTGGTCCACCTGCACCAGGTACCGAAATTGACCCAAGCACTCTACCAGAAAAACCTGTCTGCCGCGAAAAAATAGTTAGAACTCCAGGCCGTATCATTGCTGACAAATTAACCCAAAATCTCGGTACTACGGAACGTCAATTAGAATTTGCCGACGAAATCAATGAGTCAATTGCGGCCATCTTTGACGCACTTATTGGTAAACTTATTAAAGACGGTCTCGCTTCATTCAAGAATAGTGATGGCGACTTCGATGAAGATGGCAACTATACAGGTGATGACGAATACTACCGCGCTAACTTTAGTGAAAATAATGGATTTGAATATGACAACATAAACACTATTTTTGAAAAAGACCCTGAAGTATGCGAAGCAGGGGGTGGTACATTTGACGAAGAACTAGAAGTTTGTGTTTTTCCAGAAGATTCTGAGAATACTGGACCACCACAATTTCCATGGACTATGGACGACGGCACTGTAATTGAAGATGATCAAGATTTTGCAACCTTGATCAATGCAAATCCTACTAAATGTATCCAAATAGACGAGCTTCGTATTAAAGAAGGTGCTGAGCCATGCCTTATAGGTACATCAAGTGGAGGAGTTAATGATGGCGGAGACAATGGAGATAATGGCGACACAGGTGGTATTGGTGATGCGACTCTTACTATAAGTCCGAGCACACTTATTGTTGGAGGTCGAACAACTTTTACCATACGAAATGGTCCCATAAGCTCCATATTTGAAGTAGCGTATCGTTTAGATGACGACTCCGATCTAGAATTCCTAACTTCAGGCACCACAGACGGAACTGGTTCTGGTTTAACTGCAACCACTACACCAAACATTACCGCAAGTGAAATTACTATTATTATAGATCTTGATGGTGAGACAATAGAGCACACAGTACCAGTAAGACGATAAGTACCACAATGAATAGGACTGAAGCGATAAACCAACTTAATCTCGAAAAGAAACGTAGAGAAAACGCTGTTTGGGAACAGTGGTTTGCTACAGAAAGTAGTGGAAATGTGACTTCGGCACGCCTACAAAAACGCACCGCAGATATACGACAAATCCAAAACTGGTACGATGATGCTGTTTTTAAAACTAACAACACACCTATTAAAGAAGGTTCACTTCCTCAAACACAAACAACACGTCCACAAAATACAACAAAAAACCAACAACAAACCCAGTCACAACAACTAGGTCAGCAGGTTCAACAATCAAGAATAGGTGCTCAAAAAACAACTCCAAACGATGATATTTTAAAAGGGGCCGAAAATCTTGCTGAGAACAAACCTATTAACTTAGGACGCGAAGCGCAAAAAAGAAATGTCGACGGTATACAAAGCCCTGAAAACCGTCGCAACGAGCCGTCACTTGTAAGAGAGGCGCGTGAGCAAAACAGGTCAAGTGAAGTTCGTGAAGCACAGAACCAAGAAGAAACTCAAGAGTCTAACATTCAAGAGCAAGATGCGGACACTAGAGAAATGGAACAAAAAAAGAGTGGTCCAAAATTAAGCGTCACTGAATGTTTTATACTTCTTCTTTTTGGTATTGTTTCCGACCTCATAAACTTAATTCCTTTTGTTAACATTCTTGTTACACTTTTTGTGACACCTGTGATTGCACTTTATTTTAGAATGAAAAAACTTCCCGTAGGCGCGAGCGTCGTAGCAGGAATAATAGAACTCATTCCAGGACTGAGTGTTATTCCGGCAATAACTTTTGGAATCATTATTACTATTTTAATCGACCGATTTGCACCAGTAATCCTCGAAAAGGTACCCTTTGCTTCAGAAGCACTCGAAAAGATTCCTCTGGCAAAAAAGATTGTGCAAAAGTAGAGAACGTGGGAGCTGAATATAGAATACCGTGATAGAATAAAGGTACATTTTGTGCACAATCTTTTGAATACCGCATTCAAATTTCTTTCACGTAGCCTAGTTGTTGCATTCCTTTTCTTGTGCTTTTTTTCCAGTACCACATACGCTGTAAGTGGTATCCAGTTTATAAAAGCAAACAATGTTGAGAATGAATTAAACGTTAACGTATCAGATAACTACAGCATCACATGGAAAGCGCAAGAGTTTGCAGGCTGTGTACTTATTCGTGAACAGGTTGGCATAAACTCGACTCTGCAATGGTCCGAAGGCTCAAATTTTTCTTTTTCTGGTCGTGTAGTTGAGTCAGACAATGATGTTGGGGATGTTTATCCGTACACACTTTCCTGTTACCCAAAAGTTACTGTAACTGACTCTGTAGGTAGTTTTTCAGATACATATGATATTGGCAATCCGTATTATGGAAATGCTGGAGGGATAGCAACTGGGAAAGGAATCCCTGTAAGTAAAACGGTTACTGTAACTATTCTTGATGGAGCGACTCTAACAGAGTGTCCTGCTAATTATGGGGAGGCGGAGAAAGAAAAATGTGAACAAGTTTGTGCAAACTACCCCGGTCAACCAGTTTGTGAATCCTGTAGAGTAGATCCCCGTTCACCTCAATGTCTTCAAGCATGTACAGAGCCAGGTGCACTTCAGTGTCAACAAAATCAAGAAAATTTAAACAATAGTACTGTTCAAGAAGAAACAGGTTCGAAATGTTTTCCAAAAGCTATAGGTGGTGGAGGGTTTGATTTTAAGGGTTGTTTTATTAATATTCTAGACGTCACCATTGTTTCACTTGCGGCTTCGTTTTTACAACTATGCGCGTATGTTTTTGAAC
>Ga0105048_10008586_pt1 | contig 16335 bp, 22 predicted proteins | sample MAT05_FD_78382 | JGI IMG/M metagenome (GOLD analysis project Ga0105048, IMG submission 78382) | Freshwater microbial communities from Lake Fryxell liftoff mats and glacier meltwater in Antarctica - MAT-05 | ecosystem: Environmental > Aquatic > Freshwater > Ice > Liftoff microbial mat | place...
CGATGATCAGGACCGATACGGCCGAGGCGATGGCAAAAACCAGCGCCGGTTCAGGCCCGAAGATCATCCAAGTGATGAAGGCTAGGATTGCAACGCCTACCACGGCCGGCACGAACACCGCAGAGACCCTATCTGCCAACCCTTGGATCGGCGCCCGGGACCGACGCGCACCCGACACCATCGCCACAATCTGCGCCAGCACGGTATCTGCGCCAACCCTTCTAGCCTCGATCACCAGGGAACCGTTCTTGTTGTTCGTGCCTCCGGTTGCGGCATCGCCCGGGCCCTTTTCAACCGGCATCGACTCGCCTGTCAGCATGCTTTCATCCAAGCTTGAATGCCCCTCTAGCACCATACCGTCTACCGGCACTGCATCACCTGGGCGCACGCGCAACCGGTCGCCTTTCATGATGTTTTCCAGTGGCGCGTCGTATTCAGTGCCGTCAGGCAGGACGCGGCGTGCGGTCTTGGGCGCCAGATTCAGCAGCGCCCGGATCGCGTCGCCAGTCCGTTCGCGCGCCCTCAGTTCCAGAACCTGACCCATGAAGACCAGCGCCACGATGACCACTGCGGCCTCGAAATAGGTGCCTACACCATGGTCCATGCGGTAAACCTCTGGGAAAACCCCGGGCAGGAAGGTGGCGACGACAGAATAGAGATAGGCCGCCGCCACGCCGAGCGAGATCAGCGTCCACATGTTTGGTGACCGGTTCAGCAGCGATTCCCACCCACGATTGAAGAACGGCAGCGCAGCCCAAAGCACGACCGGCGTAGCCAGCGCGAATTCCACATAGCTCGCGACCTGATGCCCGATCCAGTCGCGCACCGGAAGGCCCACCATCGGCCCCATCGTCAGCACAATCAGTGGCACCGCTGCCGCCGCCGAAATCCACATCCGTCGCGTGAAATCCGCCAGCTCATGGCTTGGCTCGTCAGTTGGCAGCATCGGCTCCAGTGCCATGCCGCAGATTGGACACGCCCCTGCTGCATCGCGGACGATCTGGGGGTGCATCGGACAGCTATACTGCGTTGCGGCAACGACGACCTTGCCGCGCCGCGCGGCATTGCCCGCGGCAAAGAACCATGGATCGACTCTGAACTTCGTCTGGCATTTTTCGGAACAGAAGTGGAAATCAATGTCGCCGAAGTGCTCTGTCCTTGTTCCGGGCTTCAGCGCCACCGTCATGCCGCAAACCGGATCTACGGTCGTCGGCCCTGAAGGGGACGGAGCAGGCGGCATGGCGTCAATGTCGTTCTGGGTTTTGTCTATCTGCGGATCGAGGGGGGGCATGGCTTGACTCCTTGGGCTGGACGGACCCCGTAGCGCACGGCACCCGACGTTAGCGTTGAGCTTGCGGCCTCCCTGCGCTGGAGGGTCAAGTGCAAACTGTTCGGTCGATCGAGCCGGTCAGATGGCGGCAACGGCCTTGGCCAGCAGGTCCCGCACCTGACCCGCGACCGCATGCAAGGCGGGATTGTCGATGGCCTGCATCGACGCCACAGGGTCAATAGCGCTTACCTCCACCCCGCCTGTCACGGCGCGCAGGATCACATTGCAGGGCAGCATGGCGCCCACGCGAGGCTCCATCCCGATGGCCTGATGCGCCATCCTGGGGTTGCAGGCCCCAAGGATTCGGTAGGGCCGCATTTCTGCACCCAGCTTCTTTTGCATTGTGGCCGCCACGTCGATCTCGGTCAGGATGCCAAAACCGTTGGCTGCCAGCGCTGCGCGGGTGCGGGCGTCAACCGCATCGAAATCTGCAGCCGCGATCAGGCGGTCGATTGTGTACGTCATCGGTTTACCCTTCAGTCTATTTGCGAAGATACTTCAGCAGTGCCGCTATCGCGAGACCGGCAAGCGCCAGGATGATGATCATCCAGACCCAGCCGAACCCCATTCCGTAACCCATCCCATAGTCGTTCATGATCGCAGTGTCCTTTATATGGTCCCGCCGAAGTGCTGCCGTCCGTGCAGCCTTGGACATCCGGATTGTTGATCTGCCGGACCGAGCGCCGTCGAGCCATCCGCGGTCCGCACCAGGAAAAGCAGAGGATCGCGGTTGCAGCGCTGCGGTCAGGCTGCGTCAAGCATGCACGAGCGGACTAAGCGTGCCTTGATCCATGTCAGGACTGCAGCCGATGGTCGACCTTTTCTGTGACGATCCGAATTCCATTTCTGCCGACATCGCGCCACAAGAACGTGCAGGGGGCCGAAGAACCCGAGCGGATGCGGTTGCTGCCATGCAGGTGTCATGCCGTCCGGTCAAAGCCGTGCCCAACCCCTGATCTGGCTTACAAACGGGTGTCGCCGGGCGGGTTCGTGAGCTGGGCGCCGACAGGATTGGGCAAGCCTTTCAAAGATTGCCGTATCCACGCGTGGAAGAGTGGCGTGGCGTTCCGGCCGTCTCATTCGGCTCGACCTTCTTGCGCCACGCCAACAGACTGGGCACATTACCGCGCACGGCATCGAAATCCGCCAGGGTCAATCGGCACCAAGGATCGCAAAAGCCGCCCAATAAGACGGGTTCTGCTGCAGAGTGTCGCCCTTTGCATCAGCCAGCGCCAGCAGCACCCTTTTGCTTTACTTCGGTCGCGCGCAAATCCGGATGAGCCTAGGCTTGCTCGATGAATCCGGTTGAGACCTGCAGTGCCGTGTGGGAATGAACCGACCAATGCGTCACAAGTTATGTCGTGGCCCAAGCCTGGAAAAAGGCTCGCGTCAAGCCTGATAGTCCGTCGCCATCTTGGCCGTCTCCCCCTGCCGTGTTGCAGGCAGACAGGATCAGCAGACGTGCGTTCAGGGTCAGGCTCTCAATCTCGGAGGCCGTCAGCAACCCGTCATCCGCCTTTGTCGCGATTGCGGGCGGAGTCAGAGCCAACCTGGGCTCGAGAGCGCCCGCCTCGCCCGCGAGCAGACCATGCGTCGCAAAGACCAACGTTCCAAAGTCTTGCAACCTCCCTTCGGCGTTCAGTGCCTTGATCTGCCCCTCGCGCGCGGCGCCTTGCAACAAGAGTTTGGCTTTTGCCGGCGCAAAAGCGTCTGCAATGGCGTTAATCTCGCAGCTGGCGTCGGGCAGGCTTGGCAGGGCACGCAGCTGGTCAGGCTGGGCGAGGGCCGCACCGTTGGGCATGGTTTCTGGCCGTAAGGACGCTGAGGATCGGGCGATAGCCACGCCCGACGCCGTGCAATCGGCGGGCACTGCCGCTGCCAGCACCGGGTCGCCGACCGCGAGCAAATGGTCACTGACAACAGGCGGTGCCTCGCGCAAAGCCTTCCAGGCCGGAACCGATGGCAGAACCGAAATGGCATGACGCCGGATCATCCAAGGGATCTCTTCGATCGCGGTACCCGTGACCAAAGCCTGAAATGGCAAACGCAGAAGGTCCGGCGGCGGCACAATAACCGGATGGGTCTTGCCAGCCAGCGCAGGTTCAATCCTACCGAAGAGATCGCGGTAAAGGGCCTGCGCTACCGCGGGGTCAAATCCGTCGGCCGTCCCCGGCCCATCCAGCACCATAACTCCGCGCAGTAGGGCAAGCTCCGCGGTACTGCAGCTCGGCTCGTTCAGCGCGATCTGACAGCGAAATGCGGTGATCCGGGCGTTCAGCGCGCCCTGGCTCGCTTCCGAAATGCGGGCAAAGTGCAGACCCTCCCGCGTCACTGCAATTGCGAGGTTGGACGAGCCGCCCAGCCCCGCCACCACATGTGGTCGCAATCCCGGCAGCACAAACATCACGAGCGCCTCATCGGGCGAAAGCAGGCGTTAGGTCTGTTCCAGGCTGACCGGTTCCACCATTGCCCGCCCTGTCATCTCCAGCCCGGCCTTGGCCAGATCGGCATCGGCACGGGCCAGATCCTGCGTCAAGGCCGCTGACCTTGCCCGCAACTCGGCCCGGTACGGCTCCATTTCATCCCCGCCCGCATAACTCGCCGGCAGGTCACGCGCCGGGCCGAATAGCTCGACAGCTCGGCAGAAAGCACGCTGTCGCGGGCCTGTGCCTCGATAAAGGCCCGCTCGGGCACGGTCATCACACCCGTGGCCGCTTAGGCCCGAAGCGCATCGCTGGCGGGCCCATAACGCCCCGCCGGCTGGTTGAGAAAGAACTTGCTTTACTGACCGGCTTGGGCAAATTCCTTAGCCACACCGGGCTGGATTGCCTGCACCAGTGTCATCCGTGCGTCGATCAAGACCAAGGCGTCGTCGGTGCGCCCCTCGCGTTCGGCCAGTTGCTGTGCCCCATAAAGCGCACTAAGCGAGGTAGATGCCCGGACGGATCCACCTTGCGCCACCATCTCGTCCAACGCCGCAGCCATCGCCGGGAACTGGCCGAGTTCAAAGAACTTGTCTGCAGCCGCGCTTAGAATATCCGCAGCCCAGATCGAAGTTCGGTCCTCTGTCACAAACCGGTCCAGCAGTGCCAGCGCGGCACCCTTCCGGCCCTTGTGCTGGGCCACGGTTACCGAGTTTTGCAAGGCCAGAAACCAGGTCAGACGCCCGGTGAGGCCCGAGGCGTCCGCGAGCTGCAGGGCCTCGGTCAGCGAAACCCCGGCCCGATCATCGCCGCCCGACTGCAGCAGCAGAAACCCCAGATTGTTCAGCGCTTCCAGGTCCTGCGCCGGATCATCAGCACCGCGTGCCGCAGCCAGCGCTGCTTCACCAAACTTCAATGCCCCCTTCAGATCTCCCGTCGAAAAGGTGGCAACCGTGGCCCGGTTCATTGCGGCAAGATCCTGGGCCCGCGCCATCCCGCTCAGGCAAGCAGCGATGAACAGCACTGCACCAAAACGATGAAGACACCGCAGCCGCACCTTTTTCGCACCACTGCTGATCAGCTGTCTCCGCATTGCTGAACCGGACTGTCTTTTCAGGTGCAGTTCGCCTGAATCTGTAGCGTGATCAACTACTTTGTCGGCAGCGCATAAAATTCATCATGATCTTGGGAAACCAAGGCAAGCTTCAGTCTGTCGCCAGCGGCTTTTGCGACATTGGTCCGGCACAGTAATCATAACCTGTCGGCGGACCGCAGCGAGCTATCTAGAGTGACGTTCTGTTCACGACTCGATGTCGGGGGGCAGCAGCACCGGCGCGCGCAGGGCATCCTTGATCAAGAACGTGCAAACTAGCATCGTTGCCCCCCCGGCATACCTGCGCACCACCCACTCTGCCAACAAGAGCCCCAAGTCGCGTTTAAATGCCTTCCGTGCCTTGGAAGTCGCAACGGATCAAAGCTGAAATCTCAACGTCCGTCAGGAACTGTTTGTGATCGGTTTCGATGCTTTTGAAGCCGAACCTGGCGGCTGGCTTATGGCCACGGGCGTTGTGTGGCCATTGGTGATTGCAGAATGTGATCCGCTGCCCGATCCCCGCCTTCACCTTCGATCTGTATTCCAGTATCTGATGGACAATGCATCGATTATTCAGCGATCGCCAATTGTGTTCGATATACGAAGGACCGCTGAGCGATTATTTTGTCCAAGCAGCGACTTTTACTGGCTCAGTGTTCGTGCCCATGCCGATGAAGCAGATCAGGATAGTGTGGGTGCGAATGACGCCGGGGTTCATGACGGTGCCAGTGGGAATATGGTTTGCTGAAGGGGCCGTCATGGGTATGCTGATGGTGCGTGTCGTGGGTGTGGCTGTGCTCGTGTTCCATCGCTTCGTGCAGATTGTCATGGTCGTGCCGTTCGGCCGGGTGCAGCCTTAGGCCGCCCGCCATCAGTGCGCTTGCAAGCAGAAACTGTGCTGAAAGCGGCTCATCCAGCAGCCTTATTGCCATCGCCGCGCCGACGAACGGGGCAAGTGGGAAGTAAGCCGCTGTTCGCGCCGCTCCAAGATGGCGCAGGGCGAGAACGAACAGCACAAGGCTGACGCCGACACCGAAGAACCCGACTGCAGCCGCGGCGCCGGTAATGCCAACAGAAGGCAATGTCGCACCACGCACGAACCCGACCGTGAGGTTGACGGCGCCTGCAACCGGGCCCTTGGCCATCGCAATCTGCACCGGATCGGCCGAGGATATTTTGCGCGTCAGGTTGTTGTCGATGCCCCAGCACAGGCAGGCAGCAGTGATCAATGCAGCGCCGATATCCAACGATGGCCCTTTCCCTGTCCACGACAGGATCACTGCGCCAAGAATGATGGCAACTGCCCCCAGGATCAAACGGCGATCAACATTCTCGCGGAACAGGGTCCAGGCGATGGCCGGCGTGAAGATGCCTTCGAGGTTCAAGAGCAGTGAGCCGGACGCAGCAGAGGTCTGCGACAAGCCCAGCATCAGCAGCAAAGGCCCCATGACGCCGCCGAACAGAATGACAACCGCAAGCCATGGCAGATCGGTCCGGCGCAGCGGAGCTTCGGGGGCCGGCACGTGAACTGCCGCGCGCGCCGAATGCACGATGGCCAAACCGATCCCTGCGCCAAGATACAGCAATCCCACCGACATTTGCGGATCGACCTGACCCAGCAGCAGCTTTGAAAGGGGAGCGGTACCGCCAAACAGCAACTTCGATCCCAAGGCCAAAGGAACGCTTGGCCAGAGGTGAGAGAAGTTGTTTCGCATGGCTCGCTTTCTGTAGCTCCACCCTCCGGCGCAGGGGCTGCTGGGACTGCCGGCACGATACATTGAAAAACTGCGCATTGCCCGGCCCGGTTCCTCTGGCGTAAAGCGCGATCACCGCCGCGCGCTAAGCGTGACCGCAGCCGTCGCTTTGGCGGCGGCCAAGATGGAAAGCCGCTTGCCCCAGCATGGTCATCAATGAAAACTCTGCCTTCGACCTGAAGGTAATCGTCATGAACTTTCAGACGCTCGCGGTCGTCCGGCAAGGCGATCAGGCCCAGAGGCTGACCCGCCCGCTAGACCGCCACGCCAGTTTCCCCCCCAATGCTCGACGGAAGGCTGCGCCAACCTAGCCACAGTATTCAGCCTTTCGCGAATTTTAACCGGCAGGTCATTCGCTTTACTGTGGTGAAGCCCTCGGAACGGCGATCTCGACGCCGCTATCTGCGAAACGCCTTGGGCGCGCCACCCTTGGGCTTTACCCGGTCAGGATCGGCCGCAAGGCTTCGGATTCTGTAAGAACGAACTCGAAAAACGCCGAAACCCGCTTGGTGTGACGCTGGTCGGGGTGGGTCAGGATGCGCCAGGCACGGGTCAGTTCCGGGACGGGGCCAATGATCCGGATCAGATCCGTCTCTGCATCACCCAACGACATTGGCAGGGCTGCTACCCCGACGCCGGCCTTGGCCGCATAGATCAGACCGAGCACGCTTGTGTTGCGCGCAGCGTAGGTTGCGTCAGGCGCCACCTGTCTGAGCCAGGTCAATACGCGGTGCTTGGCCATGCTTTCCTCAAAAGCAATAAGCGGGTGGCGCGCCAGATCGGCGATGGTGACCGGCGCGCCGTGTCTTTCCACATACTGACGGCTGGCATAGATCGCCCAAAGGCTGTCGGCGATCTTGCGCCCGACCAGAACGCTGTTTTTGGTATCGCCGGATCTCAGTGCAATATCCGCCTCACCCTTGGCGAGATCAATGTATTGATCACTCAGCACGAATTCGACCTTCAACTTCGGGTTGGCCGCGTGAAATCTGTCGAGGATGCCGGATTGAGTCAGGCGAAACGCGATGGGTTCAGGGCAGGTAAGACGAATAACCCCGATCTGCGCGCGACCAATATCGTCCACAGCCTGTGCGAAGGTCCGCGCAAATGCGGCGACCGCTTCGGCCTGAGGTAAAACGGCCGTACCAAGGTCGGTCAGCTGATAGCCCGTCGGCAACCGCTCGACAAGTTTCTGGCCCAACTGTAACTCAAGCTCCGCCAGCCTGCGCTGCACTGTTGATTGATTGACCCCAAGCGATCGAGCCGCAGCCAGCATGCTGCCCGCTTGCGCCACAGCCAGAAAATATTTCAGATCGTCCCAATCGAACATTGCCGGCGCCCCCCGCAAATCTGCTGCCCCGTTCCGCAACTCTGCGGCTGTGCACCGCGTTCTTGCAAGAGTAATGATGGCTTCAGGCAAAACGAGACACAGAGCAAGTTGCGCCCAATCCAATCCCTCGGCAAAGCTTGAACGCAAGGCGGCGTGAAACCGTTTGGGCAGCCCAAGCAAAGGAGCCTGCGAATGAGCCTCCAGAACAGCTCTCACGACGCGGCGTTCAAGGACAAGGTGCGCGACCAATGGGATCGCGCTGCCGCCGGATGGGACAGGCACGGACCCCAGATCCGAAACTGGCTTCGTCTGCCCACTGACGCAATGCTGGAAATGGCGATGGTGCGGGAAGGCCAGACCGTGCTCGATGTGGCGGCGGGGGCGGGCGATCAGACGTTGGATATCGCCGGTCGGGTCGGTGCGCAGGGCCAGGTCGTGGCAACCGATCTATCCGAGAGCATCCTTCACTATGCCCGCGACAATGCCCTTCGGGCGGGCTACTTCAATGTGCGCGTCCATTCCGCCGACGCAGAGAATCTCGGCCTGAACGGTGCTACGTTTCACGCGGCTGTCTGCCGCCTCGGGCTGATGTTTCTGCCACAGCCTCTGGCGGGAATATCAGAAATCCACCGTGTTCTGAAACCCGGCGGCCGGTTCTGCGCGATGGTCTTTGCCGGACCCGATCTGAACCCTTGCCTGCGCATCCTCACGTCCACAGCGATGCGCCATGCGGGCCTCGCGCCGCGTGATCCGTTCCAGCCTGGTGGCCTTCTGAGCCTTGGAAAGCCGGGAACAATGGATGACCTTTTTCAACGCGCCGGGTTCACTGCGGTAGCGACGACGCGGATGGACGCGCCCTTCCAACTGCCCACGACCAAGCACTATCTCGCGTTCATTCGCGAGTCTGCGGGGCCGATTCTGCAAATTCTGGCGCCACTCGATGAGACGGCACGCGCCGAAGCCTGGGCCGATATTGAAGCGCAACTGGACGTCTACCAGACCGAGGCCGGCTGGGTCGGGCCGAATTCAGTGCTGCTGACCGCGGGCGAACGATAATGGACGCAGCCCCGAAGCAAGATTCAGAGCGGAAAACAGTCCTGTTCAAGCGCCTGGTCCTTGCCTCCTGTCTGGCCATCGCAGTGATTGCCGGCGTGACATTCTCGCTGCTGACAGCCGATCAGGCCGTATTCAGTGATATATGGGTGCGCAAGTTGGTGGGTGACCTTGGCGTGTTCGGCCCGCTGGCCCTGATCTTCCTTATGGTTGCAGCCATAGTGGCAAGTCCGATCCCCAGCGGCCCAATCGCCGTCGCAGCGGGGGCGCTATACGGAACGCTCTGGGGCGGCGGCATAACAGCCGTCGGCGCAGTGCTTGGGGCGGTGATCGCCTTCGGCGCAGCGCGCTACCTCGGCCTTGATGCGCTGAGGCGTTCGGACAATCCAGTCATCAAATACATCGTCCGACCCCGGTCGCAGGTTGCACTGATGCTGATTGTCTTTGCCTCTCGGCTTGTCCCTTTCATCTCTTTTGATGCGGTCAGCTACGCGGCAGGCATCACCTGTCTTTCCATCGGCCGGTTTGTCCTCGCCACCTGTCTGGGCGTTCTTCCGGTCTGCTTTGCCTTGTCCGCGATGGGCGCTGGTATTGCGGATGGCGGCGCAAACTGGATGTGGATTGTCGGGTTGGGCGGTGCAATCACCCTCTTGCCCATCATTGGCAAGTGGATTTGGGATAGGACTCGGACTCGGGCCTAAACGCCAATCTGCTCATCTGGGAAACAAACTTGGCAATCATGCTTGAAAGGATGGGTGTGATCACCCGCTTCTATTCTCCTCGACCTGCATCTATCGCATTGATTTCCTGAAAGATCGCTGTTTTCTTCTGGTCGGGATTACGCGGCGTTCAGACCTTTCATGCCATCTTCCGCATCCACAATGTGCACATTGCAGCCCATGGCGCGATGTTGCTGGCTCAGCCCGCGGTGGCGCTGGCCGCCTCGGATCGGCTGATGGAGATGCTGCTCGAAGACGTCGTCTGCTTCATGCCCGAAGTTTTCGAAAGCTTTAATGGCAAGAAGACCCATGTCAGCGAGCGCTTCCGTCGGGACAGGGGTTCTCGACGAACCCTTCGCTCACGATCGTGGCTTCACCGCTGTATGACGGCCGCGATGCGCCATGCCCGCGCAATTCCCACGCGCATCTTGGGCACCCTGCCGAAGCGGGACGCGAACTGGCACTCGCGATCACAGCACGCAAGGCGATCTTTGTGAACTGGATGTATTCAACGCCACCGTCGATGACGGTCTGAAGGTCGGAGACGCGATAATGGACGGCGAGACCGCCTTCAGAGGCGGACGCGATGACGATGGCCTCGACCGTCAGCGACGGTTCGTCGAGATCGACGACAACCTACTTTGCGACGAGCCTTGGGATTGATGCAGCCTGCACGTCACGCTACCTGCGTGCTCTTGATGGACGAGCTGCCGTTCGACGAAGTCGGGTCGCTTTCTTGCAGTCCAGACAGCGCCCCCACGCAGGTTTTCACGATGGGCCCGGGCGTTGCAACGACCGGAGTAGAAGGACGCAGCAAGCGCGACTATCAGGTTCTGATCGTCGTGGAGCTGATGATTGACGGGTGACGCCATCCGCCAGAGATTAGCACTTTTGATTGCCATGCGGCAGGAAAAAGAAGGGAAATTCAATCTATCGGGATGACCGGAGCAGTCCAGGACAGGTGGACGGTGAACCGTACCTCACGGCTTTCGAAATTCACTTGAAACTGCACCGTGCAATGATCCAGATCAGCGCAGGCACGCGCGAAGAGTGCAGACTGGCGCTCTAATTCCGTTGATGGAGGGCCACACATGAAACAAGCAGAAGCCTCTGCCGATGCCACCCCACAGGGTGAACTGCATCCGGATCAAGCACACAAGCCCACCTGGACTGAGCTGATCGACGTGAGAAGCGACGAACTGGTTGCGCAGGTCAAGCGCCTGGCCGCCGAGGGGAAGGTCAAGCGCATCCGCGTCATCGAGCCGGACGGCGACATCGTCCTTGAAATGCCTCTGACCATCGGCGCGATTGCGGGCGGGGCCGTCATGATTGCCGCACCACTGCTCGCGCTGCTTGGCGCGCTCGCGGCTTTCGTGACCAGGGTCAGGATTGAGGTCGTGCGAAACGGGGACCGGCCTGAAGAGGTGCCGGAAGCCTGATTTCTTTGGGGCAAGCCCGGCCTTTGCACATGATGCGGTGTGAGGTCGGGAAAACTATTGTGCGACCTGCCACGGATTCGAGTCCAGAAGTGGTGGCCCCATGGAAGTTAGAGCGACAGCGACATCAAAGAAACGGCGTTTGGGATGAGCCATGACATATCGCCCGATCTTGTCCTTTAATGAGTCGACGACACGGTAGCGTCCAATGGGCTCATACGCGCAGAGCGCGGAGTGAACACTTGACCCTTCTCTCGTGAAGGCGCGTGTTGCGCGCATATGCTGCGCGAGGATCTAAAATTATTCGCCGACTTGCTCTTTTTCCGGACTGTTGCGCGGTAGATACCGCGTTGCGCGATGGGTGCTCGGAAAAGCAGCGGTCCGGTTGCGTCGCCCCTAAGATCGGTCCTGCCGCAATCAAGGGGATTTGTTCTGTCACCGCATGTTGACCTGCTGCCGGTATGTAACCGCCAGATTGCATGCTTCGCCCGCATTGCATTTTCGAGTGCGACTTCACCCGCAGTGATTTTTTGCCCTCGGCGTCGCCGCACCGCTACGGCGGCATGATGTTCGAGATTGTCGTTCCCCTCCGGCGTTTCCGAACGTGCGAGGGCGGCATCCGTCAGGATGCCAAGTATCTCGCGCTCTGGCAGAACGTTCCTGTCGTTAGTGCCAAAAGCAGAGACTCTACGATCGGGAGCGCGGCTGCGCCTGAAACATCAATAGCGAGGCTCATCATGTGAAACCTTTCCACGACGTGGCGAGTAGGGATGAAGTCCGAACGGGCAATGCACAAAGTCTCCCCACATTGACACGAGGCAGCGACCCTGCACTGATTGAGAGCAGTGTGCGCAACGGCTCTGTCGATTTGATTTGCACTGAGCGACAAACAGACAAGACAGGCGGCTACACCCGAGCGGAAGCTGAGGTCGTGGCTGCGATCCTCAAAGGGATACCCGGCGGCCTTTGTGACATGAACATGGCGATGACCGGGGTCAGACTTGCCCGTGCCGAGATGACGCCCGTTGGCATCCCCAGCCTCATGCCAAGCCGTGTGCCAGTCAAGATAAGCGCGACAGGAATGACCAACGTTCGACCGCGTTCGTCGTGAGTACCGAAGAAATGCTGTCACGAGGAAAATGGCACACAATGGCGTCATCAGTCAGGACGAGCCGCAACGGTCAACGTTCGCCTGCATCGGGGACAAAAATGTTTGCACGACTTTCGTTGGCTCAACCATCTGCTTCGCGCCAGGATCGAACAGCGCGGCGGATGCTGCAAGCGAAGCTGAGTGAGCAAGGCTCCATGTGGTTTCACGCGTCAAAGATCATGGGACAATGAACGAAAAAGGATATAAACCCGAACCTGAGATTGTGCTGAATGACGATCTCGGCGGTCTTTTCGTGAACGATCAACCTGTTGCCAGCGTTGTCCAGAGAGCGGCCAGAGCTTTGCGGTAGCGGAGACTGATTTGGCTTCGTGTCGGACCCTCAGGCTCGGCAGCGATCGACAGCGCGGCGCGGTCGTAGAGGGCGTTGGCAAGGTCGGCGTAGATCGCAGGATCGCCTTCAGGAAACCGGTCTTCTGCCTGGGCTTTGGTGATCGCTTCAGCCAGCACTTTGCGGCCAGCCTCATCTTCGACGGCATCAAGCGTCGCCCTATCGAACACCGCCGGTGCATCAAGAAGGAGAATTCGGTGACGCCCCTGTACTTCCATCGCCACAAGAAAAGCTTCGCCGCCGGAGATGATTGACCCGATCGGATCCGTAACCGCTGCGGCGTGTAGTTCAATCTCTGCCATCACGACAGCTTGTTCGGCCTCGACCACAGCCAAAAAGAGTGCCGCCTTGTCTGCAAAGTGATGATAAAGCGCACCGCGCGTTACCTGTGCCGCGGCCACAATCTCGGGCGTTCCTGTCGCCGCGTAACCGCGTTCGGCGAAAAGCGCCCGCGCTGCGTCCACCAGGACGTGCCGCATCTGGGCGCTGCGTTCGGCGTTCGGCGTGCGCTTCTTTTTCTCTTGCATACAGCCTATCTGTTTGTTGTTTGTAATAAACATACCGTGTGCATGTTTTTGTTCTCAACGCAACCGAAGAAAGAAACCTACATGAAAACAACTTCCTTCTATCCAGTGATCATGATCGAAGATGTCGCAATGATTGCAGCGTTCTATGTGGAAAACTTCGGCTTCAAACGTGTTTTGAGTCAGATTGGTACGTGCACCTTACGTCGATCCAAAACCCAAGCATGAACCTGGCAATCCTGCCCCATGATCACGAAACCATCCCGGACAGTTTTCGAACACCTGTTGCGGGGCTCGTTCTCAATTTTGAAGTCGAGGACGTCGATGCCGTACATCAAGCCATGGTCAAGGCGGGACTGCCTGTCGTAAGATCGCTTCGTGACGAGGAATTCGGCCAACGGCACTTTATAACGCGTGACCCCGCCGGAACGCTTATTGATGTGATAACGCCAATCCCGCCCACCGCATCGTTCGCCGATCATTATAGCGCCGGTGCTTTGCCAACCTGAACCATCCGCCATGTAGGGGCTTCACGCCTTTTAGCCGCCGGGTGGCCTGCCAGTAAATACCGCCAATTGAGCGTCGAACGCGCGCTTGAAGGCCGGCCGCGTTTCGCCGCGGGCGACAAAGGCAGAGAGGTTCGGATATTCGTCCAGCAGGTTCGATCCATTGAAGCGGCGCAGCACCGTCACCATCAGCAGGTCACCGGCGTTGAAGGCGCCACCGAGCCAGTCTGCATCGCCAAGCCGGTTGGAAAGTTCCCCCAGCCGTGCGCTGACGCGAACTTCGAGAATGGATCGGTGTTCCTTGAACCAGACCTTGTCGCCGTCAATGATCTTGGCGATGGCAAAGTCCCAAATGGGCGGCTCTACCGTATCAAGCGCTGCAAACGTCCATGCAACGGCGCGCGCGCGGCCGTTCGCATCGTCTGGCAACAGGCCCGCATGGCGCTTGGCTATATCGCCGCCCTTGGCCATCGCCTCCGTCAGCGCGCGCGGCGTGATCTGCCATGACAGACCCCACTTGTCCTGGCACCAGCCGCACTCGCTCTCCCGTCCGCCGTTGCCGACGATGGCGTTCCAGTAGCCGTCGGTTTCGGCCTGATCGTCGGTGGCGATCTGGAAGGAAAAGGCGACGGTGTGCGGGAAGGCGGGTCCGCCGTTCAATCCGATGCACGGGATGCCCGCGACGGTGAACTCCACCACCAGCGCGTCGCCCTGCTTGCCGCCAGGAAAGTCGGCGGGGGCACGATGGACGGCCCCGACACGGCTGTCGGGAAAGGTCGCCGCGTAGAACTGGGCCGCTTCTTCGGCGTTGTGGTTGAACCACAGACAGATTGTGTTCTTGGTCATGTTACTTGCTCCTGTTGCCAACAAGTGCGAAGGCAGCACCCTGGGGATCAACGCCAACCATTGAGAAGTCGCCACCCGGAATCTCTATCGGCTCCAGCACAACGCTGCCGCCATTCGCCGCAATCGCCGCCGCTGCCGTGTCGATGTCCGGGACGCGGAAATAGTAGGTCCAGATCGACACCGGCATCTGCGGCATCTTGGGCATTACCGCACCGATCATCCCGTACAAGGATCCTGCAGGATTTCGGCCGTACCGCAGGAATTCATACTTTCCCATTGGCCCCATATCCATCTCGCCGTCCTTCACCCAGCCAAAGCGTTGGCCGTAAAAGTGCAGCGCCGCCTCCGGATCGCTCGTCGCCAGTTCATTCCAGGCGCAATGGCCGACGCGGGGCTTGTCATACGAGAACGACAGGCTTTCCATGTCCGGGTTGCCTGCGGGCGGGGTAGCGTTGATGATGTAGAGCGGCGCGCCCTGCGGGTCGACAATGAAAGCCATCCGTCCTACGCCGGGGGTGTCCCACGGCTGCCTGAGGATGGTGCCGCCACCGTCGGCGAAAGTCTTCGCCGCCGCATCCACATCGTCGACCGCAACGTAACCCAGCCATCCCGGTCGGGCACCACCTGTCTGCATTTCGGCAGTCAGCGGCATCAGTCCGGCAACCGGACCGTTCTTGGTCGCGATCATCCGATAATCCGTCGGGTCTGAAGTTCAAACCTCGATCTGCCAACCGACCACCGCCTGATAGAAAGCACGCGCGCCGTCGGCATCGGTCGTCATCAGTTCGTACCAGATGAAACCGCCGTGATGGTTTGCCATTTTAGATTTCCTCGGGGTTAAGGTTCAGCAGCGCCTTGCCGCTTCCATCCATTGCGAAGGGCACGGAATCATGGATATGCGCGATTCTCCAATCGTGATCCTGCCGACGCAGCACCACTGTCGAGCGAAACCACAGGCTCTGAGCGTCGCCGCCGATTTTGACGCCGGTCATGTGGCGCAGCGATCATGCAACCGCGAAGTCGCCGTCAACTTCGACAGTTACGTCGCCTGTTTTGATGTCGACCGGCCCGTCCCATGTCGCGAACCATTACTCCAGACCTGTCTGGTCGCGCACCATGGCGGGTGACTGCGCCAAGGGCGGCGCGAGGTCATAGGCGACCACATCATCGGCGTATGTTGCGATGGCAGCGCCGACATCGCCAGTTTGGAAAGCCAGTGCAAACGTGTCGAGGACGTCGCGCACGGCTTGTCGATCCTGCTGCTTGTCATTTCTCCACGATGTAGACGGGGTCGAAGCCGCCCCAGATCATCCGTTTGCCATCGAACGGCATGGCGTCCGGCTGCATGTCGGGATCAGCCATGATCTTGGCCCAGCCCAAGTCGCGTGCGGCCTTGTCGGGCCATTCGACCCACGAGAAAACCACCACCTCGTCGGCCTCGACCAATACCGACCTTGGGAAATCTGTGACTTTGCCAACCGGAACGTCCTCACCCCAGGTTCCGCAGGATCGGATCGCGCCGAGTGCAAGGAATTCCGCCGAAGCCTTCTCCGCCATCGCCACATAAGCGGCGCGATTGCCGGGCGTGACCGGCGCGATGAAGCCATCGACATAGCCAGTTATCCCGGCGCTTTTTGCATCAACGATTGTTGTAAAGCTGCCGAAGATCATGCGCTTGCCATCGAACGGCATCGGTTCGGCCATCATGGCGGCGTTCGTCTCCAGCGCCGTCATGGCGGTATCGCGCGTCACCTTGTCGGGCCATTCGATCCAGCTGAACACGACTGTCTCGTCGTCGCTTGCTCGGACAGCGCGCGCAAAG
>Ga0105048_10008587_pt1 | contig 16334 bp, 15 predicted proteins | sample MAT05_FD_78382 | JGI IMG/M metagenome (GOLD analysis project Ga0105048, IMG submission 78382) | Freshwater microbial communities from Lake Fryxell liftoff mats and glacier meltwater in Antarctica - MAT-05 | ecosystem: Environmental > Aquatic > Freshwater > Ice > Liftoff microbial mat | place...
AGACCGTCACCGGCGACGTAGCTGTTGACCATCGGGTTGAGCTCGGCGGTGCGGGGCGTGGCGTCGACGAGCTTGTCGAACCGGGCCTGGATCCCGAGGTCCCATCCGAGGCAGTAGATGCCGGTGCGCAGCAGCGAGGTCTCGACCAGCTGGCCGCGACCCGTCTTCTCCCGTTCGAGCAGTGCACCCAGGATCCCGGCGACCGTGGTGACGCCGGTGACGTGATCCCCGAAGCCCCCTCGGATGGCGGGCGGCGGCTGGCCCTCGGGTGCCAGGGTGGATGCCACGCCGGTGCGGGCCCAGAAGCCGCCGACGTCGTAGCCGGCCCGGTGGGCGTCGGGGCCCTCGAGCCCGTAGCCCGTGACGCTGGCGTACACGAGCCGCGGATTGGCCTCCAGGAGCGCCGCGGGCCCGAGCCCGAGGCGCTCGACCGCCTCGGGCCGGAGGTTGGTGATGAACACGTCGGCGTCGGCGACGAGCCGCAGCACCACCGACCGGCCCTCGTCGGTCCCGAGGTCGACGACCACCGAGCGCTTGCCCCGGTTGTCGAGATCGAACGGCGGCGACTCGGGTTGGCCGTGACCGGCGATCAGGTTGAACACCCGGCGCATCGGATCACCCGCCGGCGCCTCGATCTTGATGACGTCGGCACCCCAGTCGGCGAGGATCCCCCCGGCGGCAGGGCCCGCCACCCAGATCCCGAGCTCGATGATGCGGTAGTCGTCCAGCATCGGCTCACCGTACCGCCGCCCCACCACCCCGCTCCGCCCACTGGGCACACACGTTTCGTTGCGCCACCCCAACGCCCAGTGGGCCCGGGCCGTCCCCCATGCCCGCTCCCACTGGGCAGCCAGGTGCCGTTCCGTCACCCGAACGCCCAGTGGGCACCGAAGGCCGTCATCCCCGATGCGGTGCGCGCCTGGGTCCGCGCGGGTCGGGGTCCGTAGACTCCGGAGCACCATGGCTGCACCAGTGAACCCGACGACCAACGGCGCCCGGGTGGGCCACGGATCCGGGTTCGAGCCCGGGCCGGACAGCCCGGCGGACCTCGCCATCGGATCGTTCAGCGACAACCCGCCCTGGATCGTCGATCCCGCCTCGATGACCTGGCGGGGTCCCGTCGATGCCGTGCGTTGGGTGACCCGGCGCTCGGTCCCCGAACTGGTTGCGCCCCGGCGGTTCCCGTCGGGCACCCGGGTGTTCACCGTGGTGCGCCACCTCGGACCCGCCCTCGGCCTCTGGGCGCTCGGTGCCCGGCGCCGTGGCGGCAGCGAGTCCAAGTCCGACCTGTCGCGGCGGTTGCGCATCGCGGCGGAGCACCTCGGCCCGACCTACATCAAGCTGGCCCAGATCATCTCGTCGGGCGAGGGCCTGTTCCCCGAGGAGCTGGTCAACGAGTGCAAGAAGTGCCGTGACCAGGTGCCACCCGAGGACTGGTCCGACATCCGCGCGGTCATCGAGTCCGAGCTCGGACAACCGCTCGATGAGGTCTTCTCGTCGATCGACCGTCGTCCCCTCGCTGCGGCGTCGATCGCCCAGGTGCACGCCGCCACCCTGGTCACCGGCGAGCGCGTCGTGGTCAAGGTGCAACGACCGTCGGTCGCGACCCTCGTCCACGCCGACATCAAGGTCATGGCCTGGCTGGCGCCGTTCCTGGTCGGCCGCATCCCCATCTCGGCCCTCGCCAACCCACCGGCCCTCGTCGAGCTGTTCGCCGAGACCATCACCGAGGAGCTCGATTTCCGGCTCGAGGCCCAGAACATGCTCGACGTCGCCGAGATCTTCGCCGAGCTCGGCCAGCGGGGCTACGTGATCCCCCGTCCCCACCCGACCCTCGTGACCCCCCGGGTGCTCGTCATGGAGCGCCTCGACGGTTTCGCGTTCTACGACGTCGCCGGCATCAACGACGCCGGCATCGACACCACCGAGGTCGTGCGCATCGGCATGATCGGCTTCATGGAAGGGTGCATGCTCTACGGCCTCTTCCACGGCGACCTGCACGGCGGCAACCTCTTCGTGATGCCGGACGGCCGGGTGGCCCTGCTGGACTTCGGCATCACCGCCCGCATGAACGAGTTCCAGCGCCTGGCGTTCCTGCGCCTGCTGGTGGGCGCCAGCATGAACGACGTCACGATCCAGCTCGAGGCGTTCCGCGACCTCGGCGCCCTGCCTCCCGACGCCGACCTCCCGGCGATCATCGCCGATCTCGGGCTCGACGGACCGCCGATCGACCCCACGGCGCTCACCCAGGAGGAGATGCTCACCGAGATCCAGCGGCTGATCAAGGCCCTGCTGGGCTACGGCGCCCGGATGCCGAAGGAGCTCATGCTCTTCGTCAAGAACATGGTCTTCCTGGACGGCGCCATCGCCTCGCTCGCCCCGGACCTCGACCTGTTCGCCGAGATCACCACCATCTCGATGTACTTCGCCGAGACCCACGGCGAGCGCATCGCCGCCGAGGTCGGCATCGACCCGAACGCCTTCGAGTTCGACTTCACCGGCATCAAGGGTTCGTTCGGCGTCGATCCCACCGACACCGAGTCCCTCACCTACCGCGATCTGCAGGAGCGTCGAGACGTCATCCGCGAGCGCATGCAGCACAAGCCCAAGCGTCGCCGCCGTTGACCGTGCCCTCCCCATCGAAGACGAGCCTGCCCGCGTCCGGCGGTCGCCGACTTCGGCAGACCTCGGGCCTCGCCGTGGTGGTCCTGGTCGTGGTCGGCTTGGCGGCCGCGTGCGTCGGGAGCGGCAAGACCCCCCGGACCGAGAGCATCGAACCGTTGCCCGAAGGCATGACGGTCGAGACCGACGCCGTCGACGGCTGTCGCGAGGGCGAGTCCGGCTTCGACTACCGCTTCGTGGTGGTCGGCCCGGCCGACACCCGGCCCACCGGTGCGCTCATCGAGCACCTGCGGACCAAGGACTTCTTCCGGACCGTCCTGGTGGACGACCGCGACCTCCGGACCACCGACGACCTGCCATGGGCCCAGATCGGCCTCCAGCACCGGCTGTACCCGCTGCGGGCCGAGATCGGCCGCCTCGACCGCTACCTGGACGACCCCCAGCCGCACACCGGCCCACCCGTGGACTCGATCCCCCAGGACGTCCGTGACGCCGCCGAGGACTACGTGCTCGTGGCCCTGCGTCCCAGCGATTTCCAGTGCCACACCCCGCTGTGAACCCTCGACGAGGTCAGGACCCGCTGGGCACCGAGGTCTCGTCCCGGTGCTCGACCCGGCCGTCGGCGTGGCGAGCGAAGCGACCGGCCTCACGCCCGTGGACGGGATCGTCGGTCGGCCACGGCCAGCCGCCGAACCCCGTCGAGCGGTAGTCGGCGAACGCCTGCTCGATGCCGGCGTCGTCGTTCATCACGAACGGGCCGTACTGGGCGACAGGCTCGCCGATGGGCCGACCCTGGAGCACCACGGCGGACGCGCCCTCGCTGGCCGACGTGATGGTGACCGGTTCGTCGGCGCGGAGGACCGCGCCGGTGGACGCGGCCAGGTCATGCGCGGCGATGGCCGCCGAGCCCTCGTAGACGTAGAGCGTGCGGACGGTGTCGGACCTGCTCGCGGGCGGGATCACCCACTCGGCTCCGGCGTCCATGGCGATCTGCCAGATGGCGACGTCGGCCTCGGGGCGCGAGGCCCACGAGCTCGGCGGCGGCGACGGCGGGGTGAGCCCCGCCAGCTCGCCCGCCACGACCGTGACCTCGGTGGTGCGGCCCTGGCCGTCGGTGGCGACGAGGCGGGGGATGTCCTCGCTCCACAGCATGGTGAAGTGGGGCTCGACCATCTTGTCCTCGGCCGGGAGGTTCAACCAGATCTGGAAGAGCTCGCAGGTGTTGGGCCCGGTGCGGTCGAGGAGGGGGAACATCTCGCAGTGGACGATGCCGCCTCCGGCGGTGAGCCACTGCACGTCGCCGCGCCCGAACCGGGCCGTGGCGCCGAGCGAGTCGGAGTGGTCGATGTAGCCCTGCCGGGCGAGCGTGACGGTCTCGAAGCCCCGGTGCGGGTGCTGCGGGAAGCCGGGGATGGTGCTGCCGTGGTACATCCGCCACCCGTCGGTACCGGCGAAGTCCATGCCGATGTCGCGGGCCTCGAGCGACGCGTCCGGTCCGAAGTGCTCGTTGGCCTCCGGGTAGAGGTCGAGGTGGTGGACGCAGAACAGGAACGGGTCCACCGTCGCCCACTGGAAGCCGAGCGGGATGATCTGCAGCACGGGATCAGCCATGGGTCAATCGTAGGGAGCCGAACCCTGGTCGGCATCCGCCGCCGTCCGTTCCCCTACGATCGCCTCCCCGGATCGAACGGAGCACCCCATGAAGTCTCGCTCGCCCGCCCTGTACGTCGTCGCCGTTGGCGTGGTGGTGCTCGTCGCCGGCCTGGTCCTCACGATCCTGCCCGGCCCGGGGCTGCTGGTGGCCGTGGTCGGTGCGCTCGGGATGATCCTCGGGCTCGTCCTGCTGATGATCGAGCACCGCGCCGATCCGGCCGTCGGGCCCCCGTCGGACGGGTACGGCGGCGGCCAGTAGCGTTCGCCCGATGCGCCTGGTGATCGCCAACTGCTCGGTTGACTACGTCGGCCGCCTCTCGGCCCACCTGCCCATGGCCCCCCGGTTGATCATGGTGAAGGCCGACGGATGCGTGGCGATCCACGCCGACGGCGGCGCCTACAAGCCGCTCAACTGGATGAACGCGCCCAACACCCTCACCGAGGAGGACGGGCGCTGGGTCGTGAGCAACCCCAAGGGCGAGTCGCTGATCATCACCCTCGCCGAGGTCCACAGCGACTCGGCCCACGAGCTGGGCGTCGATCCCGGGCTCCAGAAGGACGGGGTCGAGGCCCATCTCCAGGTCCTGCTCGCCGCCAACCCCCACACCATCGCCGAAGGGCTCCGACTGGTCCGCCGGGAGTACCCCACCGACATCGGCCCGGTCGACCTGCTGTGCCGTGACGCCGACGGGGTGGCCGTGGCCGTCGAGATCAAGCGTCGCGGTGACATCGACGGCGTCGAGCAGCTCGCCCGGTACATCGAACGGCTGAACCTCGATCCGCTGCTCCGGCCGGTCCGAGGCGTCTTCGTCGCCCAGCAGATCAAGCCGCAGGCCCGGGTCCTGGCCGAGTCACGCGACCTCCACTGGGTCGAGGTCGACTACGACGAGCTGCGAGGCATCGAGTCCAACGAGCTCCGGCTGTTCTGACCGTGCCCACCCGCACCCGCCGCCGCCTCGTGTCCCGAGCCGTCGGCCCCGACGACGCACCGCCCGAGCAGGGGGTCGATGGCGACGCCGGATCGGTCCCCGCGCCGGACCCCGACCGGCGGTCACCCCGACCCCAGGAGCACCAACCGCCCCGTCGCCGGCCCGACGTGTCGACCCCCCAACCCCAACAGCGAGGATCCCGCGGCGCGGACCAACACCGCCCTCACGTCCTCCATCGAGGCAAACTCGCCACCTGCGCACCGCGCCGCCGCCCGATCAACTCGCCACGCAGAGGCCGTTGTCGAGCACCACGCGGCCGTCGTCACCGCGGGTCCGGTAGACGAACTGGCCGTCGCCGCCATCCCACATCTCCACGGTGAGCGCCTCGCCCGGGAAGACCGGAGACGAGAAGCGGCCGTCCATGCGCCGGAACCGGGCCGGGTCGCCGCCGCACACCGCGTGCAGGAGCGCCCGACCGGTGAACCCGTAGGTGCAGAGGCCGTGGAGGATCGGTCGGTCGAACCCGCCCATGGCCGCGAAGGCCGGATCGGAGTGCAGCGGGTTGCGGTCGCCCGAGAGCCGGTAGAGGAGTGCCTGGTCCGGCCGGGTCTGGTAGGTCACGACGTGGTCGGGGTCGCGGTCGGGTGCGGCGTTCTGGCCGCCGGACGGGCCCCGGTCACCACCGAAGCCGCCTTCGCCCCGGATGAACGCCGACATGCGGCTCTTGAACAGGACCTCGCCGGTGGCGACATCGGTGGAGGTCGACTCGCTCACGACCACCGCGCCCTTGCCCTTGTCGTAGATGCCGACGATCTCGGCGACGGTGCTCACCCGCCCCTCGACGGGGATCTCGCCGAACAGCTCGATCGACTGCTCGCCGTGGACGAGCATGGCGGGGTTGAAGGTTCCGATGGTGGCCATGGCACCGAACCCGCCGGCGCCGAGCACCACCGCGGTGGTGGGCAGCACCTGTTGGGGCGTGTCCGAGGTGTTCTCGGTGGTGAAGGCGAGCTCGTCGAGTCCGGCACCCACGCCGAGGGCGTAGAGGATGGTGTCCTTGGACGACCACGAACGTTCGGCCGGTTCGCCCTTGGAGCCGACGGCATCAGGATTGATCGGCATCAGCGAGACCTACGCCTTCTTCTTGTCGTTGCCGCCCATGTCGGCGTTCGGGCGAGCCTGGGACACCAGGTCGAGGACCAGGGGTCCGAGCGCCTCGGGGTCGAGCACCGGTTCGGCTGTCGGGCCTCGGTGCCAGCCTTCGGACACCGAGATGGCGCGCCCGGACACGTCGAACACCCGGCCGCTGACCTCGCGTGACTCCGGGGAGGCGAGCCACGTGATGATCGGCGCGATCCACTTCGGCGACATCTGCTCCTTGGCCTCGTCGGAGGCGTTGCCCATGCCCAGGTTCTCGGTCATGCGGGTGAGGGCGGCAGGCGCGATGGCGTTGACGGTGACGCCGTAGCGCTCGAGCTCCATGGCGGCGATGATCGTGAAGGCGGCGATGCCGGCCTTGGCCGCGCCGTAGTTGGTCTGGCCGACGTTGCCGTAGATGCCCGATGGCGAGCTCGTGTTGATGATGCGACCGTCGTTCTCCTCGCCCGCCTTCGAGCGGTCCCGCCAGTAGGCCGCGGCGTGGTGCGCAGGACCGAACGTGCCCTTGAGGTGCACCTTGATGACGGCGTCCCACTCGGCCTCGGTCATGTTCGTCAGCATGCGGTCCCGGAGGATGCCGGCGTTGTTGATGACCACGTCGAGCCCACCGAAGGTGTCGACCGCCTGATCGATCAGGTTCTTGGCCCCGGCGAAGTCCGAGCAGTCGTCGCCGTTGGCCGCCGCCTCGCCCCCCATGGCGATGATCTCGGCCACGACGTCGTGCGCAGGGCCCGTGCCCTGGCCCGACCCGTCCATCTCGCCACCGAGATCGTTGACCACGACCTTGGCGCCGTGCTCGGCCAGCATCAGCGCGTGCTCGCGACCGATGCCGCGCCCTGCGCCCGTGATGACACAGACGCGACCCTCACACAGTCGACTCATCGACAACCCCCTTCGTGTCGGACCCTGACGTGGTCCCCTACCGTCGTGGCCCCCCGAACCGGGTGGACCCTGTCGTCCGCCCCGGGCGTGCCCGGGATCGGTTGCGGTGATTCTGCCAGGTTCGACCCCGTCGCGGTCCACCCGACGGTCGGGACCACCGATTCCGGTCACGGTCCCCGCCGGGTGGTGACCGCGACCCGAGGCGTCGGCGCGCGAAGCTCGTGACCCATGTCTTCGCGCCCTCGTACCCGCATCATCGTGTCGACCGTCGCGGTCTTCGCGGTGATCGCCGTCGTCCTGGGCGCCTGGGCGATCGACTCCTCCCGCCAGTCCGGCCGCACCGCACGGGGTCTCACCATCGCCGACCGACCCGTCGGCGGACTCACCGAGACCGAGCTCACCGCCGCCGCTTCCGAGCTCGCGGCGAGCTACGACGACGCCTGGATCACCATCGCCTCACCCGCCGGCGACCTCGACACCACCGCCGCAGCGGTCGGACTCGCCCTCGATCAGGATGCGGTCGTCGACGCCGCCCTCGCCGTCGATCGCGACGACAGCGCCCTCACCCGGCCGTTCTCGTGGGCGAGATCGTTCGTCGCCGCCCGCGACGTGCCCCTGACGTTCCGCGTCGACCCGGCGGCGCTGGCCGCCGGCACCGCGGAGCTCGACGCCGCCAACCGAGTCGCACCCACCGAGCCGGGCATCGCGGACCAGAACGGCGCGATCGAGGTCGTCGCCGGCATCGACGGCCAGGCGATCGACATCGACGCCCTCGCCGTCACCCTCGTCGACACCGCCGAGCAGGGCTCCACCCCGATCCGGGTCGAGGCCTCCCCGGTCCCGGTGCCGCCACGGTTCAGCGACGCCGACGCGCGGGCGGTCGCCGACCAGGCCACGACCATCACCGCCACCCCGCTCGCGCTCGAGATCGGGGGCAAGAGCGCCACGGTCGTCTCGGCCACCCTGCGGTCGTGGCTGTCCGCGGTGCCGGGTCCCGACGGCCTCGTGCTGCAGGCCGACCAGGCCAGGATCGTCGCCGACCTGCCGACGCTCGCCACCGACCTCGGCGTCGCGCCCGTACCGGCGTCGTTCACCGTGGTCCCCGACGGCGACGACCCCTTCGGCCGGGTCGAGATCGTCGACGGCCAACTCGGTCTCACCTGCTGCGCACCCGACTCGTCGGCGCGCATCGCCGCCGCCCTGGTCGGCGGTCAGAACACGGCGGCGCTCGACCTCTACCCGATCGGGCCCGAGAACGACAAGCGATGGGCCGAGGGCCTCGGCATCGTGCAGCCGGTGGCGTCGTTCACCACGCCCCACCCGGGTGGCGAGCCGCGCGTCACCAACATCCACCGCATCGCCGACGTCACGCGGGGCATGGTCATCGAGCCGGGCGAGGTCTTCTCCCTCAACGAGCGGGTGGGCCCCCGCACGATCGAGAAGGGCTACGTCGAGGCACCGGTCATCTACAACGACGTCTACACGAGCGACGTGGGCGGCGGCGTCTCCCAGTTCGCCACCACCATCTTCAACGCCGCCTTCTTCGCCGGGCTCGAGTTCGACGAGTACCAGAGCCACACGGCGATCATCAGCCGCTATCCCACCGGCCGCGAGGCCACGGTGTCGTACCCGGCACCCGACCTCAAGATCCGCAACATCACGCCCTACGGCATCCTGATCTGGACCAGCTACACCGACACCAGCATCACGGTGACCTTCTACTCCACGAGCTGGGTGGCCGGTGAGCAGACGGGCCAGTCGACGCGCCCGAACGGGCCGTGCACCCGGTACATCACCGAACGCACCCGCACGTGGGTCGACGGCCGCACCGATGTCGACGAGGTCATCGGCATCTACGCACCCGGCGAGGGCATCCGCTGCGGCTGACCGCGACCGCGGTCGCCGGACCGGTTGGGCGGCAACCCCGGCGACCGTGCCACGCTGGGACCCCGGCGCGACGCCGGCGATCGGATCCGGTGGACCGGTCGATGACGAGGGGACGGCGCCGTGACCGATCTGAGTGAGCTGAGCGACACCGAGTTCGACCCTCGCATGAGCGACTCCGACGCGCTGATGTGGAACATCGAGAAGGACCCGCTGCTGCGCAGCACCATCACGATGGTGATGACCCTCGATCGCACCCCCGATCGGGAGCGCCTCACCCGGCGGATGGATCGGGTCAGCCGGCTGGTCCCCCGCCTGCGCCAGCGGGTGCTGCACCACCCGCTCTCGATCGCTCCCCCGCGCTGGGAGATCGACCCCAACTTCGACCTCCACTACCACCTCCGATGGATGCGGGCCGCCGGCGATGGGACGCTGCGCGAGGTCTTCGAGATCGCCGAGCCCATCGCCATGCAGGGCTTCGACCGGGCCCGCCCCCTCTGGGAGTTCACGGTCGTCGAGGGCCTGACCGATGGTGGCGCGGCGCTCATCATCAAGGTGCACCACTCGGTCACCGACGGCGTCGGCGGGGTGAAGCTCCAGATGGAGATGCTCGACACCCAGCGCAATCCGTCACCCGCGCCCGAGGACCTCGAGCTCCCCGATGAACCCCGGCCGCTCACGCTCAGCGAGCGCCAGCGGTGGATCGACGCCACCACCTACGAGGCGGCCCGCCAGTTCGGCACCGTCCGAGAGACCGCCGGCATCGCCCTCGCCAACCTGCGCCGCCTCGCCGTCGATCCCGTCGGCGTCGGAACCGATGCCCTGCGCACCGCCGCCTCCGTCACCAACATGTTGAAGCCGGCCACCGAACCGCTGAGCCCGCTCATGGCGGGCCGGTCGCTGAGCGTGCGCTTCGACACGATCCGCGTGCCGCTCGGCGGCCTCAAGCAGGCGTCGAAGGTGGTCAGCGGTCGCCTCAACGACGGTTTCGTCGCGGGCGTCACCGGGGGCTTACGCCGCTACCACCAGCACCACGGCTTCGATGACGTCGCTGCGCTTCGCATGGCCATGCCGGTGAACGTCCGCACCGCCGCCACCGCCTCGTCGGTCGGCAACCACTTCGTCCCGGCGCGGTTCATCGTGCCGATCGGCGTGGACGATCCCATCGCTCGCATGAACGCCATCCGCGAGCTCGTCGCCCACCAGCGCGCCGAGCCCGCGTTGGCCATGAGCGAGCCGCTCGCGGGGATCCTCAACCGGCTGCCCACCACGGCGGTCACCGGGATCTTCGGCTCGATGCTCAAGGGTGTCGACTTCATCACCAGCAACGTGCCCGGGGTGCCGATCCCGGTCTACCTCGGCGGGGCACGCGTGGAATCGCAGATCGCGCTCGGACCCCTGAGCGGCTCGGCGGCCAACGCCGTGCTCGTCAGCTACCTCGAGGACCTCAACATCGGCATCAACACCGATCCCGTCGCCGTCCCCGACCCCGAGGTCCTGGTCGAGTGCATCCGCGACAGCTTCGACGAGGTGCTCAAGCTCGCCTGAGCCGGCCGGTCGGTCCGGTCAGTCCGCAGGGGGACCCTCGGGGCCCCAGTCGTAGCCGAGCTCGGTCAGCCAGGGCACGGGATCCTTCAGACGGAAGCTGGCCGTGGCCTCACCGTCGGGGGTCGCGTACGCGACGATGATCGTGGCCTTCTGCACGGCCTCGGGATCGTCGGCCGACGACTCGACGCGCGAGATCGCCGAGCGGGGAAGGCTCCACTCGTGCAACCCCGCCCAGGTGACGGCGAAGAGCTCCTCGGTGTTCACCGCGAGCACGCTCATCCCCCGCACCCCACCGGCCTCCTCGGGCTCGGTGCCCATGGCGGTCGCCCGGGGATCCACGACGAGGCGGGTGTTCTCGCCGAACCGCTCGCGCATCACGGCGATGGCCGCATCCTCGCGCTTCTTCAGCATCGGGTTGAAGGCGATCAGGGCGATCACCCCGAGGATGACCACGACGACGAGCACGATGACCAGCGGGTTCATGGAACCGCACGCTAACAGGAGCCCTCCGTCCGATCGGGGAACCGGCACCGGCCAGGCCCCGGTCGACCAGGTGCCCGCGCCGTTGCACCGGAGGTGCAAGGATCGGGAGCCGGGCATCCGACCGAGGGGGTGGCGATGGCTCGCCGAGACGACGATCCGGGGCTTCCGATCAAGCTCCACCCGTGCTCGAACGGAGAGTTCGTGCCCCCGCCGGCCACACCGGTGGTGCGTGAGGCGGTGCGGCGCGCCCGCGACCAGGCCGACGAGAACGCTCGTCGCCTCGGTTGGTCGCGCCGACGCTTCCTGCGCTCGTCGATGGGAGCGGCGACGACCCTGGCCGCGCTGGCCGCGTGCTCGAACGAGGCGGCGCAGAGCTCGTCACCCGGGTCGACCGCGGGCGGCACCTACGCCATCGCGCCGGAGGCGACCACCGAGCCGGAGGCCGCCAAGGATGCGGTCGGCGGCGAGGAGTTCATCATGGACGTGCAGACGCACTTCCTCGACCAGAACCACGACGTGCCCAACCTCGGCGTCGGGTTCCCCCAGAACGCCTGCGGCGAGCAGGACGCCCGCGACTGCTTCACGGTCGACAAGTACCTCGATCTGCTCTTCAACCAGAGCGACACCAACATGATCGTCATCTCGGCGCTCCCGTTCGCGGGGAGCCCGCTCGACTCCGAGGTGATGATCAAGACGATCGATCTGGCCGATCGCCTGTGCGGCGAGCAGCGCACGCTCATGCAGGGCGAGGCGCACCCCTCGCTCGGGCCACCGCAGGGCTTCCTCGACAACATGGCGGAGCTGAAGCGCACGCTGCCGATCGGCGCATGGAAGGTGTACACCCACGCCGGCGGGCCGGGCTGGTTCCTCGACGACCACGACCCGGCCGCTCCCCAGATCGGCCAGACCTTCATCGACCAGGTTCGGGCCCTGGGACCGAAGACCATCGCGGTGCACAAGGGCTTCGCCGCCATCGGAGGCGACGCGCGGTTCGCCGATCCCGTCGACATCGGCCCGGCGGCGGCCGCCAACCCCGACGTCAACTTCGTGGTGTACCACTCGGGCTTCGACGTCGGGAACGTCGAGCGCGCCTACGACGAGGCCGATGCGTACGGCGTCAACCGGCTCATCACCTCGGTGCGCGGCGCCGGGATCGAGCCCGGCGGCAACGTGTACGCCGAGATCGGTTCCACCTGGCGCGCGCTCATGGGTGACACCACCCGGGCTGCCCACGTCATCGGCAAGCTGTTGGTCGCCTTCGGCGAGGACAACGTCGTGTGGGGCACCGACTCGATCTGGTACGGGTCACCCCAGGATCAGATCCAGGCCTTCCGGGCCTTCGAGATCTCCCCCGAGCTCCAGGAGCGGTTCGGGTACCCGCAGCTGACGCCGGCCATCAAGGCCAAGGTCTTCGGCCTCACCTCTGCCCGGCTCTACGACGTCGACCCCATCCGCGAGCGGTGCGTGATCGACCGGGATCAGATCGAGAACGCCCGCCTCGCCTCGCTGGACGGCAACGTCACCTACGGGCCCCGCACCGCCGACGAGGTCTACGCCGTCGCCCGCGCGGAGCTGGCCCAGTACGCCAACTTCAGCTGAGGGCGCGCTCGATCACGGTGCGATCGTGCTGTCGTCCTCGAACGGCGTGCCCTCGCTGAAGCACGAGGTCAGCCCATAGGCGGCGAGTTCCTCGTTGGCGATGCCGATCGGATCGATGATCGCATCGGGGTCGGTCTGGGCGGCGTCCAGGGTCGACTGCATCTCGTCGATGCCATCGGTGACGGCATCGGCGGCATCGGCCGGTGGGCTGAGGGAACGGAGGCGGTTGATCGCGCCCTGGGCGATCGGGGTGATCTCGGCGACGAGCGGGCTCACGGTGGCGGAATCGGGCGGCGCGCCGGCGGTGCTGCCGGCGTCGTTCTGCAGCGAGGTGATCTGGGAGTCGGCGACGTCACAGATCTGGTTCGCCTGCAGGAGGAACTCGGCCTTGGACAGCGGCGGAGCCGTGTCGGTCGGCGTCACGACCTCGGCGCCGTCGTTCGACGAACAGCCGGCGAGCACGGCACACGCGGCCAGCGAGACGGCCGCGAGAAGGGTCCTGGTGTTCAGAAGCATCGGCGGAGTGTACGGCCACCGGACCCGACCGCCCTATCGACGCCCGATGGCGGAGTCGGGCATCCAGTTGCCGTGGAAGCCCTGCGGCACCCGGGCCCGGAGGTGGACCGAGGCCACGGGGGGCGCCGCGAGGTCCTGCGCATCGAGGATCTGCAGGTCGCTCGATCCGCTCCGGGGATCGAAGACGTAGCCCAGCAGCCAGCCCTCGTCCTCGGCCGCGGTCGCCGACGCCGGCACGAACACGAACTCGCTGCCGACGCCGCCGTCGGGGAACTCGTGCTCAACCGTGGTGCCCGCGACGACGTCGTGCTTGAGGATGCTCGTGCGGGCGTCGCCCCCGAGCCCGCCCAGTCCCTCGATGCCGGAGTTGGCGAGCGAGTACCCGTAGCGGTGCGGGCGACCGGCGACGCGCTCGTCGACGCGCGGGAACTCCTGGCCCCGCTCGTCGACGACCTCGCGATTGACGGTGCGCGCCGTGAGGTCGATGGTCCAGCGCTGCAGCGTGGGCAGTCCCTGGCTCGGGTCGCCCCGGTCGTCGTCGAACGCCCGGGGGTGGACGACCAGGTCCATCACGACGGTGTCGCCGACGTCGTAGGCGTTGAGCGGGTGGTAGACGTAGCAGGGCTCGACATCGATCCAGGTGGTGTCGGCCGCCGTCCCCGCTCGGGGCATGACCCCGATGCGGGCCCGGTACTCGGGGTCCCACCGGAACGGCAGCGAGACGCCGGCCGTGGCGAGGTCCCACTGGAACACGACCGGCAGATCGAAGAAGACGACGCGGGACGAGGTGAAGCCCATGTCGTGGACCATCACCGGTCCGCCCATCTCGATCTCCTCCGTGCGGGTGACCCGCCCGTCGACGTCGATGACGTGGTAGCGCAGGAACGGCGCCTCGAAGGCGTAGCTGACGACGTGCAGCTCGTTGGTGTCGGGATCGAACTTCGGGTGGGCGTTGGTACCGCCCGGGAGCGGTCCACCGAAGTTGCACGACCGGAGCGTCTCGAGCTCGGGCCCGATCTCGTAGGGCAACGAGCCCTCGGTGACGGCCCACACCCGGCCGGCGTGGTGGAAGGTGTTGGTGTTGCCGCTGCCCGGGTACCAGCCGCCGATGTCACGGGGCACGTCGGGCTCGCCGAGGTGCGCGGACATCTCGGGCGACCGCACCCAGCGGTTGCGGTACCAGGTCGCAGCCCCGTCACGCAGGTCGACGCCGTGCACCATGCCGTCGCCCGAGAACCAGTGGTAGCTGCCGTCGTTTGCAACCAACGGGTTCGGGCCGGTGCGGAGGTAGCGGCCCGTCAGCGCCTCGGGAACCGTTCCGGTGACCTCGAGGTCGGTGTGGGTCACCTCCGCCGCGACCGGGGCGAAGTTGCCGTCGAGGTAGACGTTCTCGGTGGTCGCGGACTCGGACGTCGTGCTCATCGAAGTGGTCCCCCTGGGGCGCCGGCTCACTTTCGTAACACTGTTACTTAACCCCCGACCGCACTAGGGTGTCAAGGGTGGCACGGGTGGGACGACCGAAGGCGTACGACGACGGGCTCCGGGTGCGGTTGGTCGAAGCCGCGGCCCGGCTCCTGGCCGATGAAGGGGCGGGCGCGGTGACCACCCGCCGTGTCGCCTCCGAGGTCGGCACCTCGACCACGGCGATCTACAGCCTCATCGGCTCCAAGCAGGAGCTGTTCCGTGCCATGCACCGCGAGGGGTTCGACCGCCTGGCGCACCACCTGGCCGAGGTCGCTCCCGATGCCGATCCGATCGACCACATCGCCGCCCTGGGGCTGGCGTACCACGCCATGGCCGTCGAGAGCCCCCACCTGTACCACGTCATGTTCGACACCTCGTGGTCCCAGCTCGAGCCCGATGCCGCCGACCGCGCCCTCGCCCGGGGGACGCTCGACGTCCTCGTCGATGCCGTGCGCCGAGCCGTCGAGGCCGGTGAGCTCGTCGGGGACCCCAACGACCTGGCGCTCGAGCTGTGGTCCCTGAACCACGGGATCACCTCGCTCGGCCTCAGCGGGATGCTCGGTTCGCCGGCCGAGGTCCGCCGCCGACTGGCCTCGGCCGGCCGGGCTCTGCGCGCCGGGCACGCCCCGGAGCGGTCACGGCCCCGCGCCTGATGCCGGACGCCGAACGGTCACCCGGCGTCGGTCAGGCCTGCTTCTGCTGGCGCTTGTAGGCGTAGAGCGCGGCCCCGACGATGCCCGCCTTGTTGCGCAACCGGGCAGGGACGATCGGTGTGCGACAGCGGATGAGCGGCATCCAGGGATCCGGGGTCTTGCTGACCCCACCACCGATCACGAACAGGTCGGGCCAGATGAGGTTCTCCAGCATCTGGAAGTACTCGCTCAGGCGACCGGCCCAGGCCTCCCAGGTCAGCTCCTCGCGCTCGCGCGCCGACTCGGCGGCGTAGCGCTCGGCGTCCATCCCGTTGAGCTGGATGTGACCGAGCTCCATGTTCGGGGTGAGCACACCGTGGTAGAGCAGTGCCGAGCCGATCCCGGTCCCCAGGGTGAGCATCGCCACCAGCCCGGCGTTGTCCTTCGCCGCGCCGAACGCCTGCTCGGCGACACCGGCGGCGTCGGCGTCGTTCATCACGGTGACGTGGAGGCCGCCGGTCGCAGCCGAGAACGCCTTGCTGACGTGCACGCCGATCCACGACTTGTCGAGGTTGGCTGCGGAGTGGCACGTGCCGTGCATGATCACCCCCGGGAAGGTGCACCCGATCCGACCGTCCCAGTCGAAGTGCTCGGCGATGCGGCGCACGACGTCGGCCACGGCATCGGGGGTCGACGGTTGCGGCGTGGCGATGCGCAGGCGGTCGGTGACGAACACGCCCTTCTTGGTGTCGACCACCGCACCCTTGACCCCGGTCCCGCCGATGTCGATGCCGAGATACTTCATGACTCCCCTTCGATGGTGCCCACGGACGATCGGTGGAGTCTCGCACGCACGGGCCGGTCGCTGCCGCCCGCGCCGGAGATGCCACCCGGTTCGCCCTCCACAACGCCACGGTCGACAAGGCCGTCACCGAGGGCGACCTGAAGATCTCGGGCGTCGTCG
>Ga0105048_10008588_pt1 | contig 16333 bp, 13 predicted proteins | sample MAT05_FD_78382 | JGI IMG/M metagenome (GOLD analysis project Ga0105048, IMG submission 78382) | Freshwater microbial communities from Lake Fryxell liftoff mats and glacier meltwater in Antarctica - MAT-05 | ecosystem: Environmental > Aquatic > Freshwater > Ice > Liftoff microbial mat | place...
CGACCCGTCAAACATTCTCGTTCCCACGCGGAGCGTGGGAACCCGAAACTTCTCGTCTTATTTTTGTGCTTCTTGTGCCTCTTTGCGGCAAAATCGTCTTTCGGCCTTACTCAGTGGTTGAACAGGAACTCGGTGCTGTTGAGCAGCGCCCACGCCAAGTCTTCGGTCGCCTGCCGGCGGGTCGCGGCCCTCGCCTTCAGGTGGTCGAGGGCGACGGTCTTCTCCTCGGCCGTCGGGAAGCGGGCGAAGAACGTCAGGTACAACTCCTCGACCAGTGCCGCGTCGTCCTTCGCGTCGCGGACGAGGCGGGCGACGGTGCCGGCCTCGTGGCTCAACTTCTCCTGCACGGCCGGCGAGTTGAGCAGGTTCAGCACCTGGGCGACGCTCGGCTCCTTCGTCCGCTCGCACTCGCACGCCGTCGCCCGCACCGGCCGCCCGAACAGCTTCAAGAAGTCGCTCCGGGCCTTACTGTCCCACAGCTGCACCGCCCGCGTCACGCCCGGCGACCCGGGGAACTTCTCGGGCACCCCGGTCGCCTGACACACCACGTCGAGGAGGATTTCAGCGTCGGGGCGCTTGAGTAGCGCCCGCGAGAAGTTCCGCTCGTCCTTCTCGTTCGTCGCGGTCGGCCGGCTCGCCGACTGGTACACCCGCGACGCGGTCACGGCCGTGATGAGCTTGCGCACGTCGTAGCCGTTCTCGGTCGTGAACGCGGCGAGGGCGGCGAGCAGTTCGGGGTTACTCGGCGGGTTGGTGCCGCGCACGTCGTCCACCGGCTCGACCAGCCCGACGCCGAGCAGGTAGGCCCACACGCGGTTGGCGAGGTTGCGGGCGAAGTACGGGTTGTCCGGCCGGGTCATCCAGGCGGCGAGCACGTCGCGGCGGTCGCCCTTCGGGTCGGCGTCGGGCATCGTCGTGCCGAGGGCGTGGGCGAACACCGGCTTACCGGTCCGCGGGTGCTTGGTCGCCGGGTCGCCGGCCGCGGCCACCGCCTCGTGGTCGCGCGGCCCGCGGGCGGCGACGGGGGCGAAGAACCCGACCATGCCGTAGTAGTCGGTCTGCCGCCAGCGGTCGAACGGGTGGTGGTGGCACTCGGCGCAGCCGATGCGGACGCCGAGGAACACCTGCGACACGGCCCCGGCCATGTCGCCCGGCTTCGTCACCACCTTGTAGAAGTTCGCCGGCCCGCCCTCGGCGAGCGGCCCCTCGGCCGTGACGAGGTCGCGGGCGAACTGGTCGAACGGCTTGTTCGCCGCGACGGAATCTCGGATCCACTTGTAGTAGCCGTAGGCGCGCTCGTGGCCGAGCGGCTGGCGGTCCACGCGGAGCAGGTCGGCCCAGCGCATCGCCCACAGGTCGGCGAACTCGGGCGACTTGAGCAAGGCTTCCACCAGCTTCGCCCGCTTGTCCTTCGCGCCGTCGGCGAGGAAGGCGCGGGCGGCGGCGGCGGTCGGGACGGTGCCGGTCAGGTCGAGGTGGGCGCGGCGGAGGAACTCGGCGTCGTCGCACACCGGCGACGCCCCGACGTTTAGCTTGGCGAGCTTCGCGTCCACCAGCGCGTCGATGAAGTTGAAGCGCGGCAGGGGCGACGTGGTGGCCGCGGGGCCGGGCCGCGGGACGATGGCGCGGAACAGCCCGACCTCGCCGAGGTACGCCGCCATCACCGCCGCCTCGCCGGGCACGTCGAGGGTCGTCACCCGGCCGTCGGCGGCCACGACCGCGACGGCGTCGTTGTTCGACTGGAAGCGGGCGTGCTTCGTCACGTCCTTCTCGACGCCGTCGGAATACTTGGCGAATACTTTGAGCGGCACGTCGGCGTGCAACCCCATCACGCGCTCGACGGGTTCGACGCGCAGGGCGATTACGCGCGGGGCGTCGGGCGCGCCGAGCGGCGTGCCGGCGGCGACCCAAGCGCGGACCGTGCGGTAGTCGTCCGACCCGTAGGGCAGCTTCGTCCCGCCGCCGTGGGCGGCGCGGCCGGACGCCTTGCGCAACAGCAAACTCTCGTCCGGGGCGGCCGGGAAGACGCGGCGGCCGCGGCCCTCTTTGGTGAGGACGGCGTGGTCGGCGTCGGGGTCGGAGCCGAAGACCGACAGCTTGAACCCGCCCTGGCCCTCGGCCTTGCCGTGGCAGCCGGACGAGTTGCACCCGTGCCGGCCGAGGACGGGGAGGATGTCGTTCTCGAAATGGAAGGCGTCGGCGGCCGGGGCGGTCGCGGGGGACGCGAGCAGGAGGGCGGACAGGTAAAACCGCGGGGTCACGGGCGGTCCCTCGGCGGGGCGGGCGGGTGGCGGAAGAGGCGAGCCGGGGGCGGCCCCGGGAGTCCGGCGGGGGGATCGACACTCGACTCTACCACGGCCGCGGGGCGAGCGGAATCCGTTTTCCGGGAGAAACATGAGCGCGCGGAAAAGCCCACGGATCGCGATCCGTGGGCTTTAGACGGTGGGGCGGGCTTACGGTGCCACGGCTTTCGCGTCGTCGCCGAGTTTCGGCAGCGTCGGCGGGGCTTCCTTCGGCGGCGACTTCTGGCCGTACTCGTCGAAGTCGAGGTACAGCAGCACGCACCCGAGGGCGATCGCCACGAACGTGACGAACGCCATCACCGAGTAGACCGGCTCGCCGCGGCGCTTCGGCTTCGCCTCGGCGGCCTTCTTCGCGGCCTTCTTCGCCATGTCCGACTCCCTCGCTCGAACGCCCCCGGGTCACGCCGCCACTCTCACCGCTGGGCCGACACGTTGCCGACGCGGCCGACCGTGTCGCCGACCTTCGGCTGCTCCTCCGGGCGGAGCTGCTTGAACGTCCGCTTCGGGTCGGCCGGGCGGAACACGCCGACCGCCTGCTTCGGGTAGACCCGGTCGATCACGACCGTGCCGAGGTAGCGGGCACCCTCGCCGTCGCGGAAGATGTCCACCGTCGCCCCGACGGTCAGCCCGGCGTCGATCCCGAGGGAGACGACGACGTACCCGTCGGCGGCGGCCGTGACCGTCGCCCGGAAGCCCTCGGGGACGGCCGCCGGCGGCTTCGCCGAGTTGAGGAGGCTCCCGTTCGTGCCGCCGGCCGTGGCCCGGGCGTCGGTCAGCTGGGCGGTCAAGTCCTCGACCCGGCGGTCGGCCAGCACCTTCTCGGCGTTGGACTGCTTGGCCTGGTTCTCGGCCGCCTGCTTGTCCTTGAGGGCGACTTCCCGGGCGATCGTCAGCAGCACCTTCTCGTCTTCGAGGGCGGCGGTCCGGGCGCGGGCCTTGCCGACCTCGTCGAGGGCGGCCTGCAAATTGGCCTGGGCCTTCTTCGCGTCGATGTCGAACTTCGTGAGCGACTCGCTCAGCTCGCCCACCTGGGCGACGGTGGCCTTGTTCGCCGTCTCGGCCGTCGTGAGCCGGGTCGCGAGGGCACCCGACTTCGTGACCTCGGCGTCGTAGTCGCGCCGGAGGGCGTCCTTCTCCGACTGGTGGAGGCGGTGTTCGCTCTCGACCGCGGCCTTGGCCTGCTCGTAGGCCACCTTGTAGGTATCGGCCTGGGCCTTCCAGTTCGTCCGGGCGACGTAGGCGGAGACGGTGAACCACATCCCGGCGAGGGCCACGACCATCACCAGGACGGAGAGAATCTTGCCGATCCAGGTCATCGTGATGCCCCCCGGAAGCCCTGAAATTCTAACGAAGCCCACCCGTTGCAACGGGTGGGCTTTCTTCGATATTACTGCTTCGGCCCGCCGAAGATCGCCAGCCGGCGGAGGAGCTGGTCGCGGCGGCGGACCACCGTCTCCCGCTGCTCCGCGACGTTCACCTCGAACGACGCCAGGTACGCGGCCTCGTTCTGCTGGTTCTCGCGGATCACCCGCTGCTTGAGCACCCGCGTCTCGGTCAGCACCACCTGCTCGCCGAGCGTCTTCTGCTGGAGCCGCAGTTCGAGGCTCTTCTTGGCCTGTTCGATGATCGTCTGCGTGTCGGCGGCGATGGCCGCTTCCAGCAGGCCGGTCGGCTGGAGGGGCTTGGCGTCCGGCCCCTTCACCACGTCCTTGCGGTCGTCGAGGTTGAGCAGCCGGGCGGCCTCGTCTTCCGGCAGGTTGAAGAACGCCGGGTCGCCCACCTTGTGGGTCATCGGGCCGCGGGCGAGGGCGAGCAGGCCGGTCTTGCCGAACATCTTCTCGCGGCGGTCGTCGCGGGTCTTCTCGGCGGCGGCGAGGGCAACGTACTGCCGGCCCCAGGAGGCGCTCGCGGCCCCGGCCGCCTTCCCCTGGCCGTCGATCTCGGCCGTCAGCTGGGCGAACACGACCGGGCTGTTCCCCTTATCCACCCCCTCCGGGACCGGCTCGAACCACGGCGGCCGGTGGGTGTACACCGCGGCCGACATGACGCCGACCCCGACCCCGAGGATGAGGCAGAGGAAGACCAGGAGTTTGCCGAGGAAGGTCATCGCCGCCCCTCACTTCGCGCCGTACCGCGCCCGTTCCTTCGCCCCCAGGTCGGCCTCCAGCCCGTAGATGGCTTCGAGCGTCAGCCCGACCTCGCGCTGGACCTCGAACAGCTGCTGCTCGGTCAGGTACTGCCTGGCGAGCAGCAGGTCCACCTCGGCCTTGAGCTTGGCGAGCTGGTCCTGCAACTCCTTGAGCTGCGTCTGCCGCAGCTCGACGAACTCCTCGTCCTTCTGCACCTGCTGTTCGAGCCGGGCGCGGTCCTGCCTCATGTTGTTGGCGATCTGCGTCTTCTCGATGGCGAGGCCGCGGAGCTGGGCGTACTCGCCGACGAAGCGGTCCTGGTCGGCGGCCGCCTGCTGCTCGACGCGGGCGGCCATGTCGCGGAACCGCAGCGTCTGCTCGACCACGGTGCGGACGTACCGCTTCAAACCGACCACCAGCATCGTCCGCTTCTGCCACCCCGCCCCCGAATCGAGGTGGACGAGCAGGTGGGCCGCCCGCACCCGCCGCTCGTGCTCGTCCTTCACCCCGCCGCTGCGGAGTTCCGTGGCCTTCGCCAGCGTGTTCTCCGGCGTGAGGGCCGACAGGTCCGGCAGCGCCGGCGGGTTCAGCACGCGGTCGAAGCGCAGGTAGAGCCGGCGGGCGAGTTCGTCGCCGTTGCGGGCGGCGAGCAGGGTCTGGTACTCGGTCCGGTCCTCGATCGATTCGGCTTGAAGGAGCAGGAAGCCGGCGGCGGCGGACGCTTTCGCCGCGCCATCGAGGCCGTCCACATGCGCCTTGACGAGGGCGTAGACGCGGCGCACCTCGGCGAGCTGGCTGGTCACGGGCGCGGGGCCGGCGAGGTCGATCCCGCCCGCCCCCGGCGCGCCGGCCCCGGTGAGGTCGATCCCGCCCGCCCCCGGCGCGCCGGCCCCGGCGGCGGCGAAGTAGACGTAGAGCAGTTCCGGGCTGATCGTCTCGACCGCCTTCGGCCCGACCTCGACCCGGAAGGGGAGTTCGGTGGCGGCGAAGTCGGCGAAGTCGTCGGACCCGGCCGCGACGCGGGGGGGTACCGGGTCGGTGCCGCCGTCGAGCGGCAGGCCGTTCACGAGCAGGACGTGGCGGATGCCGGCGGCGGCGATCGTCTGCCGGCCCTTCCAGTCCTGGACGGCGAGGAACCCGAACCCGCCGAGGGCGAGCAGGTTCAGCACCAGGAGGATTTTGCCCAGGATGCCCATGACGCGCACTTCCCGCGTGTGTGCCGCGGCCGGAAGGGGGACGCTGATACGGAATTGTGACGGACGGCCCGTCCCCAGACAAGCGCCGAACCCGCACAAACCGCGAGAGATCGGCGGGCGGGGGAGGCGGGGGCGGTCCTGCCGGATGCGCCGCGCCGCGCCGCAAACCCTCGGCACTCGCGTAGGTCGCCCGCGCTTGCATCTTACCACCCCAATCGGCACAATCCAACGGGTCATTGGTTTCCATTCGGCCCGGACTTGGTCTATAAGAGAAGGGTACGACCGCCGGCGGGCCTTTCCCGCCGGGTCCGCCCCGTCCCTGCGCCGCCCCGCCCCGGCCGGAGACTCGCGTCCATGCCCCCCGATACGACCGACCACCCGACCTCGCTCGGCAACTACGACGTGGTGTCGAAGATCGCCGAGGGGGGGATGGGCACGGTCTACAAGGCCCGCCACCGCGGGACCGGGGAGATCGTCGCCATCAAGGTGATCTCGGCCGGGCCGTCGCGGAACCCGGTCACGCTCCAGCGGTTCGAGCGCGAGTTCCAGGCGGCCCGGGTGCTCGACCACCCGAACGTCGTCCGGGCCGTCGAGTACTGCGGGGTCGGGCCGTACCCGTTCCTGGTGATGGAGTTCGTGGACGGCGAGTCGCTCGGCCAGCGGGTCGAGCGGGTCGGGGCGATCGCCGAGGCGTCCGCCCTCGATCTCATCGCCCAGGTGTGCGACGGCCTCCAGCGGGCGCACAAGCAGGGCCTCGTCCACCGCGACGTGAAGCCGGACAACGTGCTGGTGACGAAGGAGGGCGTGGCCAAGCTGACCGACATGGGGCTGGTGAAGGAGGTCGAGAACGACCTGAACCTGACCCGCACCGGCCGCGGCCTCGGCACCCCGTTCTACATGGCCCCGGAGCAGTTCCGCAACGCCAAGGGGGTGGACGCCCGCGGCGACATTTACAGCCTCGGGGCGACGCTCTACTGCCTCGTCACCGGCGTCGTGCCGTTCAACAACTCGAACCCGCTCGACTGCTGGATGAAGAAGATCCGCAACGAGTTCCCGGCCCCGAAGGAGTTGAAGCCGGAGCTGTCCGACCGGGTGGACTGGGCGATCCGGCGGGCGATGAGCGCCGAGCCGGCGCAGCGGCCGGCGTCGTGCCGGGAGTTCCTCGAAGACTTGACCGGCCAGAGCCGCGGGTCCGGGACGGTGAAGCCGGCGGCCGGCGCGCCGGTCGAGATGTGGTACCTCGTGTACAAGGACGAGACCGGGGTGGCGCACACGGTGAAGGGGACGACCGAGAACATCCGCGGGGCGCTGAAGGACGAGCTGCTCGGCGACGCCTCGATCATCCTGGTCGGGCGGTCGAAGACGGGGCAGTTCCTGCCCCTCGGTACGGTCCCGGAGTTCCGCGACCTGGTGGTGAACCCGGCCGCCCTGCCGCCGTCGGGCAAGCCCCGCCCGCCGGGGCCGGCCGCCAAGCCGGGGTCGGGGCGGGTGTCGGCCGACGACGCCGTGGACTTCGGGGTGCTGCCGCCGGGCACCGGGGCGGAGACGGCCCGGGCGAAGGCCTCGACGACCGGCCGCACCCCCGGCCCGAAGTCCGACCGCTACGCGATGAACCCGCCGATCGACCGCCCGACCCCGCCCTCGACCCCGCGGCCGGCGACGCCGGCGGCCCGCCCCCCCCGCGCCCCCGACCCGAACGCCGAGACGCCCCCGCAGGGCCACCCGCCGGCCGCCCGCGCCGCGACGGGGCGCTCGGGGGGGAAGCCGCCGGTTGAGAAGAAGCCGTTCGACTGGACCCCGATCCTGATGTTCCTCGTCGCCGTCCTCTCGGCCGTCGTCGGCTACTTCCTGCTCACGCGCTGACGGCGGAGCCGTCCCCCCCTGGGACTGATCCCCGAATCACCTACCCGCCCTCCCCCGCCAGCACCGCGACCGCGAACGCCGGGGCGCACGCCTACGCCGCCGGCCTCAACTCGTCGGTCAGCGAGACGACGCGCCCGACGGGTGCCCCGCTCATCCCCGTCTCGACGACGCGCCGCGCCAGGAACTCGCCGCTCCCCGAGACGATCAGCGTGCGCAATTCCGGCGCGCCCGGTGAAGCGTAATAGGCGTGCCGGGCGGCGCTCGTCAGGCGGTCGAGCAGCCGGCCGTGGACCTCCGCGGCGAAGCGGATGACGGCGTCCTCGGTCAGCGTTTCCGTGTCGCCGCCGAGCATCCGCGCCAGGCGCGCCAGGGATTTCTCGACCGTCAGCGGCCGGCCGTCGGCGGTGTCGCGGTCGGCGGCGTCTTCGGGGAGCAAGCCGAGGACGACGTAGACATCCTGCGTGGTGGCGAACAGCTCGGCCGCCGTTCGCTCGTTCACGACCGCGCACACCGGCGTGCGGCGAACGCCGACGTAGACCAACTCTTGCGCGGCGAGGCGGGCCGGGTCGGTGGTGCCACGGGTCGCGGGGACGCCGTGGTCGAGGGGAACGATGTCGGTCGTGGTCGAGCCGATGTCGAGGAGCAACCCGCCCTCGTGCGGCGCGAACCGGCCCGCGAACGTCGCCAGCGCGTGCCAGTTGGCGGCGGCGACTTTCAGGTGATCCGCCCGCGCCGCTGGAATGTCCACGAACGCCCCGTCGGTACTCCACAGCCGCACGCGCCGGCCGGCGGCCGCGTATTCGACGGCGTCGAGGATCGCGTTCACGCCGTCGCGCTTCGTCTCGAAGCAGTCGCACAGCTCGCCGGTCATCGTGACGGCGAACTCGGCGGCGTCCGGAAATCGCGCCACGAGCGCGGCGAGAGCGGCCGGCAGCGCGTCCGGTTGCTTCCACAGGGCGAACGGCACCGACGCCGCCCGCCGGTCGGCGGTCGCCGCCTTCAGGTTCGCCCCGCCGATGTCGATTCCTAGAACGAGGGGTGGCATGGCGGAAGCATAGCCGTCGGGTCGTCGAGTCCCAACCCGGATCGTGAACGAGACCCGCGCGTATGAGATACCTCGTCGGCATCGACCTCGGGACCACGAACACGGCGCTGGCCTACGTCGATACGGCGGGGCGGGCGGCCGGCGGGCCGAAGTTGCACACCTTCCCGGTCCCCCAGGTCGTCGCCGCCGGGCAGGTCGGCGGCCCGGAATTGCTCCCGTCGTTCCTCTACCTGCCCGGCCCCCACGACCTCGCGCCCGGGGCCATCGACCTGCCGTGGAAGAAGAACCCGCCCGACGCCGTCGGCGCGTTCGCCCGCTCCCACGGGGCGAAAGTCCCCGGCCGCCTCGTGTCGTCGGCCAAGTCGTGGCTCTGCCACCCCGGGGTCGATCGCACCGCCCCGCTGCTGCCGTGGGCCGCGCCGCCCGACGTGCCGCGCCTGTCGCCGCTCGAAGTCTCGGCCCGCTACCTGCGCCACTTGGTCGAGGCGTGGAACGCCGCCCCGAACCGCAAGCCCGAGGACCGGCTCGAAGAGCAGGCCGTGGTCGTCACGGTGCCGGCGTCGTTCGACGACGTGGCCCGCAACCTGACCGCCGAGGCCGCGAAGCAGGCCGGGTTGAAGCACGTCACGCTCCTGGAGGAACCGCAGGCGGCGTTCTACGCCTGGCTCGGCACCCACTCGCCGCAGGAGGCCGGGCTGCTCAAACCGGGCATGCGCTGCCTCGTCGCCGATGTCGGCGGCGGGACGAGCGACTTCAGCCTGATCCGGGCGGTGGAGGAGCGCGGCGAGTTCGGGTTCGTCCGCGACGCGGTCGGCGAGCACCTGCTGCTCGGCGGCGACAACATGGACCTGGCGCTGGCCAAGACGGTCGAGGCCCGGCTGCCCGGCGGGAAGCTCGACGCGGCCCGGTTCGGGGCGCTGGTGCAGGCGTGCCGCGGGGCGAAGGAGGCGCTGCTGGCGCGGCCGGCCCCGCCGTCGTACCCGGTCACGGTGACGGGCACCGGGCGGTCGGTGGTCGGCGGCACGGTGTCGGTGAACGTGACGGCGGCGGACGTGGCGGCGGCGGTGTTCGAGGGCTTCTTCCCGCTCGTCCCGTTCGCCGCCGACCCCGCCCGCGGTGCCCGCGCCGGGTTGCAGGAGATGGGCCTGCCCTACGTCTCCGACCCCGCCGTGAGCCGCCACCTGGCGGCCTTTTTGAGACAGCACTTGCCGGCAGGGGACGGGGGACAGGGGACAAGGGACAGGAGACAGGAAGCAGGGGACAGTAGGACAGGCGAGGGGAACTCCGGGTCTTCACTGACTTCTGGCTCCTGGCCCCTGTCCCCTGGTCCCCTGTCCCCTGTTGACGCCATCCTCTTCAACGGCGGCGTCTTCCAGCCGCCGGCCCTGCGCGACCGGGTCGTCGAGGTGATGCGGCCGTGGTTCGAGACGCCGGATCGCCCGTGGCACCCGCTCGTCCTCACCAGCCCGTCGCTCGACCTCGCGGTCGCGTGGGGGGCGGCCTACTTCGCGTGGCTCAAGCACTCCGGCGGCAAGCGCATCGGCGGCGGCATCCCGCGGTCGTACTACATCGGCGTCCAGGAGAATGCGGAACTCGGAATGCGGAATGCGGAATCGAAACCCGGCGAAAGCGACCCTGCCCCGGCGTCGGCGATCCCCGTCTTGTGCGTGGTGCCGCGGATGTTGCAGGAGGGGGAGGAGATCCGCCTGCCGAAGCCGGAACTCGAACTCGCCCTCGGCGAGCCGGTGCTGTTCCCGCTCTACACGTCCACCGTCCGCGGCGACGACGCCCCCGGCGACGTGCTGCGGCTGTCGCCCGACGCGCTCCAGCGGTTGCCGCCCCTCCACACCGTCCTGCGCGGCGGTAAGCGGGCCGGGGCCAAGCGGGTGCCGGTCACGCTGCTGGCCAAGTGTACCGAGATCGGCACGCTCGAACTGTACTGCGAGTCGCGCGAAGGGAACCGCTGGCGGCTGGAGTTCAACGTCCGCGACGTGCTGCGCGAGGCCCCGCCCCGCGAGAGCGGCGACGACGACCGGGCCGTCGTCGTGGACGTATTCCCCGAGGAGAAGGTGCAGCACGCCGGGGCGCTGATCGCCGCGACGTTCGGCCCTTCACTACCAGGGGTTTCCCCCGCCGACCTGCCCAAGCTCCTCGAAACGGCCCTCGAAGCCCCGCGCGGCGACTGGCCGACCGGCCTCGTCCGCCGCCTCTGGGAGTTCCTCGAAGCCGACGCCGACGGCCGCGGCGAGTCGCCCCCGCACCTCTCCCGGTGGTACAACCTCGTCGGCTTCTGCCTCCGCCCCGGGTTCGGCGACCCGGTGGACCGCTACCGCGTCGAGGCGCTGTGGAAGCTCATCACGGCCGCCGCCAGCGGCCAGGCCGCGCCCGCGGCCGCGGCGAAGAAGGCGGCCGTGCCCGAGGGCGGGGCCGACTACTGGATCATGTGGCGGCGCGTCGGCGGCGGGCTGAACACGGCCCTGCAACAGGCGCTCTTCACCCGCCTCCGCCCGGCGCTGCTGCCGGCCAAGGGGAAGGCGTTCTCGCGCCCGCCGGCGAACGAGTACGCCGAGATGTGGCGCGCCGCCGCCGGCCTCGAACGGCTCGACCCCAAGACGAAGGAACACCTCGGGGCGGCGGCCCTGAAGGAGTGCCGCAAGTCGCCGGTGCCGGTCTACGCCTTCTGGGCGCTGACCCGCCTCGGCACCCGCGTCCCGCTCTACGGCCCGCTCAACACCGTCGTCCACCCCGAGATCGTCGAGCGCTGGCTCGACGAACTCCTCGCGTTCGAGCCGGGCAACGACAGCGAGCGCAACGGCTGGCTGTTCTGCCTCGCGCAACTGGCCCGGCGGAGCGGGCTGCGGGCGGTGGACGTGGCCGACCCGACCCGCGACCGGGTGCTCGGCGTGCTGCGGGCGCACCCCGGCCCGGCGGCGTGGGTGCGGATGGTGGAAGAAGCTGGGGGGGCGGACGCGGCCGAGCAGTCGCGGCTGTTCGGGGACAGCCTGCCGATCGGCCTGCGGCTCGCGCAAGGCGCGGGGTGATCCGTGTTCTAGGGTGTACAGCCCCCGGCGAGCGCCGCCGGCGGACGGGTTGGACCCCAACGGAACGTTCCCATGGTCGCCGACTTCCCCACCCGCCTCACCCGCCCCAGCCACCCGGGGAGCGTCACCTTCGTGGGGACCGACGGCGTCCAGCGGGTCGAGTTGGCCGAGCACGTCCCGGACTGGTTGAAGTTCGCCCCCGGCCCGGACGGGTCGCCGGTCGCGGTGGTGAAGGTGGTGCGGCTGCTGAGCGACCGCGGGTACAGCCTCCGCAGCTACGCGGCCGACGGCGACCTCCTGTGGGTCGGCCTGACCGTCCCGACAGGCCCGACGCCTCGCCCGGCCGCCCCCGCGGCCCCGGTCGCGACGCCCCGCCCGACGATGTGGGACCGCGCCCCCGAGCCGACCGGCTGGTTCTAAATCCACTCGAAAGCCCACCCGTCGCAACGGGTGGGTGCGAACGCTCACCGCTTCCGCAGCTTCAACTTCAGCGCGTCGGCCGCGTCGCAGAGCGGGACGCTCTCGCTCGGGTCGGCCAGCACCTCGGCCAGCGTCGTCGCCCGGAACGCCGCCTCCACCGTCGCCATCGCCTCGTCCATCCGCCGGTGCAGCGGGCAGAGCCGCACCCCGTGCGCCTGCAAGCCGAGCGGGCAGGTGGCGATCCGCGGGATCGGCTCGACCGCGTTCACCACGTCGAGAATCGTCAACGCTTCCGGCGTCGTCGCCAGCGCCACCCCGCCCCCGACCCCGCGCTGGGTGGTGACGATCCCCTTCTTCGACAGGTTCTGCAGAATCTTGGCGAGGTAGTCCTTCGGCACCTGCGTCGCGGCCGCGATCTGGGCCGTCGTCCGGGCACCCGGGCCTTGGTACGCCAGGTACACGACCGCCCGCAGGGCGTACTCGACCGTCTGGGAGAACATCGGCCACGCCCGCGGGTTTCGGCGATTTTCGACCTTGATCTCTGATTATAGCGGGATACGATAAGGGCTAAATAGGATGATTTGATCCTATTTCCACGCTGACCCGCTTTCGTACTGGAGCCGGCTATGACGCACGTCGATGAGGCCCGGTTGGAAACCGACACGGGGTATCGGTTCGGGTACGTGGCGGAGTTCATGGGGTTCGGGGCCGACGACATCGCCGCCGTCCACGCGGCCGCGGCCCACCTCGCCCCGCTCGTACCCGGGCTGGTGGACGCGGTGTACGACAAGTTGCACGCCTACGACGCGACGTGGCGGCACTTCGTCCCCCGGCAGCACGGCTACGAGGGGGCGGTGCCGGCCGGCCTCGCCGACCTCACCCCGGACCACGCCCAGATCGCCTTCCGCAAGCAGCACCTCGGCCGCTACCTGGTGAACCTCGTCACCCGCCCCTACGACGGCAAGATGGTCGAGTACCTCGACATGGTCGGGAAGATGCACACGCCGAAGGCGGGGAACGCGGCGCTCGACGTGCCGTTGGTGCAGATGAACGCCCTGCTGGGCTTCGTCGCCGACGCCGTGACCGCGACGGTCCTCGGCCTGGGCCTGCCGCGCGACGCCGAGGCCCGGACGCTCCGGGCGTTCGGCAAGCTGCTGTGGGTGCAGAACGACCTCATCACGCGGCACTACCAGACGCGGGCGGCGTGAGTCTACCTCTTCTCGTTCCCTCTCCCCTTGAGGGAGAGGGCGGTCGTGAGCCGCAGGCGAACGGCCGGGTGAGGGGAAGGCGTTACCCGAATGGATAACGCCTCGACCCATCGAGGTAGCGCCTTCCCCTCACCCGGCTCGCGGCTTCGCCGCTCACCGCCCTCTCCCTCAAGGGGAGAGGGAAAGAGAAGACCGGCCGCCAGCCCTCGTCGTGGTCTTGCCTGGCTCGCCCGGTCGCGCCGGGTCTGCCCATCTTCCGGCCGCCGTCGGCATTTCTCGTCATCCCGGCTCAACCGGCGGAACCGGGCGGGCCGATGAATCCCAGAGACACGGATGTCGCCCAGGGTCACGGACGACCGCGGGGATAACGGCGCACGGAGAGCAGCCATGACGCGGTGGTACTGGAAGCGCTGGGCGTGCGGGGTCGTCGCCGCGGTCGCGGTCGGCGGGTGGGCCGTGGGGGTGGACAAACCCGCCCCCCCCGGCCCCGCGCCGGCGGCCGGGACCATGATCCTGAAGTCCCCCGACAAGCCCGACCAGACGGTGACGGTGGTGAAGGCCACCCGCCGGCCGGACGGGTCGGTCGAGACGCTCGTGAAGGACGTGAAGACGGGCGAGACGTTCACGATGCTCGACGGCCCCGCCGCCGCGAAGGCGGTGGACGCGCCGGGCGGCGTCGTCCCCGCCGGGAAGGACGGCACCCCGCCGAAGGCCCGGCCGCGCGGCGACGACCCGCTCACGCCCCGGTCGTCCACGCCGATGCCCGTGATGCCGGTCGAGAAGAAGCTGTTCGCCGGCAAGCTCTTCACCCGCGACAAGGCCGACGCCCCGGCCGCGACGCGCGTCCCGCCCGTAACGTCCCCCACCGCCCCCGTCGTGGCCGACGCGACCCCGGACGGCGGGCGGAAGTTCGGCATCGTCAACCGCATCTTCGGGCCGAAGTCGGCGGACCGGCCCGCGGCCGCGCTACCGCCGGCGACCGTCCCGCCGGCGGCGGGGTACACGCCCCCGGTCGTGCGGCCGATGCCGACGCCGCCGGCCGCGAGCGCCGAGCCGCCGCGGGTGATGCCGCCCCGGCCCCCCGCGACGCTCTCCGTTCCCGGTCGGGTGGAAGCCATCGTCCCGCCGACGCCGGTCGTACCCGCCCCGGTCGCCTTCCCGACCGCGACCCCGCCCGTGCCGGTCCCGATGACGGCCCCGGTCGTGGTGCCGACGCCGCTGCCGATGACGGCCCCGGTCGTAGTGCCGACGCCGCTGCCGAGCGCCGCCCCGCCCGTCCCGATCCCGACGATCCCACTGCCGACGGGCGGGCTGCCGCGGTCGGCCGCGCCGGTCGTAACCGGCGGGGTGGTGCCGGCGGCCGCGACGACCCCGCGGGTCGCCTTCGCCGACGACCTGCGGCCGTTCGACGCCGACCTGCACGACGCCCCGACGGTCACCGCCCGCGTGATCGCCGCGAAGGGGCTGGCCGAGGGGCGGCACGGGTCCACCGACCACGTCAAGGGGCTGCTGTTCGAGGCCGCCAAGACCGACCCGGTCGGGGCAGTGCGGGCCAAGTGCATCGACCACCTGTGCCGCCTCGGGTTCTACGACCCGGCGTTCATCCTGTTCGTCGGGCGGGCGTGCGGCGACCCGGACCCGGAGGTCCGGGCGGCGGCCCGGGCGACCATCTTGAAGCTCACCCCCAAGCAGTGGTGAGGGCGGGCCGGGCGGCCCGTCACGGACGACGGGTTGCCCGGCCCGCGGCGGGCGGATATACCGCGAATGGCACCGTGCGGCCGCGACCCGCGGGCGAGCGATTGGCGCTCCCCGGCGGCCGCGGCTTCTCTCGTTTCCGTACCGAGGTTCTCCGATGACCGCGATCGACCTGTCGGGCAAGGTGGCGCTCGTGACCGGCGTGGGCGACAACCTGAGCTTCGCCTGGTACATCTCGAAGGCGCTGCAGGCGGCCGGGGCGAAGATCGTGCTGGCCGTCCACCCGCGGTTCGTCGGCATCGTCGAGGGGCTGCTGCGGAGTACCCAGGCCGACGACGCCGAGGCCCGCAAACTGCCCGACGGGTCCGACTTCGCGCCGGCGAAAATCTTCCCGTGCGACGCCAACTACGACACGATGGCCGACGTGCCCGAGGAGGTCCGCACCGACCGCCGCTTCGCCAAGTACCCCGAGTACTCGATCCAGGGGACGGTCGATGCCGTCGGCAAAGAGTTCGGCGGGATCGACGTGCTGATCCACTCGATCGCCATGAGCCGGGAGATCACCAAGCCGCTGATCGAGACGAGCCGGAAGGCGTACCACGAGGCGATGGGCATCAGCGCGTACTCGCTGGTGAGCCTGGTCCGGGCGGCGGCCCCGTACATGGCGAACCGGCCGGGCGGGGCGAGCGTGGTCGGCCTCACCTACGTGGCCGGCGAGCGGGTGGTGCCGCACTACGGCGGGGGCATGGGGACGTGCAAGGCGGCGCTGCAGATGGACGCCAAGCAGCTGGCGTGGTTCGTCGGCGACCGGGGCGTGCGGGTGAACCTGATCTCGGCCGGCCCGTACGCGAGCCGGGCGGCCCGGGCGATCAACAAGGACTTCGACAAGCTGGTGACGCACGCGGCCGAGCATTCGCCGCTGCGCCGCCCGATCGAGCCGGCCGAGGTGGCGAACGCGGCCCTGTACCTGTGCAGCCCGCTGGCCTCGGCCGTGACCGGGCAAATCCTGTACGTGGACTGCGGCTACAACATCATGGGGACGTGAGTCCGGCCCCATCCGGGGAGAAGTTCGTTGACGGTGGTCGTGCGCGGGAATAGCATCGGTCGCGACCGAGCGAACGCCCCACCGTCACACGCCCGCCACCCGCCGCGGGCCGGAGGAATGTCGTGATCAAGTTCCCCATCCTGACCATCGGCCAGTCGAAGACGAACCCCGGCCCGCTGATCGACATGGACCTCCTCCGGTCGATGTACGAGGCCGGCTTCAACCTCGTCCTCAAGGCCGCCGACGCGCCGAGCGCGGACGCCAAGCGGTTCTGGTTCGGGGCCGGCGGGCTGACGAACAGCGGTGCCATCGATACGGCCGCCGGCAAGATGAGGGACTACATGAACGGCGGCATGACCAAGATGCACTACCTCTGCACCGCGACGGC
>Ga0105048_10008589_pt1 | contig 16333 bp, 12 predicted proteins | sample MAT05_FD_78382 | JGI IMG/M metagenome (GOLD analysis project Ga0105048, IMG submission 78382) | Freshwater microbial communities from Lake Fryxell liftoff mats and glacier meltwater in Antarctica - MAT-05 | ecosystem: Environmental > Aquatic > Freshwater > Ice > Liftoff microbial mat | place...
ACCGTCTCCTGACGGTTGGTCTCGAGGTCGGTAAAGGCGACCCGAGTTCCCGGCGCCACGGCATCCACCTTGGGATTGGCGAAGTCGGTACCGCGGGCGCGGGCGAGCTGGAGTTCGAGCTCGTGTTTCCGGCGGTGCAGGACCTTCTGCATTTCCTTGGCCGCCTTGAACTCATGGTTTTCGCGGAGGTCGCCGTAGCTCTTGGCAATGGCGATGTCCTTCACGTTGGCGGGAATCGCCTTGTTCACGAGTTCATCGTACTCGCCCTTGCGACGTTCGAGGCTGGCCCAGCTGACAAGGAAGGTTTTGTCATCCTTGGCCTGTTCTCCGCTGATCATGGATTGGATCTGCGGATAAACCTTCACGATGCGACCGAGGAGCGAGCGCTTGTCCATGTCGTCGAAGGCCGGCGAAAGCTGAAGCGAACGCACCAGATCCTTGATGATATCGACGTCCGCGGCCTCGATGAGTTCGGGAAGAAGCTGCATGTCTTCGAGAACCAGGTCGTGGAGCCGGCTGGTCTTCTTCTCGTTGAAGGCATCGCGCTCCATCGCGGTGATCATGGCCCGAAACACTTCGGGTCCGAGGATGTCAGCGAAGTGATCACTCCGTTCCTTGCCGAGCCAGAGGAGCAGCTCACTGGAGGCGGCATGCTGGCTGACGAGCCGGGCGAGGGTGTCCCGAAGCAACTGTCCGCGACCCTCGACCATCAGGAGGCGGGCGCATTCGCTGGCCAGCTTGGCCGTAACCCGGTTGATGATCAGAACCAACTGGGCACCCCAATCGGGAACCACATCGCGGAACGCTTCCAACGCCCGCCGATGCTTGACGGCCGGCAATTCCTCAAAGAACGCGACCAGCTTTTCCAGCAGGCGTTCCATCGGGGTTTCCTGACTGAGCGGAACGAAGATGTCCCGAGCGGTCAGTTGGCCCTCGGGAACGTTCATGCTGCCGGACTGACGGAGATCATCCCGCATGAAGATGCCCTCCAAGGTCAGCGAAGGCATGGTCTGGACGTGGGACTGAATGTCTGCGGCCAGCAGGTTGACCGCCTCCGAGCTGACATCGTGACCTCGGATATCCTCGGCGCACTTCAGCACCTCGGCCGCCACCGCGATCTTGGCCTTGAGGCCCTTGGCAGCGCGGAGTTCGGCAGTCAACCGATCGCCCAGGGCGATCTCCTCCTCTTGATACAGGATGGGCTCGGTCTTCTTGAGGGGCACCGTGAAGTGACCATCCCGCTTCATCTCGGAGCGGGCGACCTCCCACCATTTCTTCCAGTCGGAGGTCACCACGTCGGCGAGAACGACCTGAACCTGGTCCACGGTCGCGCGGCCGTTCATCGAACGGAGGACCAACTTCACGACGTCGAGATGGTGAAGTGCGGCCTCACGCTTGAGGCCGTCGAGGTCCATGTGTTTGCGGACCAGGATGTGTTCCCGGTTGATCGCCTTGAGCGATTCCGCCGCGAAGGCCAGATCCAGCGTATGACCCGCCTTGGCATTGAAATCGACGTTGAGTCGGCCCAGAGCCCCATCCAGTGCAGTGATCCGGCCGAAGCCCCAGCTCTTGTGCTGGCAGAAGCCGGCCTGCACGAGATTGAGAAGGGGCTCGACGTGTTTGGGCTGGATCTTTCCGCTGGCGACCAATTTATCGAGTTCGTCTTTCATCTTCGTGCGCTCTCGAATCAACCGCCGACCAGCTCGGGCGAATTGCTACCGTGCCCGACCCAGTTTGGGCGGGAACTGCGAGCTGGTCGATTGTCGATTCGTAGACAGTATGGGCGCGTGGACGTTGCCAGACCAAGACAAATTGCCTTCCGCGCCCTTCAGCGTGCGGGCGCTCCGGGAGACTTCGTGGAGCATCGCATGGAATCCGATCCCGGATTCCTTTCCCTGACCGCGACCGATCGGAGGCTGGCGCAGGAGCTGGTTTACGGGGTGATGCGGCAGCGCTCGACGCTGGACTGGATCATCCACCGCCGGACCGCTGGACGCCCGCAAAAGCCCGCCCTGCATGACCTGCTGCGGCTCGGCCTGTATCAGCTGTTCTTCCTCGATCGCGTCCCCGCCCATGCAGCCGTCCATGAGACGGTTGAGCTGGCCCGGGAGGCTGGGTTTCCGCAGCAGAGCGGGTTCGTGAATGCGGTGCTTCGCGGATGCGACCGGGACCGGCAGAGCCTGCGACAGGAGATCGAGCAATTGAAGGAGGCGGACCCAGCCGTTGCCTGGTCCCACCCCGCCTGGCTGGTGGACCGATGGCGGGGACGATTCGGAAAGGTGGGTCTCCGGAAGATGCTCGAATGGGACAACTCGCCGCCCCCGACCTTTGTCCGGGTGAACACGCTGCGCACGACGCCGGAACAACTGCAGGAGCGTTGGAAGACCGAAGGCGTCGTCGGCGTTGCGGTGGACCACGACTGGATCGCCGCAGGCCACGCCTTCCATCTCCAATCGCACCCGCCGCTGGCGGGGTTGGGATCCTTCATCGAGGGCGGATTCTATGTGCAGGACCCAAGCACTCTGCTCGCGGTGCGCGAGCTGGATCCGCAGCCGGGCGATGCGGTCCTGGATTTCTGCGCCGCTCCCGGCGGCAAGACCACCCACATCGCCCAACTGCTCTGCAATCAGGGTCGGGTGATCGCCCACGACAACAGTTCCAGCCGGCTTCGATTGGTTGCCGAGAACTGCACCCGTCTCGGCGTCACCTGCGTGGAAGCCGTCAGCCCTCCCGCATCGCCCGGCCAGCCCGGGTCGTTCGATCGAGTGCTGCTGGATGCACCCTGCTCAAACACCGGCGTCCTGCGACGGCGGCTTGAATTGCGCTGGCGGATCCGCGCCGAGGAAATCGGGCGCCTGGCAGAAACCCAGTGCCGGCTCCTGGAGCGGGTGGCGACTTACGTGCGGCCCGGCGGAGTGCTGGTCTACTCCACGTGCAGTCTGGAGTCCGAGGAGAACGAAGCCGTGACTGCGGCCTTCTCGGGTGCGGATCGCGCGTTTGAATTGGTGCGACAGCGCCATCTGGATCCGGTCCATGACCGGGTGGATGGCGCGTACGTCGCCGTGCTGCGTCGACGCTGAGAAGCGAGGCCTTCCAGGATGAACCCTGCTCCCGTCTCCCCTGCCGCGTGCACGGTGGCGCTGTACCGGTCCGCCGCGCACAACTTCGTCGGACATCATGGCCTGGAGCCAGGAGTGCATCTCATGGAGCGGGTCCCGATCCTGGAGTGTGTGGCGGGACAGGGGATTCGTGGCGACCGGTTCTTCGGGCACCGTCCCGATTTCAAGGGTCAGATCACCTTCTTTGCAGCCGAAGTCCATGAGGCGGTCTGCTCCGTCTTCGGGATCGTGTGCGATCGCTCGGTTTACCGCCGCAACGTCGTCACGCGCGGGGTGGATCTCGGGCAATGGATCGGTCGCCGATTTGAGATCCAGGGGATCGGATTTGAAGGAGTGGAAGAGTGTCGACCCTGCTATTGGATGGATCAGGTGGTGACGGCCGGTGTGGAAGAATTCCTCCGGGGAAGAGGAGGGCTTCGGGCCCGCATCCTGACGGACGGGGGGTTGGTGGAGGGATCCCTGCGGAGGAATGGCTGTTCCTGAGGAAGGGGACCTCTGGACAAGGCCAAGGCGGAGAACCCGTGCTTTTGGCAAGGGCTCTCCGCCTCGGGGTGGTCAGACGAGACTACTTCTTCGTCGACTTCTTGGCGGCCGGCTTGGCTGCGGCTTTCGCCGCGGGTTTGACCACAGCTTTCGCTGCGGGCTTGGCCACGGGCTTGGCTGCCGGTTTAGCGGCGGGTTTCTTGGCTGCCGGTTTAGCGGCGGCGGGCTTGGCGACTACTTTCTTCTTTGCTGCCATTAAATCTCACCTCCCTTCGATGCCTAAGGGGCATGAGTGGAAAATCTGTTTTGGGTGGCACTGCGCGTCCTATCGCAACCTGCACCCCGCTGCTCGCAGGGGCTCGTATAAGTGTGTGCCCTGGGGGGAAGTTTTCGTGAGTTTGCCCGGACGCCTGCAAAGGTCAATCCGTCTTTGCAGAAGCGACGCATGAAAGCCGCTTTTCTCGATGCGCGCAGTCGTGGCGCGTCCGCTTCCGCACGGACGCAATCCGTGCTTCAGCGGGGGCATGGCAATTTTCCATCGTTCCACCCGCACTCCATTCATGGTTCCATCCCGCCACGTCATGACGCTTCCAGAGCATCGCCAGTCCATCGATGAAATCGACGCGAGGATTGTGGAACTCCTCAACGAGCGCACGCGCCACGTGCTTGGGATCGGTGCGATCAAACAGAAGCAAGGACAGGAGATTTATGCGCCGCACCGGGAGCGCGCCGTCCTGCAGAAGGTGTGCAAGCTCAACGACGGCCCGATCATGAATGACGGGCTCCGCGCGATCTATCGCGAGATCATGTCGTCGGCGCTGTCGCTCGAGAAGAACCTCTCGATCGCCTACCTCGGACCCGAGGCCACCTTCACCCATCAGGCGGCCATCAAGCGCTTCGGCTCCAGCCTCCGCTACTCGCCGCAGCGCACCATTGCCGACGTCTTCCATGAAGTCTCCAAGCACCGTGCCGATTACGGCGTGGTCCCGGTGGAGAACAGCACGGAAGGTGTGGTGACCCACACGCTGGACATGTTCGTCGACAGCGACCTGAAGATCGTCGCACAGGTCGTCCTGCGTATCTCCCATTGCCTGGCAAGCCGCGCAACCCGACGCGAGGACATCGTCAAACTCCACGTCCACCCTCAGACGCTCGCGCAATGTCGCGGGTGGATTCAGCGGCATTTTCCGCACGCCGAACTGTGTGAGACCGCCTCGAATGCGCGGTCCGCCGAGCTTGCGGCGAAGGACCGTCGGTCAGCCGCCCTGTGCGGCGAGCTGGCGGCGGAGACCTACGCGGTCCCCATTCTGGAACGGGATGTCCAGGACAACGCCGCCAACTCCACGCGCTTCCTCATTCTGGGCAGGCAGGTGCCGCCGCCAGGCGACACCGATCGCACCAGCCTGATGTTCAGCATCCGGGATGAAGTCGGCGCTCTGTACAAGGCGCTCGCGCCCTTCCGTCGCTTCCGGATCAACATGACCAAGATCGAGTCACGGCCTTCCAAACGGAAGGCGTGGGAATACTTCTTCTTCGTCGATTGCGACGGCCATGCGGAAAGCGGGAAGCTGGCCAAAGCCATCGCGCTTCTGGGGCAGCATTGCAGCTTCGTGAAGGTCCTCGGGAGCTTTCCCAACGGGGATTGAGCCCCGGAGTTTTTCTTGCCGATTACCGACTTCCGCAGACGATGAGTCATCATGCCTGAGGGAACTCCACGACAGGATCTTATGGTCGGCGTCGATCTCGGCGGCACCAAGATCCTCTCCGGCGTCTTCACGCCCCAGCTCAAGCGGATCGCCACCGCCAAACTCAGCACCAAGGCTGAGCGCGGCTACGACGCCGTGGTCGAGCGCATCGATCGCTGCATCCGTGACGCCGTCGACGAAGCCGACATCTCCCTGAAGCAGGTCCGCGCCATCGGCATTGGCGCTCCTGGCGCCGTCAATCCGGAGTCCGGGGTCGTCCTCTTCGCACCCAACCTGCGATGGAAGGACTCCCCTTTGAAGCGGGACCTCGAGAAGCGACTGGGGGTGCCGGTGTTCGCGGAGAACGACGGCAACATCTGCACCCTCGGCGTCCACGCGGTCGAACTGGAAAGCAAGCCGCAGCAGTTGGTGGGTATCTTCGTCGGGACCGGCATCGGTGCCGGCATCATTCTCAACGGCCGTCTGCACGGTGGATTCAACCGGACCGCTGGTGAGATCGGGCACATGGTTCTGGAAGTCGGAGGACCCAAGTGTGGTTGCGGGAATCGGGGGTGCTTCGAGGCCCTGGCCAGTCGCACGGCCATCTTCCGCAAACTGAGCGAGGCCATTCGCGACGGTGCCAAGTCGCAGTTGAGCGAGATGCTGGGGCCGGGCCAGGCGATTGCGGACCTCAAGTCCGGCGATCTCCGCAAGGCGCTGCGCAAGGGCGACAAACTGGTTGAGAAGGTGATCGGCGAGGCCGCCGAATACATCGGGATCGCCACCGCCAACATCATCAACTTCCTCAATCCCGAAGTCATCGTTCTCGGCGGCGGAGTGATGGACGCCCTCCAGGACGTGATGCTCGCCATCATTGAGGCAACCGCGCGTGACTACGCCATGACCGGTACCGACGATGGGATCCGGATCATCGCCAGCCGGCTCGGGGACGAGGCGGGGATCACCGGCGCTGCGGTCCTTGCGCGGCAGGGATTGAAGGGCTGACCAGACTGCGGGGTTGTGCCCCGTGGCCATCTGCCTATAATTCCCCGGTCTTGTGGGGCCACCCCCTTGCGACGCGGGCAGGTTTTTCCCTGCCGGACGAGTCTCTGTCGGCGTCACCGCGTTTCTCCATATGCTGGTTCATCTGCTTAAATCGAAGATCCATCGGGCCACCGTCACCGCCGCAAGCGTTGACTACGAGGGCTCACTCACCATCGCCGAAGATCTGATCGAGCAGGCGGGCCTGTTCCCCTTCGAGCGGATCCTGTGCAGCAACATGGCCAATGGAGCCCGCTGGGAAACCTACGTCATCCGGGGTCCACGAGGCTCGGGTGCCATCGAACTCAACGGTGCCGTCGCTCATCTCGGCAAGCCGGGGGATCGCATCACCATCATGTCGTATACCGAAGTCGATTCGCTCTTGGCCCCCGGGTGGCAACCCCGGGTGATTGTCCTCGGGTCGGGCAATCTCATCATCAACGAACGCGGCACCTAACCTCTCCCCTTGTCACCCATGCACACGTACACCACCGGCCAGATCGCCGAACGTATCGGAGCCGTGGTCATTGGAGACCCGGACCTTCCGCTCTCGGGCTTTGCTCCCGCCGATTCGGCAAAACCTGGGGACCTGACCTTTGCCGAAAACGAGTCCTACTACCAACGGGCCCGGCAAAGCGCCGCCTCGGCAATCCTGGTGGCAGAAGATTTTCCGGCGGACGCCAAGGCCCTGATTCGGGTGACCAACGCCCGGGTCGCCTTCGCCCAGGTCCTGCCGCTCTTCTTTCCAGAGCCCAGCTTCGTCCCAGGCATTCATCCGTCGGCCGTGGTGGCCCCATCGGCACAGATTGATCCCACGGCCCATGTGGGTCCGCATTGTGTCGTCGGCGAACGGGTGAAGATCGGTCCGGGCTCAGTGCTCATCGCCCAGGTGTACGTCGGCGACGACTGCTCCATCGGGGAACAGACCCGGCTTTTCCCGCATGTCAGCCTTTACCAGCGATCCCACCTTGGGAAACGGGTCCGGATCCACTCCGGCGCTGTGATCGGTGCGGACGGATTCGGCTACGTTTTTGACGGCGGGGAACACCGCAAGGTCCCACAGGTTGGCCAGGTGCTGATCCAGGACGACGTTGAGGTCGGTGCAAATACCACGATCGATCGGGCTGCCCTGGGCGCGACGATCATCTGCAAGGGCACCAAGATCGACAACCTCGTGCAGATCGCCCACAACGTGACCATCGGTGACCACTCGATCATCGTCGCCCAGGTTGGGATCGCGGGGAGCACCAAGATCGGGGCCAACGTGACAGTCGCAGGCCAGGCCGGCATCGCGGGGCACCTGCGGATCGGGGACCGGGTGACGCTGGCAGCCCAGTCGGGGGTGATGCACCACATTCCGGAAGGCCAGAAGTGGATGGGTTCTCCGGCGCAACCGGATCGCGTCACCAAACGCCAACTGCTGGCCATCGAACGGCTCCCGGATCTCCTCCGACGTGTCCATGAGCTGGAGCGGAGACTGGCGGAACCGAAAGGCTGAGCTTCGAAAGCCCGACGGGCCAAGGGGCGTTCGCCGCCGGAACAGAATGAGCCTCGTCCCCTCGTCTCCTACCGTGGGAGACGACGTCAGGAGACTCTGACTTCCGTTCGAACGTATCCCGGCCCATTGGATCAACAATCGTTGGTCCCAGGAATGGGGCGGTCTGGTCGATCCCGTGAACCTCGATCGCTTCTTTGAGGGGCGGGACCCTGCCTGGGTGACCCGCACCGCCGAGGAATTCTACGTGGGCCTTGGCTTCGGCAAACTCCCGGAGACGTTCTGGTCGCGGTCCGATCTCTTCCCGGCCCGGCCCGGCGAGGCGCGCCTGAAGAACAGCCACTCCTCCTGCTGGCACATTGACCTCGGGAACGACATCCGATCCCTCATGAGCGTGGAGGCCAATCCGTGGTGGTTCACCACCGCCCACCATGAACTCGGTCACGCCTACTATCTCATCAGCTATACCCGCCCCGAAGTCCCGCCGCTGCTCCGCATCGGTGCCAACCCTGCCTTCCATGAAGGGATCGGGGAATTGATCGGCCTCGCCGCGGGTCAACTGCCTTATCTCAAGTCCAAGTCCATCCTGCCCGCCAACTACCCGCCCGACGAGGTGGCAGTGCTGCTCAATGACGCGCTTGCCCATTCGATCCCGTTTCTCTTCTGGGCCTCCGGCACCATGACCCACTGGGGAGCCGACGTGTACGCCGGGGAATTGTCACCGACGGAATGGAATGCCCGATGGTGGAAGCACGTCGCGGAGTATCAGGGCGTCGAGGCTCCGGGCGGCCCCGGGTCCCGGGGCGAGGATTGGTGCGACGCCGCCACCAAAACCCACATCAACGACAATCCCTGTTACTACTACAGCTACGCGGTGGCCACGGTTCTCAAGTTCCAGTTTCACGATCACATCGCTCGAAAAATTCTCCGCCACCACCCCCAGAGCTGCAATTACGCCGGGAACCGGGACATCGGAGCCTTCCTCGAAAAGATGCTGGCCGCCGGCGGCACCCGCGACGGGCGTCAACTCCTGCGGGAAACCACCGGCGAAGACCTCAGCACCCGCGCCATGGTCGAGTACTTCAAACCCCTGGAGGCCTGGCTCGCTGAACAGAACCGCGGACGCACGATCGGCTGGGACTGGTGGCGGCGGGGCGGGACGCGGAATGATCTTTGCGCTCGGGCGATTCGCGCTCACCGAGCGGTGACCCCTTTAACTCTCGCATTGGGAGTCCCTCTTCGCGGCTTCGCGGCTTCGCGGGAGATGCTCTCCATTTCCTACTCCATGGACTCGGCTAAGGCACCGTGCGGAAGTACTTCTCTACGATCCAACGGGGCTGCCATTCGTCAGGCTTCCGGACGTAGTCGTGCGACAGATCGATCGCCAATGGCGACGGCGCGTTGGTACTGAGGGCTTGTCGATCGCCCGCGTGCCGCTGGGACGTCTCCAGCAGGCGCGTCAGACGTTCGATCGTCCCCGCCTGGCCCGGGTCCTCCGCCAGGTTCCTCCGTTCGTCCGGGTCCTTCCGGAGATCGAACAACTGCCGGTGATTGATCCGCGGGTACACGATCAGCTTCCAACGCTCGTCCCGCACGGCGCGCATGGTATCGGTGTACGCCAGCATCACGGAGTCCCGCCATCCGACCGCCTTTCCCTTCCAAAGGGGCGACAGATCGCGTCCGGCCAGTCGCTCGGGGAGTTCCATTCCAGCCAAGCCGGCGACGGTGGGAAACACATCGAGGAGATAGGTGAACTTCCGGGTCTCCTTCCCAGCGGGGATTCCAGGCCCGGCAATCACCAAAGGACAGCGCATGCTGTGCTCGTACAGGCTCTGCTTGCCCAACAGCCCATGGCTTCCGAGTGCCAGGCCATGGTCGGCCGCATAGATGACGTAGGTGTTGGCCCCCTTCGGATGCTTCTTCAGCGCCTCCAGGATCCGACCGATCTCGCCGTCCAGATGCGTGATCAGCCCATAATACTCGGCGAGTTGATCGCGGATCATCTCCGGTGGACGCGGGTACGGTGCCAGATTCTCGTCCCGCAGGCCGCGCATCCAACCGTTGTCGAAGGGATGCTGTGGAAGGAAGTTGGCCGGGAGCGGGGGCCGGTTTCGGTAATAGGGCACGACCGAATTGGTCAGCGGATTCCGGGGATCATGGGGTGCGGTAAAGGCCACATAGCAGAGGAACGGCGCCTCGTTGGTCGCCGATTCAAGGAACCCGATCGCCGTCGAAGCGAACTCCTCGCTGGAGAAACGGGAGGCGATGCGTTGCGCAGTGAAACCGTCACCCTCGCGGTCCACTACCGGGACCCGGGTGTGATCGGACATCCCTCCGAAAAAGACCGACCGTCCTTCTTGAAACGCCCGGAGGAAGGAAGGCCGGCCATTGTGCCATTTCCCCGTCGCAAACGTCCGGTAACCCGCGGCCCCCAACCGCTCCGGCATCAGCGGAATCCCGGTCAGATCATGACGCGAATCCAGCCAGGTCCGACCACTCATCAACATCGCCCGACTCGGAATGCACACCGCCCCGCTGTCGGATCCGAAACAGTAGTTCCCGCGAAAGCTGAAGCCGCGTCCGATCAATCGGTCGAGGTTCGGCGTCCGGATAGTGCGATTGCCCCAGGCCCGGAGGGTATCCGCGCGCTGATCGTCGGCGAAAAGGATGAGAAAGTTCGGACGGGAATCTACCGCGCGCAGGGCAGGCAGAAGTGCGATCCAACCCAGGATCAGCGCCACCCAGAAGACGACCCGATACCCGCGCGAACCGGACGGCAGTTGCATCTGCCCATTCACACCGGACCCGGAGCCGAGTCAATGGTGGGAAGCGTGCGCCCACGGCGGGCGAGGACGCCCGCGGTCCCAGGAATGGCGTTTCGCGAAACGCCCGTTACGGCACGGGACGCAGCACGATCTGGCGGACGTCCATCACGGCGGCCCCGGGCTTGCGCTGGGGACGAATGGTGAAGGTGTGGCGACCGGCGCTGGCGATCTCCAGAATGCCGAGACGACGGGACATGAACTTCTGGAAGCCGCCGGTCTCCAGGACGGTGAAGGTGAGCTTGGAATCCCCAAGGGCGAGTTCGACCTCACTGCCGCCGCTGCCAGTCCCGCAGCCCTGAAGGATCTCGACCTCGTATCGCCCGGCCTTGGGAGCGTCGATGTCCCAGTGGACCCAATCCTCGACGATCGTCCAGTAACCGACGGTGTTCTTGTGGGCAGGCGGCTCGTACTGGACGTTGCGACCGTGGGTGACGACCTGATGCGCGGCCAGGAGGAAGGATCCGTCCTCACGCGGCTTGAGCCCGACCGGTTGGAGGTTGGTATTGGGCACGGGCATCTGGGCACCGACACGCACCCGCCATTCGGCCAGTTCCTTGGCGAGAGCATTGGCCTTTTCGGGAATGGCATTGGCCAGGTCCTGTTGTTCGCCCAGATCACAGGCCAGGTTGTAAAGTTCCAGATGCCCGGACTCGTAGAACTGGATGAGCTTCCAGTCGCCGGAGCGGACCGCCCCGTACGGTGTCGCTCCTCCGGGATGATAGTGCGGGTAGTGCCAGTAGAGGGAGCGCGCCGGAAGCCCCTTCCCCTGCATCAATGGCACCAGACTGAGGCCGTCGCGATCGTGTCCGGCAACGTCCTCGATCCCGGCCATCTCGAGCAGGGTCGGGTATAGATCCACCGTCTGGACCGGAGTCGAAGAGGAGGATCCAGGCCGGGTCACCCCCGGCCAGAGCGCCAGCAGCGGCACCCGCACGCCGCCCTCGTACACGTCGCCCTTGCCCGAACGTAGCGGAAAATTGCTGGTGGCCCGCTCACTGCCGCCGAGGACGAGCCCCCCATTGTCGGAGGTGAACAGGATGACCGTATTGGTGGCGATCCCGAGCGTTTCCAGTTGGGCCCGGATGCGGCCGACGGAGTCGTCGACCGACTCCAGCAGGGCCGCATAGACCGGATTGCGCTGATGGTCGGGAGTCCGGGCCTTGTACTTGGCGACGACGTCCGGTTTGCCCGCCAGCGGCGTATGGACGGCGTAGTGCGGCAGGTAGAGGAAGAACGGCTGACTGCGATACTTTTCGATGAAGGCCAATGCCTCGCTGCATTCGCGATCGGTGAGGAACTCGCCGGCCGGACCGTCGGACAGCTTCGGCAGTCCGTAGGGTGAAACATAGCGGGGCGGCTGGCCGCGGTGATCCCCGGCAACATTCACATCGAAGCCGAACTGTTCCGGGGTCGTGCCCTCGCCCAGATGCCATTTGCCAATGCTCGCGGTGGCGTAGCCGGCGGACTTGAGACGCGCCGCCACGGTGGGTTCGACCGGGTCCAACTTCTTGTTCCAATCGGGGGGTAGGAGTTTCGCCTTGGGAGCCGGGTGACCGGCGATCCAGTCGGTCAAATGAAGGCGGGCCGGAGACTTGCCGGTGAGCAGTGCCGCACGGGTGGGCGAACAGACGGTGCAGGCGCTGTAGGCATCGGTGAATCGCAGGCCCTCGCGCGCCAACCGGTCCAGGTGGGGAGTCTGATGAAAGCGGCTTCCGTAGCAACCGAGGTCTGCCCATCCGAGGTCATCGACCAGGATGACGACCACGTTCGGTTTGGCGGCCTCCACCGAAGGGGTCACGGCCAGCAACAGGAGCAGGAGGGTCGCCATCCATCGGGGCGAGCTCAGGCTTCGAAGGCGGATCATGGGCCGACGTTACGTCGGATGGAGGACACGGGTGGAGTTTCAAGTTTCGGGAACTGAGCCTGCCCCCCGGAGCCGCCCGACGGCCGAACGCCGCGAACCCAAACGCCGGCCGCCGGGGACTCCAAGAACTACTACGGGATTCCCGCGAAGGAATTACAGGGTTTCTTCGGCAGCCCGGGGGAATCTCACGGCGAACACGCGAACAGGGCCGATCTGGAATTTCAATTGGGATTCAACCTCATCTCTCCGAGGCGGACGAGGACGCCCGCGGCCAAGGACGGACAGCGCGCCCGATCGTGCCTTGCGGCCCAACCGGAGTGTCCCCCTAATCAACGGACCAGTGACCTCCCGCGATTCCAAGCCTGACCTGCGTCTCGTGGAGGACGAGCCCGTCGTGGCGAGGCGTGAAGCTGCGTCCCGGGCCGTCTGGCAGGCGTTGATCTGGGGAGAATGGTTCGCTCACAGCCGGCTCCTGCTGGGGTTCCTGGTGGGATGGCTCGCGATGGTCTGGCTCCTGCCGCTGGTTGCGCATCCTCTGTGGATCCTGGGGTACGGGCTCGTGGTCGCGATGGTGGCGGGCCCGTCTTTCGGGGGTGCGGATGTCCTTCAGGGCTCGGAGGAATTCGCCTTCGCCTGGCCGGTTCGACGGCAGGATCGCTTCCTCGCCCGCCTGATCGTCGGGGGCGGATCCCTGCTGATCCTCTCGGCGATGGGCGTCCTGGCGCTGGAAGGAAACCTTTCCGACGTCCTGCTCCGAGTCTTTGTCACCAGCGGTTTGCCGGCCGTTCAGATCGGGCAACCGATCCTGCTTTATGGTCTCGTGCTGGTAGTGCCCTTCAATGTCTTTGCCTTCGGCTTCGCTCTTGCAGCCCTGTCCCGTTCCCGTTCCCTGGCCTTGATGTCCTGGCTGTGGGGGGTGCTCGGAGCGCTGATCATCCTTCGCGGGACGGTGCAACTGGAGGAGATGCGGTTCGACCGATTGAACGGATACTTTTCGGTGCCGGCACTGGCTCTGGTTTCGGGAGCCATCCTCTGGTTGGGCTCCCGGTTCTACGGGCGAAAGGAAGCCGTGATGGACGCCGGTCCCATCCCGATCCCTCCGGGCTGGTGGGTTGCCTTGATGGCGATCGGCATCGCCATCGCGGGCATCGCCCTGTTGGGAATCTGGTTCGCCAACAATTTCTCCCGACTGCTGTGATTCCGGGAACCGCCGTCGCCTGGCCTTCTCGGCTCCGCAAATGACGCGGGGGGAACCAGCGGATCGCTCGTTCCCCCCAGACTCTTACGGCTAGGATCCCGCTCAACGAGCAAGGCCGTCCGCGCTGCCTGCGACCCTCAACCGCGAGCTGCCAGCACCTTCTCTACCGGGCTTCGCGTCAGGGTCACGTACTGGGGCAGGCCATCCTTGGTTGGCACCTTGACCTCACCCACGATGAGCGGGGCGGCGTACTCGACGAACTTCTCGTTCGGCAGGAATCCATCCTCGCTGATCCAGTCGCGGGGAACGAAATGTTCGACGTTGGCGATGTTGCCGAGGTCTTCGAGCTCGATGGTCCAGCGGTAGGGCTTGGAGCTGAGCCGGACGATCTTGGGCATCAGACCCGACTTGCCGGCGGCGGCGGCCTTGACCGCAGCCGTGCCGCAGGCAAAGGCCTCGTCGGAATCGGTCTGGCTGGCGAAATGGGCGGCGGCGCGCTGGGCGTAGCCAAGCAGGACCGTGCGGGTCTTCAGATTCAGGCGGCCCTGGACGATCTCCTTGAGCTTCTCGGAGGCTCCTGCCAGCACTGCGTGTCCGAAGGCGTCCAGACGGGTCTTGTCCGCGCCGATCTCTTCGCCCGCGGAGTTCTTCACCCCCTCACCGCACACCACGATGCAGTACTTCTGGGTCGCGACGGTTTCCTTCACCTTGGCCAGGAAGGCGGCCTCATCGAAGGGAATCTCGGGAAGGAGGATGATGTGGGGCGGACGGGCCGCGTCCCCCTGCTTGGCCAGGATGGTCCCGGCGGCGATCCATCCGGCGGCGCGGCCCATGACCTCGACGATGCAGCAGGATCCGTCATCGGTGGCCATCGATCCGACGTCCAGGCCGACCTCGGTAACCGTGGCGCAGTTGTACTTCACCACCGAGCCGTAACCTGGGCAGTGATCGGTGATGGGAAGGTCATTATCGATGGTCTTAGGCACCCCCATGACGCGCATGTCATAGCCGCGCTTGACCGCTTCCAGATGGATCTTGTGGGCGGTGTCCTGGGAATCGTTGCCGCCGGCGTAGAAGAAGAACCGGATGTTGTGAGCCTGGAAGACCTCGAACAGACGGTCCATGTCCTTGGCGGCCTTCTCGGGCTTCTTCTTGAAGTCGATCTTGTAGCGGCAGGTGCCAAGCGCGGCGGCCGGAGTGTAACGCAGGCCTTCGATGGCGCTGCGCTTCTCGTCGCCCAGATCGATCAGTTCCTCGTTGAGGATCCCGAGGATGCCGTTCAAGCCCCCGTAGATCTCCTCGATGCACTCGTGGTGCCCGGCTTCGGTGATGACACCCGCGATGCTTGCGTTGATGACGCTGGTGGGACCACCCGATTGGGCGACCAAGAGATTGCCGTTGAGTTCAGCCATATCGGTATAAATTTCGCCCGACAGTGCCCGCGCGAGGAAGGCGGAGGCAAGACTGGAGCTCACCGCTCCAAGGCGAAGATCCGGCGGACGGGTCCCGGTTGAGATCGGAACGATCGGTCTGATGCTCCCGTTCGCCCCCCATAAACGCCTATGAGGCGCCCCGCAGTTGCCCGCAGAGCGCCTCAACCTATGCGTAACTCAAGCCGCCTTCCCACACGGGACGACAGACACTACTTCACAAAGCCATTGCTGTGCCAAGGGTCCGAAGCCCCCCCTTGGACAGGGCAGTCCAGACCAATTCGTCACCCATTTGTCCCAAAACCGCAGGATTCTGCACGCTTCCGCCGGAGACGAGCTGGCTTCCCGGACAATTCGCGACACGCCCAGCCTCGGGATGTGGCTGAAACCACCCACTCATCCCTGCGTGCGGCTGACGTTGGCCTCCGATCCGCCTCGCGACCGGCGCACCACCTCCGGCAGCAGTTCGATGATCCGCTCGATGTCCGCCTCTGTGTTCTCCCGTCCGAGGCTGAATCGCATCAGGGCCTGACATTCGGCCGGAGGGACGCCCATGGCCTGTAGCACGTGGCTGGGCTCAAGCGAACCCGCTGAGCAGGCGGAACCACTCGACGCGCACACTCCTTCCAGGTCGAGATTGGCCAGCAACGCGATGGCATCAGCCCCTTCCACCGAGAATGAAACGGTGTTGGGCAGGCGCCCCAGGATCGGCCCTCGGCGGTGGACTCCCGGGATGGAAGTCGCCGCCTTTGCCAACGCTTCCGTCAGGAGCCGAAGCCGGACCGGATCAAAGACGGGTTCTGGTACGAAGCGCTCAAATGCCTCCACCAAACCCACCACCGCCGCGATGTTCTCGGTCCCCGCCCGTCGTTCATTCTCGTGTCCGCCGCCATGCAGGATCGGATGCGGCAGGAGGGGAGATCTGACGTAGAGCGCCCCCGCTCCCTTGGGTCCATGAAACTTGTGGGCACAGACGGCGACCAGATCGGCTTCGAACGACGGCATCCCGGTGAACGGCAGCTTGCCCATGGCCTGGACTGCATCGGTGTGAAAGAGGACCCCCCGAGCCCGGCACAGCGCCCCGATCTCCGCCACCGGTTGAAGGGTTCCAACCTCGTTGTTCGCCGCCATCACCGAGACCAGGATCGTTTCCGGTCGGATGGCCCGGGCCACTTCCTCGGGATCCACCCGCC
>Ga0105048_10008590_pt1 | contig 16331 bp, 16 predicted proteins | sample MAT05_FD_78382 | JGI IMG/M metagenome (GOLD analysis project Ga0105048, IMG submission 78382) | Freshwater microbial communities from Lake Fryxell liftoff mats and glacier meltwater in Antarctica - MAT-05 | ecosystem: Environmental > Aquatic > Freshwater > Ice > Liftoff microbial mat | place...
GCAGTTGCCAACGCATCGACCAACACCTGGAGCAAGGTGTCGACCGAAATGTTCTTCTCGTTGGCCAACATCTTGACCGCTTCGGACATATCGAGGCTGCTCACCGGGCCTCCTCCTTCGTAGATGCAGACGCCGGCGAAGCCGACGTCGTGGATACTTCTGTCGTAGATGTCGCCGATGACGTTTCCCTCATCGGTGCAGCAGCCTTCTTTGCTGCTGCCTTCTTCGGCTTGTCTGCCGCAGCGGGCTTGCCGGGCTTGGGGGCCGGACCCCACACGAACACCGTGCGGGCCCGATCGATCTGGTCGAACGCGACCTTGCGTTCTTCCACACCGTCGGCGCCCGCCGTTGTGGAGTCGGGCGTGTCGAGCCGAATGGTTGCCGACTTGTCATCGGCGGCGATCAGTAAGCCCTGCACGCGACGGCCGACATTGACGGTGTCGCGTAGACGAAGCGCGATGGTCTTGCCGATCTCGCGTTGGTAGTGCGCAGGGGTGCGTAGCGTGCGCTCCAGACCTGGACTGGTGACTTCGAGCGTGTAGTGGCCGGGCAGCGGGTCGTGGTGGTCGAACTCGCGGCCGATCAGCCGGGTGGCCAACGCAATGGCCTCCAGGTCGATGCCACCGGGGCTGCCGACCGGAGTATCGATGGTGACGCGCAAGGTGCCACCACGGAACTCGAGGTCGTAGAGGTCGAGTTTGAGGTCGGCGATGATGGGCTCGACCAGCGAACGAACACGCTTGAGAGTGCTGGCATCGCTCATTTTCGACCTCCTTTCGACAGCTTTTGGGCTTTGAACTGCGCTTCGGGGACCAGAACTCGGCCCTAGCAGTAAAGAAGGCGTGGGCTCGAGAGCCCACGCCTCTAGTTCGGTGAACTTCAAAGACCCGCCGAGTATAGCGGGCAACCGGTAGGGTTCGGCCTGCCTGACGCTGCCTCCGGCGGCTCAACCCTTCTCCTCAAGAGGTGTCACCCCGTGCTGCGAATGTCGACGTTGTTCCTCCGTACCTTGCGTGAGGACCCTGCCGACGCCGAGGTGGCCAGCCATCGGCTGCTCGTGCGCGGCGGCTACATCCGGCGGGCCGCACCGGGCGGCTTCACCTGGCTACCGCTGGGTTGGATGGTCTACCGCAACATCGAGCGCATCGTTCGCGAGGAAATGGATCGTGAGGGGTTCCAGGAGGTCCACTTTCCTGCGCTGCTGCCTCGTGAGCCATACGAGGCCAGCGGCCGCTGGACCGACTACGGCGACAACCTCTTCCGTCTGAAGGACCGCAAGGGAGCCGACTTCTTGCTGGCACCGACGCACGAGGAGATGTTCACCCTGCTGGTGAAGGACCTCTACAGCAGCTACAAGGACCTACCACTGGTGATCTACCAGATCCAGACCAAGTACCGCGACGAGGCTCGCCCCCGTGCGGGCCTCTTGCGAACCCGCGAGTTCGTGATGAAGGACAGCTACAGCTTCGACGTCGACGACGAGGGGCTGGAGGCCAGCTACCAGAAGCACCGCGTGGCGTACCAGCGCACGTTCGACCGCTTGGGACTGCCCTACGTCATCGTCTCCGCGATGAGCGGCGCGATGGGTGGCTCGGCCAGCGAAGAGTTCCTGGCCCCGATGGCCGTCGGCGAAGACACCTACGTGCGGTGCACGTCTTGTGACTACGCAGCCAACACCGAGGCGGTCCGGGTTGCTGCCCCGTCCACCATTGCGTTCGAGGGCCTTCCGGCAGCGCTGGTCGTCGACACCCCCGACACACCCACCATTCAGACCCTGGTCGACCTGTTCAACGCACGACCTGACCTCCGTCGCGAGGATCGAGATTGGTTGGCGTCGGACACGTTGAAGAACCTCGTCGTCAAGTTGAAGTACCCCGACGGCAGTGTCACTGCGCTTGCCATCGGCGTGCCCGGTGACCGCGAGGTCGACATGAAACGCCTCGAGGCGCAGGTGTCACCTGCTGAGATCGAACCGTTCAGCGAGGACGATTTCACCAAGAACCCGCACCTGGCCAAGGGCTACATAGGGCCAGGCTCACTGGGCGAGGACAAGCCGGCCGGCATTCGTTTCGTGGTGGATCCGCGCATCGTGGACGGCACGCGTTGGATCACCGGCGCCGACACGCATGGCCGTCACGTCAAGGACTTGGTGATGGGCCGCGACTTCACGCCCGATGGCATCATCGAGGCGGCTGAGGTTCACGCGGGCGATCCGTGCCCCAACTGCGGGTCACCGCTGGAAATGGCCCGCGGCATCGAGATGGGCCACATCTTCCAGCTCGGCCGCAAGTATGCCGAGGCTCTCGGGCTGACAGTGCTGGACGAGAACGGCAAGACCCGCGTCGTCACCATGGGCTCGTACGGCATCGGCGTGTCGCGAGCAGTCGCCGCCGTTGCGGAACTGAACTGCGACGAGAAGGGCTTGGTCTGGCCCAAGGAGGTTTCGCCCGCCGACGTGCACATCGTGGCGACCGGGAAGGCCAGCGACCCTCAGCTCCCGGCTGCCGAACTCTTGGCCGCCGAGTGCGAGGCGGCGGGTCTGCGCGTACTGCTGGACGACCGCATCGGCGTCTCGCCCGGCGTGAAGTTCAACGATGCGGAGCTCCTCGGCATGCGCACCATCGTCGTGGTCGGCCGCGGCTTGGCCGATGGTCTGGTCGAAGTGAAGGATCGCCGTAGCGGCGAGCGTGCCGACGTCGCCCTCGCAGACGTCGTCGCCCACCTCGAGGGCCGATAGGCGCTCGTCGGCGCTCCTGTGACCTTTGACCCTGTCATTGTCGCGGGTTGAAGGAAATCATTACTGCATGAAGCTCCTGTTGATCGAGTCAACTGCCGGCAACGCCACCGCGATCGGCGAGCACCTCGCGGCGGCCGGTCACGACGTGGTCGCCTGCACGGACGAACACGGTGGCCCCTGTCGCGGCGTCGACAAGCACGCCGACTGTCCGCTGGAGCAGCACATCGATCTGACGATCGTCGCTCGCGAACCGGGAACCGCTCGCTCGCTCGCCGAGATGGGTTCGGTGTGTGCCGCGCGCCACCGTGTGCCGCTGGTGGAGATCGATTGGCACCAGATCGACGAGGAGCTGCCCAGCGTGCGCATCGCGTCGGCGATGGCCAAGCGCGCAACCGAGCACGGCTATGCAACAGCGATCCTCGAGGAACTGTCGCACCTCCCGGCGCTCGTAGACGTCGACCGCACGCCACACCGCATTCACGCCAGAATCCAGGTCCCGGCCAGCCAGGACACTCCGCAGAAGCTGTCCGCAATCGCCGACCGCGCCCGCCACGCGGTTCGCCAGCACGATCCGTATGTGAACTGCATCGACGTATCGGTGGACTGCTACCCAGAACCCAGCTGACCTGACAGGGCCACCTGGGGTCTGGGCAGGTCAGGTGAAGCGGGCCAGCCCCTGATCGATCACGACACGGTCGCCGACCGAGGTCGTGAACACGGCCTCGCTGTCGCCCGTTCGCCAGACACGCACCGTGAGCGCATCGCCGGGCATCACCGGAGAAGAGAAGCGACCCTCGATGTGGTGAAAGCGGGTGACGTCGTTGTCGGCGAGCGCGCCAAGCAGTGCGCGACCGGTGAAGCCGTAGCTGCACAGGCCGTGCAGGATCGGCCGATCGAAGCCACCGATGGCAGCAAACGACGGGTCGGTGTGCAGCGGGTTGCGGTCTCCCGAGAGGCGGTACACGAAGGCCTGGTCCGGGGAGGTCTGCAGTGTGATCTCGTGGTCGGCAGCAATATCTGCCGGCGGCTCGTTCTGCGCACCGCTCGGCCCACGGTCGCCGCCCCAACCGCCTTCACCACGGATGAAGACTGCGGATCGCGTGCTCCACAGCGGTTCGCCGTCGACTGACTTGACGTCGTTCTCCATCACCACGACGGCGGCCTTACCCTTGTCGTACATGGCGACGACTCGATCCTGCGTGGTGGCCTGCGCCGCGACCGGGATGGGGCGGTGCAGCGTGATCGCCTGCGAGCCGTGCACCAGCAGCGCAAAGTTGAACGAGCCGATCTGACTCATTGCGCTGGCGCCCGGGGACGCAGTGCCAGAACCGGCAACCACCGCGAACGTCGGAAAGACGACCTGATGGGTGTTCTGCGTGTTCTCCGTGGTGAAGGGCAGGTCGGCCTGTCCGGCACCGATGCCGACTGCATAGAGCAGCGCATCCTTGGAAGCCCATGAGATCGAGCGAACGTCGCCCGTGGCTCCCACTGCATCAGGGTTCAGCGCCATGACGGTTCAGCCTTTCACTTGCGGTTGCGGCCAGCCACCGGGCTCACCGTTCATGCCCGAGTTCGGGCGGGTCTTGGACAGCATCTCGGCAACGATGGGGCCGAGCAGGGTGGGGTCGTCGACGGGTGCGTGCGTCTGCCCGCGGACCCAACCTTCGGCGACGGCCAGCAGTTGACCGCTGGCCTCGAAGACGCGGCCGGTCACACCAGCGGACTCCTCACTGGCGAGCCATGTCACGATTGGTGCGATCCAACGCGGTGAACGAGCTTCGCGAGCTTCGTCCGTCTCGGGCGCCGGCCCGAGACCTTCGGTCATGCGGGTGAGTGCCACCGGCCCCACTGAGTTGACAGTGACTCCGTAACGGCTCAGCTCGAGCGCAGCGATGTTGCTGAAGGCGGCGATGCCGGCCTTGGCGGCGCCGTAGTTGGTCTGACCGGGGTTGCCGTAGATGCCGCTGACCGACGTGGTGTTGATGATGCGACCCGACACGGGCTTGCCTGCCTTGCTCTGCTCGCGCCAGTACGCAGCGGCCCAGCGGCTGGGAGCGAACGTGCCCTTGAGGTGCACGTTGATGACCGAGTCCCATTCCTCCTCGGTCATGTTCGCCAGCACACGGTCACGCAAGATGCCCGCGTTGTTGACCACCACGTGCAAGTCGCCGAAGGTCTCGATCGCGGTGTTGATCAGGCGCTGAGCGCCCTCCCACGACGACACGCTGTCGCCGTTGGACACGGCTTCGCCGCCGAACGCCTTGATCTCCTCGACCACCTGGTCAGCCGGGCTGAGGTCGCCACCACTGCCGTCGACGTTGCCGCCAAGATCGTTCACGACGACTTTGGCGCCGTGGTACGCCAGGCTCAGGGCATGCTCGCGGCCAATACCGCGACCTGCGCCGGTGACGATGGCTACGCGGCCTTCGCACAGTCTGCTCATTGGGACCCTCTCAGTTCTCGAACGTTCGACCCGATGGGTGCGCACCCGTCGACTTCGCATCATAAGGTGAGCAGCATGTGCGACTGCGAGCCGACGCGCCGAGAAGCAATTGGAAGGGCTGTCGCCGCAGGTGCCGCCTTGGTGGTGGGCAGTGCCCTGTCCTCGCTGTCGACCTCGACGGCGCAGGCAGCTCCACCCTCGGTACCGGCAGTCGAGGTGATGCCCGGGTTATCGATCCATCCACGCGCGGCGTGGGGCGCCGATCTGCCCCCCAAGGGACCGATCTACCCGGAGAAGCCGCAATTCCTCCTGGTGCATCACACCGAGAGCCCCAACAACTACAGCAGCGCCCGCGATGTCATCCGCAGTGTGTACGCGTTTCACACCAGCTCAGCAAAGCAATGGAGCGACGTGTGCTATCAGTTCTTCGTCGGGCGCGACGGTGATGTGTGGGAAGGAAGGGCTGGTGCGTTGGGTGGCCCTGTCGAGGCGGATGCCACCGGCGGGAGCCAGGGCTTCGCGCAGCTGGTCTGCCTACTGGGTACCTTCACTTCGGTGGCCCCCACCTCCGCGGCGCTGACAGCCACGGCGAAGCTGCTGGCCTGGTTGGCAGATGCGTACCGCCTGGACACATCACCCGGCGCCACCACCACCTTCGTGTCGCGAGGTTCCAACAAGTTCAAGGCCGGCACCGTCGTGACCACCCCCATCGTCGCCGGCCACCGCGACATGACCTACACCGACTGCCCGGGTAACGCCTTCTACCCATTGCTGCCGCAACTGCGCAGCCAAGTGATCGCCGAGCGCGCCGCCTGGGATGGCGTGATGCGGCCGGCACGCCGGATGGGAACAGTGCAGCTGTAGGGGCCAGCTCACGGTGGCCGAACCGATCAGTTGGTCGTGGTTCGCAGCGTTCGCTTTGCGCGACCTTGCAAGACGCGAGCGGTGAGGGCGAAGAGCAGGATCGAGATGGCACCCACCGCGAAGGTGAAGAACACGATGTTGCCGCTGTCTGTGCCGGCCTTGAAACCGTGAATGGTGGCCATGGCGAACAGCGCGTAGGAGAGCAGGTGAATGGCATGCCACAACCTGCGCGGAAGCCACTTCATGATCCACGAGGTGAGTTGGATGACGACCATCAGGTAGAACGAGAACACGCCCCAGGTGATGGCGGCAGTGTTCGAATACTCCAGCTTCGTGAACGGGACGAACAACTCGCTCCAGCCGTAGTGCTCCCAGTTGTCGCCGACCAACGTGACCATGTGCACAGCGGTGGTGACGATCGAGAGCACGCCGAGGTAGCGGTGCAGGTCGAGCAACCATGCCGGTCGATCGGCCGGCTTCAGCATGCGCGTGATCAGCAGGATGCCCCATAGGCATGTGATGCCCAGCACGACCCAGGCGACCATTCCACTTGCGCGTGAGAGGTACCACATCGCGTGTTCGTTCATACAGCGAACTCTTTCAGTGTGGACGTCGTGTACACCACGCCGCCGGAATCGACGGCGAGCCCGGCGAGGCCCACCCGTTCCAACATCGCGATCGCTGCGGGGCCGGCCAGCATCATCGCCGACGTCGCGAACACCTCTGCGGTAGCCGCGTCGGCGGCGAGCACGGTGGCATTGATCAGGCCGCTCGTGGTCGGGTCCAGTGAGCAAGGGTCGATCAGGTGGTGGGCCGTCGTGCCGTCGGGGCGCCGCCAATTGCGGATGGTCGTGCCCGACGAGGCCATCGCGCCGCACTTCATGCGCAGCACAGCGACGTGGTCGGGCGGGTGACGCGGGTCTTCGATACCCATGTACCACGACTCGTCGTCGTCAGGTGTTCCCAACACCACCAGGTCGCCGCCGACGTTGACGACGACCCCTGTTGCCCCGGCCTCGATCAGTTCCTCGGCAACGATGTCTGCTGCCATGCCCTTGCCGATGCCACCGAGATCGATGGCCGTGTTCGCCGGCACGGTGAGTGTCGACGCCGCGTAGTCCCATGCAATCATCGCGCTGAACCCGACGCGCGACCCAGGAATCGACGGTGCCGCCGCATGGGTGGTGGTGCTGTGGGTGTAGCCGTGTTGCAACAGCGCGGGCAGCACGGTGATGTCGAAGCGACCGTCGGTCTGACGCCAGGCGAGCACAGCCCGACTGACCACGGCCAGCGTGTCCTCGTGAACGACCACCGGCAGACCGACGCTGCGGTTGGCCAGCGTGACGTCACTGTCGTCGAGGAAGCGACTCCACCACGACTCCAGCTGGCGAAGGCGGGCCTGTGCCATGTCGAGCATGGCCTCGTCGCCACCGTGGACGACGACGAACGACCTGCAGCCCATCACCTTGAACTCGCGTTGCACCGCAACCCGCCGGCCGGTCGCCGTCTGGCGCGCCTCGATGGTCACGGTGCTCCGCTGGCCTTGGCGGTCGTGGGCGGAGGCGGAGGCGGAGGCGGTGCCTGTGTCGTGACCGGGGCCGGGGCCGGGGCCGGTGGCGCAGGTTGGGTGACCACCGGGGCCGCAGGTTGGGTGACCGCCGGGGCCGGTGCGGGCGGCTGAGTGACAACCGGTTCCGGCGCAGGCGCAGCCGCTTGTGCAGGTGCTTGAGCGGGCGTAGGTGCCGGTGCAGGAGCAGCCACTGCCGGGGCGGCCGGTTGGGTGGCGACTTGGCCCGCTGCAACCGGAGCGACGGACTTGACGGTGCCCGGAGCGGGTGTCGCCGGCGCCGGCGCTGGAACTGCGCCCGCAGCGGAAGCCGACGCGACCCCCGGGAGGACGGCCACCGTGGTCGTTGCACCGACCGCAGGAATGGCCAGCACAACCGTGGCTCCGGGCTGGACAGGCAGGGAGGATCCGGGCTCGACCGCAACGGTGGTGGTGGCGTCGGGACCGACCGCGACCACTCCCTCGACGGGCGGCGTGACCTCGGGCGAGGTGACCGGTCGGTTGGCAGCGGCGATCACAGTCGTCAACCCGAACACGGACGACGCAGCGAAGCCGGTCATGATGATGCGCGCGCCGGCGGCGACGTGCGGTCGCTTGTTGCGAACCGGTTTGGCCGGGGCCGATGCGATCGAGGCCCGGTCGTGCTCCGGTGCCGCCCACTGTTCGTGCGTCACCGGCACAGGTTGGGTGCGGGTGACGGGCAGCTCGATCGGTGCTTGACCGCGACGGGCTCTCATCGCGGCGATCCGCGCTGCTTGGTCCGAGTCAGTCATCCTCGCCGACCTCAACTTGGCTTTCATCATGGTCGTCGCTGACGTCGTCGCCGTGGTTGTCATCCTCATCGCCATACGACGGCGAAGCGGTCGTGGCCGGCGACGGTTGTGCGGTGGTCGGGACCGTCGTGTTGTGCGGCAGGGTCGTCGGCGACGAGGTGGGCGTCGGCGCTCCAGGCGCCGGGTCGGGTGTCGTCGACCGCGTCGTCGGCGTTGCCGACGGTGCGGACGTTGCCGGCGTCGGTGTTGCCGACGATGCGGGCGTTGCCGACGATGCGGGCGTTGCCGGCATTACGGGTGTTGCCGTTTGCTTGGCCGACTCCTTTCCGCCGTCGTCGGAGTTCCCGATGATGCGAACTTCGATGGGCGCTGCGACAGCAGTCGTTGTCGAGGCGCCAGGAGCCACCACATTGGCGACCGCAACGGCGATGTGATCGCCGACAGCGTCGGCGCTGAAGGTGACCAACTGCCCGGCATCGGCGAACTGCACTTCGACGTGCCCGCCCGGGCCCGAGATGCTGAAGACCGACCAGCCGGCTCCTGCGACTGCACTGCTGACGTTGAGAGAGTCCGCGGTGCGAGAGATCGCGACCGTCCCCGCGACGCCGACTTGATAAGTGGTTGTGCCGTCAGCCGGGATCGACCTGGTGCCGACCTCGGTCATCCCGGCGAAGACCTGAGGTTGTGCGCTCGGTTCGCCGTGAACACCCATCCCTGCGAACGCTGCACCACTGGTACCTACGACGCCGGCCACTGCTAGCCCGATGATCCTCGATCGATTCTTCACTGATGCTCCTTGGGTCTGGGTCCGTCCCGGCTGACGACATTGAACATGACGTCCTCCCAAGGGAACGCCTGCTCAGATCCAACGGACATCCAAGACTTCGTCAAGGAACACACCGGCAGTTTCTCGGGAGGCTCTTCGGACCTTCGAGGAGTCGAATGTCGCGTGACGGGCATCCAGAGCGAGGCGTGTAGGTGCGGCCGCGTTGACAACCGACGTCTGAATCAGTCGTCCTCGGGTGGCTCGCCGTCAGGGCTCTCGACGGTGCCGTGAGTCTCGGTCGTGTGAGTCTCGGTCGTGTGAGTCTCGGTCGTGTGAGTCACGGTCGTGGCGGTCGGAGATGTCGCGGTCGGAGACGTCGCGGTCGCAGTCGGCGGGGTCGCAGCCGTCGGGGTGGTGGCCGGCCGGGTGGTAGCCGTCACGGCGACCGCAGGAGCGGTCGAGTTCGTAACCGTGGCGGTACCGACGCCGCCGTTTGTCGGCACCCGGCTCTTCGTCTCGATCGAGGTTCCGACGATGCCGAACAGCAGGGTGGCGTGGAACTCGACGAGGTTGGTTCGCGACTGGAGCTTCACCTCGATGTTGGTCGGATCTTCGCTTTTGACCTCGAGCAGGGTCCAGTTGCTGCTCGGTGCGACCGCCACGACGACGAGCACGTCCCCGGAAGTATCGAGCGTGACCATGCCCGCATCACCGATCTGATACGCAGCCTGGGTACTCGCCCTGGGCAACACGCCGGGTGCGATGGTGGTGTCACGCTGCAAGGTGTTGCCGGGCAATGTGGCCTCGCTGGGCAGTGTGACCAACGGCGAGGTGGCATCGGGAGAGGTGCTCTGGGCCAATTGCACGGTGTTCGATGCACCGAAGTTGCCGCTGTGGCTGAGAATCTGAGTGTTCACCAACGCGGCGGCCGAGCCGGCGGCGAGCACACCGGAAAGGGACATCACGGTCGCGAGACGAACCTTCATTCGACCTTCCTTCTGCATCGACGCCCAACCAGGAATCAGCGGGACGCGAACAGCGTATGAGGACATCATTCCCCACCTTTCCCGGCGACATCCAAGATTCGTCCAAAATTGGCCGTCCTGGGCGTTCGATCATGCCGCGACACCTGCCATGCGCGTCACAATGACGTCGTGAAGATCCTGCTCGTCGAGGACGACCGATCGATAGCTGCATCCGTGGTCGATGGTTTGACAGCCGAGGGCTTCGCCGTCGAACACGCCGGCACCGGCCGTGCCGCTCTCGCGGCCACGAGCTACGACATGGTGCTGCTGGACCTTGGTTTGCCCGACATGGATGGGCGCGAGGTGTTTCGGCAACTGCGAGCTCGGGCTACGACACCGATCATCATGCTCACCGCCCGTGCAGAGGAGTTCGATCGCGTGCTCGGCCTCGAACTGGGCGCTGACGACTACGTGACGAAGCCCTTCAGCTTCCGCGAACTGGTGGCGCGCATCCGCGCAGTCGCCCGACGCACCATCGATGCCCCACAGGATTCCGGTGCGGCCGACGATGCAAACACCACGCAACGCATCGGCGAGCTGTCGTTGGACCGCCGCACTCGTCGGGTGTACCTCGCAGCGGAGGAGATCATGCTGACGGCCAAAGAGTTCGACTTGCTTGCGTTCCTGGCAACCGCCACCGGCGCGGTGCTGACCCGCACCGACATCCTCGAGAACGTGTGGGACGCTCATTGGTACGGCCCGACGAAGACTGTCGATGCCCATGTGGCCTCGTTGCGCAAGAAGCTTGGGAATCACGACTGGATCCAGGCGGTCCGCGGTGTCGGCTTCCGGCTCGAGCCACCCGAATGAGCGAACCCCTCCGCGTCGCTGAGACGGACCAGTCGTGAAGTGGCGGCTGATGCTTGCGTTCTGTGGGCTCCTGACGATGGCGCTGGTCGCGCAGGACGTACCACTGGCCACTTACCTCCGGCGGGTGGAGAGTGAACGCCTGCGCTCGGACCTCCAGCGCGATGCGTTCATCCTTGCGGGCGCATCGGAGAACATCCTGTCCAACGAGGACAATGGCGGCACGGTCCTCAACCTTCAGGCGACCGTGGACCAGTACCAGGCATCAGCGGGAGGGCGCGTCGTCATTGTCGATGCCACTGGCATGGTGCTGGTGGCGAGCGACGATCGCGACGCTCCCGGAGAGGATTTCACGAATCGGCCAGAGATCGCCGAAGCGCTGCGCCGCAACGCGACGACCGGCGAGCGCGACTCGGAGACCGCTGGCGAACGCCTGCTCTACGTCGCCGTCCCAGTGCTCTCCGGGTCCAATGTCGAAGGGGCTGTGCGAATCACGTTCCCAGCCAAGGTCATCGATGAAAAGGCCGCCGATCAGACGCGAGGCCTCCTCGTGGTGTTCGGTATCTCTCTGGCCGGGGCGGTTCTTGCTGCGCTGTTCATGGCAAGCGGGATCACGTCGCCTCTGCGTCGGCTGCAACACAGTACCGAGGCCTTCGCGGCAGGCGATTTCACCGAACGCGCCGACGACCGACAGGGGCCCGCCGAGATCCGCAGACTCGCTCGCTCGTTCAACGCGATGACCGAACGGATCTCCGGTCTGGTCGAAAAGCAACGCTCCTTCGCCGGCGACGCCTCGCATCAACTGCGCACACCACTCACGGCTCTACGACTGCAATTGGAACGCGCCGGCACCATGATCGACGAGGATCCTGAAGGTGCACGCGATCGCCTCGACGCAGCGAGCGCCGAGGTCGAGCGGCTGCAACGCGTAGTGGAAGGCCTGCTGATGATCGCCCGCAGCGACGGTGCCGAGCAGGTGCTCGTGCGAGTCGATGTCTCTGCGCTGGTGCAGGAACGCGCCGACGTGTGGGTCCCGCTGGCCGAGGAGCGAAGCATCCGGCTCCTCACGGCGACGGAAGACGGCCTGTATGTGAACGTGGCGCCCAACGCGCTGGAACAGATCATCGACAACTACGTCGACAACGCACTCGGAGCAGCGACGGCTGGCGACACGGTCACCATCTCAGCCGTCCGCCGAAACGACATTGTCGGTGTGCACGTCATCGACGAAGGGCCAGGAATGCGGCCCGAGCACCTGGCTCACGCGTTCGACCGGTTCTGGCGTGGGCCAGATGCACCACACGGTGGTTCAGGTATCGGGCTCGCAGTCGTACAGCACCTCGCAGCGCTCAGCGGTGGCCGGGCAGAGTTGCGCAATCGCACCGATGGAAGCGGGCTCGATGCGTGCGTGCTGCTCGACGCCGCACCTGGCAGCTGACTAAACGCGAACTGGGTCGTAGCCTCTGGTACGTGGCTGACTCCCCCGCTCCAGTTGATGTACTCGTCGTTGGCGCAGGCCCGGCTGGGGCAGCGGCAGCCATCTGTCTGCGTCGCGAAGGTCGGTCGGTCATGGTCGTCGACAAGGCAACCTTTCCGCGAGACAAGTGCTGTGGCGACGGGCTGACCACGCTTGCGTTGCGCGAGCTCGAGCCGCTGGGGCTGTTGCCCGAACATGTGCCCAACTGGCAGACCGTGACGGAAGCGTGGGTGCGTTCGCCATCGGGTCGAGAGGTCTGCCTGGAGATGCCGACAGGAGGAATCTTCGCCGCCACCACGCCCCGCCGCGAGCTGGACGCAGCGCTTGTTCGTCTGGCGGTCGAGGCAGGCGCCGGCGTGCGCGAGGGTCATGCGCTCATCGGGGTGGAGGTTCTTTCCGATCGCGTCGCCGCAGAGGTCGAAGGCCTGGGGACCGTGACCGCCCGGTACGTGATCGCCGCCGACGGGATGTGGTCGCCGGTTCGCAAGTTGATGGGCTTGGCGCAGCCCGGCTACCTCGGTGAATGGCATGCCTTTCGGCAGTATGCACACGGCGTGACGGGCACGGCGGCAGACCGCCTGTACGTCTGGTTCGAGCCCGACTTCCTACCAGGCTACGCGTGGAGCTTTCCGTTGCCCGACGGCCGGGTGAACCTTGGCTTCGGTGTGTTGCGCGACGGCCGTCGAACCGGCAAGGCAATGAACGCCGACTGGGCAGGACTGATCGATCGTCCACACATCCGCGCCACGCTCGGACCTGATGTGGAGTTGGAGGATCGGGTCACTGCATGGCCAATTCCGGCTGGAGTGGACAAAGCGGTGTTGTCGAGCGGCCGCGTGCTGTTCATTGGCGACGCAGCGCGGGTCACCGACGTGATGACCGGCGAAGGCATCGGTCAGGCCGTGCTGACCGGTCGGCTGGCAGCAGAGGCGATCGTCCTCGGTGGCGCACTGGACCCTTCGCGAGTGCGAAATGCGTACGAGACCGCGGTGCGTCACCATCTGTTCGCAGACCATCGCATGTCGCATGTGCTCAACGGCTGGCTGGCACGGCCGCTGCTCACCCGTGGGGCGATTCGGATCGTCAGCCTCACCGGCTGGACCCGCCGCAATTTCGCGCGTTGGATGTTCGAGGACGAACCGCGCGCGCTGGTGTTCACCCCCCGCCGCTGGCATCGAAGATTCTTCCGCCAACGGCCCCCCTATTCCACCGCCAGCTAGACCTCCCGGGCACGCGTCCGGTGCGAGTGCCACGCGTCCGGTGCGAGTGCCACGCGTCCGGTGCGAGTGCCACGTCGCCATCCGAGTGAGCACTCGCATCCCGGGGTGCGAGTACCCACTCGGAACCCTGTCAGGCAGCGACGGCCGAACGAACTCGATAGAGGTCCGCCAGTTCGTCGCAGATCGCGTCGATGTCCATCAGGTCCAGATCCGTCACACGTTCAACCTGCCATCCGACACGATGACATTGGCGGTCTCGTCGCTTGTCACGCGTTGTTCCGTCGAGCAACAAGTGGTCGGGGTGAACATCGATTTCGACTCCCCATCGAACCGATGGCACTGCGAGATCGAGCGTTATCCGTCGACCGCCGGGAAGCAGTAGCGGCTCGACCTGAGCCACGACTGGGACACCCCGAGCGCGGAGCCCTTCGGAGACCTCGACCTCCGGGTGCGAATCAGCCGGCCGACCCGACCTCGACATCAGGGTTGCAATGAAGCGCTGTGAACCTGGGCGAGCCGGGTGGGCAAGCTCGCGTCCGACTGCGCTCAATGTCGACATTGAGCACCTGCCTTCGTTGAGTAGCTGCTCCACGACTGATCGATGGTTCAATGCGCTCAGGTCGATTGCCAGATCGAAGGCAAGGCGTGCGCCGCTGGCCATCCGAATGCCGTCACCCCGAGTCACCACATGACTCTTGGGGATCCTCGTGCTCTGTCGAATGACGACTCCATCGAACGGACCGATGTGAAGGCCGTGCGGTACGCAGAACTGGATGTCCGAGCCGGATGGCAATCGACGGACTGACATCAGACGTCCCCCAGCTGGACCCGTCACGAAACCTCGTGAATACGCCAGCGAAAGGGCCGCACATCGCGCTTCCAAGGTGATCGGGCTCGTCGCAATGTGAAAAACGCGCTCGTACATCGGCTCGAGCAGGCCAGCCTCGACCGCGGCATCTCGCTGCCGGCGGCTGACGCCTGCCGTGGCGAGCGCCGAGCCGGTGGCCATGCCGTGATGGGTACGAAAGTAGAGAAGTGCTTCCTCAGGAAACATCGTCATCGTCAACCTCGAATGTCGTGGGATCGAATGGGGGGGAAGCCACTTCGCAACATATCCATGGTTCGCCGATTCGGTTCGACGGACTTTCTCTGAGATTCGAGTGGGTACTCGCGTCCCGGGGTGCGAGTACCCACTCGAATGGCCGTCTCGCACTCGCACTGGTTGCGAGCCACTCGCACTGTCTGCGACGCACTCGGGTCGGGAGTTGCGGAAGGGCGGGAGTACGGTCAAGGTATGGCCTTGCACACGCGACTCACCGACCTCCTCGACATCGAACACCCGGTCATGCTGGCTGGCATGGGTGGCGTCAGCTATCACCGCCTGGTTGCCGCCGTCAGCGAAGCCGGAGGCATCGGGACCCTCGGCGCCAGCACGATGAGCGAGGAAGAACTACCCGAGGAAATGGCCGCCGTACGGGCAGCCACCACCAAGCCGTTCGGCGTCGATCTGCTCACGGCGATGCCCGGCCAGGTGGAAAAGGGCATCCAGAGCGTCATCAACGGGGGCGCGCGAATCTTCGTCGCCGGCCTCGGTGTGCCCCGGGAGGCCATCGACCTTCTGCACTCGAACAACATCCTCGTCGGCAGCATGTGCGGCAAGGTTCGTCATGCCGTCAGCGCCGTTGCCAGCGGAGTGGACTTCGTCGTCGCCCAAGGCACCGAAGGTGGGGGGCACACTGGCACCGTCGCCACTCTGGCGCTCGTCCCGCAGGTGGTCGACGCCGTCGGCGACAAGGTTCCGGTGGTTGCTGCGGGAGGTCTGTTCGACGGTCGCGGCCTGGCAGCCTCGCTCGCACTCGGTGCGGACGGTGTGTGGATCGGCACTCGATTCATCGCAACCCACGAGGCACGGGCGGTGGCGGGATACAAGGAAGCGCTGCTGGCGTTGGCGGAGGACGGCACCGTCATCAGCAGGAGCTACACCGGCAAGACTTGTCGCGTCGTGCGCACGGAATGGACCAACCACTTCGAGCAGCACCCCGAGGAGCTGCAGCCCTTCCCCCAGCAGGCAATCGCCAGCATGAGGGCCGGCGTCAACCATCTCGGCGGCGCCGACGGGCTCGAGGTTGATTCCAGCCGCGAGTTCATGCCGTGCGGCCAAGGCGTCGGTGCCATCGACACCCTCGAGTCTGCTGGTGACATCGTGCGCAGCATGGTCGCCGAAGCCGAGCGGGTCATGGAGCGGATTGCTGCGGTGCGCCGATGAGCCCCACCGACACGGTGGTGGCCGAGCACGTCGCAGCAGTCTGGGCCGACGACGTGCTGCCGATGTTGCACGACTACATCCGCATTCCGTGCGTCTCGCAGTCCTTCGACCCGGATTGGAAAGCGCACGGCTTTCAAGACGCAGCGACCGAGATGATCCGTGCATGGTGTGCCGCGCGAACCATCGCCGGTCTCACGGTGGAAGTCCAGGAACTTCCCGGTCGCAGTCCGCTGATCGTCGCCGAGGTCCCAGCCTTTGCCGGAGGCCCGGCCGACGACACGGTGCTGCTGTACGGCCACTGCGACAAGCAGCCGGAGATGACCGGCTGGCGCGATGACCTGGGGCCGTGGAAGCCGGTGTTGGAAGGCGACCGCCTGTACGGACGC
>Ga0105048_10008591_pt1 | contig 16331 bp, 11 predicted proteins | sample MAT05_FD_78382 | JGI IMG/M metagenome (GOLD analysis project Ga0105048, IMG submission 78382) | Freshwater microbial communities from Lake Fryxell liftoff mats and glacier meltwater in Antarctica - MAT-05 | ecosystem: Environmental > Aquatic > Freshwater > Ice > Liftoff microbial mat | place...
ACAACCCGCGCAACGACCGCGAGCGGCTGGAACTTGCCCGCCTGCTGATCGGGGCGAAGGAATGGAACCCCGCCATCGCCCAGTTGAACGTCATCGTCGCCAACAATACGGCCGACCCGCCGACCATCAAGGAGGCGCGCACGCTGTTGGCGGATGCCACCAGCTATAAGGGCGATCATGCCGCGGCGATCCGCATGTTCGCCGAGTTGCGCCGCGACTTCCCCGAGGATACGTCGCTGCCGATCCGCGAAGCCGAAGTGACCCTTTGGGCCAGGCAGTACGACCGCGCTCTGCAGATGTTCGCGGGACTGTACGACCGCTACCCGACCGATCCTCGGATCTGGAACGGATATGAAAGCGCGATCGCGGCGATCGGCGGCAGCAATGCACAGCTCCGCATCCGGCCGTTCGTGCCCGAAGCCTACGTCGCGATGGCCAGGCGCATTGCCGAACGCGTCATCAACCAGCCCGAACAGGCCGACGCGCAACTGCTGTCGCGCCTGGCACTGGCGATGTATTACGTCAACGATCGCGAGAAGGCCGACGAGTTCATCAAACGTGCATTGGAGTTGAAGAGCAAGGATCCGATCGTCCGCCGGGAACTGGCCGGTACGCTGGTCGTGCTCAAGCGGTTCCAGGAAGCGGTTGAACAGTACCGCTCGTTTGAACTGTCAAACGAAGACCGTCGTCGTCTCATCGACATCGCCACGGCGGGCGAGAATCTCGATATGGCGGTCAATGAAGCGCGGACGCTGGTGCAACTCGACCCGACCAACCGGCTGGATCGCAAGACGCTGGCGGACGTCCTCGCCTACCGCGGCGACTTCAGCGAAGCGATCGCCATGTACGAACAGATGCTGCGCGATCAACCGAAGGACCTCGACCTGGCCATCCAGATCGCCAACACCTGGGACTGGTGGCGCAACTACCCTGAAGCCCTCGTGCGCTACAGTCAACTGCTGTCGCTGCGGCCCGACGACGTCTACCTCGGGTTCATCGACGCCGCATCGAGCGCTCCGTCGCTGACGCCCGCCCAGCAGAAACAGGCTCTCGATATCCACGAGAAGTACAAGAACACGATGACCGACGCCGCCCGCATGGCGCGGCTGGCGTGGGTCATGATCAAGATCAACCGCGGCGAGGACGCCGACATGCTGCTTGACCGGGCACTGGCCTCCAAGCCGGATGATCCGGAGGTGATCAAGGAACTGGCGGGGGCTCTTGCCGGCCGTGACCGCATCCAGGATGCGATCAACATGTTCAGCAAGGTCGAGGCCGAACTGTCGTTCAACGAACGGATCACCTACGCGATCCTGCTGACGACCGCCGGAACCGAAGCCGACCTGAACGAAGCCGAACGGCAGTTCCGCAAGCTGCTGGCCTCGGGCGTGAAACCGCGCGACTTCGAACTGCGCACCCGGTATGCCGAGATGCTGATGTGGTCGGGCAAGTACGACCGCAAGCGTTACGTACAGGCAATCAAGGAGTTCGAGGCACTGGCCCGCGAGTACCCGAACGACATCCGCTTCCCGATCCGCATTGCCCAGTGCCTGCTCTGGAGCGGCAAGTATGCCGACGCCCGACCGCGCTTCCAGGCCCTGTTTGAAGATGCCGCCATCTCCGACCCGCGGATGAACCGCGATGTCTGGATGGGGTTTGTCGACTCGGTTGCCGGGGAAGTGGGCGAAGTCATGCGTCGCTCGGGTGTGGAAGACGAAGTCCCCGAAAAGGCACTGGCGGCCTTCTTCACCGAACGGCTGCGACGGTCGCTGAACAAGGCATTCCAGAAGGCCAACGCGATGAAACCGGATGTGCCGGACCGGGTGACGCCGCGGTACCTGAACGAGGTCCGGTACTACAGTCAGTCGCTGGGACGACTGGGCATGTCGATGGCGCTGATGGGCGAACGCGAGCGCAGCCGGGAGTTGTTCGACAAGGCGGTGGCACTCAATCGCACCGACCGCGAAGTCTGGCAGTTGTATGCCCAGACGCTGACGTTGATCAAGGACTATCGCCGGGCTCAGATCATCTACGATGCATTGATCACCGGCCGGTTGCCGGAGCAGTTGCCGTAGCACGGACAGCGACGCAGCGGGCCGCGCATGAAATAAGCGGGAGATCATCCCGCTTATTTCATGCGCGGCTCGCTGCCGTTTTACCGGAAGCGAATCTGCAGGTATCCCATGGCCGAGAACATCGTGTACGGGTCGGACAACTGGGCGTCGGCCTGGGCACCGATCGTCAGCCAGGTGCAGACGTCGTAGTTCAGCATTGCCCGCAGGTTGTGGTAGGTAACCAACTGGTTGTCGGTCATGATGCCGTACTGCAGCGAGTACCAGCACTGGTTCGAGTGCACGAAGTAATCGCGACTGAGCCAGTGGTACCACTCCAAACGCATTTCCACCTGCGAGAACGCATCGGGCGAGAAATACGGATGAACCGCCCCCGCGATGTTCCGTTCGTCCGGGGGGTCCGTCGGGAAGGTCGTCCCTTCGCGGTAGCCCCAGAAGTACATGCGCTGGGCGATTTTCAGGAGCTTGGGCGGCAGCGTCAGGATCAACTCGTTGTAGAGCGTGAACGCGTTCAGGTCGTTGTCATCCGAGTAGTGCCAGTAGTTGTACTGGCCGCCGAAGGCCCACAACCGGGTCGGCCGGACGTCCGCCCCCGCGTAGATGCCGCCGCGGTGAATGTCCTGCCGGATCGACTCGCCGTTCTCGACGACGTTCTCCAAGTTGCCGCCGAAGCGGGCCGATGCCCACTCGCAGAACTGATACTGCGCACCGATGTCGAACGTAGGCCGGGTGTCGAAGCCGTTGTTGTACTCTTCGACATTCACCTGCCCGTACAGCAGCAACAGGTCGGTGACGCGCTTCTGCAATCGCATGAAGGGGGCGTAGCCCACAGTGTTCGGGTAGTCGAACGGCGACCGGTAGAAGTAATGCTGGTAACCCAGTTGAAGGTATTCGAGTTCATCCCCCAGCGGGATGCGTCCGGCCACCATGTATTTCTCACGGTCGATGGTGGCCAACCTGTCACGGCCGCGTTGCTGGAAGTAGCCCCAGTTGGCGTCGAGCTTCGGCCCCATCTCGGCACTGGCCCGCTCCGTTGCGACCATCGAATCGCGATGCGTCGGGTCGATGTTCAATACGCCGCCGTAGGCCTCGATCGCCCGCTGCGTGAACCGCAGCGAACTGAACTGCTGGCCGAGGCCGAACAGCGTTTCGGTATTGTTGCGATCGAACTCGCTCGCCTGTTGCAGCTGGTTCAGCGCGGTGAAGGGCCGATAGTCCTTCACTTCCAGCGCGTCCTGCTCCAGTCGGATTGCCGCGTAACGGGCCACACAGGCGTCGTAGTCGCAGACGACGCGGTGCATCGCCAGGCGGACCTCCGGGTCGGGAACCGTGGTCGACAGCCGGCCCAGTTCCTTGCGAAGGCCGATGCCCCCTGCCCCGCTGACCACGTACGGCTGCAGGAACGCCGCCATCTTCGGGCTGCGCGTAACCAGGTCGCCGATGTTCGTCATCATCGCATCATCGGGCGACGGCTTCTGCAGGTTCTCGTAGGAACTGCGGGCGGCACTGTACTGGTGGTCGGCATACAGGCAGCGCACGCGCTCCAATCGGGGCCCGAACTGGTCCGGGTCGAGTTGGATCAACTGGTCGTACTGCCCGGCCGCCTTGCGGAAGTTCTGGGCCACCGCGAACGAACGGGCGACCGCGAAGTGCCCGCGAACGTTGGTGGGCGACAGGCCGAGGATCGCACCCCCGGTCTGGAACACGTCGGCCGGCTGCCCGCTGAAGCGGGACAGACGCTGCTGGCTGTCCGCCAGGCGGAGCAGCGTCGGCAGATGCTTGGGGTCCTGATTGAGCAGGCCCATGCAGATTTCGATCGCACGGTTATCGTCGTAATCGATGTAGTACAACGTGGCCAGTTGCAGGCGGTTGCGGAACTCGCCGCCGGGCAAAGCGCTCATGCACGCGGCAAACTGCCGGGCGCGTTCGCCGTTGCCGAGTTTCTCATGGGCACGCATCAGGCCATAGTAGGCTTCCACCTGGCGGCCGCTGGCTCGCGAGATCAGGATCTCGTACTCGCGGATGGAATCGAGGTAGCGCCCGGCATCAAGCAGTGCCCGGCCCAGGGCCAACCGCACGGCGACGGCCTGGCCTTCGCTGCGCGGGTTGGTGGCGAGGTAGCCGCGCGCCAGCGAGATCGCCTGATCGAACATGCCGGCCTTCGCATAGTGCGTCGTCGTCTGCGCGATGGTCAGGTAGTCGGAAGGGTCTTCCTGAAGCATCATGCGATCGATTTCGAGCGCTTCCTGGAACTTCTTCTGGTAGGCCAGGACGTTGGCGAAGTTGCGACGAGCTTCGCGGCCTTCCGTGGCCGTGGGCGGGACCTTGGCGAACTCCGCCTTCGAACGCTCGTACTCATCCTTGTAATTGTAAAACAGCAGACCGAGCGACACGCGCGTACTGTTGTCGTTCTCATTGCGGCGCAGCATATCCGTGTAGATTTGCCGGGCTTCAATGTATTCGCCGACTCGCTGATGGTAGACCGAATAGGTGTCGAGGTAATCGCGCATCTGCCGCGGGGCGGGGCGGAAGCTGTCGAGAATCTGGCGTGCCTGTGCCGGGTGAGACATACCGAGGTAAATGCGGGCCATGCCGATGATGGCCGGCCCGTAATTCGGGTCGAGTTGCAGAACCTGGTTATAGACCTGGGCGGCCAGTTCGTACTCCTCGATGCCGCGAAGTTCATCACCCAGATTCAAGCGGATGCCGATCTGATCGACCGCGATCGTCGGAAGCTCGGCAATGATGTCCATTGCCGCCTGCCGTTCGCCAAGGCGGGCGTAGCCGCGGATCAGACCGCCCAGCACTTCGAGAAGCTGCGATTCCTTCCTGCGCGGGTCCTTCTCGAGTTGCTTGCGCTTGGCGAGCAGGAACGGCATCGCTTCAGTGGGCATGTCGAGGTCGAGCAGCAGCGCTCCCATCGCGGCCGGGGCACGCGGATCGTCCGGGCGGATCTTCGCGAGCATCTGGTCGAAGACGCGGAAAGCGTTGTTGAAGTCGCGATCGAAAACGTATGCCCTGGCAAGCCGCACTGCATATTCGGGCTCGTACGGCGGCTGGCGCAGCACGTCCGAGAACATGCGGATCGCCGCCTTGTAGTCCTTGCCGATGATGTACACATCGCCCAGGCGGATGCGGTACAGCATCGTGTCCGGGCTCAGTTCGATCACGCGCTTGTACTGATCGACGGCACGCTGCAGTTCACCGGCCGTCACGAGCAGGCCAGCGTACTCGGCACGAATGTACAGGAGGTCGGGCCGGGCCTTCAGCAACTTGTCGAACAGTTCGACCATGCGCGGGAAGTCTTTCATCTTCGCTGCGTTCTGGGCCGCTTCGTAGACGAGCTTTTCATTCTGCGTCAGCGATTCAACCTCGTTGGCCAAGGCCTCGGCCGTCTGCGGGTCGAGGTTCGGGCGCGTCGGGATCGCTTCCCCTTCGGGGATGATCTCGACCGGGCGACCGACCGGCGGGTTCGGCATCGGCAGCGTGGACGGGTTCTGCGCGAGAACCGTCGGCACCGGGGCGGGGACCACTGCCGTTTCGGGCAGCACTTGCGGCATCGGCTGCAGTTGCACTTGCGGCACTGGCACCGGTTGCGGCTCGGCGACGGTCAGCGGCGCGGGCTGCACCGGCAGCGCCTGCACTTCGATCACCGGCTCCGTCTGCGGCGGGACGATGATCGGCGCGGCCACCGGAACCGGCGGCAGGATCGGAACGTGCACTTCCTGATTGCTGACCGGCTGGACAGGCTGGCCGGTCACGTAGGAATCGAGCACCATGCCGACCGGCGTGCCGTTAAGCGGGATCAGCTTCTCGGCCGGGATCGGAATGACGTCGGGGATGCGCGGACCTTCGGTCGGCGGCGTAGCGATCGCCGCTTCCAAAAGCTGCTCGAGATTCAATTCCGTCGGCGGCACTGTTGCCGGCGCGGGTACCGGCTGCTGCGGCGGAATAGCCTGCCAGGCAGCTTCGTTCGCCCGCGGCGACGCCTGCAACTGGGTTACGCTGCCGAGTCGCAACTGGCCATCGATCGCCAGATATGACGCGGTCACCGTCAGTGCTAGCCCCGCCCAGGAGTACCACTTGCGGGCAACCCTGTGGAACAGCGGACGCTGGATGACGCCGGTTCGGGTGGCAGATGCAGTGTTCATACCGTCCTTCAACTGCAAGAGAATCTGACGGTGGGGTTCGCTCGCCCCGCCCTGCCCGGCCTGCCGGTTGCCCCGAAGATCCGCACAGGCCGGAACAACGGAACAGTCGCGCAACGCCGAACAACCCTGATATTCGGCACATCTTTCCACATCGCTTCACAAATTCCTGCGATTGGCCCTCAAGATTCGGCACGTCGCAAACTTAGGGGGTTTACGGGATACGGGTGGTAAACTGCGCAAGCTGTCGCGGCAGGCTCGGACCACTCCGGATTGACCGCGTTGCCAGAACGGGCTATTCACTCAGCTCGAAGGCCGCTGACCCATGGAAGGGAGCCGGACACCATGCGCCGTCGTCGGATCTGGATCACACTGGCATTGCTTGTCGCGTTCCTCGCGCTGGGTGGCACCACGTTCGCCATCCTGCTGCTGCATCGACCCAGCTTCTATCGCAACGCCCAGGTCCCCGAGGGACCCGAACGTACTGCCCAGTCAGTCGAGTTCGTCGGCCGCTACACGGGGCTGATGAACAGCGTGTTCAACCGCTACCCCGACTGGTGGGGCGTGTTCACCACCGAGCAGATCAACTCATTCCTTCAGGAAGACTTCCTGAAGTCCTGGGGCGGGGACAATAACCTGCCGGATGGCTTCCACGATCTGCGCCTGCAGATTGAAGAAGGCAAACTGCGCCTCGGCTGCCGGTACGAAACCCGGCTGTTCAGCACCGTGCTGACCATCGACGTGCGGATGTGGCTGATCGCCAATGAAGTGAACCTGATCGGCGTTGAGATTGTGAACCTGCGGGCCGGGGCATTGCCGATCTCGCGGCAGAATGTGCTCGAATACATTACCGAAGCGGCCCGGCGCAGCAACATCGACGTGAGATGGCACCAGAAGAACGGCAATCCGGTCGCCATCTTCCGATTGCAGGCCGACCAGATTCGGCCGACGATCCAGTTACACCGCTTCGAGCTGCAACCGGGGAAAATGGTCATCGTCGGCCGATCGACCGAACCGCAGGCGGCTCACACGGTCGATCGACCGCCATCACCGGCAAGGAACTGACAGGTCCAGGCGCTGCTGGCGACCCGGCGAAGTGTCAATGTGCCGCCGGGCACGGCGACGACCCAGTCATCGGCTGATCGGGCAATCTCGCGAAACTCGCCTGATTGCCGACGAATAACGCTGCCGCGGTTGCCTGAGACGGGTCCTTCATAGTCGAGATAGACGAGCCGATGCGGGAACGATTCTTCGGCGGTGATGGTCGCGCCATCGATCGGCAGCGCGGGCAACCGCCAGGTGCGCAGCGTCGCCCCGGCTTCGAGCATCAGGTCGAAGTGACGCTCGGGATGATCGTGTTCGAGTATCACGAAGCGCGGCATGACGGCCCCGGCCACGAGAACGGTCTTTGGCAATCTGCTGCCTTTTGCTATGATACGCCGACGGAACACGCGTGAGACCGCAGCAATGGCCGCAAAGACGAAAAAGGAACGATCGACTGGCGATAAGGATGACATACAAGTCATCTGCCGCAACCGGCGCGCGTTTCACGAGTACGAAGTGATCGACAGGCTGGAGTGCGGCGTGGTGCTGGTCGGGACCGAAGTCAAAAGCCTGCGCGATCGGCACTGCCTGCTGGAAGACGCCTACGCCAAGCTGGATGAAGGCGAACTCTGGCTGATCGGCTGCGAGATCCCCGAGTACGCCATGGGCAACCGGCTCAACCACAAGCCGAAGCGGCCCAGGAAGTTGCTGTTGCACCGCCGCGAGTTGGCCAAGTTCGCGGAGAAGTCTTCGCAACGCGGGTTCACGATGGTCGCCCTGAGCATCTACTTCAAGAACGGCCGGGCGAAAGTGGAGATCGCCGTGGGAAAGGGCAAACAGGTGCACGACAAGCGCCAGTCCCTGAAGCAGGCCGACGCGAAACGCGACATGGCGCGTGCGATGTCCAGGAAGCGCTGAGAGTGCCGTTTAGCGTGCATCCCAACGGGATGCACGACATTGGATGCAGGAGAATCTCATGGATGAGATTTCCATCGCCAAGGAAGGCAAGCCCTGAATGCGAATCGCCGGCATTGTCGAATCGCTGGATCATGTGTGCTGTCGTTACAGGCTGCGCGCGTTCGCGCCGCGGCTTCACGACGCTGGCCATCAGCTTGACCTGACACCGTTGCCGCGCTGCTGGTGGCAGCGATTGAGCCTGGGCCGCGACAATTCCGATGTGACTGTGCTGCAGCGCAAGTTGCTCGCCCCGATCGAGACCACCCTGCTCCGCCGACGTGCGAAGAAGCTGATCTTCGACTTCGACGACGCGGTCTGGCTGCGCGATTCCTACTCCCGCAAGGGTTTTCACGACCCGAAGCGGGCGCATCGCTTTCAGACCGTCGTCGGCCAATGCGATGCCATCGCTGCAGGCAACCCGTTTCTCGCGGACTACTCTGCCTACTGGGTCCGCGGCATCCCCATCCGCGTCGTTCCCACGTGCGTCGATGTTCACAGGTACCGGTTGGCCGCTCACGATGCCCCGGTCGGCTCGGCTACCCTTGTCTGGATCGGCTCCACTTCCACGCTTCAGGGCTTGCAGGAGATCACGCCGTGGCTCGACGGACTGGCTGATAAACAGCCGGGGTTGGCGCTGCGGATGATCTGCGATTCGTTCCTGACGTTGCCGCACCTGCGGACCGAAGCGATCCCCTGGAACGAAATCACCGAGATCGAGCAGCTGGCCACAGCGGACATCGGCATCAGCCATGTGCCCGACGATTTGTGGAGCCGGGGCAAATGCGGCTTGAAGGTGCTGCAGTACATGGCTGCCGGGCTGCCGGTGATTGCCAACCCGGTCGGTGTGCAGGCGACGATGGTCCGCCATGGCGAGACCGGCCTGCATGCGCGCACTGAACGCGAATGGCATGATGCGATCCGTCAGTTGGCGAACGACCCGGATCTTCGGATACAGATGGGCCGGGCCGGGCGACGGCTGGTGGAAGAAAAGTACAGCATCGACGCGGGCGCTCAACACTGGCTGAACCTGACGCACCGGGAGCGGAAAACAGCATGAACCTCGCCAGCGTGCAGATGCGGATCAACACAGGCCAAGCGATCATCGTCGATGGTTTGCGATGGCGATTCTCCGCAGCCGGGCAGAAGCTGCTGCAGCCCGAACACCTCCGGCTGCATGAGCATCTGGCGAACGGCCTGGCGAGTGTCGTCAAGCATGGGCTGCATCGCACGGTTTACCATGTGAAGCTCGATGGTTTCAGCATCTTCTGGAAGCACTGTCGGATCAACGGCATCGGTTCGTACCTGAGACAGTGGATCCGCCCGCCGAAGGCCCGCCTCGAATTCGATCGCTCCCGCATGCTCGCGGAGCGCGGCATCGCCACCATCGAGCCGCTGGCATGGGGAAAGCACTGGTACCGCCACTGCGGGCCCAGCCATCTGATCACGCGCGAACTCAAAGGCGGCGTGCCGTTGTTCAGCGCGCTGGTGGATCAGATCAACGGAGCCAATCGCCGCGAGATCACGGCACAACTGGGCCGGTACCTGGCACGTCTGCATGAAGCGGGCGTACTGCACCCCGACCTGCATCCGGGGAACATCCTCGTCGTCCGCGATTCCGCCGGCGAGCCGCGGTTTCACCTGCTCGACATTCACAACATCGCGATCGGTCAGCCTCTCAATATGCGTTCGAGCATCGCCAACCTGGCGATCTTCAACCGCTGGTTCGCCCTGCGGACCGATCGTAGTGACCGTAACCGTTTCTGGAAGAGCTACATCAGCGCCCGGGGAATGAATTCACCCTGCTCGAGGGCGATGGCCCGGACAGTCGAGACCGACACACTAACCTCGAATCGCAAGCTTTGGCGGGATCGCGATGACCGCTGCTGGGGCGACAATCGCAACTTCCAGCCGGTGCGTTCACGCATGGCCATGGGCCATGCGGTCAAAGACATCGACCCCGGCGTCCTCCGGCAACTGCTGGCCGACCCGGACTCGCCGTTCGCGGCCGACGGGGTGCGCATGCTCAAGGAGTCCGAAACCAGCACCGTGGCCGAGATCACCGTGCCGACGCCGACCGGGCCGCGCGTGATGATCTACAAGCGGTTCCTGTTAAAAAAGGCGCTCGCCGCCCCGGCGAACGCGGTGCGCATGTCGGCCGCGCTGCGGTCATGGCAGATGGGGCATGCCGTCCACGATCGCGGCCTGTCGACGCCCCGACCGTGGGTCGTGCTGCACCGCCGCGGCCGGACCGGCCCGCGCGAAGGCTACCTGCTGTGCGAAAAGGTTGTTGACGCGATGGACGTCTGCGAGTTTCTGAAGACGCTGACCGGCCGGGCGAAGTGGGACGCGATCGCCAGCCTGGGGCGCACGCTGCATCACTTTCACCAGTCGGGCCTGCGCCATCGCGACATGAAGGCAGCCAATCTGCTGGTTACTTCCACCAACGGATCGATCCGATTCCACCTGATCGATCTGGTTGGCGTTCGTTTTCTACGCGATGTGCCGACCGCCACGCGTGCCCGCAACCTGAGCCGGCTGAACGTGAGCTTCCTGCTGAACAAATCGTTCACGCGATCCGATCGGGTGCGATTTCTGCGGGCCTATCTGCGTTGGGCGCTCGTCGGCAGGCATGGCTGGAAAGCCTGGTGGCGGCTGATCGATCAAGCCACCCGTGACAAGGTCGAACGCAACCGCCAGACCGGCCGGCTGATCGCGTAGTGTCTCGTTACTGAATGTCAGTTTGGTAGAGCCATTCGCTGGGAGCGATAGTCGAGGAGCACGCGAAACGCGTGCTCCTCGACAAAGCCGGCCGCATTGGATAGCATTCGCATCCGGACCTTCAGTAACGTGACACAAAACTCAGGGCCCGTTCGTCGGGACCCATTTCTCGAAGTTGATGGTCGTGTCGGCCGGGTCGATGTCTTTCGCGCTGTTCATCTCGACGTGCCCGTCGTAGTAGAGAACGTTCAGCCGTTGGGTATGCCGCGGCTGGCACAACGTCGACCAATTGGGGATGTCCGCCGCGCCGCTGCCGACGACACTGGCAAGGCTCTTGGTATACTCGACCAGCAGAACCTTGCCGCCATCGTCAAAGCTCAACTTGTGGGCGCTTGCGTTCATTCCATAGCTGCTCGTGGCTAATACATCCGATGATTGCCCGTGGGTAAAGTTCGACGAAATGACGTTCATGTCCGAATCGAGCAGTTCGTACTTGTAACCGCCGAAATTGCCCGTTCCGCCGCCATCGCCCTTTGCGTAAGTGACGCGAGTGGTGCCATTCGGCTGCGGTTCAAGCAGAAGGACGAGATCGTCGAAATCGTTATTATTGGACGGCGTCAGTTCAAATTCGATGGCACTGCTGCCGGGGACGGTCAACGGCACGCGGGTGCTCGGCCGGCTGCGCGGGCTGGTTGAACCAATCGGGAAGACAGTCGAGTTGCCCATGTTCGCGTAAGGCGGCGGGCCGATGACGCGGATGTAGGCAGCAGCATCGCCGCCGCTAACAGCGATCAACCGCAGATCTTCAGGACAGTTGTAGATCTTCGACACATTCTCGACGTAGGGGTTCAGCGCTCCTTTCCAACTGGAGGTAGCGAAGTGCGCACCGGTTGTCGATCTCTCATTGTGAAACGCGATGCCGAGATTATGCAAGTTGTTCTGGCATTTCGCCTTATTGGCCGACTTTCGTGCAGCTTGCACGGCGGACAGCAGCAACCCGATCAGGACAGCAATGATCGCAACGACCACCAGCAGTTCGATGAGCGTGAAACCACACCGCGTTCGTTGCGGACGTGAGCGCATGTCGATAACTCCTTGGGAGACAAGGGAGGAGAGCGCGGGTCTTCTACTACTCACGATGTTAATGGCGTTGGCGTCAGGAGTAAACAAGGAAATTGGACAACACACACGTGGCATCCAATTTCTGGTCGTCGGGAGCAAAACTGGGATGGTGCGATTGCCCCGCTCCGGATATTGGGTCGCCGTGGAAGATGTACCGTCCGGGTGACATTGATGTCCTCACCGCGATCGACAACCGGAAGCCCGCATGCGTTCCCGCGATTGCCCGCGCTTGCGCTGGTGCTGATCGCGGCATGCGGTTGCAACGCCCTGCGTTCGCCATCAGCCGTGGAGAAAGAGCCGTCACCTGCCGCGCCGCTGCATGCCGGGCCGGGCAAGTTTCATCTGCGTGAATCGCAGTTCGTCTTCTACAGCGACTTTCCGCTCAAATCGAGCCTGCCGCTGTTTCAGGAACTCGGCGAACTGCGCGAGCAGATCTACAAGGACCTGCGGCTTCCCGAATCAAATACCGTCATCCAGGTCTTCCTGTTCGAAGACCAGGCCAAGTACGAAACATACATGAACAAGCGCTATCCGGAACTGCCGGTACGGCGGGCGTTCTTCGTCAAGCAGCCGCGCGGGAGCGGCGGCACCGATGACCTGTTCGTCTTCACCTGGTGGGGCGAACATATCCGCCAGGACCTGCGCCACGAATTGACGCACGGCATCCTGCACAGTGTGCTGAAAGACGTTCCACTGTGGCTGGATGAGGGCCTGGCCGAGATTTACGAATTGCCGCCGGAAACCAAAGGCTACAGTGCGACGCACATGGAATCGATCCGCAAGGGGACGTTCCAGCCCGACCTGACGAAGCTTGAACAACTCAGTGAAGTTAAACAGATGCTTCGGCCCGAGTACCGCGAAGCGTGGGCGTGGATGCACTTCATGCTGCGCGGCCAACCTGAAAGCCGGCAGGTGCTGCTGACGTACCTGCAGCAACTGCGGCACCCCGGCGCAAGTCCGTTGCTGCTGCCGAAACTGAAGGACGTGCATGCCAACCCCGCCGAGGCGCTGCTGAAGCACCTTGCCACGGTCGAGCAGAACCCCATCATCCGCGCGTCGTCGACGACACCCGAACGCTGACGTAGAATAGCAACACCATGGCCAACATCCTGCTGGGCGTCACCGGTTCCGTGGCGGCCGTGCGCATGCCGCTGTTGTTCCGCAGTCTGTGCGAACGCGGCCATGCCGTACGCATTGTCGCCACGTCGGCTTCGCTGCACTTCTTCGATCCGCTCGAACTCGATCCCCTGCCCGGTCCCGTCCGCAACCCTGCCGTGATCAGCCTCGATGAAGACGAATGGCCTGAAGGCGGCTGGCACCGCGACGACCCGGTGCTGCATATTGAGTTGCGGCGCTGGGCCGACCTGCTCGTGATCGCACCGCTCGACGCCAACACGCTTGCCAAACTGGCGAACGGCATTTGCGACAACTGCCTGACCTGCGTCTGGCGGGCGTGGGATCAGGCCAAGCCGATCGTCCTGGCCCCTGCGATGAACACGCTGATGTGGGAACATCCGCTGACCGCGAAGCACCTGCGGGAAGTCGCAGCACTCGCCGGCGTGGATGTTGCCGGCATAACGAACACGGAATCGATGATCAACGAATTGAATGCCGTGAAGGGGACAATTCGAGTCGCGTCACCACAATCGAAACGCCTTGCCTGCGGCGACACCGGCGTCGGCGCCATGGCGGAAGTGGGCGACATCGTCGAATTGATTAACGCGTGAGGAAATTCCGTTCAGAGCCGGAGCGCCAGCGGGGAGCAAATAGACGTAACCACCATCAAGTCCAACACGGGTGACAAGGCCGTCCCAGTCGACGAGGGCGAAAAGAAGAATTGGAACTCACCAAGCAGAAGTAGCCATCAGCGTCCCGACTTGATCGCTGCGCCGGTTCCCACATGCTTGCGGATCAACTCCGCGGCTTGCAGGCACTGGGCTTTCGACACATCCAGGTGAGTACAGGCCCGCAGCACATGCGGGCCTGTTGAAGAGACGAGGACGCCCTTTTCCCGCAGATGGGCAGACACTTCCTTCGCGGTTCCCAGTTCGCGGTCAACTTCAAACCAGACGAGATTCGTTTCAACTACGCCCGGATCGAGCCGCAGTCCCGGCGTGTCCGTCACGGCCTCGGCAATGATCTGCGCGTTGGCATGATCTTCCGCCAGGCGCTCGATGTGGTTGTCCATCGCGTACAGCGCCGCCGCGGCGATGATGCCCCCCTGCCGCATGCCGCCACCGAACAGCTTGCGGATGCGCTTGCTCTTCTCGATGAACTCCTTCGTGCCGGCCAGGGCCGAGCCGACCGGTGCCCCCAGCCCTTTGCTGAAGCAGACCGAGATTGAATCAAACTGCTTGCCCCATTCGCGGCCCGAGATGCCGCTGGCGACCACCGCGTTCCACAGGCGTGCCCCGTCGAGATGCATCGTCAGACCGTTGGCGTGCGCCCATTCGCTGATCGCCTGGATCTTCTCGATCGGGTAAACACGGCCGCCGCCGCGGTTATGCGTGTTCTCCAGGCAGACGATGCGCGTGCGAACGTAGTGATCATTCAGCGGGCGGATTTTGTCGTCGAGCTGGGTAACATCGAGTACGCCGTAGTCACCCTCGATTGTCCGGCAGGTGACGCCGCTGAGCGCCGCGGGTCCGCCCGCCTCCCAGACGTAGATGTGATTGGTCGATTCGCACAGCAGTTCATCACCCGGCTGTGTGTGCGCCCGGATGCCGATCTGATTCGACATGGTTCCCGACGGGACGAACAGGGCCGCTTCCATTCCCAGGTAGTCGGCCACGCGTTCCTGCAGGGCGTTGATGGTCGGGTCTTCGCCGAGCACGTCGTCGCCGACTTCGGCACTGGCCATGGCTGCCCGCATGCCGGGCGTCGGTCGGGTCGCGGTATCGCTGCGCAGGTCGATCATGATGACTTCCGGGGTTGTCGCTGCTGGCTATTCCACCATCTTATTCTCGATGTACCAACGCCCATTGACCAGCTTGAAGGACAGAAGCTTTCCCTTAATGTCCGGATGCCGGGCCGTGGTCGCTTCGCCGCCTTCTTTGAACTCGCCGTCACGATAGATCTTGTTGATCTCTTTCAGCGCGTTCGGGTCATTGGTCAGTTTCGTTTTCAGGCGCCGGGTCAGATTCTCGAAGTTCATCTGGGCCGCCAGGTCCCGTTTGCGGTTGCGGATGAACGTGGGGTCGAAGCCCTTCTTTGCCAGGCCTTCACCCTCGACCTGTTCGGTGGCTTTGCCGTCGAATAGCGCCTTTGTGATCTGCAATTGATCGTTGATGAAAGCGGGGTCGAGCAGAAACGCCGCGATGTAGTCGAACCGCTCCTTGTCCACTGCACGCAGCAGCGAGCCGAGCGTTTCGACCGGCGTGCCCTGCGGGTACAGTTCCGGGTTGAAGCGCACACCGTAGCGGCGTTCTTCCTTCACCTGTCCGAGTGCGGACCCGGCGACAATCATCAGCGAGAGCAACACGAATGCCTGGCGCATGAGACCACCTCGGCGAAACGACGAACGATTGAGGTATACCGGAATCGTTACCGATTTCCGCGCCGGCCGCAACAGGCAATCGGCCACTCATGCTGGCAGCCGCGTGAGGCTGTTCCGTATAATCCGGTTATGGCAGGTAACACATTCGGCGAACGGTTCCGCGTCACCACGGCCGGCGTCAGTCATGGCCCCGGCTACGTCGCGATCATCGATGGCTGTCCTTCCGGATTGCCGCTGACGATGGACGACCTGCTGCCCGATCTGGCACGTCGCCGGCCCGGCCAGTCGAAGATCGTCACCCAGCGCGATGAGACTGACACGCCGGAGATTCTCTCGGGCGTATTCGAAGGCCAAACCGACGGTACGCCGATCGGCATCCTGTTCCGCAACAGCGACCAGAAAAGCGGCGATTACGGCGACATCAAGGACAAGTACCGCCCCGGCCATGCCGACTACACCTTCGATGCCAAGTTCGGCATCCGCGACTACCGCGGCGGCGGCCGGTCAAGCGCGCGCGAAACGGTCTGCCGCGTGGCCGCCGGGGCGATTGCGAAGAAGCTGCTGGCCGGGGCCGGTATGCGCGTACAGGGCTACGTGACCCAGGTCGGCGGCGTGACCGCATCGATCGCCGACCCGCTGAACGTGACGATGGATCAGGTGGAAGCCAACCCGGTGCGCTGCCCCGACCCGGCCGCCGCCGAACGGATGATTCAACTTATCGAAGAAGTCCGCAAGGACCGCGATTCGATCGGCGGCATCTGCGAGATGGTGGCC
>Ga0105048_10008592_pt1 | contig 16329 bp, 12 predicted proteins | sample MAT05_FD_78382 | JGI IMG/M metagenome (GOLD analysis project Ga0105048, IMG submission 78382) | Freshwater microbial communities from Lake Fryxell liftoff mats and glacier meltwater in Antarctica - MAT-05 | ecosystem: Environmental > Aquatic > Freshwater > Ice > Liftoff microbial mat | place...
GTAGCCGGTAGCCGGTAGCCGGTAGCCGGTAGCCGGTAGCCGGTAGCCGGTAGCCGGTAGCCGGTAGCCGGTAGCCGGTAGCCGGTAGCCCAAAAAAAATACTGTGTCGGAAAATTTGATTATTTCTTAACGGATTTTATTAATCCGGTTAACATCTTTCCTACTTCATCACACATCGAATTAATCGTCGTATGGTCTTGCAAATACCCCAACCGAAACGAGAGTTCGATTTGGGTTTCAAGTTCTGCAAGCGATCCTGATGCAATACCTAAAAATTGAAGGAACTCACCATCAGTATTTCTTCCTTGGCCTTCTGCAATATTTGAAGGTACTGAAATGGCAGAACGACGAATCTGGCTGGTTAATGCATACCTTTCTTCCGTAGGAAAATTTTTAGTTTCTTGGTAAACTTTCTCAACCAATTGCATGGATTTCATCCATACATGCAAATCACGATAACTTCTTAATTTGGTCATTGGAATGTGTTTTTATTTTCAAATATGGTTAATCGTAATCAAAACTAACGGCTAACGGCTAACGGCTAACAGCTAAAAAAAGGGCCTCACCGGGCTTACGCGCCGGGAGGCTCCGAAAACAATAAACAGCAGGATAATTCTTTGTGATTGGGTGTTTTACACCGCGTACCTCCCTATTGCCGCGTCCAGTGAATGACGTACAGTTTCGCGGCCCTATTTTTCGCTCAATGTCGTTATTCGTCGTTTAAAATGTCCCGTATTTCGCCCTCCTCATGCCTAATTGAGCAAAATATTGGTCTCGCCAAACTATACGTCATTCACTGGACGTGGCACCAGGTTATCTGCGTTTCCCTCACGAGATGGTTGACGGCTGGCCGTCCGGCATCTCGCGGGATTGGATATAGAATAAATTATTTGGATGTTGCTTTGGTTGAAAGTAACCTTTCAGGGTGCTTTTGGTCGTATTCCTGGGAATTGCCTATCCCAACCTATTCGTCCTTATACGTTGCTGATTTTGCGCACCACCTTGTACAGGCGGGTAGTTTCGTTCACTTCTTCTTCGAATGGGTCATGGTCAAAGTAGTTGGCGGAGATCAGTTTGAAACGCACGATGCGGCCGCGGTTGTTGTAAATCTTTTGCACGTATTTTACCCACACATTGCCGTTGCTGCGCACGGCGTAAATTTCGTTGTCGCGTATGTCATTGAGGTTTTCAACAGACTTACACACCACGATGTCGTTGTTTTTGATGACCGGTTCCATGGAGTTACCATCAATCTGGAAGGCAACAAGGCCCGAACCACCAACGCCGGGAATGGAAAAATACGTGTTGTCTTCCTGGCTTTCTGCGCCGAGGGTAGCACCTGCGAAAGCTCGGATGGTGGTAAACAAAATGTTGCCTTCACCAGCGGAATAAAATTTCTCGCTACCCATGGCATTCCCAGGAGCTTCGAACCCAAACGGGTTGCCGATGCCGTAGAGAAGCCAGGCTTCGTTGATGTTGAAGGAGCGGCAAAAGGATTGCGCCTGCCCATAATCGATGACACGTTTGCTGTCGGGTTTGAGAAATGCCCGGATAATGTGGCCGTAAGCCTTGTTTCCGAGCACCTTATCAGCTACATCGCCCACGCCTTTGCCTCCGCGGTCGTTTTTTACAATGGCGCCGCGGTCTTCAAGCAATTTGAAGGCTTGGACAAAGCGGTCGTTGAGTTGAATGCGGTCTTCCTTGATCATAACAAACGTATTTTCGAAAGGTGTTTGAAAGGCAACCAGATTGGCCGCCTTCAGCGTTTTGATACTGCAAACTTAAAACAAATGGTTTTTAAAAACAAAATATGTCAAAGATTTTTTTACAATATTTTTTTTAAAATAGTCGTTTTTTAATCTAACAAACTCAAAATCAATACTTTAATTAAAAAAACAAAAATGCGCAAAGTATCAACTACACCAACGCGTCACTTTCAGCATTTACATTTTTTTGTACTTTTGTTGGTGGAAAAGCAGCCCGCGTATTTCGCAGCACCCAGTTTCGGGTGCTTACACACAAAAGCGGGCACCACCTTGAACCATGGGTATAGTTGTTTCTCTCCTCAACCACAAAGGCGGCGTAGGTAAAACCACCAGCGCCATCAACATCGGCGCCGGGCTGGTGGAGCTCGGTAAAAAAGTGCTGCTGCTCGACCTCGACCCCCAAGCCAACCTAACCATCTCGCTCGGTATCCCACGCCAGAAACACACCATATATGAAGCCCTGCGCGGCGAAGGCGAACTTCAGCCGTACACACACAAACCTGGGCTCGATGTCATCACTTCCTCGCTCGACCTGTCGGGCGCAGAAATGGAACTCATCAACGAAGCCGGCCGCGAATACATCTTGCGCGAACTGCTCGGACAAGTAACGGACGATTACGATTACATCCTTATCGACTGTCCGCCTTCCCTCGGCCTACTTACCCTCAACGCCCTTACCAGCAGCAAATGGGTGCTTATTCCGCTGCAAACGGAGTTTCTTGCCGTACAGGGGCTGGCCAAAATCAAACAGGTCATCGATAAGGTGCGTTTCCGCCTCAACAAACAACTTGAAATCGGCGGGGTGGTGGCTACCATGTACGACAGTCGCCGTGTACTGAACCGCGACGTGGTGGACACGATCCACAAACACTTCGGCGATAAGGTGTTCAAAACCTACATCCGCGACAATGTTGCTCTTGCCGAAGCCCCCGCGCAACGCAAAGACATTTTTGAATACAACCCCAAATCGTCGGGAGCGCAGGACTACCTCGACCTTTCGCGTGAAATCCTGCAACGCGTAGAAGGTATTCCACTCACCGCCGAACACCTCAAGGGCTAATCCCTTCGCCGGACCATGAGCAAAAAGAAATTCTCTGAAGGTCTAGACGACCTTTTTAAAAACGACGACAGCGGCGAACACCACACCGAACTGTACAGCGTCACTTCGCCCCAACAGCCCGCCGAACGCAGGCAGTCGGGTAAAAATTTCATGGCCGGTCTCGATGCCCTGCTCCAGGAAGCCCTGGAGGAAAGTATGGACAAACTGGAAAACAACCAACCCTCCGAAGCCACGCCACCCACCAAAAGCAAAAGCAAAAACGCAGGCTCGAGCATGTACGGCGGTCTCGATGCGCTTATTCGCCAAACGATTGACGTCAAGGCGCTTGAAATTGACGAGCAAACGGGCATCAAACGCCTTACCGTCGCCGTTGAAAAAGCCAAACTGGATAAATTCAAAGCCATCGCCCGCCTCGAAAATTCGTTCATGAAAGATCTGCTCGTAGGCCTCATCGACGAATACATCGCCGAATACTCCAAGGACAAAGGCATCAACCTGTGAACAGCTTGACAGCCAACCAGGATTTCCGTCTCTTTTACAACCAGAGCATTTACCCTGAGCTGCGCCACCTCGAACTGCGTCGCCGACGCCTACTGCGCCTGCTCGGACTGTCGGTGCTGCTCCTGGCCGGCATTTTTTTCCTCGAAATTTACCTGCGCATCTTTGTGCTCACCATGGCACTGTTCATCCCTGTAGGCCTTTGGTTGGCCTACCTTCTCTTCCGCGTAAAAGTTTATTACGACGAATTCAAACCCCGAATCGTAGGACTGGTGCTCGATTTTATCGACAACAACATCAATTTCGGTGAGTTGCACTATGAAACGCGGGGCAGCCTTTCGAAGGACCAGTTTTTATCGGGCCGCATTTTTACCGGCGCCGATGAATTTGTCGGCGAGGATTACATCCGCGGGCAAATACGTGAAATGCCGTTTGAAGCCTGCGAACTGCGCGTGCGTGAGTTCTCACCCTCACGCGACCGCCTCGACGTGGTATTCAACGGCTTGTTCCTGGTGGGCGATTACCGACGTCAGGACATGCGTGGCAGCGTGCTGCTGCTGCCCGATGCCCAACGCAAATACCTCAGCCGAAGTGAACGCGCGCTCCACCTGCTCGGCGGCCGACGGGTGCGCGAAAACCTGCTGCCCGAATTTGAAGCCTGCTACGATACCTATGCCACGCCCGACATCAGACTGGGCGACGTGGTTTCCGATGATCTTCAACTGGCCATTCTACGCTTCCGACTTCGTTTTCAACAAACCAACAGGAAAAAAGAAATTTACCTTTCCATTATCGGCGACAAACTCTTTGTCGCACTCAGTCAGGACCGCAACCTGCTCGAGCCGTCCATCTGGGTCAATACGGTCACCTTTGAGGTCGCTCAGGAGTTTTACGAAGATTTGAAGTTGCTCTTCGATATCGTTTTGGAACTGGATGTGATGAATTAGTGGTCTGAATATTACATTTTCCACCGCACCCCAAAATACACCCTCCTCCCCTGCATGGGCGCATAATTGTACCCGGGATCAAACGTGTATCCCTGTGGATTACCAACCGGATCACCGGCCTGTTGGTCGAACGGGTCGAAGGGGCGCATGATGGGATCCTGCGGCAGGAAATTGAATAGGTTGCGCACGCCGGCATACACCTCCAGACTTTTCCAGGGCCTGGTGAACTGTAATCCAACCAAGGTGTACCAAGGTGAAAGCTCCGGCCTGAAATCGTTGGGCTGAACCGGCAGGTGCATCGGACCGGTAAGCGTCGCATTGGCGTCGAGGGTGAGGTGCCAGGGCTGAATGGTGTACGCTACCGAAGCGTTTCCGGATACGCCGGGTGCATACAACTGCGGGCGACGTCTGCCTTGCTCCTCCACATACACATCCAGCAACGTAACGGCGCCCGAAATGCGCAAACCGTGCTCCCAACTCCAGTCGCTGCGCACCGACATGCCCTGCGACACGCCAAAACCGTCGAGGTTGCGGTACACTACAAGGTCGGGATCAACGCTGTAATCGGCCAGAATGCGGTTGCTGAATCGGGTGTGAAACACGCTTACATCAAGTCCAATAAGTCCAAATTCGGGAAAAAACTGCGCCGTCCAGTTTACGTTGGCATTCCACGATTTTTCGGGCTCCAGGGCTTCTTCAAACACCACCTGCCGCGCGCCGGTAAGCGCAGCATGGTCCTCACTGAATACATTGGCCACACGGAAGCCATTGCCTGCTGAAAAACGCAAGATTTGAGATTCGGAGAGCGTCCATTTCCAGTTGGCCCGTGGGCTCCAAACTGCGCCATGCGCCGGATGGTGGTCGAAACGCATGCCCAGCAACAACCGATGGTCGGCGGTTATTTTGATGTCATCCTGAAGAAAAATGCCGGGTAAAACGACAGAAGACGGTGCATTGACGGCACCGTCGGGCCCTGCGGTCACGGGAGTGTTGTCGTCGTACCAGGTGTGCCGAACCGAAGCGCCTGCGGCAGTTTGGTGCCTGCGCCCAAGTGATTTTTCCCACAAAACCTGTGCAAATGATACCCGTTGCCGTGCATTGAAAAGAGTGGTACCATAGGTTGAATTTTGCGCATGGTCGTTGAAAGAAAAAGAAAAAACCACCGTATCGCGCAGGGGCGCCTGCCATTGTCCGAGGATTTCAAGCCTGTCCGTCCTTATTTTTTCTCCGTACACACTATCGGTGCCGTAAAATTCAGGTTTCCACTGCATTTCCCCGCCAAACCGGTCTTCCCAAACATACCGTGCCGTAACTCCGGCAAGGCGTTTTTTGGGCCGTTCAAACCTTATTTTGCCGAAGGCGGCATACCGCTCCTGCAAAGGCATATCGGTAAAATTGTCGTCGTTCACATCCAGGCGGTTGCCGAAACGGTACATGTTTCCACTCAGCAATCCGTCGGCTTTTTTACCCAACCGAAACCGGCCGCCTAGTTCGGCATTCCATTCCCCCTGGTTGCTGCCTTGCACATCGGCTGTAAAACGTGGCGCGCACAGCACGTCGCGTGTGATGATGTTGATCACGCCAGCCACCGCTTCCGAACCATAAAGGGTTGAAGAAGGACCTTTCACCACTTCCAGTCGTTCAATCAAACCCGTCGGAATACCCTGCAACCCGTAAACCGTACTCAAAGCGCTCACTATGGGCATACCATCAATGAGGATCATGGTGTACGGACCGTCGAGCCCGTTGATCCTGATGTCGGCCGTACCGCACACGTTGCAGGTGGTTTGAGCCTGCACACCGTTGGCCATACGCAACCCGTCGAGCAGGCCGGTAGCACCGGTTTGTTTGAAAAATTTGGGGGTGTATACTTCCACCGGCACCGGACTTTCCGATCGGCTCATGGCGCGCAGGGTACCACTAACCACCACCTCATGGAGCAGTTCGTCGAGGGGTTCAAGCAGGATTTCTACCGGTCCGTTCCAGGTAAAGGATTTGTTTTGGTAGCCTGTTAAAGAAGCTGTCCATATGCTACCTTCCGTTGTATGGGGCAGCACCGCAAAACCCGTTGAATCGGTCATGGCACCACCGGAGCCATCCAATGCCCTCAAGGAGGCGTACCCAAGCACTTCTTGTGTACGCGCATTGCGCAGGACCACACCCGGAAGGTTTTGTGCCAAAAGTGTTGCGGCGAAAAGCATTCCAATACTACCAATGAGTATTTTTTTTAGCATAAATTATTTTTAGACCAATCTAAATTTTACGCAAAGGTAAATGGAAAACATAAATTTGCCAAATAGAAAAATAAAATAATCCAGTAAAGAAGTTGCATCGTGTTTTTAAACCAAAAAGGTGCGCAGCGCAACCCAATGGAAATGCGGCTTTTCCCATTGTGCTACACTGCACACCCCTAAAGTTGAATACAAAACCCAAAGTTGCATCTTCACCGAAGGCTTCGAACTTCGGACTTTTTACTGAATCTTCACCGGGAACGTAACATCAAAATCCGCTTCGCCGCCCGGGTCGGACAGGTTGTCCTTATTGGATGGTTCGTGGAAGAGGATGATGCGAATGGTGCCTGTGGAAGCGCCCAAGCTTGTCCAGATGGTTTTAATGCCCAGTGGTTTACCGTTGGCATCGGTATCATCGTAAGTGATGCTCACATTGGCGCCTGTAATGGCATAGGTAAACAGGTGTTCGAGGCTTTCTTCCTCAATTTCCTCCGTGATGTCCACTTCCGGCGTTTTGCTGCGGTCGTACACATGGATGTGGGAAGAGATGTCGCCGGTCATGGCGGGTACCACGATGGTATCGATCACCGGATTGTTGCCTCCCGGACCGTCGAGGTCGCTCCATTCAAACTCCTGGTCGATGCCTGCGCCTACGAGGTGCACCTGTACGGTGGTGATGTTTTCCTGTTCGGTTTCATCATCATCGTTGTTATCACATGCGGCAAAAAAGAGGCTGGAAGTTGTGGCAAACAGCACAAAAAGGGTCAATTTGAAAAATTTGGTTGTCATGTTTATTTATTTTAAAAGGTGAGTTTTGCCCTTAAACCGGCGTTGATGCCCGGTTCATCGGCGTAAAAGCGGAAAAAATTGAGGTATTCGCGGTAACGCTGGTTGCTGAGGTTTTGAACGTTTAGGCCTATTTCGAGTGTTTTTTCGCCTACGGCAAAAGTGTGTACGACCTCAAGCGACAGCACCGTAAAGGTTTCTGGTGCCGGTTTAAGCAAGCCTTCCTGAGGCAACCGCGTTTGTTCCATCGTGGTGGAGGCCAGCAGCCTCACAAAACTTTCGTGGGTGTTTGTCGTTTGTTCGTCCCTGCCAAAACGCCATTTCAAACCGTATTGAAAACGGTCGGAAGGCATAAGGGGTAGCCAGGTTTTGTTCTCGGAATTTTCGCCCGAATCACGGGTCACGCGGTAAGCACGCAACAGCGAAACCCTGCCTTCGGCGCTCAACTGACCTGCAAGCACCACGCTCAGGCCACCGTCGAGACCCTGCAATACCACATTGTCCTGCTCGAAAAAATAAGCAGGAAAAGCACCGCGGACGGTTAGTACCAGTTCTTCCTGAGGTTCGAGGTAAATGAAATCCCGGATGCGGTTGTGGTACACACTCAAACTGGCTTCCACACGTCGCGTTTGATGCAATAAGGTGAGGTTGGTGTTCCAACCCTTTTCAGGTCGAAGGTCCGAACGTCCCTGTTCGTAAGTACCCGAACCGAAATGTACACCACGGGCGAACAGTTCGTTCACGTGGGGCGGTCGCCAGGCATATCCACTGTGCAGACTCAAACTCAGTGCTTTGCTGAAATGGTACACGGCGCCGGCTGTTCCCGACACGTTGCCGAAAACAAGGGTGGTATCCACGTCCACCAGATTACCGGTGGTCAAAACATTGGAGTGCCGGAAATCGTAGCGGGCGCCCACCTCGAACTCCCATGGATTGGGATACTTGCGCCATCTTTCCATGGCCCAGATTGCACCACCGTAGGTATCGTAATCGGGAATGAGTCCGCCCTTGCCTACGAGGTTTTTCTGCTGCAGTCCTTGTACGCCCACCCCGCCTTGCCAATGGCGAATGGGAAAATGTTCGAGTGCGAGGTTCACCTGGTTGGTCCAAAGGTCGAACAGCAATTGCGGTTTGTCGGCCGCTGCGCTGGTTTTGCGCACCACGTCGAATTCTTTGCGCTCGTTGTATTGAAAACTGTATTGTCCGCTGAATTTCCATTTTTCATTCAGGCGCAGGGAGGTTCGGTATTGAAATGTCTGGTGATTTACCGTTTGATAAGGTCTTTCGATGTCGTAGGTAAACCAGTTGGGGTTGTTGCGCGGTGTATCGGACTCGATGGCGAGCATGAGGTCGGTCAAGTTGCCCTGGTGCGCTGCCCTGAGGATACCGATTTTTTGATTGAAAGTGCTGGCGCTTAGGTCGTGGCGCCACCTTCCGCTTTGCCAGCCAGCCATCACCGACAAGTTGGCTTCGCCAGCGCCTGTGTTGCCCAGCCAGTAGTCGGGTGTGCGCAGGTTGCCACTGCGTTTGATGGTTCCCTGAAAGCGCAATCCGAGCGTGCCCTCGGCTTTTTTCCAATCCACAGCACCTGCTGCCACGCCTGATCGTCCGTTCGAAAACATACCTCCGTGCACCCATCCGCCCCATCCTGCTTCTGTGCGCAGGGGATCGGGCTCGATAAGGATGGCGCCTCCCATGGCACCCACGCCATACCGCACGCCTGCTGCGCCTTTCAGCACCGTAATTTTGCCGGCTGTAAAGGGGTCAATTTCGGGTGCATGTTCGCTTCCCCATTGCTGACTTTCGAGGGCAACCTGGTTGTTGATGAGTGCTATGCGGTTGGAGTGCAAGCCCTGGATCACGGGTTTGGCAATGGTGGCGCCGGTATTGATGCTGGTGACGCCGGGCAGTTTTTTCATCGTTTCGGTAATGTTGACGCCCTGGCCGGCAGCCAGGTCGGACGATGATACCTCCTGCGATGCCTGCACGGGGGTGGGCGCTACGGCGCGTTCCAATACGGTGATCTCCTGCAAATGGGCCACATGGCTCAACCAAAAATCAAAAGCTTGATTTTCCACCAACTTAACCACTTGCGTAAAATGTTCGCAAGCCACATGGGTGACGCTCACGGTATACGAAGCGCCTTCGCAATGATCGGGCAAAACATAATAGCCGTTTTCATCGGCCGTGGCGCCACGGCCTGTTTCGGCCACACGCACGGTGGCGTAAGCAAGGGGTTCACGGGTATCGGCGTCGTAAAGGTGTCCACGCAGGGCCACATGGCAATCCTGTGCGAAGATCTCCGGCGCCAAACCCAGCATGGCAACTACAAGGAGCAGCCAGAAGCGTTCGGACATGATGTCGAAGCATTGTGAATACGGTCATACTTGCCCTGCGAGGATGCCAGGACAAATGCAAAACTGTATTCAAACCATCAAAAAAAGGGGTATTTCAGCAACCAAAAGAACATTGGGCTGCGGGTGGACCGCGGGAAGCGGTGGCACCACCGGCCATGCGGGCGCCGGGTGTCTGGTAAAGCAGACAGGTTTTGAGCCTGTATTCTGCGGCAACTCTGGTGAGTTGCACATCGGGTAGCAACACCGGCGAAGCATAACAGATGGTGCACAACGGACAATGGTCGTCGTGCTTAATCTTTGTATGGTGCAGGTGGGGCGTTGCATTGTCGCAAAGCGGATCACAATCGGGCACTTCATGTACATGGTCGTGGTGCAAAAGCAACACGTGCACCGTTCCTGCGAGCCAGGAACCGGTAAACAGCAGCAATGCCGCGAGTGCGGTTGTTGCCGACCAATGTCGGATGCGAAGTATCACAATGATGATTAGAACAGGCGAAAGTAAGCTTTGTTACTTAAATGGATTGTTTTTTTAAATCAACAGCCTTAAAAAGCGAAACTTTAAAAGTATTTCCGCAACCCTGTGAGTATGGTTTTACTAATCCAACTTCCATAAGGAGGATGAAAAAACCGAGAAAGTGGAAATATACGGTTCTGGTACACCACGCCACGGGCGTTGCTGAATTCAAGAAAACCGAATTTGCCATGTGATTTTCCAATACCGCTGTTGTTGACGCCACCGAAAGGCAGTTCGCTGTTGTAAAAATGCAGTCCGGTATCATTTACCACCGTGTTTCCTGCCCTGGTTTCGTTCAAGAAAAACTTGATGTTGCTTTTTACCTTACTGAAAACATACAGGGCCAAAGGTTGTGGTTTGGCATTGATGTATTTCACCGCTTCCTGGCGTTCCTTAAACGTGCGTATGGGTAAAATGGTGCCGAAAATTTCTTCCTCCCAGAGGAGCGCCTGGTCGGGCACATCCACCAATATGGTTGGTTCAACGTACCTGTCCGCGTCGTCTGTATGGCCGCCAAAAACAACCTTTCCACCGGAATCCAGCGCATCGGACAGCAGGTTTTCGATCCGCTTTTGGTGTTTGTCGCTGATCATGCGGCACAGATCGGGCGATTTTTTGCGGGCTTCCGGAGTTTCACCGTAAAAACGTTTGAACGATGCCACCAATTTTTCCACAAGGGCATCGCGTACATTTTCGTGCACGAGCAGGTAGTCCGGAGCAATACATATCTGTCCTGCGTTCATGGCTTTAAGCCAGGCGATGCTTTCGCCTGCATAACCGAGGTTTGCGCTTTCATCAACAATGATAGGGCTTTTACCCCCCAATTCAAGGGTTACCGAACTGAGGTGTTGTGCGGCCGCACGCATCACCATTTTACCTACTGCCGGTGAACCGGTGAAAAAAATGTGGTTGAAAGGTTTGTTTAGCAAGGCCTGGGCAACGTTTGCTTCTCCTTCAAACATCGCTACTTCTTCGTTTGGAAAAATGCTTTCCAACATACGGCGAATCACCGCATTGCTGTGGGGTGTGAATTCCGAAGGTTTGAGCATGGCGGTATTGCCCGCTGCAATGGCCGATACCAACGGTGATAGCGTTAGGGTAACAGGGTAATTCCAGGGCGAAAGAATGAGGCAAACGCCTTTGGGTTCATAGCGTATTTCCGAACGCGTACCGAACAAAGGCAGTGGCGTACCGACCTCCCGGGGAGCCATCCAAGAACGCAATTTGCGGATGGTATGGCGAATTTCGGAGTTGACCACCCCAATTTCAGAGATGTCAACTTCTGTCGGACTTTTCCTTAAATCAGCCCATAAAGCGTCGTAAATGGCCTGTCGGTGCTCCAACAAGGCATCGTGCAAACGCCTGAGTTTGGCCATACGCTCGCTGGCCTTCGTACGGCCTACAACGAACTGATGTTGTTTCTGAGATTCAAAAACAAGGTCGATGGCTTGGTGCAAAGCGGCATCACTCAACGGATTTGAACTGGTATCGGACATGACTGATGGTATAAAAGCTTAAGTTTTGCTGTGACGGGTTAGGGCCAAAAAGGATACAACATACCAACTTAAACACTAACCTCAAAGTAAATTTTTTATTCTTTCTTTCTGAAAAAAAACCATATAATATTGGTCTTTTTGGAACAACGAGAATAAAGTCAACTGAATAGTTGCATGGTAACAAGAAAAACGCAAAATTGTCCGCTACAAACTAAAAGGAGGATTTAACAACCATGATGCAATCTGTTTCCTCTTTCAATACGTTACATAATGAAGCGCTGTCATTGGGCAGCATACAACATACATGCGTTCGACGCCACATCACTCACCCTAAATTGTGTAAGATGAAGATTAGTGTGCAATCCGTACATTTCCACGCCGACTCCAAATTGTTGGAATTTGTTGAAAAAAAAGTTAGCCGACTGGAACGCCTCTTCGATAAAATCGTGGAAGCAGAAGTTTACCTCAAGGTGCAGGACACCGGAGCAAAAGTAAAAGAAAAAGTAACTGAAATCCGATTGCGAATACCTGGTAACAGCAGCCTGGTGGACAAAAGAACAGGCGCAACCTTCGAATCTACCGTCACTTCCGCCGTAGAAACACTCAAAAGACAACTTGTACGCCACAAAACAAAAAACAACGACAACCGCAGTTCTGAAAGACCCACCCACCTTGCCACAGTAGAAGTGGCCCCGCTCGAAAATGATATGGAAGAAGCGGAATGAGCTGGTTAGCCGATAGCTGGTAGCAGATGGTTTAAACACTAGCAATACACATAAAAAAGACGCCAGGAAACAGTTCCTGGCGTCTTTTTTTAGGCTAATCAAACGATGCAACGGCTAACGGCTAGAAAAACTTGGCCCTGTTGTCTCGGATGTCGGCTTGCTTTTTGAGTTCCGGGAGCAGGTTCATGCGCACATTGGAGCTGGCCGAAGAATTGTTTTGACGGCGGAAGAGCGTAAGGTCGGGTGGAGCGGGAAGGTTGGGTTTCTCGCTGGTGGGCATAACTACGTAAATACCGCTGTTGCCTGTGATGGGTTTACTTACGCTTCCTTTGGCGACGAAGAACGCTGTTCCTACTACGCGTGGTTCTGTGCCACCGTTGGGAAGGAAAGTTTGAAGGAGGTTGGCACCTTTGGCCGTATCCACCTTTACTTCCCATTTTTCAGCAAGTGCGTTCAGGTCGCCGGTATTCTGTAGTTTGCTCAGAAGCACCTGAGCTTTTTTGCGGTTTTTCACCTCCATTTCTGCACGTTGGTTGGCTTTAAGCGAAGCAACGCTGGATGATCCTGCTGGAGCTATGCTTTTCAGGCCTGCGATCACGTATTTGCTGTCGAAGTAACCACCGCTGGCGTCGCGGAAAGAAAACACATCTTTGCTGATGGCGTCGACTTTGGTGTTTTTGTTGTAAAGCCAGCGCACAATTTCGCGGCTATCTTCTCCTGCACCGAGCGGACCAACGGTGTAGTCGTTTTCTTTTATGCCCGGGACGTCCTGAATCTGGAAGCCGCGTTGGCTGGCGAGGGTGAGCATTTCCGCAAGGCTTTTGCTGTCCTGAACGAGCTGTATGGCTTTTTCTTTGAAAGCTTGTTGTGTTGCTTTACCAGGCTGGATGCGTTGGCTTAGATACACCGCTTTTACACCGGATTCATTTTTGATGAACTTCTTGTCGGTGATTTCAATGATGTGCCAACCATACTGGGTAGAAACCTTGTAAAACTTGCCCTGGGTGCCCGAATAGAAACAAATGTTGTTGAATTCGGGTACCATGGCACCCTGACCGAAGTAGCCGAGATCACCGCCTTTGGGCGCCGATCCGTCTTCGCTGTTTTTAACGGCAAGCGAGTCGAAACGGAAGTTGCCGCTGTTGAGCAGAGAAAGCAGGCTGTCTATTTTGCGTTCGGAGGCTGGAGTAACACCTTTGGAGAGGATGTGGCGGGCACGAACGGAGTCGGGAAGAACTTTGCGGTCGATGATTTTGGCTACATTCCAAACACCGCCGTCGAGGAATGGGCCGATGATGGAGCCCAGAGGCTGGCGCATCAGCGTATCGGCGATGGCTGCGGGCAGGGCCGATTTCACTTTGTAGGTTGCATCGTACACACCGTCGTTGGCAACCACATAAGCCGAGTCGTTGGTTGTGGTGCGCAAACCTTCAACGAGGGTTACAACGGCTTTGCGGGCATCTGCACTGTCCGACGATGTCGGCATAACATCGATGGCGGCATAGCTGATCATGCGGGTTTCTTCCGTCTGATCGTACAGTTTGGGGTTTTCTTTCAGGTAGGCGCTGTAATCGGCATCGGTAACTTCAACTTCTGCGTCGGTTACTTTTTCGAAAGGAATACGAACATAGACAAAATCTACGCGCTCGTTGTTCTCGCGGTAAGTAGCCTCAGCCTGCCATTGAGGTGTGTAAAGACCTTTGGAAACAAGGTTGATGATTTTGGCTTGCAGACGATCTTTGACGACCTCTTTTTCCTGGGTAGCCCAGTAAGAGCGGTTCACCGGGTCGGTGAATTGGCCGCCTTCGATGGCCGCTTTGATGCTTTGAAGGGTAGCGCGGTTCACTTGTCCATCGTTGCCGCGGAAACGCTCGGCAATGATCGGGCTAACGTTGGTGCCGAACTGGAGCTCGTTGAGTTCGTCTTTACCTACACCCAGACCAAGTTCTTCGGAGATTTGGCTTACCAGAGCGTTTTCCACGAAATAATTCCAGACCTGCGTACGAATTTGAAAGGTGTTGCCTTGCGAATTGGCGTAAACCAACTCCTGAAAGCTTTCAAATTCGTTTCTTTTGATTTCTTGTCCGTTTACTTTACCAAGCGTATTCACATCGCCAGCGCTGGTGCGCTGTGCGTTTTCGATGATCTCCATCAAAATGAATCCGCCAAGGGCCAGGGTCATCATAGCGATGAGAATCCAGCCATTTTTCCGAATCGTACCGATTAAAGCCATTTTTTACTGTAATTGATTGAAAATCAGATTTTTAAATACCGAATGCTGGTTTTTTCCAAAAAAGCAAACGCAAAGGTAAGCGATTGAAGTAGAAAAAATGAAAAATTTTCAGTCCCAACACTGGGTTTGATGAACAAAACAGGGTGTTGCTGCTTTAAAAATGCAGGGATTCTCCTTTGATCGTGGTGTATTTTTTTTAAAAAAAAGGGCGGCAAATCAAAACATGGATAACCCGGGGGTTGTGTTGAAATGAATGGCGTAACTTTGCCGTAATTTTAGAGCTTGCTCGGGATTTTAGATTCGAACTACAATCCCGAACAAGCTCTTAGACCCGGATTTGATCCATTTCCAGCAAAAGCAGCGCTGGATCTCCTAATTTTCAAGGAACAGTTGATTCACACGGGATACATCATTTTCCTTTGCTAAAAAAGATCCGGTTCGCCGGAAAAACCATACTTACGTGCCTGCATCCCTGCCCAAACGCTACCTTGTTACCGCCGCGCTGCCTTACGCCAACGGCCCTCTGCACATCGGCCACCTGGCTGGCGCTTACCTTCCTGCCGATATTTACGTCCGATACCTGCGTTTGATGGGGCGCGACGTGGTTTTTGTTTGCGGCTCCGACGAACATGGTGCCGCCATCACCGTCAAAGCACGCAAAGAAGGCGTCACTCCACGCGAAATCGTTGATACCTACCACGCCAGCCTGCGCGATACCTTTCAAAAGATTGGCATTCATTTCAGCATTTACCACCGAACCAGCGAACCGCTGCACCACCAAACTTCGCAGGACTTTTTCCGCAGGCTTTACGAAAAAGGTGAGTTCATCGAAGAAACCACCGAACAATATTTCGACGAAGTTGCCCAGCAATTCTTGGCCGACCGCTACATCGCTGGCACTTGTCCCGTTTGCGCCAATCCCGATGCTTACGGCGACCAATGCGAAAAATGCGGCACCACCCTCAGCCCAACCGACCTCATCCATCCCAGGTCCATGCTCAGCGGCACTACCCCGGTGAAACGCCCCACCAAACACTGGTTCCTGCGCCTCGACAAACACGAAAACTGGCTGCGTGAATGGATAAATACCGGCAAGTTGGAAGGCGTAGCCCTCCACAACCCTAGCGAATGGAAAAACCACGTGATCGGACAATGCAATTCTTGGCTCGATCAGGGGCTACAGCCCCGCGCCATGACGCGCGACCTCGATTGGGGTGTGGATGTGCCGCAGGAAATACCCGACTCGGCAGGTAAAAAACTGTACGTATGGCTCGATGCGCCCATCGGTTACATCTCCGCCACCCGGCAATGGGCTGCAGATAATGGCAAAAACTGGGAAACTTATTGGAAAGACCCTGAAACGGCGCTTATCCATTTCATCGGCAAAGACAACATCGTTTTCCACTGCCTTATTTTCCCAGCCATCCTCCATGCCCATGGCGAATACATTTTGCCACGCAACGTACCGGCCAACCAATTCATGAACCTCGAAGGCCGTAAACTTTCAACCTCCAAAAACTGGGCAGTTTGGGTGCACGAATATTTAGACACGTTTAAAGGCCAGGAAGACGCCCTGCGTTACAACATGGCTAAAAACATGCCCGAGCAAAAAGACTCGGAGTTTACCTGGAAAGGTTTCCAGGATTCCACCAACAACGAATTGGTGAACAACCTGTCCAATTTTGTGAACCGCGTGATGGTGCTCACCCACAAATA
>Ga0105048_10008593_pt1 | contig 16329 bp, 15 predicted proteins | sample MAT05_FD_78382 | JGI IMG/M metagenome (GOLD analysis project Ga0105048, IMG submission 78382) | Freshwater microbial communities from Lake Fryxell liftoff mats and glacier meltwater in Antarctica - MAT-05 | ecosystem: Environmental > Aquatic > Freshwater > Ice > Liftoff microbial mat | place...
CCTCGATCACGGGCACCTCGATCACGGGCGCCTCGATCACGGGCGCCTCGGGATTCGGCGCTACCGCCTCTGGCTCTGCCATCGGGGACAGTTTGACGGCGGCCAGATCGGGGGCCAGATCGGGGGCCAGATCGGGGGCGACCTCACGCTGCGCGTCGGCGGCCAAAGCGCCGGGTCCGGTCGGCGGGTCCGCCACCTGGCTGACCACGGCCAATCCAACGGCGGCGACAACGCCGCCCCACACCACACCCGTGACAAATCCCCGGATCACCTTACCCCTCCTCCGTCTTGCAACACCGCGTGGCCCCCGCCCCTGGCATCGGTTTCCCTTGACGCCCCGTGACCGCTCTGACCATGTATACCCCGACCCTGCCGCCCCTTCATCCCCTATCCGCCAAGGCCCTGCAATATGCTGCTTCTGATCGACAACTACGACAGCTTTACCTACAACCTCGTCCATTACCTCGGCGAGTTGGGGGCGGATGTGCGCGTAGAGCGCAACGACGCGCTGGATGTGCAGGCGGCGATGGGCCTGAAGCCTGCGATGATCGTGCTGTCGCCCGGTCCCTGCGATCCGTCAAGCGCGGGCATCTGCCTGCCGCTGACGCTGGCCGCTGCCGAGGCGCGGATACCGCTGCTTGGCGTCTGCCTTGGGCATCAGACCATCGGTCAGGCCTTTGGCGGCAACGTGGTGCGCTGCCACGAGATCGTGCACGGCAAGATGGGACAGATGCATCACCGGGGACAGGGCGTGTTTGCGGGGCTGCCCACGCCCTTTGCCGCGACGCGGTATCACAGCCTGATCGTGGACCGCGCCACCTTGCCTGACACGCTCGAAGTGACCGCCGAACTGGCCGATGGCACGATCATGGGCCTGCGCCACCGGCATCTGCCGATCGAGGGCGTGCAGTTTCACCCCGAAAGCATTGCCTCGGAACACGGGCACCAGTTGCTGCGCAACTTTCTTGATCTGGCCGGCGTTCCGGCATGAGCGACGTTCTCAAGCCGCTGATCGGCATCGCCGCCACCCGGCCCCTGACCCCGGCCGAGGCGACAGCGGCATTCGCGGCGCTGTTTGACGGAGCGGCGACACCGGCCCAGACCGGCGGGTTCCTGATGGCGCTGCGCACGCGGGGCGAAACGGTTGCGGAATATGCGGCGGCGGCAGGAGTGATGCGCGCCAAATGCCATGCGGTCAGCGCACCTGCGGGCGCGATGGACATCGTCGGCACCGGCGGCGACGGCAAGGGCACGCTCAACATCTCGACCGCGGCGGCCTTTGTCGTCGCGGGTGCGGGCGTGGTCGTGGCCAAGCACGGCAACCGCAACCTTTCGTCCAGATCGGGGGCCGCCGACGCGCTGACCGAACTGGGGCTGAACGTCATGGTCGGGCCTGCCGTCGTGGAACGCTGTCTGGCCGAAGCCGGGATCGGCTTCATGATGGCGCCGATGCACCACCCGGCGATGCGGCATGTGGGGCCGGTGCGGGCCGAACTTGGCACCCGGACGATCTTCAACATTCTGGGGCCGCTGACCAATCCGGCCGGGGTCCGGCGGCAGTTGACCGGGGCGTTTACCGCCGCGCTGATCCGCCCGATGGCCGAAACGCTGATGGCGCTTGGCAGCGAGAAGGCATGGCTGGTGCACGGGGGCGACGGCACCGACGAAATTTCGATCGCCGCCACCACCGATGTGGTCGCCCTGGAAAACGGCCAGTTGCGCGCGTTTACGCTGCACCCTTCGGACGCGGGCCTGCCGCTGCACCGGTTCGAGGATATCATGGGTGGCTCGCCTGCCGAGAATGCCGCGGCCCTGCGCGCGCTGCTCGACGGCGCGCCGGGGGCCTACCGCGACGCCGTGCTGTTCAATGCCGCCGCAGCCCTCTGTGTCGCCGATGCCGTGACCAGCCTGACCGACGGCGTGGCGCGCGCCCGCCAGTCCATCGACTCGGGCGCCGCGCGCGCCTGCGTCGACACCCTGCGCCGGATCACCACCGCCTGACCCTTCGAATCCTTCCCTTCGCGATCCAACTTGGGTAGTTCTTCGGCATGACAACGATCCTCGACCGCATCAAGACCTACAAGCTTGAGGATATCGCCGCGCGCAAGGCGGCCCGTCCCCAATCGGTGATCGAGGACGCCGCCCGCAGCGCCCCGCCGCCCCGCGGTTTTGCCAAGGCGCTGCACGAGGCGGCGCAAGCCGGCTATGGCCTGATTGCCGAGATCAAGAAAGCCTCGCCGTCGCGCGGCCTGATCCGCGCCGATTTTGACCCGACCGCCCTTGCCCGCGCCTATCAGGAGGGCGGGGCCACGTGCCTGTCGGTGCTGACCGATGGCCCCAGCTTTCAGGGCGATGACAGCTATCTGCTGGCGGCGTCGGACGCGGTGAAACTGCCGTGCCTGCGCAAGGATTTTCTCTATGACCCCTGGCAGGTCGCCGAATCGCGCAGCCTGCATGCCGATTGCATCCTGATCATCATGGCCTCGGTGTCGGATGCGCAGGCGGCCGAGCTTGAGGCGGCGGCCACGCTCTGGGGCATGGATGTGCTGATCGAGGTGCACGACCAGGATGAGCTGGAACGCGCGGCGCTGTTGAAATCCAGCCTGATCGGCATCAACAACCGCAACCTGCATTCCTTCGAGGTGACGCTGGACACCACCCGCAACCTGTCGCGCCGGGTGCCCGAAGACCGGCTGATCGTGTCGGAAAGCGGGCTTTACACCGCCGCCGACCTGGCCGATCTGGCGGCATTCGGCGCGCGGTGCTTTCTGATCGGCGAAAGTCTGATGCGGCAGGCCGATGTGGCCGCGGCCACCCGGGCCATCCTGTTGCGGCCCCTGACGACGCAGGGCGGCACATGACAGGCCCGGCCGATCACGGGCTGTCGCATTTCGATGCCGACGGTCATGCCCATATGGTCGATGTGTCGGACAAGGCGGTGACGTTGCGGGTTGCCGTGGCGGTCGGATCGGTGCGGATGCTGCCGGCGACGCTGGCGCAGGTGACGGCCGGCACCGCGAAAAAGGGCGATGTGCTTGGCGTGGCGCGGCTGGCGGGGATCATGGGCGCCAAACGCACCGCCGATCTGATACCGCTGTGCCACCCGCTGCCGATCACCAATGTGGCGCTGACGCTGACCGCCGATGCCGGTCTGCCCGGCATCCGTGTCGAGGCGCGCGTCAAGACCACCGGGCAGACCGGGGTCGAGATGGAGGCGCTGACGGCCGTGTCCGTCGCCTGTCTGACGATCTATGACATGCTCAAGGCGGTGGAAAAGAGCATGGCGATCGAAGGCATACGGTTGTCCCTGAAAGAAGGCGGAAAATCAGGACGTTACGAGGAAAAGCTGTGATTTCGGTTGAAGAGGCGCTGGCGCATTGCCTCGCCCTCGCCGTGCCGCTGCCAATCGAGCCCGTCGCCCTGCGCCACGCCGCTGGCCGCTACATGCCGCACCCCGCCACCGCCCTGCGCGACCAGCCGCCGTTTGCAGCCTCGGCCATGGATGGTTATGCCATCCTCGGCGACCACCGGCCCGGCGCGAAGTTCGAGATCGTGGGCGAGGCGGGCGCGGGCCACGCCTGTGCGCACCCGGTAGGCCCCGGTCAGGCGGTCCGGATCTTTACCGGCGCGCCGGTGCCCGAGGGCGCGACGCGGGTGGTGATTCAGGAAGACGTGACGGCGGCCGGCGGCTGGATCACGCTTGGCGCCAGGGCCGATTCCGCCGCCAATATCCGCCCGCAGGGACAGGATTTTCCGGCCGGTGCGCAGCTTGGCCCCCGGCTGTTGCGCCCCAACGATCTGGCGTTGCTGGCGGCGATGAACGTGGCGCAGGTGCCCGTCTCGCGCCGCCCGGTCGTGGCCATCGTCGCCACGGGAGACGAGTTGGTGGTGCCCGGCGACAGCCCGGCGCCGGATCAGATCATCGCCTCCAACAGCTATGCGCTGGCCGCGATGGTCGAGGCGGCGGGCGGCATCGCCCGGCTGATGCCGATAGCCCGCGACCGTGCGGCCGAGTTGCGCTGCGTGCTCGAGATGTCGCTGGATGCCGATCTGATCGTCACCATCGGCGGGGCGTCGGTGGGCGACCACGATCTGGTGGCCGGGGTGTCCGAAGCCATGGGGATCGAGCGCAGCTTCTGGAAAATCGCGATGCGTCCGGGCAAGCCCCTGATGGCCGGACATATTCACGGCAAACCCCTGCTGGGCCTGCCGGGAAATCCGGTCTCGGCCATCGTTTGCGGCCATCTGTTTCTGCTGCCGATGCTGCGCGCCATGCTGGGCCAGCCCGCCCCCGCCCCACAGACTCGCACGGCGGTTCTGGCGGTCGATCTGCCCGCCAACGGGCCGCGCGCCCATTACATGCGCGCCCGACTGTCGCCGGCCGGGATCACCCCGTTTGATCGTCAGGATTCCGCGCTGCTGACCATCCTGACCGAGGCCGACGCCCTGCTGATCCGCCCGGTTGGCAGCGGCGCACAGCCGGCGGGAACGCTGGCCGATTATCTGCCGCTATAGGTTGTGGCTGTCAAACCGCTTGACACAAACCGAGAACGCGGGCAGAACATTGTGTTAACACCGGGCGGTCAAGCATCGGTCGCAGACACGAGAGGCACAGGCATGCTGACGCGCAAACAGTTGGAACTGCTGGATTTCATCCGGACCCGCATCGACCGCGACGGCGTGCCACCGTCGTTTGACGAGATGAAAGAGGCGCTGGACCTGCGGTCGAAATCGGGCATCCACCGGCTGATCACGGCGCTGGAGGAGCGTGGCTTCATCCGTCGACTGGCCCACCGGGCGCGGGCGCTGGAAATCATCAAGCTGCCCGACGCGATGGAACGGCCGGGCTTTGCGCCCAAGGTGATCGCGGGCGACCGCACCGATCCGCCGCGCAACGCTCTGCCGATCGAGGCCGTCTATGCGCTGGAAATTCCGGTCATGGGCCGCATCGCCGCCGGTGTTCCGATCGAGGCGATTGCGCAGGTGTCGCATCACATCGCGGTGCCGGGGTCGATGCTGTCGGGCAAGGGGCAGCACTATGCGCTTGAAGTCAAAGGCGATTCAATGATCGAGGCCGGGATCAACGACGGCGATATCGTGGTGATCCGCGAACAGAATGATGCCGAGAACGGCGATATCGTGGTGGCGCTGGTCGAGGAAGCCGAGGCAACGCTGAAGCGGTTCCGCCGCAAGGGCGGCATGATCGCGCTGGAAGCGGCCAACCCGGCCTATGAGACGCGGGTATTCCCCGATCACATGGTCAAGGTGCAGGGGCGGCTGGTGGGCCTGATCCGAAGCTACTGATCCGACGCTACGGATCCGAAGCTACGGGTCCGCGGCCGCCAGCAACGCGTCGGGCCGGGGCAGCAGGGTGACCGGAACCGGCGCGCCAGGACCGCTCCACAACCGCAACGCCCGTCGCGCCGGGGTAATCCGCAGACCGCCGTCGATCACATCCACAGCCAATGACCCGCTCTGCGCCAGAGAGGCGCGGTCGATCACCAGACAGCCTGCTGGGGCGGGCGCCTCCAGCCAGGCCCCGATCACCACCAGATCGGCGGCGGCGCAGGCGGCGGGCAGTGCGGCTTCGGCGGCCTTCCCGGTCAGCGAGACGGCCCGCAGACCGCCGAGGTCAAACGCCCGCCGACCCTTTGGCCCGGTAAACCCCGCCCGCTCTGCCGCCTGATCCTGCGTCGCCAGATCGCCGTCATCGGCCAGCCAGTTTTCGGCCGCGAAGCCCGCGCCATTGGCCGCCGACAGCGCCCGCCCCTGATCTCCCATCCGCCCGACCAGCGCCGCCTGTGACTCGATCAGCACCAGCGGCCGGTGGGCGACGCTCCACAGCACCAACGCCGCCGCAACGGGCACCAGCCCGGCCAACCGCGCCCTGCCCCGCCACAGAATGATCCAGGCCCCGCCAAAGCTGATCAGCGGCAGCACCCATGGCCCCGGCGATTTGATCGGGGTGACCGAGCCCTCAAGCCCCGCGATCCAGTGGGCGATGAACAGGATCCAGCGCGAGGCCTGCTCCATCACCCACAGCGGCAGCGCCTCGAGCCCCAGGGGGGTCAGCAGCGCCGCCACCGCCCCCGCCGCCATCACCAGCGACATCACCGGCACCGTCAGCAGGTTGGCCAGCAGCCCGTAATCGGTGAACCGGTTGAAATGCGCCGCCGCAAACGGCGCGGTCGCAGCCCCCGCCAGCACCGAGGACAGCACCAGCGTGAACAGCGGCAGCACCCATCGCGGCAGCCGCTCGCGCATCACAGCACCATCCAGCCCGCCGAACCCGGCAATCAGCGCCACTGTCGCGGCGAACGACATCTGAAACCCCGGCGACAGCAGGCTTTCAGGCTGCCACAGCAGGATGATCACCCCGGCAATCGCCACAGACCGCAGGGTCAGCGCGCGGCGGTCCAGCAGCACCGCGCCCAGCATGACCGCCACCATGATGAAGGCCCGCTCGGTTGCCACGTTGGACCCCGACAACAGCAGGTAGAACCACGCAACACCCAGCGACAGCACCGCCGCCACCTTGCGCGCATCCACCCGCAGCGCCAGCACCGGCACCAGCGCCACGCCATAGCGGATCAGCGCAAAGGTGAATCCGATCAGGAACGCAAGGTTCATGCCCGATATCGCCAGCAGATGCGCGAGGTTCGAATCGCGCAATGCCTGCACGGTGTCGAGCGTGATGCCCGACCGGTCTCCGGTCATCGCGCCGGCGGCAAAGGCCCCCGCCTGACTGGGCATCTGCGCGCGCATGCCCGCCCCCATGGCCGAACGAAGGCGGTTGATCAGCTGCGTGCCCGGCTCCGCCTCGGCCCACAGCATCACCGGCGTGCGGGTGTAGCCCACCGCGCCGAGCTGGTTGAAATACGCCATCCGGCGAAAGTCGAACCCGCCAGGTTCGACCGGGCCTTCGGGGGCCGACAGATGCGCCGTCAGCAGCACCACCTGCCCCGGCTGAAACGCAGGCTCTCCGGCGACCGAGACGCGCACCCGCAGCGGCGTGCGGTTTGGTGCGACCCGGTCCAGCACCACCCGGTCCAGCGTCAGGCGCAGCGCATCACTGCCCGAGCGGTCGATGCCGATGATCCGGCCCTGCACCGGGCCGTAATAGCGAAACTCCAGCGCCGGGGCCTGCACCGCATGCCCGCGAAATCCCGCCGCCAGCCCGCCGACCGCGATGCAGGCCAGCGCCACCAGCAGCGGGCGCGCCAGATCGGGCCCCCGCAGCGCCGCCACCGCCAGCACCAGCACCGCCGCCGCCAGCCCCAGATAGGCCACAGGCGCAGGCTCGGACGGCCAGGCGAACCAGATCGCCACGCCGCAGCCGATAAACATCGGCACCCAGGGAAACAACGTGCCCCGCGCAAGTTGCACGGCGCGCAGCGGTGCCAACAGGATGCCCACCTTGTTTCATCCCTTCCGATTGCCTAAAGCTGCGCCACGCCCCAGCCTAGCCGCCTCATGGTTTCCGAAAGGTTAATCCGCATGTCCTCGTCCCGCCCGGTCGTCACCCGCTTTGCGCCCTCTCCCACCGGGTTCCTGCACATCGGCGGCGGCCGGACGGCGCTGTTCAACTGGCTTTACGCGCGCGGGCGGGGCGGCAAGTTCCTGCTGCGGATCGAGGACACCGACCGGGAACGGTCCACCCCCGAGGCGACCGAAGCGATCCTGCGCGGGCTGACCTGGCTGGGCCTTGACTGGGACGGCGAGGCTGCAAGCCAGTTCCAGCAGCGCCACCGCCATGCCGAGGTGGCGCATCAGATGCTGGCGCGCGGCACCGCCTACAAATGTTTCAGCACGCAGGAAGAGATTGCGGCGTTCCGGGCCGAGGCAGAGGCGCGCGGCAGCTATGCGGTGTTTCAAAGCCCGTGGCGCGACGCCGATCCCGCAAGCTATCCGGGTGCGCCCCATGTGATCCGCATGAAGGCCCCCCGCAGCGGAGAGACCGTGATCGACGATGTGGTGCAGGGCCGGGTGACGATCCAGAATGAGACGCTGGATGACATGATCTGTTTACGTTCCGATGGCACACCCACGTATATGCTCGCCGTGGTGGTCGATGATCACGACATGGATGTCAGCCACGTGATCCGGGGGGATGACCACCTGAACAACGCCGCCCGCCAGACGATGATCTATGACGCCATGGGGTGGCAGGTGCCCGTCTGGGCGCATATTCCGCTGATCCACGGACCGGACGGCAAGAAGCTGTCGAAACGCCATGGCGCGGTCGGGGTCGAGGACTATCAGGCGATGGGCTATCCGGCGGCTGGCATGCGCAACTACCTGACGCGGCTGGGATGGGCGCACAAGGATGCCGAGATCTTCACGACCGATCAGGCGCTGAAGATGTTCGACCTTGGGGGCATCGGGCGGGCTCCGGCGCGGCTGGATTTCAAGAAGCTTGAGAACACCTGCGGGCATCACATGGCGATGGCCGACGATGCTGCGTTGCTGCATGAACTGCAGGGGTTTCTGGCGGCAACCGGGCAACCGGCGCTGACCGAGGCGCAGTCGGTGCTGATGCTGCGGGGGATGTATTGCCTGAAAGACCGCGCGAAGATGTTTCCGGAACTGCTTGATAAGGCTGCGTTCCTGCTGAACTTTCGCCCCGTGGTGGCCGAGGCTGCGGCGCAGGGTGCGCTTGATGCGGTATCCCGTGGCATACTGAACCAGTTGACGCCGCAACTGCAAAGTGCTTTCTGGACGAAAGCCGATCTGGAGTCCATCCTGACCGGGGTGGCCGCGGCCAATGGCATCGGGTTCGGCAAACTTGCGGCCCCGTTGCGCGCGGCACTGGCGGGACGGGTGGCGACGCCATCGGTTTATGACATGATGCTGGTGCTGGGCAGGGACGAGTCGATTGCGCGGCTGATTGATGTGGCGGACTAGGCGCCCTTCGGGTCGCGGCCCCTGCCGGGGCGCGGGAATACTGACGCCGCTGCGGGCCGGGCATGGCATCGGGGCGTGGCGTGCCTTCACAGGGGGATGTGACCGATGGCTGAGACCAAACGATCTGCGACGCTGACGCTTGATGGCAAGTCTTACGACCTGCCGGTCCATTCCCCCACCATCGGCCCCGATGTGCTGGATATCCGCAAGCTGTATTCCGAGGCGGATGTGTTCACCTTCGACCCCGGTTTCACCTCGACCGCGTCTTGCGAAAGCGCCATCACCTACATCGACGGCGACAAGGGCGAACTGCTGTATCGCGGCTATCCGATTGAACAGCTTGCCGAAAAATCCAGCTTTCTTGAGACCTGTTTTCTGCTGCTGTATGGTGACCTGCCAACCAAGCCGCAGCTTGACGATTTCATGTTCCGCGTGACGCGGCACACCATGGTGCACGAACAGATGCACTATTTCTTCCGCGGGTTCCGCCGCGACAGCCACCCGATGGCGACGATGGTGGGCGTGGTCGGCGCGATGAGCGCGTTCTACCACGACAGCACCGACATCAACGATCCCTGGCAGCGCGAGGTGGCAGCCATCCGGTTGATCGCCAAGCTGCCGACGATTGCGGCGATGGCCTACAAGTATTCGATCGGCCAACCCTTCGTCTATCCGCAGAACAAGCTCGATTATTCGTCGAATTTCCTCAACATGTGTTTTTCTGTTCCGGCCGAAGACTATGAACCTTCGCCCGTTCTGGCCAAGGCGATGGACCGGATCATGCTGCTGCATGCCGACCATGAACAGAACGCCTCGACATCGACCGTGCGGTTGGCCGGGTCGTCGGGGGCCAACCCTTTTGCCTGCATCGCGGCGGGCATCGCCTGTCTGTGGGGGCCTGCGCATGGCGGCGCCAACCAGGCCGCGCTCGAGCAGTTGCGCGAGATCGGCACCGTCGACCGCATTCCCGAATTCATCAAGCAGGCCAAGGACAAATCCTCGGGCGTCAAGCTGATGGGCTTTGGCCACCGGGTCTACAAGAACTTTGACCCCCGCGCCAAGGTGATGAAGGAAAGCGCCGACGAGGTGCTTGACCTGCTGGGCGTGCACGACAACCCGTTGCTGCAGGTGGCAAAAGAGCTGGAGCGGATCGCGCTGGAAGATGACTATTTCATCTCGAAAAAGCTGTATCCCAACGTCGATTTCTACTCGGGCATCATCCTTGAGGCGATGGGCTTTCCGACCTCGATGTTCACCCCGATCTTTGCGCTGTCGCGCACGGTGGGATGGATCGCGCAGTGGAAGGAAATGATCGCCGAGAAGAACCAGAAGATCGGCCGTCCGCGCCAGTTGTATATCGGCTCGCAAGCGCGGGACTATGTCGATGTGATGCATCGCTGACCCGCAAGGCCCGCAGGGTCAGGTGGATGCCTGACCTTGCCACCACCGGCGGCGTGGGGCTGACACCGTCGGGTGCAGGCGCTCGGACGGGTCGCTGCCGACGACCCGGCGGCGGCGGAGCAAAAACCATTTGCCCCAGCCGCGCCAGGTGCCCAGGCTCGGCGCACCGGCATCGCAGGGAAAGCGGTCGCGCCAGCCCCGAGGCAGGGCCAGCCCCACCGTTTCGGCCCGGTCCAGCATCCAGACCAGCGGAATGTTGGCCAGCGGCCGGGCAGCCGCGTAACCGCCAAGCTGGCCACCGATGTCGCCATGCGCCCCGCGAAACCACACCTGTTCGACATTGCCCTCCCACCCCGGCGGACAGTCCCACAGCACCGGCGCAAAGGCGGCCCGGGTCTCGTTCAGCGCAAGGGCATGAAACCCATGGCGAATCGACGATCCGAGGTGATGGTTGTGAAAGGCGTTGCGCTTGTCGGTCAGCAGCCACAGCACCGGCAGCCGCAGGCCAAGCGCCTTGACCGTATCCCAGACCCCCACCATCTGGATCGGGGCCTCGTCATGGCAGAACCGCTGGGCAAAGGCCCGCGCGGTGGTCGATTGCGGCCCCATCCGGTAATGCCGCCACGCCAGCACCACGCCGCGTTCGGTCGCATGGTCGCGCGTCAGCAGCCCGACCCTGTCGATCACCCCCGCCAGGCTGCGCACCGCATAGGCCCCGCGCGAATAGCCGAACAGATAGATCCGGTCACCCGCGCGGTAATGGCTGGCGAGAAAGCCGTAGGCCCGGCGGATCTGCTTGCTCAGGCCCCTGCCCTGCGCCACATCCAGCGCGTTGCGCCAGCCCTGCCATTGAAGCCCCTGTTCGTAGAACACCGTGCGCTGCGCCGTAGGGCCGCCTTCGCGCAGCAGACGGGCCAGCAGACCGGCGTTGCTTTCGTGCCCCGAGGTCAGCGATGACAGCGTGCCGTCAAGAATGATGACATGATCGACCGCGCCGCGCGTGCGCCCCACGGGGGGCGGGGCCGGGCAGACCACCACAGGCGTCGACGCGGGGGGGCCGCGCCGCCACCAGCGGGCAAAACGGTCAACCACGCGCACACCCGTCCTCCCGTGGCAGGGCCGTCACAGGCAACGGCCATCCGCGCAGACTAGCGTGGATGGCCGAAGAAAGTCTTTACCCAGCAGCGGTCAAAGGTTCAGCGTCAGCACCGTGGCCAGCATCAGCTCGCCAAAGCCGTTGAACTTGCTGTTGGTGACCGTCGAATAGGCCCCCATGCCGTGAAACACCACATAGTCGCCTTCCACCAGATCCGCCGGCAGCGGCACATCGCCCGGCAGCCGGTCGACCGAGTCGCAGGTCGGGCCAAACACGATGCGGCCCTTGCTGGCCCCCTGACGGCGGGCGCCGTGGGCGTCCACCACCTCGATCCGGTCGATCACCCCGATCTGGCCAAGTTCGAACAGCGAGCCATACAGCCCGTCGTTCAGGAACACATGCGAATCGTCGCGCACCGCCTTGACCCGCGCCGCCAACGAGAACCCGTCCCCGCACAGCGCGCGGCCGGGTTCGCAGATCAGCGCCGGGCGGGCGTCGCCAAAGGCTTCGGTCGCCACGCGGTCGATCAGCGCAAAGGTCTCATCCAGCAACGGCACGATGCCGTTCATGCGGTGCGACGGAAAGCCGCCGCCGACGTTCAGCCGCGCGATGGTCACGTCGGCGTCGCGGGCAATGTCGCCGGCCGCCAGGATATACGAGCCCCAGGCGTTCGGATCGGTGCACTGCGTGCCGGGGTGGAAGGTCAGCGACGGGATGAACCCGGCATCCGCCACAGCGCGCAGCAGCACGGCGGCGACATCGGCGGTGGCCCCGAACTTGGCGCCAAAGTTATAGGCCGCACCCGCCACCGGCAGCTTGAAGCGCACCGAAATCTCGCATCCGTCGACCGGCACCATCTCGATCAGTTTCGCCAGTTCGGAATGGCTGTCGACCGAGTAGGATTTGACGTGGCGCGACACCGCAAACGCAATCTCGTGACGCGCGCGGACCGGGTTGTTGTAGTGGATGGCGGCATCGGGGGCCAGCCGACGGATCAGGTCGATCTCGAACGGCGAGGCGCAGTCAAAGCCGTTGATCCCGGCGGCGATCAGGTTTTCGACAACCTCTTCGGACGGGTTCGATTTGACGGCATAGGTCACAAGCCCCGGAAATCCGTCCAGAAACCGGTGGGCTTCTGCCTGAACGGCGGCGGGGGCAAAGAACAGCACCGGGTTTTCGGGCTGCTGATTGCGAAGAAATTCGGTCGGGTTGGTCCATATCGTTTTGGACAGTCCCATCGGCGTGATCCTTTCTGCCAACAAGACGCGGGCCCTCCTCCGGTTGCAGCCGGGGCAGTGCACCTGCGTGGTTTTTACAACCAGGCCAGGTGCGTATGAGCCGCCCTTTACCTGCAATCAGGATGGCCGATATGTATGACAACTTCACCGAACAAAACTGTATAAATGTCAGATTTCTTCGTTATAATGACGAAAACACCGGACACATTGCATGGACGACCTCGACAACACCATTCTGGGCCTGCTGGGGGCCGACGCCCGCATGTCGGTGGCCACGCTGGCCCGCCGGCTGAAGGTCGCCCGCTCGACAATTCAGGCGCGGCTGGAGCGGCTGGAGACCACCGGCGTGATCGCCGGATACACCCTGAAACTCGGCGAGGCGGCGCGTCAAGGCCGGCTGCGGACCTCGGTCCTGCTGACGATCGAGCCGCGGGCGCAGGCCAACATCCTGACGCGGCTGAAGTCGATTCCCGAGGTGGAGCGGGTGTTCACCACCTCGGGCCGCTTCGATCTGCTGATGCAGATCGCGGCGCCGAACACCATGGTGCTGGATCAGGTGCTGGATCAGATCGGCGCGATGACCGGGGTGAAATCATCCGAAAGCCTGATCCACCTGTCCACCCGGATCGACCGCGCGGTCTGACCAGCCCCGCGCAAGGCAGCCCCGCGCAAGGCAGCCCCGCGCAAGGCAGCCCCGCGCAAGGCAGCCCCGCGCAAGGCAGGCTGGCTCAGGGCAGACTGGCTCAGGGCAGACTGGCTCAGGGCAGACTGCGCCCGATGATGGCGGCGATCATCGCATCGCGTTCGGCAGGGGGAAAGCTGGAGATGGTTTGCAGCCGCCCCGCGGCCAGCAGGTCTGCCAGCCCGTGCGCGGTGGCCCAGGCCGCAGCCTCCTCTGCCGCCGTGCGCCCGCCTGCGGCAAACACCTGTTCGGCCAGACGGACATAGGCGGCGTTGGCCGCCCGGGCCAGCGTGGGGTCGCCGTAATCGGGGCGGTTTGACCCGAACATCAGGCGGAACAGCGCGGGCCGGGTCAATGCGAAATCGACATATCCCAGACCCGCCGCCACCAGTTGCGCGCGCGGGTCTGGCGCGGCTTCGGCCTCGCGCCGGCGTTGTGCCGCGACAAACTGCTGATACCCTTCGGCGGCCAGCGCTGTCAGCAACCCGTTGGCATCGCCGAAATGGTGCGCCGGGGCGGCGTGGCTGACCCCTGCCCGTTTGGACACCTGCCGCAGCGAAAACGCCTCGATCCCGTGCTCCGCCAGTTCCGCCTCGGCGGCCGTCAGCAGCGCGTGTCGCAGGTCGCCATGGTGGTAAGGTTTCGCATCCTCCATGCTCCGTCTGTAATCCCCAATCTTTCCAGTGACAAGATATTTCTTGACTTCAAGCAGTCCACCCATATCCTGACAGTGTCAAGATAGGAGAGACCGATGACCCCCGAAAGCCTTTTTCCCGTCGGCAACATGGCGGCGATGGCCGGATGGGTGGCTTTGGTCGCCACACCGCTGGCCCCCCGCGCGGCGCAGGCGGTCTCGGCCCTGCTGATTCCGCTGCTGCTGTCCGTCGCCTATACCGCGCTGGTGCTGACGTATTGGTCGGGCGCTGCCGGGGGGGTCGATACGCTGGCCAATGTGATGGCGCTGTTCACCCATCCGGGCGTCGCACTGGCGGGGTGGCTGCATTACCTGGCGTTCGACCTGTTCGTCGGGGCCTGGATCACCCGCACCGCCCGCAGCGAAGGCATGGCCCACCTGTTCATCCTGCCTTGCCTCGCGCTGACCTTCCTGTTCGGACCGGCGGGATTGCTGGCCTTCACCGCGCTGCGTGCCATCCGCGCCTTGCGCCTGCGCATGACCGGAGAGATCGCATGACGATGTCCCTTGCCCGCCGCCGCACCCTGCCCGGTTTCGGCCGGATCTGGACCGATGCCCCCGCCTTTACCGCCACGACCATGCTGGTGGTGATCGGGCTGATCCCGCTGTGTGCCGCGCTGGCGCTGGATGACCGGATGTTCCAAGGCGAACAGGTCTGGATCAAGCCGATCAAGTTTCATGTCGCCATGGCGATCTATCTGATCTCGCTGGGGTTCTTTGCCCGCTACATGCCGGCGGCAACCCGCAGCAGACGGCCATGGCGCTGGTTTGCCTCTGCCGTCTGCTTTGCCGTGATCGCCGAGATGGTCTGGATCGGCGGCGCGGCATCCATCAACGCGGCGTCGCATTTCAACACCGACATTCCGTTCCTGGCGGCGGTCTATTCGCTGATGGGGGTGTTTGCGGTGCTGCTGACGTCGGGCAGTCTGGTGATGGGCATTTCTGTCTGGCGCAACACGGCAACCGGGCTGCCTGCGCCGCTGCACCTGTCGATCGCGCTTGGGCTGGTGCTGACTTTCGTGCTGACGGTGGGGGTGGCGGGCTACATGTCATCGACCGGCAGCCGCTTCGTCGGGGTGTCGACACGGGAAATGGCGCTGATGGGCTGGTCGCGCGATGCGGGCGATCTGCGGGTGGCGCATTTCCTCGCGACCCATGCGCTGCACGCCCTGCCGCTGGTCGGGCTGGTGGCCAACCGGGGGGTGGTTCTGGTGGCTGGTGCCGTTTATGCGGCGCTGGTGGCGGGCACGTTCTGGCAAGCGCTGCTGGGCCAGCCGTTCCTGCCGATGTTGGGCTGAACGCAATCCGCTTTTCCTTGCGTCTGGGGCGGGATAGAACCCGGCCCAAGCTCAGAGGAAACCACAATGCCGATGGAAAAGACCTTCAACGCCGCCGAGGCCGAGGCCCGCATCTCTGCGATGTGGGAGACGGCAGGAGCCTTCCGCGCCGGAGCCAACGCAAGGCCCGGCGCGCCGGCGTTTTCGGTCATGATCCCGCCGCCGAACGTCACCGGCTCGCTGCACATCGGCCATGCCTTCAACAACACGCTGCAGGATATCCTCGTGCGCTGGCACCGGATGCGGGGGTTCGACACGCTGTGGCAGGTCGGCACCGACCATGCCGGCATCGCCACCCAGATGGTGACCGAACGCGAAATGGCCCGCGAAGGCAGCCAGAGCCGCCGCGAGATGGGGCGCGAGGCGTTCACCGCGCGGGTCTGGCAGCAGAAACAGGCATCGCGCGGCACCATCATCGGCCAGTTGAAGCGGCTCGGCGCATCCTGCGACTACAGCCGCGAGGCATTCACCATGTCGGGCGCGCCGGGCGCGCCGGCGGGCGAAGAGGGCAACTTTCACGACGCGGTGATCAAGGTCTTTGTCGACATGTATAACAAGGGGCTGATCTATCGCGGCAAGCGGCTGGTCAACTGGGACCCGCAGTTCGAGACCGCGATTTCCGATCTCGAGGTCGAGAACATCGAGGTGCCGGGCCACATGTGGCACTTCAAATACCGCCTCGCCGGTGGCGAGACCTATGACTATGTCGAGAAAGACGCCGAAGGCCGCGTCACCTTCCGCGAGGTCCGCGATTACATCAGCATCGCCACCACCCGCCCCGAGACCATGCTGGGCGACGGCGCCGTGGCCGTCCATCCCTCCGACACCCGCTATGCCGCCATCGTGGGCCGCATGGTCCACCTGCCGCTGTGCGACCGCCTGATCCCGATCATCACCGACGACTACCCCGATCCGCTGTTCGGCTCGGGTGCCGTCAAGATCACCGGCGCGCATGATTTCAACGACTACGCGGTGGC
>Ga0105048_10008594_pt1 | contig 16329 bp, 14 predicted proteins | sample MAT05_FD_78382 | JGI IMG/M metagenome (GOLD analysis project Ga0105048, IMG submission 78382) | Freshwater microbial communities from Lake Fryxell liftoff mats and glacier meltwater in Antarctica - MAT-05 | ecosystem: Environmental > Aquatic > Freshwater > Ice > Liftoff microbial mat | place...
GAAGATCAAGGACATCCCGACGTGGGTGTTCCACGGCGACAAGGACGCGGCCGTGAAGGTCGAGCAGTCGCGCGTGATGGTCGAGGCGCTGAAGAAGGCCGGCGGAAGCCCGAAGTACAGCGAGTACGCCGGCGTCGATCACAACAGTTGGGACCGCGCCTACGCCGAGAAGGAGTTCTTCCCCTGGCTGGCGGCGCAGAAGCGGAAGTGATTCACCCAGAAAGCCCGGGGACGGCCGTCCCCGGGCGTCGCCCGTTCCTCAACCGGAGGCCTCTCATGTCGAAGTCGTCGCGGCGGTCGTTCCTGGCGTCCTCGGCCGCGGCCGGGGCGGCCCTCAGCCTCACCGCCAAGAGTTACTCCCAGGTCGCCGGCGCCAACGCCCGCATCGGCATCGGCTTCATCGGCGTCGGCGGCCGCTGCCAGCAGCACATCGACGTCATCCTGCGGATGCGCGAGCTCGGCAAGGCGGTCGCCCCGACCGCCGTGTGCGACGTGTGGGACGGCCAGGTGGTGGCGAACCTCATCCGCGGCCGCGGCCTCTACCCGTCGGCGGAGCGGTGCGGCCTCCGCCGCGACGACCGCGACCACGTCACGAAGGACTACCGGAAGGTGCTGGAGCAGCGGGACGTGGACGTGGTGTGCATCGCCACCCCCGACCACTGGCACGCCCGCATGGCCATCGACGCCATGCAGGCCGGCAAGGACGTGTACATGGAGAAGCCGATGACCCGCACGATCGCCGAGGCGATCGCCGTGGTCGATGCGGCGCAGAAGCACAACCGCGTCGTCACCGTCGGCGTGCAGTCGATGGCCGACCCGACGTGGCTGGCGGCGAACGAGTACGTGAAGGCCGGCAACATCGGCCACGTCCTCCAGGGCCAGACGAGCTACTTCCGCAACAGCTCCGTCGGCCAGTGGCGGTACTACCCGCTCACCCGCGAGATGAGCCCGACGACGGTGGACTGGGACATGTGGCTCGGCCACGCCCACCGCGGCGTGGACGGCCAGCCGCTCGGCCCGACCCCGGCGCAGATGCCGTTCGACCGGGCCGTGTGGGCGCAGTGGCGCTGCTACTGGCCGTTCGGCGGCGGCATGTTCACCGACCTGTTCGTTCACCAGACGACGCACCTCATCGCCGCGATGGGGCTGAAGTTCCCGGGGCGCGTCACCGGCGGCGGCGGGCTGTACATGGAGTACGACGGCCGCGACGTGCCCGACACGGCGACCGTCGTCGCCGACTACGAGGAGGGGTGCCAGGTCATCATCTCGGCGACGATGCTCAACGACGTGCAGCTCGGCGAGATGATTCGCGGGCACCTGGGGACGATCAAGTTCCAGGGCGGCGGCGACTTCATCAAGGGGTTCGACGTGTACGGCCAGTACCCGGCCGGCGGCCCGAGCAAGCCGAAGGACGCCGACTCGAAGCCGATCCACAGCTACACGAACCCGAAGGGCGTGGCCCCGCCGATGGGCGCCCCGCCCCCGGGCGTGGAGACGAGCGCGACCTACGCCCTGTGGGACAACTTCTTGGAGTGCGTGGCGGCGAAGCGGCGGGCGACGCTGAGCACGCCGGAGCTGGGGGCGGCGGCGTTCGCCACGGTGAACATGGGCGTGCAGAGCTACCGCAACGGCAAGGTGTACTTCTGGGACAAGCAGGCCCGCGCCCCGAAGGAGGCCGACGGCAGCTGGGCGACGCGGCTGGAGGAGCGGAGCAAGAAGCGCGACACGCCGAGCCAGGTGCAGGGCTGGACGGGCGGCGACCGCGGCAGCCGGCTGGTTCCGCCGGCGTACCAGCGGCTGGAAGGCCCGTGGGTGAACGGCACCGACCCGGCGCCGGCGGGGAACTGACGCGCCGGGCGAACCGACCGACCCGCGGGTTGTGCGTGGTGGGTGCGGGGCTGTTGGTTCTCATCGTGCGGGGTTCGCCCCCTCACCCCGCGTGCTTCGCCGCGACCCTCTCCCCCGAGGGGAGAGGGTGAAAGTGGCCGGTCTTCATCTCGGGCGGGTATCGCCCCGCGAACGCCGGGGCGGGCCTCGCGTTAGCGTGTGGTTACCCGCCCGTGCCAGGGGTCGGGTGCCTCCCACCCTCTCCCCTCGGGGGAGAGGGTCGCGGCGAAGCACGCGGGGTGAGGGGGCGAACCCCGCACGATGGGAACCAGCCGCCCCGCACGCACGCCACACAACCAACGGGTGGATCATCAACCGGCGAGCCTGGGTTTGTCGCCCCGGCTACCGCGGCCCGTCGAGCCGGAGGACGTAGATCGTCCCGTTCGGGTTGCCGGTGACGAGGTGTCGCCCGTCGGCCGACACCGCCACCTGCCGCGGCGTGTCCGGCAAGTCCCACGCCCGCAGCACCCGCCGCTTCTCCAGGTCGAGCAGCCCGACCCGGCCGTTGGAGGCGAACGCCACCGTCCGGTTGTCGGCCATCAGATGAACGGACAGAATGTAGCCTCCGATCCCAAAGTCCCCTTCCGCGCGCACTCGTGGGGTGTCGCCGGTCACGTCGTAGACGCGAAGCCCCGGCCCGACTTTCGTTGCGGCCAGTACCAGCGTCGTGCCGTCCGGCGAGAGGGATTGCACGGGGCCGTACAGGTTCGGGCCAAACGCCGGCGGGATGGCGACTCGCGACACCTCTCGCACCATGCCGTTCTCGACCGCGAACGTCGCCAGCGACTCATCCGGAGTCTTTCGGTCGGCCAAACGGGCGACCAGCCGAGAGCCGTCCGTGCGAGTGAAATCCAGAGTGGCGACGTGGAGCGGACAGTGTGCTTCACCGGTCAACCGCGGCGGGTCAGCAGTCACGTCGTATACGAGTAGGTTTTCGGCCACGAGGACCGCGAACCGCTTTCCGTCGCCGCTCCACGCTCCCTCGGAGTCGGCAGCGTGTGGAAAGCGGTGCGTCGATGTGACTTTCCCATCCCGGATACGGCCGAGGGACAGACTACCTCCACGCCAGTAGTGGAACCGCTCGCCGTCCGGCGAAAGCACGTGTCCCCCAACGTCCGCGCCAGCGAGCAGGCCGTCGGTGTCCGGGACCGCAAGCGGAGTCGGGTTGCCCATGTCCCAAATCTGGATGCCCCAATGACCGGTCTCCGTGCGATTCAGTAGGTGGCGGCCGGCGAGCGAAAACCGGCCGCCGAACGGCTGGATCGCCAGCGGTTGCCGTTCGGTGCTCGCCTTCCCGGCCACGTCCCAGAAGCGAAGGGCACCGTTTATGTGCGTGGTCACCAGACACTTCCCGTCCGGGGTGAGTTGGGCACCGGTGAGATTGGAAGCATGCCGGTCGCCCGTGTTGACACTCGCGGCGAGCGTGAGCTTATCATCGCTCGAATCCCAGACCTGAACGCCGACGTTCCCGGTGTAGCAGTACACCTTGCCGGTGGCGGTTACTCCAGCCAAGCCACTGTCGCTCGACTTCGCCTCGACGACCGCTACCGGCTGCGGCCCACCCAACGTCCAGAGGCGGAGGGTCGTGCCGTCCGTCGTCACGAGCCGATCGTTCGCAACAAACGCGACGGTCATACCGTAGTCGAACGCACCCCGCACACCCGTCGGCGTCGGTAACTCGCCTACGGGCCTCGGCACACGTTCCGCCAGCGAGAAGAACGTCACCCGTCCGGTCTTCGCCGCCACGACAGCGACCGTCGAGCCGTTGGGGGATAAGGCGGCTTCTACGGACTCGGGGAAGGTGTGACGCACCGTCCAGGCGTCGCCCCCGATGTCCCAAATGCGAACTTGACCGGTACGGGCGTCGCCGTTGGCGCCATCCCAATCGACCGCCGTTCTCCCATCGGGTGTGAAGCAGGCCCATCTACCAATAGACTGCTTGAACGTGGAGAGTCTCCGCGGCTCTCGTCCGCTGATGTCCCATACGGCGAGCTGGGTTACGAGCTTGCCGTCGGGCATGAATCCGACCGGATAACCATCAAGTGCGCGTCCGTCCAGCGGATCCTGTATCCGGTGCAGTTCCCGCTGGGTTGGCACGTCCCACACTGCCGTGAAAGTCGGTTTGCGGTCCCCCACGAAAGCCGCGATCTGCTTCCCGTCGGGGCTGACCCTGAGGTATCGCGTTGGTGCCCAGTACCGCTGGCGGTGTTCGCCGAGGACGGCGACCAGTTCCTTCGGCTGCCACGGGAAGCGCTCGGCGGCGGGGATACGGGCCGGGTCGAGGGCGTCGAACGGGGAACGGCCGGCGACCGGCGCGGGCGGCGGCACCACCAGCGGCGTCACCTTCCCCTTGCCGTCCACCTTCGCAACCGACCCGCCCTCGGGCAGCGGCACCTCGGCGACCACCTACCCGTCCTTGCCCCGGATCACGATGACATCGGCCGCGATCACGGCCACGAGCGCCCCCGCGAGCAGACCGGCGGCGACCGCCACCCACCGCCGCGGACGGCGCCGCACGGGTTCCGGGGCGTCCAGCGCCGCGGTCACCGCCGCGGCGGACGGCGGGCGCTCCTCGTTCCGCTTCGCCAGCAGCCGGCGGATCAGCCCGCACAGGTGCGGCGGCAGCACCGGGTTCAGCGCCTCCGGCGGCTCCGGCGTGTCGGCCTTCACCGACACCAGCACGGCCAGCTTCGAGTCGCCGGTGAACGGCCGCCGCCCCGTCGCCGCGTGGTACAGCACCGCACCCAGGCTGAACAGGTCCGTGCGGGCGTCCACCGGCAACCCCTCGGCCTGCTCCGGCGACATGTAATGCACCGTCCCCATGATCGTGCCGGTCGCGGTCAGGCCGTCGGCCCCGTCGGCGATGAGCTTCGCCAGCCCGAAGTCGAGGATCACGGCCCGGCCGGCGGGGTCGAGCCAGACGTTCGCCGGCTTGATGTCGCGGTGGACCAGCCCCGCCGCGTGGGCCGCCGCCAGCCCGGCCGCCAGCTCCCGGGCCAGCCGGTCCAGGTCGTCGGCGGCGAGCCGGGTGTCGCGCTTCAGCCGGGCGTCGAGCGTCTCGCCGGCCAGCAGCGGCATGACGATATACGGCCGCCCGCCGGACTCGCCGACGTGGAGGATCGGCACCACGTTCGGGTGCTCGACCCGGGCCGCGGCGCGGGCCTCGCCGAGGAAGCGGGCACGCGCGCCCGGGTCGGCCGCCAGCCCCGGGGCGATCAGCTTCACCGCCACCCGCCGGCCGGTGAAGGCGTTCTCGGCCTCGAGCACGACGCCCATCCCGCCGCGGCCCAGTTCCCGCACCACCCGGTATTCGCCGACCACCGCCGGCAGCGCGTCCGGGTCGGACGGATACCCGGTCCCGGCCTGCGTGAGCGGGACGAGCGGCGCGGACGAGCCCCCGCCGGCGGTGTCGGCCGCGGTCGAGGCGGCCGCGTCCACGACGGGGTCGCGGGCGTCGATGCGGCCGAGCCGGTCTGTCGCCGACGGGTCTTGTTCGACCCACCGGGCCACCGCCTCGGCCTCGGCCGCGGGGAGGGTGCCGAGCAGGAAGCGGCGGAGCACGGCGTCGTCGACGGCGGGGGCATTCATGGGAAGTCCCGGTGCGGGGTGCGCGTGTCGCTGGACGGGTAACGCGGCCTGCGGGCGGAACCTTTCGCCGGCGTGCGGAATTATTCCAGGAACCCCTCGATCTCGCGGCGGAGGCGGGTGAGCACCCGGTGCCGGGCGAGGTAGACGGCGTTCGCCGTGATCCCGAGGGCGTGGGCCACCTCGACGGCCGGCTCGCCGCGGACCACCACCCGCTCGAACGCGGCCCACGCCCGCTCGCCGAACTCCGGGCGGATCAGCTCCAGCCCGCGGGCGACGAGGGCGCGGCGGTGGCCGGCCTCGTCGAACCCGTCGGCCGCCTCGTCGGCGAAGTCGGACAGCCCGGCCGCGCCGGGCAGCGGCCGGGTGGCGACGCGGCGGCGGAAGTCGCGGCCCTGGTTGACGGTCACGCGGTAGAGCCAGCCGCGGAATGTCTGCCCCGGTCAGCGGGCGTAGGCGGGGAGCTCGTGGACGAGCTTGAGGAGCACGTCCTGGGTGAGGTCGGCGGCGTCGGCGTCCTGGAACCCCTGGCGGACGGCCCAGGCGCGGAGGAGGGGCGTGTAGAGGCGGGCGAACCGGTCCCACGCGGCCGGCTCGCCGCCGCGGCGGAGGCGGTCGAGGAGGGTGACGGACGTGTCGGGCGGCTCCGGCTCCATCGCGCCGCCGGGAGTCGGGGTACGGGTGTGCGGCGAGTATACCCGCGGCGTGGAACCGCGGCTACTCGCGGCCGCCGGGCGCGGGTACAATCCCTCCGCCGGAAGGGTGGCAGAGTGGTCGATTGCACCGGTCTTGAAAACCGGCAACGTGGCAACACGTTCGAGGGTTCGAATCCCTCCCCTTCCGCTCACGCCGGGCCGTCAGCCCGCCCCGCGCAGGCCGAGCGCCCGGGTCAGCACCAGCACCGCCACGGCCACGCCGATCATCAGCACCGACACCGCCAGCGCCGCCTCCAGGTTGCCGACGCTCAGCTCCAGGAACACCGTCGTCGACAGCACCTCCGTCCGCAGCCGCGTCGCCCCGGCGAACACCAGGATCGGCCCGAACTCGCCGAGCGACCGCGCCCACGCCAGCGTCCCCGCCGCCAGCACCCCGCGCCGGGCCTCGGGTAGCGTCACGAGCCAGAACGCCCGGCCGCGCGAGCAACCCAGCGTCATCGCCACGTCCTCCGTCCGCGGCGAAATCTGCTCGAACGTCACCCGCATGGTCCGCACGGCGAACGCCGCCGCGACCGTGAACTGCGCCAGCACCACCGCCGGCACCGCGTAAGTGACAGTGAGGTGTCGCTGGACCGCGAGGCCGGGCGGCGTCTGGAAGAGGATGAGTAGGCTGAGCCCGACGACGAGCGGCGGCAGGGCGATGGGCACGTCCACCAGGAGGTCCACCACGGCCTTCCCCGGGAACCGCGTGCGCGCCAACAGGTAGCCGAGCGGCACCCCGACCCACACCGACAGCACCGCCGAGGCCGAGCTGCTGAGGAGTGTCAGCCACACCGCGGCGCGGACCTCCGGCGACGCGAGGGCGCGACCGAGCGCCCCCGGCGACGTGTACGCCAGGTCGGCGGCCAGCATCGCCGCGACGAGGCCGACGTACAGCCCGCCGAGGAGCCCGAGCGCCACGTAGAAGGGCACCGCAGAAGCTCGGCCGGGTGTCATGGCGGAGCCCCCGGCCCGACCGTGAAGCCGGCGGCGCGGAACGTCTTCAGCCCGCGCTCGGGGTCGGCGAGGTAGCGTGCGAATGCCCCCGCCGTGTCGCGGTCGGCGGACTGCGCCAGCACCGCCACCTCGACCCGGCCGACGACGCCGGCCAGTTCCGGCGGCGTCAGCACCGTCTGCCCGGGGTAGTTCACCGCGACCGCGTCCCACACCACGGCGGCGTCGGCGGCGCCGACCTTTGTCGCGTTGGCCGCCTCGGTGACGGTGCCCGTGTCGGCCACGCGCGGCTTCAGCGCGGCCCACCGGCCGGTCGCGGCGAGGTGGTCGCGGGTCAGCTTGCCGACGGCCGCGGCGGGGTTCGGAACCGCCACCCGCACGCCCTCGCGCAGCAGGTCCGGCCACGCCGCGAGCGACTTGGGGTTCCCCGGCGCGAGGATCACGACCGCGTGCATGGTGGCGAGCGGGAAGCTCTCCGCGACGAGGCCACGGTCTCGCGCCAGGCGGACGTAGGAGCCGTCGGCGGGGAGGAACAGGTCGGCGGGGTCGGACGGGTTCACCAGGCCGGCCTTCGTGAGCACGTCCTCGGACGCGCCGAAGCGCAGCTCGACGCGGCGGCCGTGGGCGGCCTCGTAGTCGCGGGCGGCCGCCTCCAGAGGCACACGCACCGCCGCCGCGGCGTACACGACCAGCGGCCGGTCGGGGCCGGTGTCGCGCTGCCGCCACCACAGCCCGCCGACGAGCAGCGCCAGCGCCGCGAGCGATGCGACCGCAGCGACGGTGGTACGGGACATGGTTACGCGCCGAACAGCTGTTGGTACGCCGCCTCGCTGTACCCGACCACGAGTGTCGTGCCGACCCGGGCGGTCGGCGCGCGGAGGTTGCCGGTCGGGCCGATCAGCCGGGCCAGCAGTTCGGCGTCGGCGGGGCGGTCCTTCAGGAGGTCGAACACTTCGAGCTTCTTCCCCTTCGCGGCGACCAGGGTGGCGACGCCGTCGAGGAGGGCGAGCGCCTCGTCCGGGCCGAGGCGGGTCTTCGCGGCGTCCACGGTCTCGCCCACCGCGACGCCGGCCGGCCCGAGGAACCCCCGGGCATTCTGGCACGTCACTCAGGACTTGCGGAAGTACAGCCAGTCGATCGCACGGGGCATCACATGCTCCAGTTGGGTCAAGTGCGAAGCCCGGGGACGGCCGTCCCCGGGCTTTCCTGTCTTAACTGCTCACCGCCCGCCGTCCACTGCCCACTACTCGGCGAGCGACACGCACACCACTTCCTTGTCGCTCCGCACGAACGCGCAGCGCTCCGCGAACGCCGGCGGCGCCCACGCCACCTTGCGGCCGAACGACGGCCCGGTCGGCTCCAGCACCTTCGCCCGACTCACCTCGTCGTACCCCGCCGGCGACATCTTCGCGATCGCCAGCTCGCCGGTCTCGGAGAACAGGTAGAAGCGGTCGCCGTTCTTCACGACGTAGGCCGTGCCGCTCGCCGCCTTGCCGTAGTCCTCGTCCTTCTCCTCGCCGAGCACCGGCTTGAACGTGCTCCACAGCCGCTTCCCGGTCGCCAGTTCGACCGCCCGGAACTGCCCCGGCTGGTCCGCCCCGTAGATCACGCCCTTCTCGGCGAACGGCGTCATGTTCGTCGGGTACAGCCCCTCCTTCACCCGGGGGCCGCCCTTGCCGCGCCACACCTCCGTCACCGCCGGCTTCGTCGCGTCGAGCTTCAGCGTGACGGCGACGTTGCCGATGCCGCCGGCGTACAGCAGGTCGCCGTCCTGCCGCGGCGACATGATCGACATGCCGTACTCGGGCTGCAGGGGCACGTCCCAGTAGCGGCTGCCGCTGGTCGGGTTCAGACCGTATAACGACTTCGGCGTCCAGACGACGAGCTGGTCGGTGCCGCCGGCCTTGATGAGCGCCGGCGTGTTGTACCCCTGGCTGCCCGCGGACAGTGCCTTCCACGCCTCGGCGCCGCTGTCCTTGTCGAACGCGACGACCGTGCTCCCCTCGCCGCCGACCAGGCAGATGACGAGGTTCTGGTACACCACCGGGTGCCCGGCGAAGCCCCAGATCGGCACCTTCGCGCCGTAGTCCTTCGGGAAGTTCTTCGCCCACAGCTTCTTCCCCGTGGCGGCGTCCAGGCAGAAGAAGTCGCCCATCGCGCCGACGGCGTAGACCTTGCCGCCGGCGACCGTCGGCACGCACCGCGGCCCGGCCGGGTACTGGATCGCGTACGTGACGGGGTGCTCGTGCTTCCACCGCTCCTTGCCGGTCGTCGCGTCCAGGCCGAGGACGCGCTCGGTGGCCTCGGTCTCGGGGGACTCGAACGGGTCGGCCCTGTCCTTCACGCCCTCCTTCATCACCTTGTCGGCCACGAACACCTTGCCGCCGGCGACCGCCGGCCCGGCGTACCCGCCGCCGACGGGCGTGCGCCACAGCACCTTCGGCCCGCCCTTCGGGAACTCCTTGAGGACGCCGGTTTCGGCCCACACGCCGTCGCGCGTCGGGCCGAGGTATTGGGGCCAGTCGGCCGCCTGGACTGTGGGTGTGAGTGCGAGTGCGAGTGCGAGAGAGAACGCGGCGAGGCGGGTCATGCGAGTCGGCTCCGGGCGAGAGGCGGCGGGAAGGATACCTGGCGAACCGTCATTGCTTACACCACGGGGCGCCGATACGGTTCCGTTGCCGCTTGCGGCTTCGCGCTGCCCGTCGCGAAGCCGCAAGCGGCAACGGAACTGAACACGCTCACCCCGGGGCCGGCACCCCGCGCGTCGGGTAGTCCTGCCACATCCGGTCGAGCGTCGTCTGCGCCGCCTCGAGCGGCACCGCCCGGTAGCGGTCGCCGCTCTTCGTCACGATCCCCGCCCGCTCCAGCTTCGCCAGCGCGTCCGCGATCTCGAAATCGACTTCCAGGTTCAGCCGCCGCTCCAGGTCGAGCTCCACGTAGTCGTCCAGCTCCGCCGCCGTCCACCCGCGGTCGCCGGCGTACCGCCACAGGTAGAAGTAGGCCAACAGCGTCTCCCGGCACTCCTGCTCCTCGGCCTCGTCGAGCAGCCGGAACATCACCCCCGCGTTGTTGTCGAGGTTCTGGTAGTACAGGCTCTGCGTCAGTTGCAGCGAGTACGTCTGCTTCGACACCTGGAAGCTGTACCACGTCTTGTACCCGTACCCGAGCACCAGCGCGAGCGGGGTGTACAGCGTCATGATCGCCGCCATCCCGAACCCGGACAGCGCCGTGGCGAGCCCGCCAAGGCTCATCGAGCTCAGCTTGTAGCCGACGTACCCGACCGTGCTGGAGAGCGACCCGCCGAGTTTGAGCCGCTCCACCCACGGCATCTTGACGCGGCCGCCCGGCAGCAGCATCTCGATGTCCATCTGCGGGATGTCCTTGAACAGCTTCAGGAAGATGCTGTCGGTGTCGGCCTCCTTGCCGAGCCGCTTGTGCTCCCGCTGCTTGAAGATCACGGCGACGCGGCTGAACGTCGGCACCCGCACCTCCTCGATGCGGAAGCGGTTCCGCCAGTTCCGCTTGAACCTCTTGCTCATCCCCTTGCCGCGGATGAACACCTCCACCTGGTCGAAGGCGTCCCACGGCACGTCCATGTCGATGCCCCAGTCGCTGGCCCCGGCCATCACCTTTTCCAGCTCGGCGCGCGACAGGTGGGTGTAGTTGGCGCGCCCCATCAGGTGCGTGAACGTGGCGAACAGCTTCTTCTGCGCCGAGGCGGACGCGGCGGCGTCGAGCTTCTTGAGCGGCTTGGGGTCGCCGTCGGGGTCGAACGAGGCGTAGCTGTCCTCCAGTTGCCGGAGCTCGGCGTGGTAGAGGGCGTGGATGTGGAGCGTGACGGCGCGGGCGAAGCGGCGGAACCGGGCCTGGTCGTCCGGGGCGAGCGCCTGCCCGGCGGACGGGCCGGCGTCGGCGGCGAGGTAGTCGATCAGGTCCGTGACGCGGACCGGGATGTAGTGCTCGCGGTCGGCGTACTCGGCCACGGGGTCACCTGGGGGAATCAGCCGATGAACAGGAGGGCGGCGGCCGCGGCGAGGACGACCGCGACGGCGACCCCGACGACGAGGTTCAGCCCGCGCGGGACGGCGGACCGGCCCGGGTGGAGGCCGCCTTCGAGGTCGCGGGTACTTTCGTAGTCGTGGAAGTCGCCTTCGACATCATCGGCCACGGCAGGTTCCTCGGGGCGGCGGGCCACGCCGGGCTATTCGCCGCCCGCGGCCGGAGCTTGCGGCCGGCCGGGGATTCGGAACAGGTCCGCGACCGTGACCGCAAAACCGGGCAGCACGGATGACGTGAGGGTGTCCGCTTCACGGAGGAAGGCGTACCCGCCGCCGGTTCGGAAGATGTGGACGTGTTGGGTTTTCGGGAACAACACCCACACTTCCTGGACGCCGGCTTGCAGCCAGTCCGCCGCCTTCTGGTCCACTTCCTCGGCCGAGTTGTTCGGCGACACGACCTCAACGACCAGATCGGGAGCGATGTGGGTGAAGCCTTCCTCGACGTACTGTTCCTCCGTCATCCGCGGGTAGGCGAGGAACGCCACGTCCGGCCGGCGGACGCGGCCCGGGTGCGCGTCGAAGCACTGGAAGCCGTTGTCCGACCCGCAGACCCAACCGGGGGCCACGGTGGTGCAGTACGTTTCCAGGAACCAGGCGACACGTATCCCCACTCGACTGGAACGGAAGCTCACGACCTTCTCCTTGAGTTGGCCGTCGATGAGTTCGTATCCCTTCCCGCCGTCGGGCATCTGGAGCAAGTCCTCGGGCGTGAACAGTGGCGGAGTCGCCGGCGCGGGGGTCGGACGGGGCGGGGCAGCGGTCGTCATGCGATTCACCTCCGGGGCAGGCACCGGCAATCGTACCAGGGGCGGCACCGCTACTCAATCCGCCGCGTGATCGACATGCTCCGCACCACCCGCTCCAGGTCGGCGCGCAGGTCCGCGGCGGTCGCCGCCGGCAGCCGGGCCGCCACCGTCGCCCCGCCGTCGGCCTGCTTCAGCACCGCGTACTCCATCTTCGCCACCTCCGCGCCGAACGCCACGTCCAGCGCGAACCGGTCCACCGTGATCGGCTCCGCCCGGATGCGCGTCGGCCGCTGCGCCACCGTCACCTTCGCCCGCTCCTTCTCCAGGAACGCCGTCGTCTCGCGGAGGAAGTCGTCCGCGGCCGGCACCTTCGCCGCCGACTCCACGGTGATCAGGATTCCGCCGCCGAGGCGCGAGTGGTCGAGCGTCACCTGCTTCCCCTGCACCACGCCGACGCGCCAGCCGCGCGGGTAGACGAACCGCACCCCGAGCCGCTGGTCGTCGTACAGGAGGAGGGTGTTCTCCGCGTCCGGCTTCAGCGCCAGCCCGCGCAGCGAGGCGTCCGACAGGTCCGCCGGCAGCGCCGCGAGCGGCGTGCGGGTCATCACGAAGTGGCCGTCGATGGCGCCGGTCGTCTGCCCGGACGTGCCGTCGATTAGCTCGTGGGTGCCCTTCACCGACAGGTACGTCAGGAGTTTGGCGTCGAGGTCGAAGAACGCGGTCCCTTCGAGTTTCTGGCGGTTGGGGCCGTCCTCGTTCACGCCGCGGACGGTGCCGCTGACGCGCAGCCGGGCGAGGCGCTTCCCGTCGGCCGCGGCGACGCCCTGGAACTCGACCGTCAGGCCGCCCTCGTCCACCTTCTCCATGTCGGTCAGCTCGGCGACCGCGGCGGCCGACGCGGCCCACTTCTCGCCGGTCTTCACCGGCCCGGCGGGGAGGAGGCCCGGCACTGCGGCGGGGAGGAACACGTCGGTGCGAACGACATCGATTTCGCCCCACGTCAGCGGCCCGTCGGGCGAGAACGGGGCGCGGCGGTCGTTGGCCCGGATGAGCACCATCCGGCGCACCGACGGGCGGACGGCCGCGTCCTGGATGATAGTGCCGACCATCCGGCGGAACTCGACATCGCGGTACGTTCGGACGGTTTTCTGGGCGTTCGCCTCGTCGGGCTCCAGGACGCGCTCGTCGTAGACGACCTTGCTCGACCCGAGCACCGGCAGCAGTTGCGGCGCCTTGTCCTTCCCCTGAGGCACGGCGAGCTTGCCGGTGAGCTGCACGCGCACGTCCACCTTGTATGTGTGGTTCGGCCGGAAACCCTCGGCCAGCGTCACCACGTCCTGGGCGTCGGCGGGTGTCGCCCAGCCGACACCGGCGACGAGGATCAGTGCGAACCGGCGGGGGATGCGAACGTGGGGCATACTGGTGAAGGGGTTAGGTCGCCGCTTGCGGCGTAGCAGGGCATGCTCTGCTACGCCGCAAGCGGCGAAACAGGTAGCTGATTGTACCCTGTTGTTCCTTTCCACACGGCTATCCGCCGCGCGAAAGGCTTGCAGCAAAACTCACCACGAACCTGTAAATCCGACCACTGTCGTGGTTAATTGACGGGGCTGACAGACGGGCTGGCGAAAAAGCGGCGCGCGACCGGGGCCGTAACCCGCTGGGAATTCCAGGGATCGGGACCGTTCGGCGGAAAAGCGTGGGGGGGAACGCGGCTTCGGCAACCTCTTTGCAGTGGGAGGGACACACCTCGAGTCGGCACCCCTGACAAGTCGGATCGCCCTATCCCCGGCCGGGTTACACCCCCGACCGTCGATCGGACGAATCCACGAACGCGACGCCGAGAGAACACGCCGTCCGGGCGTCCCGTACCGAATAGTCGGGCCGGCCGGGCGAACCCCAACCGGGCGGGATGTATCTAATCGGGGCAGACCGTGCAACCCCGAAAGCTCGGCGGCGTCGGAAAGGAAGGGGGCCGGAAACGGTATCCCCTGACACACCGGAAAAACCCCGGCGCCGCGGAGCGGCCCGGAAACGGGAGGGACGGCGGTGAGCGCCTTCAAAGTGCAGGCCCTGCGTGAGCTGACGGAACAGCAGACCCGCTTCGCCCCGCCGGCCCGCCGGCAGGAGCAGGTGGACCGGGCCGAGCGGCTCGTCGCCGAGATCGACCCGGGCAAGCAGTACCCGTACCAGTGGGTCTGCTTCAAGGTCACCGAGTACCGCTCGGACGCGCACGCCGACCTGCTCATCCCCGGCCCGCTGCTGCGGCACGACCTGGCCCTGTTCGCCCGCCGGGTCGAGCGGTCGATCCCGCCGCTGCCGATCGAGCAGGCGGTCGAGCCGATGCTCACGCTCGACCAGGTGAGCGAGCGGTTCCAGGTGTCCACGAAGACGGTCGGCCGGTGGCGGCTCCGCGGGCTGACCGCCCGGCGGGTCAAGGTCGCCGGCCGCAGCCAGCTCGGCTTCCCGGCCGGCGCCGTCGAGCGGTTCGTGGCCGACCACCGCCGGCTGGTGGAGAAGGGGTCGAAGTTCTCGCACCTGACCGACGGCGAGAAGGACGACATTCTCAAGGCGGCACGCGACATGCGGGACGCCGGGACGACGCTGACCGACGCGACCCGGCGGATCGCCGCGGCCCTCGGCCGGTCGCCCGAGGCGGTGCGGCTGACGATCAAGAACCACGACCGGGCGCACCCGACCCACGCTCTGTTCCCGGCCGGCGGCCGGCTGACGGAACCCGACAAGGACGCGATCTACGAAGCGAAGCGCCAGATGGACCTGACCCGAGAGACTGCCAACCACACAGGTGATACCGTGAATACCCTTGCCACCCGCTTCGGCCGCACCCGGTCGTCCATGTACCGGGTGGTGAACGAAGTCCGGGCGCGCGAGCTCATCGCCCGCCCCGTGGACTACATCGACAGCCCCGAGTTCGCCGACGAGGGGCGCGACGACGAGTTCGTGGCCGAGATGCCCGGGAAGGCCGAGTTCGACGCCAAGCTGCTGCAGATGCGGCCGCCGAAGGACGTGCCGCCGCAGATGGCCCACCTGTACGAGTGGCCGCTGCTGACGAAGGACCAGGAGCAGCACCTGTTCCGCAAGATGAACTACCTCAAGCACAAGCTCCGCCGGCTGAGCGAGAGCGTGGACCCGGCGCGGGCGCGCGTCAGCGACCTGCGGCAGGCCGAGGAGCTGCGCGAGGGCGCGAAGGCCGTCCGCGACACCCTGATCAACTGCAACCAGCGGCTGGTGTACAACAACGCCAAGAAGCACCTGGCGAACGGGACGGAGTACATCGACGACCTGGTGAGCGACGGGAACCTGTCGCTGATGCGGGCGGTCGAGAAGTTCGACTACGCCCGGGGGTTCAAGTTCAGCACGTACGCGACGTGGGCGATCATCAAGAACTTCGCCCGGAGCATCCCGGACGAGAAGACGCACAAGCAGCGCTACATGACCGGGCACGACGAGGTGTTCGAGGCCAAGGCCGACGTGCGGACGGACGAGCAGGAGGTCCTGGCGGTGGCCGACGCCGCGAAGACCCGGGTGAGCCGGCTGCTGGAGCACCTCGACCCGCGGACGCGCGAGGTGATCCGGATGCGGACCGGGCTGGACGGCAGCCGCGAGATGACGCTGGAGCAGATCGGCCAGCACTTCGGCATCACGAAGGAGCGGGTGCGGCAGATCAACGTCCGCGGGATGAAGCAACTCCGCGAGTGGGCCGCGAAGGAGAACGGCGACGTGGCGTAAGCCGTGTTCCGAGTCGCAAGCCCGGGGACGGCCGTCCCCGGGCTTTCTTCGTTTCCGTTACTCCTTCTTGTCCTTCTTCCCCGGGATGCGGACGAGCGTGTCCTTGCCGCCGCCGTCCCCCGAGCTGACGAGCTCGGTCTTCGTGAGCGAGTGGACGGTCCGCGTCTGGTCCTTCTCCTTGTCGCCAAACTTCAACTTCAGGACCAGCTTGTCGCCGTCGAGCTTGTAGGTGCCCTCGGCCTTGTCGTCCTTCCCGCTAAAGGCGACCGACACCTTGCCGTCCTTGGTGAAGTCGACGGTGAATTCGTCCTTCTTCGCCTCGTCCTTCGGCTGCCACTTGCCGACGAGGAGCTTGGCGTCGATCTTCTCCGGCTGCCGCCCGTCGGCGCTGCCGCCGAGCGCCGTCACCAGCACCGCCGCCGCCACGCCGACCAGAACCGCGCGCATGACCCACCCCGGGTTGTGAGGAATCGGCCCGCGTCCGTCTTATTCGGGTTGAGTGCCGGGGGCCAAACGAAACCGCCCGGGGTTGGTCCCTCCCTATTACGCATAAGTCTGCAACATATTTACTGGCAACATGTTGCAGCAGGTGACTGGCGGGTTTTCTGGGGTTGATCGGGCCTGGAAACCCCTTGATTTGCAAAGGGTTTCCACACC
>Ga0105048_10008596_pt1 | contig 16328 bp, 10 predicted proteins | sample MAT05_FD_78382 | JGI IMG/M metagenome (GOLD analysis project Ga0105048, IMG submission 78382) | Freshwater microbial communities from Lake Fryxell liftoff mats and glacier meltwater in Antarctica - MAT-05 | ecosystem: Environmental > Aquatic > Freshwater > Ice > Liftoff microbial mat | place...
AGCTCGAAGCTCACAGCTCGAAGCTCGTAGCTCGAAGCCCACAGCCCAAAGCCAAAGCCCACAGCCCAAAGCTCGCAGCTCAAAGCCCACTGCTCACAGCTCGTAGCTCACAGCTCGAAGCCCACAGCTCGAAGCTCGAAGCTCACGGCTCTAAGCTCGAAGCTCGTAGCTCGTAGCTCGAGAAGCTCGTAGCTCGAGAAGCTCAAGAAGCTCATACTCAAAAAAACTACTAATCATGATACCATATTGGATGAGCAGAACAGAACTGTTGCTTGGAGAAGACAAGCTAAATAAACTGATGAACAAAAACGTAATGGTTGTTGGCCTAGGTGGGGTAGGAGGTATTTGTGCAGAAATGATTGCCCGTGCAGGTATAGGACGAATGACCATTGTGGATGGCGATGTGGTAGACCTTAGTAATTGCAACAGGCAAATTGCAGCATTGCACAGCAACGAAAAATTGATGAAAGCAATGGTGATGGCTGAGCGGTTACAAGATATTAATCCTGCTATACAGTTAAACGTAGTTACCCAATTTATAGAAGCTGATAAAACCATTGACCTGGTAGAAAAAGAGCAATACGATTATGTAGTTGATTGTATTGACACCCTTACCCCAAAAGTATGGTTGATAAAGGCTTGTGTTGAAAGAAACATTCCTATTGTAAGTTCACTAGGGGCAGGCGGAAGGGTAGATCCCCTTCAACTTAGAATAGCTGATATTGCTGATAGCTACAAGTGCAAACTTGCACGGTATGTTCGTAAACGCCTGCATGCAATTGGTATTACTACCGGTGTAAAAGTTGTTTTTTCACCAGAAGAAATTGATGATTCCAAAGTAGTAGTTACTGAAAAAGCATTTCCCAAAAAATCAATTATTGGTACTATTTCATACATGCCCGCTATTGTTGGTTGCATGGTAGCAAGTGTTGTAATCAGAGATTTGTATGAGAATAATTAACCCAAAAATAATTACGGGTTAAATATTGTGTAAGATTTTGCCTGGTGCTTCAAAATAGCTTTTTTTGATAAGCGAATAGCTATGATAAATGAAGCCAACGCTCCAATAATGTGTAGCCAATTATTACCCAAAAATAAAAAGAAATTGAAACTGCCATGAAAAAGTACAGGAAAGAAAATTGACAGAAACTGGTAAAAGATTTTGTTGGATGAATTAAATTTTGCAAGGCCTAAAAAGTACCCCATTAAAATTCCGAAAGTAGCATGAGCAGGTACAGATATAAACATTCTAACTATGCCAGTTGCAAAACCATGTAGCTGCACATAGCCAATGTTTTCTAGCGTAGCAAAACCCATACTAACCATTACAGCATACACAATTCCATCAAATGGATCATCAAAGGCTTTACGGCGATAAGCAAAATATCTTACCATTACAAACTTGCTCAATTCTTCGCTTATTGCAACTACCCCAAAAGCAAACAACGCTACCTGCTGGTAACTTTTGCCCGCAAGGCTTTCAAGGCTAATACCCGATGCAGATTGAATGATTACTGCAGGTATTGTACTTAACATTCCCAATATAAAACTTATCAAAACCAACCATATTGGTTCTTTATTGTGCTTGTCTTTTACATAAATAAAAATGCAAATAGCTATACCCGGAGCTATTGATAATGCCAATAATACCATAAACGTATATTTTATATTACTTTTGAAAAGGTAAGCAATTTTAATATTGCTATTGCCGGTAGTAAAAAATTTAGCACATATATGGTGAAATTCATTTTTTAAATAAACTAAATACCTGTCTTTATCTTTTTACATTTTCTAAACCTTCATAATTGCTTACATGAGTTATAATTACCTGCCATTAGATAAATCTCCTACTAATTTTCAACAGATTAAAAATCTGCTTGCCTTTAATCAATTGGTTTCTATCACATTTGATGCACATATAAGCATTACCAGGTGCAGGGCTTATCTCGATAAAAAAATTGATAGCGGTGATAGCCTGTATTATGGTATTAACACCGGATTTGGTTACCTGCAAAATGTAAAAATAGACAAGGCTCAGTTAGAAGAATTGCAGGTAAATCTGATACAATCGCATGCCTGTGGATTGGGTGAAGAAGTGCCAACTGCTATTGTGAAATTAATGTTGATGCTCAAAGTAAAATCGTTGAGTTATGGCTTTTCTGGTGTGCAGATAGATACGGTAAAGCGGCTGATAGATATGCACAACAATGATGTGTTGCCGGTAATTTTTACACAAGGCTCATTGGGCGCCTCTGGAGATCTTGCGCCACTAAGCCATTTAAGTTTGCCATTGATAGGTTTGGGTGAAGTAAACCATGCTGGCGAGCGCATGCCAGCTGCTGCTGCGCTGGCAAAATTTGGATGGCAGCCGATTGCATTGCAAAGTAAGGAAGGACTTGCCTTAATAAATGGAACCCAGTTTATGTGCGCTTATGGTTTGTATAATCTTGTACAAGCGGAGCAACTGTTGCAATGGGCAGATTTAATTGCTGCTATTTCTTTTGATGCATTTGATTGTGCCTTATCTCCCTTTCATGAAAAAATACATGCCATCAGGCCGCACAAAGGACAGGTAGAAACCGCAAAAAAATTAAGAGATTATCTTGCAGGAAGCGAAATTGCGGCACAAGTAAAAGAACAGGTGCAAGACCCTTACTCATTTAGATGCATACCACAGGTACACGGTGCCAGCAAAGATACTTTTCAGTATGTACTACAAGTATTTATACAAGAGATGAATGCTGTAACTGATAACCCAAATATATTTCCGGAAGATGATTTAATAGTAAGTGGTGGTAATTTTCATGGACAACCACTTGCGCTTGCTTTAGATTTTTTAGCCATTGCTATGAGTGAAATTGCCAATATTTCGGAAAGAAGAACCTATCAGTTGATTAGCGGCCAACATAATCTTCCTATGTTTTTAGTATTAAGCCCAGGCCTGCACTCCGGCTTTATGATACCTCAATATACAGCAGCGGGCATTGTAAGCGAAAACAAACAATTGTGTACGCCTGCAAGTGTAGATTCTATTTCTAGCAGCAATAATCAGGAAGATCATGTAAGCATGGGTGCCAATGCAGCTACAAAATGCAAAAGGGTAGTAGATAATGTAGAAAAAGTACTGGCAATTGAATTACTAACTGCTGTACAGGCACTTGAGTTTAGAAGGCCATTACAAAGCTCGCCGGCAATAGAAAAAGTAGTAGCAGCATTTAGAAAGGAAGTTGCATTTAACAAAGCTGATAGAATTTTGCATGATGACATGATAAAAGCCATCAGTTTTATTAGAAATTATCCGCTTATAAAGGAATAATTTATTTACTGCCTACAACCAGCATATTCAATGTTTTATCTTACGTACTGCCAAAAGCAAATAATATTTTCGTTTTAGGGAGTGGCATACATTTCAAATTTACGCATTGCCTGCTGTTTAACGAGGTTGCCAAACAGGCCCTGCCCTTGGTCGGGTTTATCAACAGATCACAATCGGGGGCGTTAATTTGAAATGCCAATCAACAGTGTTAACAGCACAAAAGTTTAAAATGTTTTAATATATTTTATGTCAAAATGCAGTAGTAAAAAAACTACACACTGTAATAATCGCTAATTTTTTACCTGCCGTGCACTAATCTCATTTTTGTTATTACTTGCTATTTTTTTTTGCTGAACTCTTTACTGTATTGTGTTTCAGCTATAAAAATACTGTTAAATAAATTATGCTTTTACAAAAGCCATCTTTTTTAGCACATTCTCTACACGTATTTATTTTAGCTTTATTTTACTATTCCACAAATAATTTGTTTACACGTTGGGCAATATCTTTTTTACTATAATAAATAGGTACTTTATCCGTTTTATATAGGTAACCCTCAAAGAAAACAAACTAGCTCCTCAAAGCTTAACCTAAAAGTAAGTAGCAAAGGTGGAGATGGCTATTTTACAATCACGTTTTTGTAATAAATAATAAGATTGCAGTAAACTAAAAGTTTATTGGTATTTCAAGTTATTTGTTAATATACTAAAGGGTACTTATATGAAACCAATATCTAACAAAATAAAAAAAATATTTTTTCAGCTACTGCTAGGCTTTTCAATATTGTATATCGGAACTGCTTTTAGTCAATCTGTTGCAAAAGCAAACTTTACTTCAAATATTACAGGCGGCTGTGCTCCCATTCTTGTTAATTTTACCGATCAATCTGCTGGTAACCCTACTGAATGGAAATGGGATTTAGGTAACGGTACAATTTCTAATATTCAAAATCCATCCGTTACCTATTTTGTTCCGGGTACTTATACGGTAAAACTTTTGGTAAAAAATTCAGCTAACCAGGATTCAGTAGTACTTACCAATTATATAAATGTTTTTAGTGCACCAAGCGTAAATTTTATAGCTGATGCTACAATGGGTTGTAATCCTTTTACCGTAAATTTTACTGATAAATCTAATATCACTGCTGATAATATTGATACCTGGCAATGGGATTTTGGTGATGGTATTCTTTCATCTCAGCAAAATCCATTACACATATATACCGCCCCTGGCAATTATAGTGTCTCCCTTAAAGTTGTAAATAACTATGGTTGTATGAGTGCAGCAAGAAAAAATGATTACATAGTAAACAATTCCATCAAAGCCGGTTTTACTTACAAAGTATCTGCCACTTGCACACCCAAAAATATTATTTTTCAAAATACATCTACCAGTAATGGATCAATAAGTTATAGTTGGAATTTTGGAGATGGAAAAGTGGCTACTACTGCCAATCCAACACATTACTTCGATACCGGTGGAGTGTATAAAGTAAAACTTATTACAACTAGTGTGCATGGTTGTGTAGATTCTGCCTCGTACAGTGTACCGGTTAACAATGCTGTTAGTGCTAATTTTACAAGCAATATCCGCTTAGCGTGTAAAGCGCCTGTTATAGCTACTTTCACCAATAATATATTGAGTGGAAATACTTATTTATGGAAGTTTGGTGACAGCACCACTTCAACATTATCTAATCCTGTTCATGAATATTCCGATACAGGAAATTACACCGTAAAATTGGTTGTTAAAAATGCAAATGGTTGTTCCGATTCTTTAACAAAAATTAATTTTATAAAAATACAAAAGCCTTTATTTGCTTTTAATAATTTACCGGATAGTAGTTGTTTACCTTTTACAAAATCTTTTTCAGCAATAATTAACCCTACTATCAGCATTGTAAAACATACATGGGATTTTGGAGACGGAACATCTTCCACAGATCCTGCACCAACGCACACTTACAGCAGCCCCGGCTACTTTACAGTAAAGCTCATTGCTACAGCAGTAACAGGCTGTACAGATACTATTAGTATGCCCAATGCCATAAGAGTTACCAATAAGCCCACTGCTAAATTTTCTGTAAGCGAAAATAATACCTGTGCCAGTACGGAATTAATCTTTACAAATCTTTCATTTGGTGGCGCTGACAATTGGCAATGGGATTTTGGAGATTTCTCCAATTCAATTGAACAGCAGCCAAAACATATTTTTAAAGACACCGGTTACAAATCAATAACCCTTATTGCCTTCAATGGAGGTTGCTCCGATACAGCCATCTACAATAAATTTGTTTATATAAAACCCTCCGTTGCCAAATTTACTTTTTCGCTCAATTGTGCCAAATCACTAGAGCGTAAATTTTTAAATTTTTCTATTGGCACTACCAGTTTACTTTGGGATTTTGGTGATGGTACTACCTCTGCACAAGTTTCGCCGGTACATAATTTTCCAGCATCGGGGTATTATTCAGTAAAACTTACTGCCTTTAATGATTCTACAGGATGTAATTATAGTACCATTAAGAAGGTAAGAATTTTAGCTATTACGCCTCAATTTTATTCGTCAGATTCTATAGTTTGTAAAGATGTGCAAATTACCCTTACCTCACCGCTAAGCAATATGGATGTGGCCCGTTTTTACTGGGATTTTGGTGATGGCACTATAGCTAACACAAGAAATAACAACATCACCCATACCTATAAAAAGCCAGGTACTTATTCTTTACGATTAATTACTATAAATTTTTTAAACTGTAGAGATACGATTGTAAAGACAAATTATATAACAGTAATGGGACCAAAGGCAAAGTTTGGAGTACAAAAAAATACTTGTTTTGGTACACCTGTAATATTTGCTGATAGCTCCAAAAGCGATGGCACCAATCCTATAAGTAACTTGATTTGGAAATACGGGGATGGAACTATTGATACCCTTACTGCACCACCTTATCAGCATATTTATCCGGCAGCAAAATTATATGCTGTTGTATTAAAGGTGATAGATGCAATGGGCTGTATTGATACTTTTAAACTACCTATTCCATTAAATGTAAGCAGGGTAAGTGCCAGATTTTATATTGCAGATACCTTTGCATGTACTGATTTGAAGGTTAAGTTTACCTGTCCTTATTGGACGGCAGGTATATCTTATATATGGTCTTTTGGCGATGGAGATTCATCTAAGCTTCAATTACCTGTTCATAAATTTGCCACAGAAGGTACTTATACAGTAAATTTATTGGTTACCGATATTAACGGATGCAAGGATAGCAGCACAATGGTAAATGCCGTTCGGGTGCTAGATCCTACAGCAGATTTTACCATGAGCGATTCATTTAAAACCTGCCCTCCTTTGGTTATACAGTTTACAAGTAAATCTCTTAATACCGTAGAGGAATACTGGGATTTTGGCGATAGTTCTTACAGCAAGGCAAGTAATCCATCACATTTTTACTCTTATCCCGGTGTATATACAATAACCCTTTTTGCAAAGGGCCGTGGTGGTTGTATTAACCAGATGCAAAAACAAATTACAGTAAACGGGCCACGTGGTATTATAACTTATGATCCATTACAACTTTGCAAACCATATACTGTAAATTTTAAGGCTCATACCAATGATGCGGTTAATTATGTATGGGATTTTAACGATGGTGTAACTGTCATTAACAGCGATTCTTTTATAACACATACCTATCAGGATTCTGGCGCTTTTATACCTAAAATAGTGTTGATAGATAACCTGGGTTGTAAAGTGCCTGTTATTGGCAAGGATACCATCAATAATCTTTTTGCAACTGCCGGTTTTACATTTCCTGAAATAACTTTGTGCAATTTGCAAAGCGTACAGTTTACCAATACCAGTTTTACCAACGATTCTTTGGTAAATTACCAATGGAATTTCGATGATGGTACTTTCTCTACTCAAATTAACCCTGTTCATCAATATGTAATAGCTGGATTATATTATCCCTCACTTACAGTTACCACAAGATTTGGTTGCACCAATGTATATAAATCGCCTAAACCAATAAAGGCTGCAGTATCATCTAATATAGGTATGCAAATAAGTGCAAATGGGTGTGCACCACTTTCTGTAATAATGAGTGGTGTGTTGTTATCGGCAGATACAGCGGCAATAGAATGGCACTGGAAGATGGGCAATGGGAATAACATGAATTTACAAACACCCCCTGTACAGCAATATGCTACAGCAGGGCAATACAATATAATACTTACAGCAACTAATAGCAGTGGTTGTGTAAAAACTATCAGCAAAATTATTGAAGCATACGGAGCACCAACTATTAGCCTTACCGCCGATACTACCATCTGCAAAGGACAATCCATTACGTTACAAGCAAGCGGAGCAGCAACCTACGCATGGTTTCCCATCATTAATGTTAGCAACATTACCGGCGGAAGTATAGTAGCAACACCGCCTTTATCTGCTACTTATAAAGTAACGGGTACATCAGTTTATGGATGTAAATCTTCCGGTACCGTAAGCATACAAGTGAAACAGCCATTTACCATAAGCCATAGCAAGGCCTCAATTTTATGTGCAGGACAAAAAAAACGCCTGCAGGCTAGTGGCGCAGCCAGTTTTAATTGGAGCCCTTCCAGTAGTTTAAACAGGGCAAACATTGCAACACCAGAAGCAACACCAGATTCTACAACCAATTACAGGGTTGTTGGTACAGATGAAAAGGGTTGTTTTAAAGATACAGGCTATGTTTCTGTAGTAGTTTATCCTATCCCTACTGTAACAGCGGGTGCAGATAAAACCATTACTGTAGGTAGTTCTGCTGATTTGGTTGCAAGTTATTCTAAAGATGTAACACAAGTAATTTGGTCACCAACAGGTGAGTTATTCCGCAACAGCGAAAATTCTATTACCGTAAAACCAAAAACAAATACTGAATACACCGTTGAAGTAAAAAATAATGGCGGTTGTGCAGCAATAGACAGAGTAAATGTGCTGGTTGTTTGCAATGGAAGCAACGTGTTTTTGCCCAACCTTTTTTCTCCTAATGGAGATGGTGTAAATGATATATTTTACCCACGAGGTACAGGGTTGTATAAAATTAAAACCTTCAAAGTATTTAACCGTTGGGGAGAAACTGTTTTTGAAAAAAGTAGTTTTAATGCCAATGACGCATTTGCAGGGTGGGATGGAAATTACAAAGGTGCTAAATTAAATGCTGATACATTTGTATTCATCATGGAATTAATATGCGAAAATAACAGTGTGCTTACGCTTAATGGAAATGTAGCTTTAGTACGGTAGGCGTAACTACTTTTAAAATAGTATTAATCTGTATAAAACTTAAGCGAATTAAAATACAATTACTTATCCTGTTTTATGGTAACTATTGTAAAGTGCCTGTAATTCCAGCACACTTGCGATACCTAATTTCTCAAAAATTTTATTTTTGTAATGGCCAATGGTAGAGGTGTTTACATTTAAAATTTTGCTTATCCCTGCTACATTTTCACCTGATATAAATAAACTGGTAATTTCAAATTCTTTGGGAAGCAGTTTATCAAAAGGGTTAACTATATTTTCGCTACATGCCAATTCATCTGCAAGTTGATTTTGAAGTTTAGCGCTGATGTATCTTTTATTGCGCAAAGCAAGGTCAATGGCTTTTGTAAGTTCATCTAATGGAGCATCTTTTGAAACAAAACCTTTAGCGCCGGCTTTTAAAAATCTTTTTGCAAAAACATTTTCTGCATTCATAGAAAAAATGAGCACTTTAGTTTCCGGAAATTTAATTGTTATGTATTCCAGTAAACCAAAAGAATCTGTATTAGGCATTTGAATATCTAATAATACCAGGTTAAAACAGTGTTTTTTTAAAAGAATAGTTGCACTATCGCCATCTGTAGCTTCAAAAATTTCAACTGGTTTGTAAAGTAGCGATAAAACCATATTTACTCCAGATCTTACAATCTCATGATCATCAATTAATAAAAATCGTTTGGTAAGTATATCTGTCATAAGTAGGGCAATTTAAATATAGAAATTTTTGCAGGCTTAATATATTGTAAAAATAGTGTATAAAAAGCAAACTTTTGCTGTCATTTTGCTTATTTTCTGAGGTAGTCAATTTTTTAATATGCTGCTACACAGTTACATAAACCAGGATATTTACTTTAAAAGTTTTGTTTATTTTATTTTATTTCTGTAAAATTAAATAACTTACAATCTGATACATAATTGTAAGCAAAGAGCAACGATTATGTATTTTAAAGTTAAAATCCATTTTTTATAAGTTTATTCAACGTTAGGCGTTAAATAAGTACAAAAAGTACAGAAACGCCTGGTAGAGAAAAATCTAAGCTATGATGAGCATCGAATCAACAGATAATGAACTAACCCAACTTAAAGAAACTATTAGGTTGCTAAAGAGTAAGGAAAAGATACAATCTATTAATTACAATGACCTTATACAGTATACCCATTCCCCGTATATAAAGCTATCTACCACTGGCAAAATAATAGAATGCAACGAGTTTGCAGCCGGATTATTAGGTGTACAAGCACCATCTACCTTGCAGCAACTATTTGTTTCCTACTTAGATCCGCAATCAGTTGCTGCTTTTAATACTTGGTTTAATTTAGTTTGTAAAGGATATGCAGCTTACTCAATAACTATCCAACTGCCGGGGAATAGCTTACTAAGCAGTCAGTTAATACTCAAACATGCTGATTGTATTGCCGAAGACTCAATCATACTTTATCTAAAATTAAAAGACGGTAAGCAACAACAATTAGTTTTAGAGCAAGAGGATAAATATAAAACAGTAATTGAGCAATCTTACGAAGGGGTAATGATTTATAATTTACAAGGTATTATCCTGGAATTTAACGAAAAGGCACACAATTACCTCGGTTTTACTTATGATGAATTTAAAAAAATACAATTAAATGATTTATTTTTTAAAGAGGATATAGCAACTAACCCAGTAGCCTTTACTATTTTAAAAAGTGGAAAACCAATTATAGATTACCGAAGATTAAAACGCAAGGATGGCAGCGGTATTGATATGGAATTAAACTCTAAAATGCTGCCAGATGGATCGGTATTGGTATTTGGCAGAGATATAACATTGCGGAAAAAAGAAATTGCAGAGAAAGAGATGTTATCAAAAATTTTGATGAACAGCAGGGATGAGGTGCATATTATCAACCCTGTAAATCTGCAGTTTGAATATGCAAACAGAGCGGCATTAGAAATACTAGGCTACACCGCAGAGGAACTATATAAGCTATCACTTTTTGATATAAAACCAACTTTAACAAAAGAAGGGTTGGATCTTATTTTAGCTCCTTTAAAATCCGGACAAAAAGATAAAATTATATTTGAAACATTACAGCGTAAAAAAGATAATGTTATTTACCCGGTAGAAGTACATTATCAGTTAATAGACCTTGGCCACAGAGAGGTTTACCTAATTATTAACCGGGATATCAGCGAACGAAAAAATGCTGAAATAACCCTCGAAACTAAAGAAAAATACTTTAGAACTTTAATAGAGCATAGTTCTTCTGCAATTGTACTGTTTGATGAAGCGGGCAATTTTATTTACCAAAGCCCGGTAGTTGAAAAAATTGTAGGTTACCAGGTAGAAGAAGGCGTTCAATCAAACGTACTAACATTTTTGCACCCGGATGATGTTGCGGAATTTACAGTACATTATCAGGATTTACTTAAATCTCCCGAAAAAATTTTTAAGGGACTGTATAGATTTAGGCACAAAGATGGGCATTATGTTTGGCTCGAAGGTACTGTTACCAACCTCCTTCAATTTGAACCAATTAATGCGTTAATAGCAAATTATGTAAATGTAACAGAAAGAAAAATAGTAGAAGAAAAAGTAAAGAGCGAAAGAAGTTTACTTAGAACGTTGATTGATAATTTACCCGATCCTATTTATGTAAAAGATATTACCGGTAAAAAAATTATAGCCAATAAAGAAGATCAGTTATATATGGGGGTTACATCAGAAGAGGAGATAATTGGTAAAACTGATGTAGAGCTTTATCCCGGAGATGTAGGGTTACGGGGCCACCATTTTGATCAACATATTATGCAACAGGGAATTGCTGTTGTTAATCAGGAAGCGCAATTTGTTGATAAAAATTTACAGCATCATTGGTTAATTACCTCTAAAATACCTTTGCGCAATTCAATAGGAGAAATTATTGGTTTGATGGGTATTGGCAGAGATATTACCCAACGTAAATTAATTGAAGATGAACTATTAAAAAGCAATGAACGCTATAAATATGCATCAAAAGCTACGTTTGATGTTATTTGGGATTGGGATCTGATAAAAGAAGAATTAACATTGGGCGAAAATTTTGAAGAGCATTTTGGTTTACATATTGTAGATTACGGTTCTAATATTTCCCTTTACAGTGAGCGTATTCACCCAGATGATTTTGAAAGAGTTAATAAAGTAATCTTAAATTTAATAAATGGAACGGGTACAATATGGTCGGATGAATACAGGTTTAAAAAACTATCAGGAGAATATGCCTATATAGTTGACAGAGGTATTTTAATAAGAGATGAAACCGGAAAAGGCGTGCGTATGATAGGCGCTATGCATGATGTAACTGAGCAAAAGAAAGATGAAGAAAATGTAAAAAGATTAAATATTGAATTGGCAGAAAAAGCCAAAGCACTTACTAACTCAAATAAAGAACTTGAAAGATTTGCTTATGTAGCATCTCATGATATGCAGGAGCCATTAAGGATGGTAACTGGCTTTTTAGGCCTGTTAGAAAAAACCTGTAAGCCTGTATTGGATGAAAATGCCATAAAGTACATCAACTTTGCTATTGATGGTGCAAGCCGTATGAAAATACTTATAAAAGATTTATTGGAATATTCCAGGGTTTCTTCTAACAGTGTTATAGTGGGCAATACCGATATGAATGAGGTAATGAAAGAAGTAAGTGACGTATTTATGGTAACAATAGAAAAGTTGGAAGCAAAAATTACAATACAGCATTTGCCTGTATTGCCAGATACCAGAAAAGTACTGCTTGTTCAACTAATGCAAAACCTGGTAGGTAATGCTTTAAAATATCATGGCGACAAGCAGCCGCAAATTCATATATATGCAGAAGACCGTATTAATGATTGGTTGTTTTCTGTAGCAGATAATGGTATTGGGATTGATCCGGTTTATGCTGAAAAAATATTTGTTATTTTTCAACGCTTACATACCAAAGATGAGTATAGTGGAACAGGGATTGGCTTATCAATTTGCAAAAAAATTGTAGAAATGCATGGGGGTAATATTTGGGTAAGTTCAAATAACAACGCCGGAAGTGTTTTTAACTTTACTATCAAAAAAAGCATTAAATAAAATTCCAATAATCAGTTTATATGAATGAAATAGAAATTTTATTAGTAGAAGATAATAAGGGTGATGTACTATTAACATTGGAAGTATTTAGAGAATTGATGCTTACAAATAAAATAAAAATAGTTAAAGATGGAGAAGAAGCAATTCTTTACCTGAATAAAGAAAAAGAATTTGAAACCGTACAAACACCCGGTTTAATTTTTTTGGATATTAATCTTCCCAAAATTAATGGTAAGGAAGTGCTTCACTATATAAACAGCCAAAAGCATTTGATGCATATTCCGGTAATAATTCTTACCACATCCTCTTCTCAGTTAGATAAAGATGAATGTTATAAAAAAAACGCTACATATTATATCATAAAACCGCTCGATGTTAACTCCTTATTACAAGGTATAGCAAGCCTTAAAAATTATACAATGTCAATTATGTCACCGGCAAAAGTTGTAGACTGATATGATTAATACACAACTAAGGCTACTGGCAATTGAAGATAATGAAGGTGATTTTATACTTGTTGAACATTATATTTTACACCTGATACCTAATGCCTCTATTACTCATTTAAAATCTATTGCAGAAGCAATAGATAGCTTAAGCAACCATCGGTACGATGTTATTTTACTCGATTTGTCGTTGCCAGATAGTAATGGACAAGAAACAACAAAAAAGGTAATTTCACTTGCAGGCAGTACCCCTGTAATAGTACTAACTGGCCTTAACGATAAGCAGGTAGGTATTGAAAGTTTAAAACTTGGCGTACAAGATTATTTAGTAAAAGGCGAAGTAAATCCTTCAACTCTATTTAAGAGTATTGGTTACAGTATAGATAGAAAAAAAACGGAAGAACAACTTAAATTGTCAGAAGAAAAATACCGCTATCTATTTAATAATAATCCTGAAAGTATTTTTATTGTAGAAAAAATTAACCTGCAAATTTTAGATGTTAACGAAACTGCCATTAAAAAATATGGATATAACAAAGCAGCTTTTTTACAAATTAACTTACTCGATCTTGTGCCGCAAAGTGATAATCTGCCTACTCCTTTTTTATTGATTGAACAAATAAATTCGGCTAATCTAAACAATACAGTATTTGCCTTGCCTCAATTAAAAAAAAATGGGACCCTTATTTATGTTCATTTTTCACTGCACGAAATAGAATACTCAAAAACCAGGGCTATCCTTGCCATAGGAACCGATATTACCGAAAAGTTAATGCTGGAGAAGCAACTTGCCGAAGAGCAGCAAATAAGACAACAGGAAATTACGGAGGCCGTAATTACTGCTCAGGAAAAAGAGCGTAGCCAACTTGCAAATGAGTTGCATGATAATATTAACCAGTTACTTTCTACCACAAGGTTATATATTGAATGTGCCATAACAAATGAAACCCTGCGACCAAGGTTGCTTATAGATAGTAAAGATTACATCATTACAGCCATTGCCGAATTAAGAAAACTTTCAAAAACATTGTTGCCACCTTCTTTGGGCGAAGTTGGTTTGATAGATGCAGTAAAAGATTTAATACAGGGTTTTAATAAAGTGAATAACATACATTTTAAAACAGATTTTGAAAGTTTTTTAGAAAGAGCTTCCGATGAAAAACTTAAACTTTCTATTTTTAGAATAGTACAGGAGCAGATTAATAATACCATTAAACATGCCGCAGCAAATAATGTATTTATCGGTATTAGTAATACCCAAACCGGGCTTCAGGTACAAATTACAGACGATGGTATTGGCTTTGATACCACTGTAAAACATAATGGACTTGGCCTAAAAAATATTGCTACAAGAGCTGCTGTACATAATGGTAAATTACTGCTGCAATCTTCTCCTGGCAATGGTTGTAGCCTTTCTATCCAATTTCCACTGACAATTAATTAAACTATTTTAATTTTAGGTTAATTACTTTGCTATGACGTTTTGTTACTTTCAAAGTTTTCTTTCAATTACTTCTTTTACTTGCGGCTAAAGCTTACTGTCTTTTATAACTGACCAAACAAAAAAAGTACACACGCATTGCTCACAGGTTCTGTTATTACACAAGTAAAATGTACTCAAAATTGTAAGTAGTTACTTTTTACGGTGCTATCTACCATAAAAATTTTAATGATATTTATCAACTTGTTCCAAGGTTTTGGTTACCTAATTGTGTTATTTTTATAATCAACAGTAATTCTAATACTTTATAATTTCATTGATGATAAATGTTAAATAGCTACGCTTTAAAACTTACGCTTGTGCTGTTATATATATGCAATATCCTATTGTCCAAATAAACATAAGCTAGTTCGATACAGGTTATTTTCTTTTAATTGCTTGCTCAAATATTTCCTGTTTCTTCATCCATATTTCCTTATAACCCTTCTTCATTCTATTGTCTAAAAAAGAACGGTCAATCAAATCCATCACCTCCTCATTTTTACTGCTGAAAAGTTTAAAACTATTGTAATAAACCTTTTCATTTATTTGCAGGTTTTCGGCAAGCGCTTTAAAATCGGTTAGTTTTAGTTTTGCCTTTTTACCATTTAATGTAAGGGCAAGCTCTTCTTCATCTTTCGGGTTAAGCAGGTTTACATTCAACAAATCATACGCCGGGCTTAGCACAATGCCTTCGGGCTGGTGCATCACAGAAAAATTCTTCAGGTGCATATCATTATTACCACACAGGTAACTAAACAACACCAATTCAAAATAACTCAACAGGTCAAGCCCTTTGTAGCAATAATATGCTACCAGTTTACCAGCTTTTTCATAACTGCTTTTGTATTTGTTCTCTGTTAAAAATTCTGATAACTGGCACAGGTCTTCAGTATGTATTTTCTTTCCTTCCACCCGGTCTAAACGACGGGCAATATATACCATGCTACCATTACTCGCCTGCAGCAGTGTATGCTCACACACTGGTATTTTGAATAGTGCGGCAAGGTGCATGGTAAGGTCTTCTGTTTCCGGCATCATCGGGTAACCGTGGTGCTGCGGTTTTAAAATAAATTCTCCCCAAAGCCCAACAATGGTTAAACGGCTGTGCCCTTTTTCTTTTTGAAGCGTAAGAGATAATTTGGGCTGTACCCCGGTAACCGCTATCCGCTGGTTAATGGTTTGTTTGGCCAGCGACTCAATCAATGCATCATTCAGTTGAAGCGTAGGCACTTCCGGCGTACCAAAAAACTTTTTGGCACAGGTTGCATGGTAAATAGCATCTCCTGCATCTTTATAACAAAACCAGCAATTATTCATAAACATTTATTCAGGTTCTACCGTTACAGCCCCAATAGTATCCCGGCAGGTGGTTAACAATAATTCAAAACGGTCGTTGGCTTTTACTTTCCAGTGATCCACAGCAATATCCAGCAACCAGCCCTCTGGTATCAATCCATCAAAAAAAGGGAACAATACTTTACTACTGTAAGGTTCCTGTCGCTTTGGAAGGGTTAGGCTGACGGGCTTGCTGTCTGTCCGTTGAAGGTAGTCCCGGTCATACTGCAATACATAGCCCTCATCCGTTTCGGAAAGCCGGGCTGCCAACATCCCGTCGTATAATACTTTTGCGGTTTTAGCCATGGTTCTGTGCTTTTGGGTTCACAATAAGTTCGGCACCAAACAACGCCAATATC
>Ga0105048_10008597_pt1 | contig 16327 bp, 13 predicted proteins | sample MAT05_FD_78382 | JGI IMG/M metagenome (GOLD analysis project Ga0105048, IMG submission 78382) | Freshwater microbial communities from Lake Fryxell liftoff mats and glacier meltwater in Antarctica - MAT-05 | ecosystem: Environmental > Aquatic > Freshwater > Ice > Liftoff microbial mat | place...
GCCACGTTTCTCGCACACGGCCACGATTACGCCCACGCCCACGCTCACGTCCCACGCTCACGATTCGGATCCGAATCTCGTGATCGTGGGACGTGGGCGCGATCGTGGCCGTGATCGAGAAACGTGGTCGTGATCGTGGTCGATCCGAAGTCCGCGCTCAGGACGACGACCCTAGCTTCGTCGACCCCGTCGTCGCCCCCGGTATCTTCGGCACCAAGCTCGTCCTCCCCGCCGACGGCGCCTTCGACCAGGAGTACGTGCCCGTCTCCTCCAGCGCCGCAGTCTTCAGCTGGTCCGGGTACCAGAACTGGAGCACCCCCTGGCGCTCGTCGATGCCCATCGTGAAGCGCACGTCGTCCACCAGCGAGCGGAGGATGCGATCGGCCTCGCGGGTCGAGACGCCGAGCGAGCGCGCCAGATCGGGCGCGGTGACGATGCCGCCGCCATCGGCCGCCAGCGCTTGTACGGTGGCCGCGTGCCGCGCGGCCGCTGCGGTGCGGCGCCCGCCGAGGCCCTGCACCAGGACCACGATCGCGGCCGCGGCCAGCGCCACGATGAGCGCGATGACGACCGGGAGGACCACCGCCCGGCGATTCTAGCGTATATCGGGGGCGATGTCCGCGCGCGCAGTGGTCGTCGCCCTTGCCGTCGCGGTCCCCTCGATCGCCGCCGCCGCGCCCGATCTCGACCGGATCGTGAATGGCCTGCTGGTCATGCTCCTGATCTGCTTCGGCTGCGCCGCCCTCGCGGTGACGATCGTCGGTCGCGTCATGCTGACGCCCGAGCAGCGGACCCGCCCGTTCTTCTGGCTCTCGATGATTCTCACGACGCTGGGCGGCCCGATGATCGCAGGCGGGCTGGGGAAGCTCACCGGCAGCAAGAGCGAGGTCTTCTTCCTCAGCGGCAACCTGCTCGGTTGCGCACTGGTCGCCGGAATCCTCTGCATCGGCGCCAAAGCGCTGGATTAGCTCGGACGAACCGCCGCTTTGAACGCGTCCACGCCGCGCGTGTTCAGCACTTCTGACTTCGTGAGGCCGCCGCGCCGCGCCATCCAGACGCCGAAGCGCAGGACACTGAACGCCGCTGCGGAGTGCGCGTCGACCGAGATCACGAACGGGATCTTTCGCTTTCGCGCCGCCGGGATCCACTCCGGCGCCAGATCCAGCCGGTACGGATCGCCGTTCACCTCGATCGCCGCACGCGAGCTGGCGATCGCATCGAGCACCGCGTCCATGTCGCAGCGGATCGGATCGCGCTTCAGCACCAGCCGCCCGAGCGCGTGCCCCCAGATCTTGTAGACCGGGTGCTTCATCGCCCGCACCAGCCGGTCCGTCATCGCGTCGGCGTCCATCTGGTGGCGCGAGTGGATCGAGGCGATCACCACGTCCATCTGCTCGAGGATCGCGTCGGGATAATCGAGCGAGCCGTCCGCGTTGATGTCCGATTCGGTGCCGCGCAGGAGCTTCACCTTCACCTTCTCTTGGACCACGGCGATCTCGTCCCACTGCCGCTTCAGGTTATCGATGACCACGCCCTGCGCGTAAAAAGCGCTCGGCGAGTGATCGGTGATGGTGAGGTACTCGACGCCGCGGCGATCGGCCTCCAGCGCCAGCGCCTCGATGCTGTCGCGCCCGTCCGAGTAGGTGCTGTGCACGTGCACCATCCCGCGCACGTCGTCGAACGCCACGAGATCGGCCAGCCCCTCGGTGTCGAGGCCGCCGTCCCGCCGCTCCGGCGGAAAGTACGGCAAATCGAGCGCCGAATAGACCTCTTGCTCGCTCGCATGCTCCATCGTCGCGAGCGAGAGGCCCTTCGATCGGGCCCGCATCTCGAGCGCCTCGACGTGCGCGGAGCTCCCGGTGTGGATGATGTGGCCGGCGCCGAAGCGGTTCTTCGGCACCACCGCCAGCTCGGCCCGTGAGCCACCCGCCAGCGTCACGCGCGCCGATGAGGTTTCGCGCTCGATGATCTTCAGCACCTCGGGCTGCTCGACGAAGCGCGCGACGACCCGCGCCGGATCATCGCTCGCCGCCAGCAAGGCGACGCTCTCGAGCGCCTCGTGGCCGCGGCGGATCTCGCCCGCCAGCTCGACCTGCGCCACCGCCGGCTCGGCGGCCAGATGGCTCGCCAGGCGCTCACCGATCGGCAGCGCGTCGACCAGCCGCTGCCGCTCCTCACCCCGATCGTGCTTCTCCAGCCCCGCGCGGATCTTGTCCTCGGTCTTCACGCCGAAGCCCTTGATCGCCCGCAGGCCGTTCACCGCCAGGGAAGCGCGCAGCGCGTCGACGTCCTCGATCCCATTCGCGACGAGGAGGTCGATGCGCTTCTCGGTGAGCCCGTCGATCTGCGACAGCTCGATGAGCCCGCGCGGGACCTCCGTGCGCAAGCGCAGGAGGTTGGTGGCGGTGCCGGTGCGGAACAGCTCGGTGATGGTCCCGGCGAGCGCCGGGCCGATGCCCTCGAGCTCGGTGAGGCGCCCCTCGCGGACCCGCGTCCCGACCTCGTTCTCCTCGGTCTTCTCCAGCACCTCGGCGCCGCGCTCGTAGGCGCGCGCCTTGAAACGATTACCGCCGCGCTCGAGCGAAGAGAGCAGGGCGATCTCGCGCAGCAGCGCGGCGATGGCGAGACGATCGAGCACGGGCGGATGATGCGCCTCGCGCACCGGGGAGTCGAAACGAAATTAGACGCGCGCGGCGCCGTCGATGCTTGCCTCGGCGCGGTCGGCGCGGCGGCGCGCTTCGACGTAGCCGGGATCTTCCGGCCCCAGCGCCTTGAGCCGCTCCTCGGCCTCCGCGAGCGCCTTTCTGGCGCGCTCGACGTCGATCGAGTGGATCGGCTCGTAGCTGTCGGTGAGCACCGTGACCTTGTCGTTCTCGATCTCGACGAAGCCGGAGCTGACCACCGCCATCGTCTTGCGGAGGTCCTTCGTATAGGACATCACGCCCGGCTTCAGCGCGGAGATGAGGGGCACATGGCCGGGCAAGAAGCCCAGCTCACCCAGCGCGCCGGGCACCACCACCTCTTCCACCGTCAGCGTCAGCGCCTCGGCGGTCGGCGTGACCACGACCAGCTCGAGGGCCGCCATCAGATCGCTCCGTCCTTCTTCGCGCGCTCGACGACGTCGTCGATCGACCCGGCGTACATGAAGTACTTCTCGGGGATCGCGTCGTGGCGGCCTTCCGTCAGCTCCTTGAACGAGCGGATGGTGTCCTTCAGCTCGACGTACTTGCCGGCCGCGCCCGTGAACTGCTCGGCGACGAAGAACGGCTGCGACATGAACTTCTGGATGCGGCGAGCGCGGTTCACCAGCGCGCGGTCCTCGGGGGACAGCTCGTCCATGCCGAGGATCGCGATGATGTCCTGGAGCTCCTTGTAGCGGGCCAGGATGCGCTGCACTTCGCGGGCGACGTTGTAGTGCTCCTGGCCGACGACTTCGGGCGTCAGGATGCGGCTCGTCGAGTCGAGCGGGTCGACCGCGGGATAGATGCCCAGCTCGGCGATCTGACGCGACAGCGTCGTCGTCGCGTCGAGATGCGCGAACGTCGTGGCGGGCGCGGGGTCCGTCAGGTCGTCGGCGGGCACGTAGATGGCCTGCACCGACGTGATGGCGCCCTTGCTGGTGGTGGTGATGCGCTCCTGGAGCGCGCCCATCTCGGTGGCCAGCGTGGGCTGGTAGCCGACGGCGCTCGGGATGCGGCCCAGGAGGGCCGACACTTCCGAGCCCGCCTGCGTGAAGCGGAAGATGTTGTCGATGAACATCAGCACTTCGCGGCCTTCGTCGCGGAAGTGCTCGGCGATGGTGAGGCCGGTGAGGGCCACGCGGGCGCGCGCACCGGGCGGCTCGTTCATCTGGCCAAAGACCAGCGCGAGCTGCGACTTGCCGGGGACCAGCGTCGGGCGGCCACGGCTGTCGCGCTTGGGGTGGCCCTTCTCGTCGAGCTCGACCGCGATGACCTTCGACTCGATCATCTCGTCGTAGAGGTCGCGGCCCTCGCGGGTGCGCTCGCCGACGCCGGCGAACACCGAGAAGCCGCCGCGGAGAACGGCGACGTTGCGGATCAGCTCGAGCAAGAGAACGGTCTTGCCGCCGCCGGCGCCGCCGAAGAGGCCGATCTTTCCGCCGCGTAGGTACGGGGCGAGGAGGTCGATGACCTTGATGCCCGTCTCGAACGCCTCGATCTCCGTCGACTGCTCGACGAACGCGGGCGGCGCGCGGTGGATGGGCATGAACTTGGTGGCGCCGTGCGGGCCGAGCTCGTCGATCGGGTCGCCGACGACGTTCAAGATGCGGCCGAGCACCTCGATGCCGACCGGCGCCTGGATGGGCTTGCCGGTGTTCTTGACGGACGCGCCGCGGACCAGGCCATCGGTGGCGTCCATCGCGATCGTGCGGACCATGTTCTCGCCGAGGTGCTGCGCGACCTCGAGGACCAGGTTGTCCTGCTCCTTGCCGAGATCGGCGTTGGTCACCTTGAGCGCGGTGTAGATCTCGGGGAGGGCGTTCGCCGGGAACTCGACGTCGACGACGGGTCCCATCACCTGCGCGATCCGGCCGGAAGCGTTGGTCTGCATCGCGCGGACGTCTAGCCAAGTAACGGCGCGCCCGCAACACAAAACATAGTGTTGCAAGCCGCCGACTTAGCGGCGAGGGTCCCGCCCATGGAGATCAAGGCCGACAGCCGCATCCCGTTCCCGCGCCAGGTGGTGTTCGAGTCGTATCGCGACGAGCTGCCGCTGCTGGTGCCGTATCTCCCCAACATCACATCGATCGTGGTGCTGAAGCGCGAGGAAGAGGCCCCGGGCGTCACCCGCCTGCTCAACCTGTGGAAGGCCAAGGGCGACGTCCCCAAGGTCGCCCAGGCGGTCATCAAGCCCGAGATGCTGGAGTGGAACGACCACGCCAAGTGGGACCAGAACGAGTGGACCTGCGAGTGGCGGGTCGAGCTCAAGCTCTTCACGGACGCGGTCAAGTGCGGTGGCAAGAACCGCTTCGTCGTCGACGGCGAGAACACCAAGCTCGAGATCCGCGGCAACCTCGAGGTCGACCTCAAGAAGATCCCCGGCGTGCCCAAGTTCCTGGCCGGCACCATCGCCCCGGTGGTCGAGAAGTTCATCGTGACGCTGCTGACGCCCAACCTGACCTCGGTCTCCGACGGCCTGGAAAAGTACCTCCGTCAGAAGAAGACCTGATGCGCCTCCGCCGGCACCCGCTCGACGGAGCGATGCTCCTGTTCCACCCCGGCACCGGCACTTCCGTCCGCATCCAGGACCCCTCGACGCGCGAACTGCGCCGCGCCGCGCCGCGGGTGGCGATGTTCGGCATCACCAACGCCTGCAACCTGAGCTGCGGCTTCTGCTCGCGAGATCTCGGCGCGCACAGCCGCTGGACCGTGGAGGCCGCCGCCGAGGCGCTGCGCGGGCTCGCGCGCGCCGGGACGCTGGAAGTGGCGTTCGGCGGAGGCGAGCCGTTCGCGTTTCGCGGGTTCGCGGAGCTGCTCACCGAGCTGCGCGCGACCACCGAGCTCGCGCTGCACGCGACCACCAACGGCACGCTGATCGACGCGCGATCGTGGCCCCGCTATCGCGGCCGGTTCGGCCAGCTGCGCCTCTCGATCTACCCCGACAACCCGTGGCGGACCGCCGCATCCACGCTCTCCAGCGACGGCCAGCTGTGGGGCGCGAACGTGCTGGTGGACGCCGAGCGGCTCGCGACGCTGCCGGCGCTGATGGCCGAGCTCGCCGCGCGCGGGTGCCACGATCTGTCGATCCTGCGCTACGTCGGGCCCGATCCGCGGATGCACCTCGACGAACCCCAGCGGCGCGCGCTCGCGGCGATGATCGTCGATGCGCCGATCGCCTGCCGCGTCTCGGTCTGCTTCGGCGACAGCCTCGATGTGCCGCGCCTCTTCGGCGCGACCGACTGCGGCGCGGGGCTCGACTTCGTGTCGATCGGCTCGGATCAAAGGGTGAAGAGCTGCTCGTTCCAGGATCGCGATCGGCCGGGCGCGACCGCCGACGAGATCCTGCGCGCGTGGCGCGACGATCAGGCGCTGCTCTCGGCGCCCTCGCCGCGGCAGGGCTGCGCGCGCACGGCGCTCCCGCTGGCGTCCCCGCCCCCCGCCCCGCGTTTCGCGATCTGGCAGGCGTTCTCCGGCAACAACAGCGGCGAGTGCGTGATGGTCGCGAAGTTCGAGTCGCCGGCGGACGCGCGCGAATATCTCGCGAAGCTGCTGCCCGCGTTCGACCCCGACGCCGACGAGTGGCCGCCGGAGTGGAAGGCGCTGTTCGTCGAGGAGAGCGTGGCGTCGCTCGACGTCGAAGGGAGCGACTTCGCCCCGATGCCGCACGAGCTGGTGGCGATCGGACGCTCGGTCCTCGCGCTCGGCTACGACGCCGGCGACCCGTTCGCGTTGCTGCGCGCTTTGGCCTGGAAAGAAGGCGGATACGTCGTCCCGGGCGGGGTGCACGTGCACGACCCGCTCACGTTGCTGGTGGCGGTGCAGGCGCGCGACGCCGCCGAGGCGCGAGCGATCGAGGCCGCTGTCGCGCCGAACGCGTACCGCCACGGCGATCGCGTGCTGCTCGCGCGGCCGATGACGGGCAAGCAGAGGTCATCGGTCGCGGTGGCGTACGCCGGGATCGCAGCGATCATCGGCGATCGCAGCGTCGCCGCCGAGATCTGCTGGGAGCCGGTCACGCCGGAGGCGATGGTCGAGGTGCTGAAGCGCCTCGGCGACTCGATCGCGCTTCGCCCGCGGCTCGCGGTGTATTTCTGGGGCGAGGACGGCGAGGCAAAGGCGAAGGCGCTCGAGCAAAGCCTCGACGCGGATGTGACCCGGGTGGGCTCGACGCTGCTCGTCGAGGGCGTGGCGCGACGAAAGCGGCTCGCGGTGCTCGCGTATCGCCAGGGCGCAGCGGTGCGGGCCCTCGATGGCGAGCGCGTGAAGGTCAGCGGGGCCATCTGGCGCCTCGAGCCCGGGACCAAGCGGTCCTATGCGAAGCGCTGGCCGGTACCCGCGGGGCCGATCATCGCGCGGCTGCGCGCGGTGCTGCCGGCGGGGACGACGATCGAGGTCACCGAAGTGGACGAGAAGGTCGGCACGCAGATCGCGCTCGTCACCTCCGAGCCGGGGAGGGCGCTCGCGATGGTGGACGCCTACGCGACAGAAGAGGGGATCGATCAGTGGCTCGGGGTCGCCGACCTCGATCCGCTGGCGTTCACGGTGCGCCGCCTCCTCGCCGATCTCATCGCTTCTTCTTAGGCGCGAGCGCCCAGCGCATCGCCCGCTCGATAGAGGCGCGCAGGATGGGATCGGCGATCACCCCCGCCCACGCCTCGACCTCCTCCTTCGCCCCGGGCGGCAAGACCGGCGGTTCGGTCTTCTTGGGCGGATCGAAGCGGCGGCGGCGACTGAGACGTCCCTGCCTCAGGTGGATCTCGCGAACGACGATCTTCCCCAGCGCGCGATTGAGCCGCTCGATCATCTCCTCGCGCAGAAAAGACAGCTCGGTCAGCCACACCGGCTCGTCCACCATCACCGTCAAAACGCCGCCTCGCAGCGCGATCGGCTCGGCGTGCTTCACCAGCGTCGGCGGCAGCTTCTCGAACGCCGCGAACGTGCGCAGCACCAGCGCGCCGCGGCGCTGCTCGGCGCGCGAGGCACCCTCCTGCGACTCGACCAGGTGCGCGATCACGAGGCCGACGCGGGTCGGCTTGTTCTTGGCGCGGCTCATGAAATGACGCGATGTGTTACCGGGGCACGTGGTCCCGTCGGATTGACGCGACTCCGGTCCCTGTATTACCAACCCCGCCTCGAAAGATAGCCCGCGTCGAAGCGATCACGGTCACCCAACCCGGATCGATCGCTGGGGCGTAGAGCGAGGGAGCCACATGAACGACACTACGATTTTCAAATGTATTTCCTTTAGCGCGCTCGCCCTGAGCGTCGCGCTCGCGGCGGGCTGCGGAGAGACGACGACGCCAGCCGTCGTCTGCGGAGGCACCAGCAACGTCCTCTGCGCGGACGGTGAGAAGTGCGCCTTCTCCGGCGACTGCGTCGTCGGCAGCGTCTGCAACACGACCGACGATCCCTACTTCGACGCTGCGCAGCCCGACTCGGTCTGCGTCCGCCTGGTCTGCGCCGGCGCGACCGACTGCAAAGACGGCAAGGTCTGCACGCGCGAGCGCATCTGCCAGGTCCCGGCCTGCCAGGCCGACAGCGAGTGCTCCGGCGGCAACATCTGCTCCGGCGGCAAGTGCAACCCGGCCCCGAACGCGGCTGACGTCGCGTCCTGCACCGTCCTCACCCCCAGCGGCGCGATCCGCCAGGGTGCGGTGGTCAAGCTGGCCGCGGTCGCCCGCAACCAGAACGGCGTCGCGCTCCCCGGCATCCGCTTCACGTGGGCCTCGAGCGCCCCGACGGTCGTCGGTGTCACCGGCGTCGACGCGACCGGCGCTGCGATGAGCGGCTCGGCCGAGCTCACCGCGGTGGTCGCCGACAAGCCGGCGGTCACCTGTGATCGCCTGGTGCGCTTCGAGAACTTCGCCACGCTCACCGCGGGCGACGCTCGCGTGGTGCTCGTCTCCGAAGACAACGGCGCGGCCATCGACGGCGCGACCGTGACCCTCTTCAGCGGCGGCCAGCCCACCGTGGTTCAGTCCGGCGCCAACGGCGCGGCGGCGTTCCCCGGCGTCGCGGGCACCATCGAGTCGGTGACGGTCGTAAAGGCCGGCCACCAGTACGTGACGGTCATGTCCCCCGGCACCAAGGACATCTACCTGCCGATCCCGCGCAAGGCGGACGTGACCAAGGCGGGCGGCTTCCGCGGCGCGGTCGACGTCAGCCAGACCCGGAAGGGCGCCCTGAAGCTCGGCATCGTGGCCACCGCGATCCCGACCAACCTGCTCAACCTCGACTTCGCGTCGATCCTCGGTGACTCGCTCCCGACCGTCATCAACGCGCCGCAGCTCGGCCTGATGAACCAGATGGTGGACCTGCCCGGTGGCATCGTGTTCGGCCTCGGCAACGAGCGCTTCACGGTGGACAAGGCCGCGGCCAACGTCCGCTGCCAGAACCTCGACCCGCCGGCGGACTCGATCGGCTGCTACGTCTCGCAGGCGCCGGAAGGCCCCGGCATCGCGTGGACCCTCGCGGGCCGCCTCAAGCTGCAGGACGTCGCCTCGATCGCCGGCAAGCTGGCCGGCGCGTTCGGCGGCGGCGCCGGCATGGACCTCCCGATCGGTGACATCCTGAGCTCGGTCCTCCCGCTGCTCCGTACGCTGCGCCACGGCATCAACGCCGGCCTGAACACCCCGGTGTTCCCGAAGGTCGACGTCGTCACCGGCATGCCCAGCACCGCCTGCATGGATCCCAACACGGTCGACTACAAGACGAAGTGCCGCGGCGACTTCAGCAAGTACGCCCCGATCACGCTGTCCGCGGCGACGCCCCTCGCGATCAACTCGGCGGTCCGCATCCCGACCCTCCCGCGCCAGGCCGATCAGACCTACGCGGACGGCGTCGTCGTCCTCTCCGCGGCGATCACCGACAGCCGCGGCCTCGTTCCGCTCGGCTTCACCGCCGGCCTCGACACCACCGCCAAGACGCAGACCGCGGACGGCAAGATCAACGGCGTCGAGAAGCCCTTCGGACAGTTCTCCGAGAAGCTCGCCGACGGCCTGGTCCCGCTGACCACCGCGGTCCCGCACTCCGGCATCGAGGGCGCCAAGCTCGCGCTGGTCGGCGTCGCGCTCGACCCGAACTCGCTCGGTGGTGACACCGGCATCCAGCTCTCGGGTCTGGTGAAGTACGTGACCTCGTTCGGCGAGCAGGCCGACTTCGGCAGCGCCGAGTTCCTCGGCTTCCCGAGCGGCACGTTCAACGCGGGCGCGGCGACGTTCAACGGGACCATCCCGGCGGGCACCGCGGTCACGCGCATCGAGGTCGGCAAGAACGAGAAGAAGTGGCTAATCTACGTCCCGGGCGGCATGAACATCGTGACCCTCCCCGACGTGGCCGGCGCGAAGATGGACATCCTCGGCGGCGCCGGGACCCCGAGCGTGTACCTGCAGCTCGTCCGCACGACGACGCCCTTCAAGGACGTCTTCGAGTTCGGCTCGGGCAAGAACCTGGACAAGGCGATCGAGCTCATCGAGGGCTTCGTCATCCAGCAGTGCACCACCGACCCGATGGCCTCCTGCAAGATCCAGTAGTCGAGCCCGCCCGAGCCGGTTGGCTTCTCTTCGCCAACCGGCTCCCCCCATCTCCGCCTCACTTCGGTTAGTCTGACGTCGCGATGAGCGACGACCGCCGTATCTTGCGCGAGCTCGGCGAGTGGCGCCCTCAAGCGATCATGCGTCGCCTGGGTCCCGCGCCCTCCGAAGGCCATCACTTCCCGTATCTGATGGTCGCGCTCGTCGTGTGCCATGGGCCCGAACGGGTGAGCGAGCTCGTGCGGCGGCTCGAGGCGGAGGGGCGCAAGGTCGCTCCGCGGCTCGCGGCGCTCGGTGCGGACGATCCGGCGTTCGCGGCGGCCGCCGAGGAGATCGCCGAGCAGCTGAAGCAGATCGGCGGGATTCGCTCGCGCGCGGCCAACGAGGCCAAGGGCGGTCTCCCGGTCGGGATGAACGGAGGCGACCTCAAGTTCCTCACCGCGCTGATCCGCGTCGTCATCACCGGCCTCGAGCTCACCAAGCGGCCCACGCCGGCTGGAATCACCCGTACCCGTCGCCTGATGGACACCAAGCCTGCGTACCTGGACGCGCTCGGCTGGGTGGGCCGTCTGACGCCGCTGGGCCGCGGAGCCGTGGCCCAGCTGACCCCGGACAGCGGCCGCGTCGTCGTGGCGTTCGTGGATGGGCGCCTGGCTTACGATCCCGTCGATGAGTGACTTACTTTCGTGAGTGTGGGGGTGTCTGTTAGCATCCGCGCGGAGTGGACCGCCTTGGAGATTACCGTCTGCGCAAGCGGCTTGCGGTCGGCGGTATGGGCGAGGTGTACCTCGGCGAGAAGGTCGGCCCCGAAGGCTTCGTCAAACCGGTCGTCCTGAAGTGCGTCCTCCCGCAGCTCGCGACCGACCGCGCCTTCGTCCAGCTCTTCCTCGACGAGGCCCGCCTCGCCGCGCTCCTCAACCACCCGAACATCGCGCAGATCTACGACTTCGGGCACGTCGACAACATCTACTACATGGCGATGGAGTACGTGCCCGGGTACACCGTCGACGATCTCCGCAGGAAGCACACGGCGATCGATAAGTGGTTCCCGATCGAGCACCTGGCGTGCGTCGCGACCCAGGTCTGCCAGGGCCTGCACTACGCCCATACGCTCTCCGATGCGCGCGGCGTGAGCCTCGGCCTCGTGCACCGCGACGTCTCGCCGCACAACATCATCGTCTCCGTCGACGGCGCCTCGAAGATCGTCGACTTCGGCATCGCCAAGGCGCGATCCGGCCTGACCCGTGTCCAGGCCAAGGGCGCGGTCGGCAAGTTCGGGTACATGAGCCCCGAGCAGTCGCGCGGTGAGACCGTCGATCCCCGCACCGACGTCTTTTCGCTCGGGGTCTGCCTCTGGGAGCTGGTGACCAACCGCCGCCTGCACGACGCGAAGATCGATCGCGCGCCGGCCTACGATCCCAAGAAGCCGATCCCCAACGTCACCGCGTACCGGCGCGACGTGCCCCGGCAGTTCGAGCGCATCCTGGAGACGGCCCTGGCGATCGATCCCAACGATCGCTACGCGACCTGCCAGGAGATGCACCTCGACATCGAGCGCTTCCTCGCGGCGATGACGCACTACGCAGGGCAGGCCGCGCTCTCGCACTACCTGAAGGAGCTCGCCGAAGGCCGCGTCGAAGCGCCGCCCGAGCAGCGCACGCAGATGGTCGAGCCCGCCGGCGCACGCCGCGCGCAGACCACCAAGCAGACAGAAAACGCGCTGATGCTCGAGGGCGCCCAGCGCTACGAGGAGGTCTTCGGTGTCGAGACCGGGCGCCAGTCGGCCAACGCCGCAGCCGTCCCGCGCGCGGTTCCTGCGTCGTGGCAGACCAAGGAGCGGCCGGCCTCGAGCGTCGCCAGCATCCCGCCCGCGCCCCACGGTGGCCGGCCCGACCTGGTCGAGCTCAAGACCGGCAAGACGCCCCCGCCGGCGACGCAGGCGCAGCCTTCGGATCGCGCGCGCGCCGATCGCCTCGCGCGCGCCGAGGCCGTCTCCGCCGGCAGCGGGCGATCGCGCGTCCCGCTCGTGATCGGCGCGATCGCCGTGATGCTCGTGACCCTCGGCGCCGCCGCCTATTACTACCAGGAGCCGCTGCTCGCGTGGGCCCGCAGCCGCGCCGCGCCGCCGCCACCCCCGGCGCCGCTCTTCACGCACTATCAGATCAGCTCGCAGCCCGAGGGCGCCACGGTGTTCGTGGACGGCACTTCGGCGAAGGGCGAGACGCCGGTGGTGCTCGATCTGAGCCCGGGCCTCGAATATCGCATCGACGTGAAGAAGGCCGGCTTCGCCACGAAGAGCGCGATCCTCAAGGCCACGGTCAGCAACCTCACGCGTGATGTGCCGTTCCGTCTCGAGCCCGCTGCGTCGCTCAAGATCTCCTCCCAGCCCGAGGGCGCGAAGGTCGAGATCAACGGCTTCGAGGTGGTCGGCGCCGTCACGCCGGTGACCCTCAACGACGTGCCCGGGACCAACGGCGTGCGCGTCACGGTCACGCTGGCGGGGCGACCGCCGAAGACGCGGATGCTCGATCTGAAAGCGGGAAAGACCACCGCCGAGAAGTTCGAGCTCGACGAAGATCACAACAAGTAGCCTCACGTTGACCGATGGCCCCACCGCCGCCGGTGGGCGATGCGAGCTGTCGATGTCGCGCCTCTCTCTTTCGATCGTGCTCTTCCTGGCCGCGTGCGGGACCGAGCCCTCCGAGCCGCCTGCCACCAGCAGCTGCGGCGTCGTCGGCGCCACCGCAGGGATGGAGTGCACCGGCCTCTCGACCTGCGGCGCGGGCGCGCAGAACTTCAAGAAGGTCACGCCCTGCGATCACTGCCTGGCGGGCGCCGACAGCCACGTCTGCGAGGCCGGCGTGTGCCGCATGTTGCCCACCGCGGTGAACGGCTACGGCACGATCAAGGCCTCGTTCTCGCTGCAGCAGGTGGGGAGCACCGCCCAGGGCCTGGCGCAGTCGGCGATCCACCCGGTGATGGCCGACGGCACGAAGGTCACCTGCGCCGCGCTGATGTCGACCTGCAGCTTCATCAACCTCGAGACGATCAACGCGCTGTCGAGCGCGGCGAACGTCGTCGCGGGCGACGTGGTCATGTCGTTCACGACGATCGATCCCGGGCCCGATCGGCTCTACTTCGCCCAGTTCACCGCCGAGACCCGCGGGCGTGGCGCGGTGCTGGCGAAAGGGTGCGTCGAGGGGCTCACGATCGCCGCGGGAGAGACCAAAGAGATCTCCGTCGATCTCGTGGCGCCTTGACACTGCCTCGGTCCGACCATAGCGTTGGCCCGCGAAAAACCCATGGGATCGCCGAATCGTCAGCGCCGCGTGCACGGTTCCAAGGCGGCGCCGTCGTCGCGACCCGCACGCCCGAGCCCCGCGCCCAAGACCAACAACAAGCCCCCGAAAGGCGATGTGAAGTCGTCGCGTCCCACAAAATCAGAACCCAAGACCGGTAAGCCGGCCAAGGCCGATCCCAAGGGCAAGGCCAAGGCGGTTCCACCCCCAAAGAAGGCCAATCCCAAGGCCAAGACCAAGGCGAAGTCAGCGCCGCCGCCCCCAAAGAAGGGCAAGGCGCCGATCCCGCCCAAAGCGAAAGCTCCGGTGAAGGCACCGAAGGTCGACCCGAAGGCGGCGAAGGCCGCGAAGGTCGATCCCAAGGCGCTGAAGAGCACCCGGCCCACGCCAGCGCCCGCGCAGCCCGTGAAGTCGGGGCTGCCGGCCAAGGTCGCCGCCGTCGGCGCCAAGGTCGCGGCGGTCGTCGCCAAGGTCGCCGCGGCCGTGAAGGGCACGCCCGCCCCCAAGGAGGCCGTCAAGGTCGCGGAGACGACCAAGTCCGGTCGGCCGGCGCCTGCGATGGCCCCCGAGGCGCCCAAGAAGCCGCTGGCACCCAAGAAGGAGCCCCCGGCGCCGAAGCCGCCCAAGGGCCGTCCCAAGCCCTCGTTCGACATGGACGAGGACGACGAGCGGCCGGCGCGCATGACCGAGCCGAAGCCGGGCCGAGGGAAGGGCGAGCGACCGCCCAAGCCCCCGCCCCGCATCCCCCCGTCGGATCAGCCCGTGGCCGTGCCGCTCACCGTGCAGTGGGCCGAGGCCAAGGACGACATCGCGTGGCACGAGGACTGGGATCTCGGCGACGACGAGATCGGCGGCCTCGATGACGAGAGCCCGTTCGGCCTGACGGACGACGCTGACGTGCCTGCGACCGGCGAAGAGGCCGAGGACGACAGCGACGGCGACGATGACGACGAAGGCGGCGACGAAGCCGAAGAGGAGGATCCTCGGCCGCGGCGGAGACGCGGAGGCGGCGGTGGCAAGAAGCCCGCAGCCCGCGAGGAGGCCCCGGCAACAGAGAAGAGGGAGGAGGGAGGAGACGGAGAGGGAGAAGAGGGCGGGGACGACGACGACGATGCGGAGGGTTCGGCCGACGAGGACGCGGGCGATGCGCCGGCCGGCGATGATGATGAGGGCCCGCGCGGCGACAGACGCCGCTCGAAGACGATCGCAAGAAAGCAGATGCTCCGGGAGCGTCGGCGCATGGTCGCGACGGGGACGCTCCCCGAGATCGACGACTATGAGCGGCCGACGCATCGGGAGCAGTGCAGGAACGGCCCCCGGCCGTGCTTGTACGTGTCCTGCCGTTTCCATCTCTATCTGGACGTCAACCCGACCACCGGGTCGATCAAGCTGAACTTCCCGGACAAGGAAATCGGAGAGCTGGCCCACACGTGCTCGCTCGACGTCGCGGAAAAGGGAGGGATCACGCTGGAAGAGGTGGGCGACATCATGAACCTCACCCGGGAGCGCATTCGCCAGGTGGAGGTCACCGGCCTGACAAAGCTCAAGAACGGCGACGCGGCCCTCGAGACCTTCGTCGACGGCCGAGAGCTCCAGGATTGACGCCATGAAGGAGGCGACTCGCGAGCCTGCGAGTGGCGAGCCGACGATCGTGCCAGGTCGCGAAGCGAGCGTTAAGGCCACCCTTGCGCGCCATGACGCCTTGGGTGATGACTGCCCAAAATGACCGCGCCCACCCCTAGCCCGGCCAGGAGAGCCCTGATCTCGGTCACCGACAAGACCGGTGTGGTCGAGCTCGGCCGCGGCCTCGCCGCGCTCGGCTTCGAGGTGATCTCCACGGGCGGGACGCACGCGCTGCTCACACGCGAAGGCGTGGCGGCGCGCGAGGTGGCCGACGTCACGCGCTCGCCGGAGATGCTCGATGGGCGCGTGAAGACGCTCCACCCGGCGATCCACGGTGGGATCCTGGCGCGCCGTGATCTGCCCGAGCACATGCGCCAGCTCGGCGAGCGCGGCATCGGGCCGATCGACCTGGTGGTCGTGAACCTCTACGCGTTCGAGAACGCCGCCGCGAAGCCTGATTTCTCGGTGGAACAGGTGATCGAGGAGATCGACATCGGCGGGCCGACCTTGCTGCGCGCCGCCGCGAAGAACCACGCCGACGTGCTGGTGGTGGTCGACCCCGCCGACTACGCGCCGATCCTCGCCGCGCTCGGCGTCGGCGCGCCGATCCCGCTCGAGCGCCGCAGAGCGCTGGCGCTGAAGGTCTTCCAGCACACCGCCCGCTACGACGCGGCGATCTCGACGTGGCTCGCGAAGCAGGTCGCGCCGCTTCCGCCGTCGATCGGCGGTCAAGAGCCGCTGCCGGAGTCGCTGTCGCTGTCGGTCCCGCGGCACGAGGCGCTGCGATACGGCGAGAACCCGCACCAGGCCGCGGCGGTCTATCGCGACGCCGATCCGCCCCAGGCCTCCCTCGTGGGCGCCGGGCAGCTCGGCGGAAAAGAGCTCTCGTTCAACAACCTCCTCGACGCCGACAGCGCCCTCGGCCTCGCGCTCGACCTGCGATCAGTCTCGAATCGACCGGTCGCGGTCTACGTGAAGCACAACAACCCGTGCGGCGTCGCGACCCAGCCGACGCTGGCCGACGCGATCCGCGTGGCGCGCGAGGTCGATGCGGTGAGCGCGTTCGGCGCGGTGATCGCGCTGACCGCCGAGGTCGACATGGCCGCCGCCGAGGTCCTCGGCGAGACGTTCGTCGAGGTCATCGTGGCCCCGTCGTTCGCGCCCGATGCGCTGGCGTCCCTGCAAAAGAAGA